>Ga0315282_10011518_pt1 | contig 13676 bp, 11 predicted proteins | sample YL17G07_20_MG_FD_203693 | JGI IMG/M metagenome (GOLD analysis project Ga0315282, IMG submission 203693) | Sediment microbial communities from Yellowstone Lake, YNP, Wyoming, USA - YL17G07_20 | ecosystem: Environmental > Aquatic > Freshwater > Lake > Sediment | place: USA: Wyoming | collected... | reverse complement strand
CGCCAGAGACGTGGCGGGGCAGGGCTGAGGCCCTGTCCCGCCTTGACTGGAGCCAAGCTGGGGCGTACGCTTGAGTGGCCTGGATGCCGCGTCGACTCAGGAGGCCTCATCTTTCGGAGACCCTGGTTCTCCGAAGGGTGGTTGACCCGTGCCGGCTTTGACCTAGGCGCGGTCGTTCGCGCTCGAGAAGCCACAGACCGCCTTCGCGCGCTGTGGCTTTCGCTTTTTGACGGACCTCTCGCGTACGGTCGGCCCTCGGCCGCGTGGCCCGCTGCCCCGGGAGTGACTGGCGTGGGTGATCCGATGCCAACCGACACCCCCCGCTCCGCCCGTCCGCGCGTGCAGGTCGTCGTCGCGACGACGGTCTTCCTCTCGTTCATCTCCTTCTGGCGCGCGGCGGCCATCGTGCTCGGCGACCTCGGGTCGTCTGCCTTCTACGCGGGTGGCATCGCCGAGCAGGCCGTCGGCAAGGCGGCGCCGTGGTTCATCCTCGGCGTCATGCTCTTCTCGTTCGCGGTCGCCGCGATCTACATCGAAAGCTCGGTGATGTTCGTCCGCGGCGGCGTCTACCGCGTCGTCAAGGAGGCGATGGGCGGGACGCTGGCGAAGCTGTCGGTGTCGGCGCTCCTGTTCGACTACGTGCTGACCGGCCCGATCAGCGCCGTCTCCGCCGGGCAGTACGTGGCGGGGCTCGGCAGCGATCTGCTCCGCCGGGCCGGCTCGTCGGTGCATCTGCCGGTCGACACCATGTCGGCCGCCATCGCGATCGGCATTCTCCTGTATTTCTGGTGGCGGAACACTCAGGGGCTGCGCGAATCGAGCAACGACGCGCTCCGCATCATCGAGATCACCACCGTCATGGTGGTCATGCTGCTCGCCTGGGCAGGCCTGACGCTGATGTGGCGCGGCGGCCAGCCGCCTCCGGCCCCGACGCTCGGCAACCTGCGCTTCTCGAAGGAATCGCTCGGCTGGCTGTACGACACGCGCTGGTCCTCGTTGACGGCGATCGCGATCCTCGTGGGCCTCGGTCACTCCTTCCTGGCGATGAGCGGGTACGAGACGCTGGCGCAGGTCTACCGCGAGATCGAGCACCCGAAGGCGCAGAACCTGCGCCGCACCGCCCTGGTCGTCTTCCTCTACAGCCTGACTTTCACCGCCTCGGTGAGCTTTCTCGCCGTCGCGCTGATCCCCGACGGCGTGCGATCCGGGTTCTACAACAATCTGATCTCCGGCCTGGCGATGCACCTGGCCGGCCCCCTCCCGCTGCGGCTGCTGTTCCAGGCCTTCGTCGTGCTGGTCGGGTTTCTCATGCTCGCCGGCGCGGTCAATACGGCGATTGTCGGCTCCAACGCCGTGCTCAACCGGGTCTCGGAGGACGGCGTGCTGACCGAGTGGTTCCGCAGGCCGCACCGTCGCTTCGGCACCACCTACCGGACCCTCAACCTGATCGTGGCGTTGCAGCTCGCGACGGTGATCCTCAGCCGCGGCAACGTCTACCTCCTCGGCGAGGCGTATGCCTTCGGCGTCATCTGGAGCTTCGCGCTCAAGGCGCTGGCGGTGCTCGTGCTGCGCTTCACCGAGCCCAGCGCGCGCGAATGGCGGGTGCCGCTGAACCTGCGGATCGGCCGGCTGGAGCTGCCGATCGGGCTGGCGCTCATCACCGCGGCGCTGCTCTCGATCGCCATCGTCAACCTGTTCACCAAGCGGGTCGCCACGATTTCGGGCGTCGGGTTCACGCTGGCCGTCTATACGATGTTCATCCTCTCCGAGCGCAGCGCGGCTCGCCGCGCCAGCCGCACCGCAACGCTCGACCAGTTCCAGCTCCTCACGGCGCCCGACCTCGATCTCGGGCCCGTCGAGGCCCGTCCCGGCGGCGTGCTCGTGCCCGTCCGCGACTACAACACGCTCGCCCATCTCACCTGGGTACTCACCCACACCAACACCGAGGCGCGCGACGTGGTCGTCATGACGGTACGGCTGCTTCAAGGGCCCGACACCGGGTTCCGCGACCTGCGCCAGGACCGCGTGTTCGCCGACTACGAGCAGCTCCTGTTCACGCGGGTGGTCGCGGTCGCCGAGCGCCAGGGCCGCCCGGTCAAGCTGCTCGTCGTGCCATCCAGCAACGTGTTCGACGCCATCGCCCAGACAGCCGTCCGCCTCAATGTCGCCGAGATCGTGCTCGGCGAATCGGCCAAGTTCAGCGCCGACCAGCAGGCGCGGCTGCTGGGCGATGCCTGGGAACGCGTCCCGAACAGCCAGCAATTGCGGACGCGACTGCTCGCCTACAAGCCGAGCGGCGAGATCGCCAGCTACCTGCTCGGGCCGCACGCGCCGTCGTTGACCGCCGAGGACCTCGAGCTGATCCACCGCCTGTGGCTCGACGCGGTCGGCGCCGTCGGCCTCGAGGTCCACCACCGGGACATCGTCCGGGCGGCGCTCGAGCGGTTCGAGCGGGAGTTGACCGGCACCGAACGCAAGGACGCGCTGCAGGACGTCACCAAGCACGCCCGGCCACGCCAGCCACCGCCGGCCGCATAGCACCTCTGCCGGACGCTCCTCGGCAGCCGCCACGTGGGGCAGACCTTCAGGCCTGCCCAGCGGCCTCCTGGTGACGGGCAGGGCTGAAGCCCGGGCCCACCGCGCGGCTCCCCTGTCGCGTCGCTATAATCAGCCGATGCCCGTGACACTCGGCTCCGACCGCCTGCTTGCCTCTTCTCTCCTCGACGGGTGCCGCGTCGGCGTCGTCTGCAATCCCGCGTCGGTCGACGGCCGATTCCGCCACGTCGTCGATCGGCTGGCCGCCCATCCGCGCTCGACCCTGGCGGCGATCTTCGGTCCCCAGCACGGCTTCCGCTCGAACCTGCAGGACAACATGGTCGAGACGGCGCACACCACCGACCACCAGCGCGAGATTCCGGTGTACTCGCTCTACAGCGAGACGCGGGAGCCGACCTCCGAGATGCTGAAGGACATCGACCTGCTCGTCGTGGACCTGCAGGACGTCGGCGCCCGGATCTACACCTTCGTGCACACAATGGCCAACTGCCTCCGCGCCGCCCGCCGCCACGGCGTGCGCGTGGTCGTGTGCGACCGGCCGAACCCGATCGGTGGCGACGCCGTCGAAGGACCGGTGCTCGAGCGGGGCTACGACTCGTTCGTGGGGCAGTTTCCGATCCCGATGCGGCACGGCATGACGATGGCCGAGCTGGCCGGCCTCTTCAACGCGCACTTCGGGATCGCCGCGGATCTGGCGGTGGTGCCGATGGAGGGCTGGACTCGCGCCACCCACTACGACGAGACGGGGCTCCCGTGGGTGATGCCGTCGCCGAACATGCCGACGCTCGACACGGCGATCGTCTATCCCGGCAGCGTGCTCTTCGAGGGCACCACCCTCTCCGAAGGCCGGGGGACGACGAGACCGTTCGAGATCCTCGGGGCTCCGTGGATCGACGGGGAGTGGTTCGCGGGGCTCATGAATGCGATCAGCCTTCCCGGCGCCTACTTCCGCCCCGTCTTCTTCGAGCCGACGTTCCAGAAGCACGCGAAGGTGACGTGCGGCGGCTGCCAGATCCACGTCACCGATCGCCGCGCGTTCCGGCCGGTGCTGACCGGCGTCACGCTGCTGACCGAGTTCCGCCGGGCCGACCCGGACCGCTTCGGGTGGCGGCCGCCGCCGTACGAGTACGAGCACGACAGGCTGCCAATCGACATTTTGGCAGGTTCCGACAAGCTGCGGACGCAGGTGGAAGCCGGGATGGAGGGCCCGGCGATTGCCAAGACCTGGGAGCGCGACGAAGCGGAGTTCCGGAGGTTGCGGGAAGCCTACCTGCTGTACTGACCGGTCCGCAGATTGCCCGGATGCTCTTCCGATCCGCAGATTACGCAGATTACGCAGATTCCTCCTCTTGTCACAAGGCACGTTCACTGCGGGGCTGTAGTTCTCTACGGTGCGACCGCGTGCCCCGGTCGCAGATCTTGCTCACGCCAGCTCGCAGCGCGCCCTTTCCGCATGGGTTTACCCTTGCACGTTTTGTGCAGGAGGGAGCCGAAGCTCGCCGCTCGCGACTCGTGACTCACGACTGCTACGCCCGCGTCTTTGCGATCCCGGGCGCCTGCTGCTCCTGCACCGACGCGGGCGTCAGGTGATGTTCCATCAGGTGATCGCGCAGGTACTCGAACGCCTCGTCCGGCGTGTCGGCGTAGGCCAGCAGCCGCAGGTCCTTCTCCGCGATCGCGCCCCACTCGGCGAGCGCCTTCAGGTTGAGCACCTCGTCCCAGTACTCCCGGCCGTACAGCAGGACGCCGATCTTCTTCGACAGCTTCTCGGTCTGCACCAGGGTCAGAATCTCGAACAGCTCGTCCAGGGTGCCGAAGCCGCCCGGAAAGACCACCAGCGCCTTGGCCAGGTACGCGAACCAGAACTTCCGCATGAAGAAGTAATGGAACTCGAAGTGCAGCCCCGGCGAGACGTAGGGGTTCACACCCTGCTCGAACGGAAGCCGGATGTTCAGCCCGACCGTCTCGCCCCCGGCGTCCCGCGCGCCGCGGTTGGCCGCCTCCATGATCCCCGGCCCGGCGCCCGAACAGACGACGAAGCGGTGATGGGCCGATTCCAGGCCGAGGCTCCAGGTCGTCAGCCGGCGGGCCAGCTCACGCGCATCCTCGTAGAAGCGCGACCATTCCAGCGCCTTCTTGCACCGTGCGAGCAGCGTGCCATGGCGATTGGTCTCGCCGCCCGACCGCTCGAGCGTCCGCGACAACGCCCGCTCGGCGCGCTCGCGGCTGTGCACCCGGGCGGACCCGAAGAAGACGACCGTGTCCTGGATGTTCTTGGCCTTGAACCGCCTGAGCGGCTCGAGGTACTCAGCCAGGATGCGGATCGGACGGCCTTCCTCGCTCTCGAGGAAGCTCTGCATGAGATAGGCCAGCGGCTGGTTGTTCATCTCGTGCCAATCTAACACGCCTGCGGCCGAGCCGCCCGGCTGGGTCGTTCCCAGCCAGCCGACGAGTTGACGGCCAACGACACGGCAACGATAGTGTACTGGCCGTGACGGGCGGCATTCCCGGACCGGCTGCCCCCGCGGTGCTCGGTACCGACCGCTGGCACGAGATTCACCACATCGACGCGACGCCCGGCGAGGCGGACCTGCCAGATCCGCCGGCGCTGGTCGAATGGCTGCGCTTCGCCCAGAGGCAGTGTCCTGAATGGCAGAGCGAGACCCGGTTAAGCTGGATCACACGGTCGACATCGCCGCGCCGCCGGTGCGCGTCATGGCGGCCTTCTTCGACCCGCAGGCGCTCGCCACCTGGTTGAAGGTGTCGCGCTCGCTCGCCACGCCACGCCCGCTCGGCGTCTATGCGCTCGAATGGCCGACGAGCACGTCCCGCGACGAGATCCTCGGCCCGCTTGGGGGCGTGCTGCACGGCACGGTCATCGACCACAAGGCCGGCCGCAGCTTCTTCGTGGCCAACGTGTACTGGCTCCCGCCGGAGGGAGATCCGATCGGCCCCATGGCGCTGGAGGTCACCTGCACGGCGCGTGGCCGGATCCAGGCGATGCTCGGCACCCTGAAGACCCGTGTCCAGGAGCTGCTCGGCAGCCGGAGGGACCTCGTGGCGGATCCTCCGTCGCAGGTGAGCACGACGCTGCGCGTGATGCAGAGCGGGTATGAGGAGGGGGATCAGTGGCGTCGGTACTACGAGGTGATTGCCAAAGCCGTGCCGGAGGCGCTCGACAGGCTCAAGCGGTATCTGGAGGAGGGGCAGGGCGTCTGGGATTTACGGGGTTACTCGTAGTCCTTGGTCCCTGGTCCCCGGTGCGGTGCGTGCTTTTCCACGAGACCCCAGTGTGCGCCCTAGCGCGAAGGAGCTCGCCCGCGAGCCCAGCCCTGGCGAAGAAACGTCGCGCCGGCTCATCGTCCCTGACAGGGCGGTGGGGTGGCGGACGGGCGTGTGGCCCCCATCCCCACCGCCAGATCGCAGGCCGGCTTGCGTTTCTCGACGCGCTCTCGATCGTCGCCGTCTATGGCTCGCTCTGGCGGGCTCCTTCGTGCCAGGGATTCCCTGTGTGTTTCGCCGCACGAACCTGATAGTGCTACCGACCCGATGCCGTCGTGATCGTCTCCAGCCCGTGGGCGTGCGCGCCGGTCTCGGCGCGCCGCAGCAGGATCGCGAAGAGCAGGCCGAAGAACCCGACGCACGAGAACAGCCACATGCCAGCGCGGTAGCCCGCCGGGTTTGCCGCGCTCGCCGCCCAGTTGTCGTTGGCCCATCCGACCAGCAGGTTGAACCCGAAGAGCCCGATGTTCTGAATCATCGTCATCAGGCCGTACCCAGTTCCCAGGCGCGACTGGTCGACAACGTAGGCCACTGACGGCCACATGACGGCGGGAATGAGCGAGAACGCGATGCCCATCATCGCCATCGGGACGACGAGCGACACGCCCGTATACCCCATGATCAGGTAGACGGGCATCAGCAACAGCGAGCCGAACATCATGAAGAGCGACCGCTTGCCGACCCGGTCGACGAGGAGGCCGAACAGCGGCGTGCCGATCATGGCGAAGATCGTCAACATGCCCACCAGCATCGAGGCCAGGGCCGCCGTCGTGTGGTGCGCGTCGAGGAAGAACTTCTGCGCGAAGGTCTGGAACGGGAAGATGCCCGAGTAGAACGTGATGCACAGCGCCACGATGAACCAGTAGGAAGTGCTGAACTTGAGGATGTCTCTCCACTTCACCTTGTCGGTCCTGCCCGCCTCGCCCAGGCTGTAGGTCCGCTCCGCGCGCGACTCGAGGACCCAGTAGAGGATGGCGCCCACCACGCACATCGTGCCGAACGCGACCGAGATGAGCAGCGGCCACTGCCAGTACGAGTAGGCCCGGGGGGCCCACGCCGGAGAGACCTGCGCCGCGAACGACCCGAACCGGGAAATCGTCAGGTTGATGCCGAAGGCGAAGCTGAGCTCCTTGCCCCGGAACCAGCGCGCGATGGCGGTCGTGATCGCCACGATCAGCGACTCCGCGCCCAGCCCGAAGATCAGGCGCCCGCCCGCCATGACGCTCACCATTTGCGGCACGTGGCTCAGCCCGAACAGCCCGAGGAGCGCATTCACGCTCGAACCGACCGGCGCCAAGGCGGGCGTGCCGGGCCAGGCCGTCACAACGGCCCCGGCGAAACAGATCACACCGAAGAGCAGCGTCGACTTCTTGGTCCCGATCCGGTCGATGATGATGCCGCCGATGAGCACCATCACGATGTTCGGGAAGCTGTAGATCGCCTGGAGCAGGCCGATCTCCGAGTCGGAGAAGTGCGCTTGGCGGCTGAGCAACGGCGCCAGCGGCCCAACGCAGTCGTAGACGTAGTAGTTCCCGAACATCGCCAGGCTGATGAAGACGAGCACCAGCCAGCGGAAGAAGCGGGTCGGCTGCGGGCGGGTGGCGGCGGTCGTGGTCTGGTCTCTCATCTCCTGGCTCTCGGCTCCTGTTCCCCCGTCCCCTGTCCCCTGTCCCCGCCTACTGCAGGAACGGGCGGATGCCCCGCGGTGAGTATCGCGACGACCGGGACCTGCTCGGTGTGTGTCTGGTTCACGGGAGAATTCTACAGCAGACAACGGACGGCAGACCGCAGACGGCTGACCGCCGCGGCCAAGGCGGCGGGTGACGATCCGTTGGCCACGGCGCACCGCCATCTGAGAACTGCCATCTGCCGTCTGCTACTCCACCCGCAGCAGCTTCAGGAAATTGGCGTCTCCGCGCGTCAGGTCTGGGTTCACGCTGACCAGCACCGCCAGCACACCGCGCGGCACCAGGCCGCGCTCGACGAGCTGCCGCGCGACATCGGCGCCCCCCGTCTCGCCGAGGCTGCCCAGTGCGCATGCCACCGGCACCACCCCGCGGTAGAGGCACAACCGGCGGGCCGTCTCCTCGCTGTCGGTGGCGGCGAAGATCGGCAGGGGCGGGCGGAACGCGGACAGCAGCCGCGCCGTCGTCCCGGCTCGTGTCACGGCCACGATCGCCTGCGCCCGGCCACTCTCGGCAAGCGTCACGGCCGCTTCACAAATGGCGCGCGCCGGGTCGTCCTCGGGGAGATGCGCGCCCAGGGCGACGGCACTCGGGAGAGGCACGGCTTCCGCGTCGCGAATGATGGCGTCGAGCGTCCGCACCGCCCGCACCGGGAACGCTCCCACCGCGGTTTCGCCGGCCAGCATGATCGCGTCGACCCCCTCGTCCACGGCGGTGGCCGCGTCGCTCACCTCCGCGCGCGTCGGTCGCGGCTCCGTCCGCATCGACTCCAGCACCTGCGTGGCGACAATCACCGGCACGCCCCGCGCGCGGGCCTCGCGCACGATCTCTCTCTGCACGCGCGGCACGCGCTCGAGCGGCAGCTCGAGCCCGAGGTCGCCGCGGGCCACCATGACGGCGTCGCACGCGCCCAGGATCTCCTCGATGCGGGCGATCGCCTCGGGCCGTTCGAGCTTCGCAATGAGCGGCACGGCCGGGCTGCCGGCCCCGGCCAGGATCTGGCGCGTCCGCTCCAGGTCGGCGGCCGCCTGGACGAAGCTGAGGGCGACCATGTCCACGCCCAGATCCAGGCCGAAGCGCAGGTCGTCGGCGTCCTTGATCGTCAGGGCGGCGGCGGGCAGCGTCACGCCGGGCGCGTTGATGCCCTTGTGCTCCCCGAGCTCGCCGCCCTCGATGACGGTTGCCCGGATCTCGCGCCCGTCGCTCTCCTCCACGCGCAGCTCGATCCGGCCGTCGTCGACGAGCAGCCGATCGCCGGGCCGCACGCTGCGCGCGAGGCCCGAGTACGAGGTCGAGATACGGCCGTCACTCCCCGCGAAATCCCCCGTCGCGATCCGCAGTTCCGTCGCCCCCTCCAGCATGATCGACCGGCCACTCGCGAGCGGCCCCGTTCGAATCTTGGGTCCGCTCAGGTCCTGGAGCACCGCGACCATCCGGCCCGCTTGCCCAGCGGCGTTCCGGATGCGCCGGTAAGCCCCGGCGTGCCAGTCGTGGGTCCCGTGCGAGAAGTTGAGGCGGAAGATATCGGTCCCGGCCGCGACCAGCTCGTCGAGAACCTCGTCGGCCGCCGTTGCGGGGCCGACCGTGGCGATGATCTTGGTCTGACGCATGCCAGTAAGGAGCGCTGAGCAACGAGTCACGAGCGACCTCTGACGAGTGAGGCAGCCAACGGGAACCACCCGATGACCACCCGGGTGGCCGTCGAATGCCGGGCGAACCCTTGCGGTTCCGGCCTGGACTGAGCTTACAATCGGATCACCCCATGAGCCAACTGCTGCCAGACGCGATCGAGCAATACCTCGCCGGGTTGAACCGGCGGGCAGACCCGGTTCTCGAGACGGTCGCTCGCGAGGGCCATGCCATGGGGCTGCCCATCGTCCACACCGACACCGGGGCCTTGCTGCACCTGCTCGCCCTCACGATGGGCGCACGACGCATCCTCGAGATCGGGACCGCCAACGGGTACTCGGGAATCTGCCTGGCCCGGGCGCTCCCGCCCGACGGGCTGTTCGTCAGCATCGAGGTCGAGGCGAGCCGGGCGGCGCTGGCACGCGCCAATTTCAAGCGGGCGGGGCTGGAGGAGCGGGCGAACGTGATGGTTGGCGACGCGGCGCGCCTTGTCGCGAAGGTCTCGGGGCCGTTCGACCTGATCTTCCAGGACAGCGACAAGGCCGTGTACGAACCGATGCTGGACCGGCTGGTAGAACTGCTCCGCCCGTCCGGTGTCCTCGTCACCGACAATGCGCTCTGGAACGGTGAAGTCGTGCCGGGTTACGTGGAGCGGCCGGAGCACGACGAGGCATCGACGCGCGCGATTGCCGCGTACAACCGGCGCCTGGCCGCCGACGCGCGGCTGCAGACGGTGTTCTTGCCGGTCGGCGACGGCGTGGCGATCTCGATCAAGAGTGGGTAGTAGTTGACAGTTGACAGTTGACAGTTGACAGTTGACAGGCCGAAATCACCAGTACAAGCCTATGAGCGATCGACTGAACGAGTTCCGTGAGTTCCGCGAGCGGATGAACGACCGCATCCTCGGCTCGGGGAACCTCGAGATCAAGCGCTTCTTCGCCCTCGACACGCGGGCCTACGAGGCCGGCGCGCTGCCGAGCAAGACCAAGGAGCTGCTGGGCCTGGTCGCCTCCCTGGTCCTGCGCTGTGACGACTGCATCACGTACCACATCGTCCGCTGCACGGAGGAGGGGACGACGCGCGAGGAGTTCCTCGAAGCGTTCAATGTCGGCCTGGTCGTCGGCGGATCGATTACAATCCCTCACCTCCGGCGCGCGGTCGCGACGCTGGACGAGCTGGAACAGGGTAGTGGCCAGTGATCAGTGGCCGCTGGTTCCAGATCAGATGGCAGCAGGCAGCGTTAGAGCCCTGGTGGTGCCATGACGAGTGAATGCTGGCTCGAGATGGCGCTGGCCGACGCCGAACGGCGGGGGCTCGCTGCGCTGAAGCCCCTTCTGGAGGCGCTGGCAAGATCGGTCGAGGCCGTGCGCGCGGCCGACTGGAACGACCGGGCGGACGACACCTTGGCCACCGAGGCACACAGACACAAAGAGCAGGACTCGTAGAGACGGCCACGGAGGCACGGCGACACGGAAAACAGAGTAACGAGCGACGCGTAACGAGTAAAGCGCAACGCGTAACGAGCACCCACGCGCCACTCATCGCTCGTGACTACAAGTGGTTTCGAAACCCACAGGCGGGTGGCGGCGAGCGGGGCGCCCCGCCCGCGCCGCAGGCCCGACACGCGTCACAAGTGCTTTTCGGGCCGAGCACGGGTGGGGCTGCTCGCCGACAGGACCCGAAGAGCGACAGACCGGGTTTCTAAACCAGTTGTCGTGACTCGTGACGCGTTGCTCGTTCCGACGGCAACCATCGTGCAGACGATCACCGAACTTGCCCCGCTCATTGCGTGCAGCCGCGCGTCGGCCGCATCGCTCGTCGAACGGTGCCTCGCGCAGATCGCGGCCCGTGACGGCGAGCTGCGCGCGTTCATCACCGTGCTGGCCGAAGAGGCGAGCCGCAACGCGCGGCAGGCCGACGAGGAGATCCGCGGAGGCCGCTATCGCGGGCCGCTCCACGGCATCCCGATCTCCATCAAGGATCTCATCGACGTCCGCGGCGTCCCGACGACGGCCGCCTCGCGGCTGCGAGCTGGACACGTGGCGCCCGGAGATGCGCCGGTCGTCGCACACCTGCGCGAGGCGGGCGCCATCATCATCGGCAAGTGCAACCTGCACGAGTTCGCCTACGGGACGACGAGCGAGGACTCGGCGTTCGGGGCGGTCAGGAACCCCCACGACCTGTCGCGATCCGCGGGCGGATCGAGCGGGGGCTCGGCCGCCGCGGTCGTGGCCGGCATGTCGCTCGGATCGGTCGGCACCGACACCGGAGGCTCGATCCGGATCCCGTCGGCCGCGTGCGGAACGGTGGGGCTGAAGCCTGGCTACGGCGAGGTCTCCTGCGACGGCGTCGTGGCACTCAGCCGCTCGCTCGATCACGTCGGCCCGCTGGCCGCGTCGGTCGCCGATGCGTGGCTGCTCTACGACGCGCTGCGGGGCGTACCCCGCGCGAAGGCCCCGGCCGTCGAAGACCGCGCGCCGCTCGGCGGGTTGAGGCTCGGCGTGCTGCGGCCGTACTTCCTCGAGCTGCTGGACCACGAGGTGCGGGAGCAGTTCGAGGGGGCGCTCGATCGGCTGCAGCAGGCGGGGGTGCGCGTGCTGGCGACCTCGGTCGCGCACGCGGCGCTCGTCCCGCACGTCTACCTCCTCGTCCAGCTCCCGGAGTCGTCCGCGTACCATGCGGCGACGGTCGAGGCCCGGCCTCAGGGCTACTCGCCGGCCGTCCGCCTGCGCCTGGAGATGGGCCGCTACGTGCTGGCCGAGGACTACGTCCGCGCCGCGCGTGGCCGCGACGTGCTGCGACGCGAAGTGGACGAGGCGCTCGCCGAGTGCGACGCGCTCGTCCTGCCGACGCTGCCCATCCCGGCGCCGCCCCTCGGGGCGAGCTCGGTGCCGGTGGGAAACACCAGGGGCCCGGTGCGTGGCCTGATGCTGAGAGAGACACAGCTCTTCAACCTGACAGGTCATCCGGCTGTGTCGATTCCCTGCGGGGCGACAAGAGCTGGGCTGCCGTGCGGCCTGCAGATGGTCGGTCACCGAAGCGGCACGCACGAGCTGCTGCGTGTCGCATTCTCATGCGAGCCGACGGTCAACCCGCAGGCGCCGCGCGCGTGACGCGCCGCAGATTCGTGCCGCAGAGCGCTGGCCCGGCGCTCGTCAATGAAGAATGCCGCATGCAAAAGGCTGCACGAAGGGCGGCTACCTGTCGTTCGACGGCGCCCGGCCCGCCGATCCGCGGCGATGGGTCGAGGAGACCTTCGTTCAGCCGGGCCTCATCACGTGGGGAGACATCGTCTAGAATGGGGGCAGGACACACCCCGCCCTCCATGCTGTCCAGATTCTTCCACTGGTGGGAGCGGCGCCTGGCCGCCTCGACGACCGATCGCGTGGTCCGTCCGTTCGAATGGGGCCTCGAGTGGGCGGGGACGAACGGCCACGGGCCCGACACCGACCCCGAGCAGGTGCTGGCCGAGTGGGCCGACCTGGCGGTCGCCAATTCCGAGGAGTTCTTCGCAACCCCGCCGACGTCCGACTACACGCTTCTCGACGGCGGGGCGCCAGCGCCCGAGCGCGGGAGGACGCTCGTTTTCCCGAGCGCCTACGCGACGCCGCACGCCGAGAACAACAGCGTGTACGCCCGCTACTTCCCGGCCCCGCACCGCCGGTCACGCGACGGCCGCCCCTCGCCTCGCCGCGGCGTCGTCGTCCTGCCGCAGTGGAACGCGGACCCTGAAGGGCACGTGGCGCTCTGCGGGCTGCTGGCGCGCGCGGGTGTGAGCGCGCTGCGTCTCAGCCTTCCCTACCACGACCAGCGGATGCCCCCGGAGCTGCACCGGGCCGATTTCATCGTCAGCTCGAACGTTGCGCGCACCGTGCAGGTGTGTCGCCAGGCGGTCATGGACGCGCGCCGTGCCATCGCCTGGCTCGCCGGCCAGGGCTACGACCGGATCGGCATCCTCGGCACGAGCCTGGGCTCCTGCCTGGCCATGCTGACCACCGCCCACGAGCCGCTCATCCGCGCCCAGGCGCTCAACCACGTGTCGGCCTACTTCGCCGACGTCGTGTGGGAGGGGCTCTCGACCGAGCACGTGAGGGCCGGGCTCGAGAGCACCATCGATCTCGATCGCCTGCGCCGGCTCTGGCTGCCCATCAGCCCGTATTCCTACGTCGACCGGGTCCGGCACGCGCGAACGCTGCTGGTATACGCACGGTACGACCTCACCTTCCCCGTCCATCTCTCTCTGCGTCTGATCAATGAGTTCAGGCGCCGGCAGGTGCCGTTCGAGCTCGCGGTGCTGCCGTGCGGGCACTACACGACGGGGATCGCACCCTTCAAGTACCTCGATGGCTACGCGCTGATCCGATTTCTGCGGGCCAACCTGTAGCCCGGATTCCTGATGGCCTAGCGCGACTTTGTCAGATCGCCGAAGCCAAACAGGCCAGAAATGGCCGCAGAGCGAACCATGCGAGCAGCGCCGACCAGGGCGCCCCAACCACGCGCCGCAGGCACAGGCTCGCCCGGAGG
>Ga0315282_10011517_pt1 | contig 13677 bp, 7 predicted proteins | sample YL17G07_20_MG_FD_203693 | JGI IMG/M metagenome (GOLD analysis project Ga0315282, IMG submission 203693) | Sediment microbial communities from Yellowstone Lake, YNP, Wyoming, USA - YL17G07_20 | ecosystem: Environmental > Aquatic > Freshwater > Lake > Sediment | place: USA: Wyoming | collected... | reverse complement strand
TACAGGCCCGGCCCCAACGACGATAAGGTCAAAATCGAAGGTGCGGGCCTTGCCCTTGCCGAGGACCATGTGACGAGAAGAACACCGAGGATATTTTAAAGTTTGGTCGAGGCCACGGACAGGAAGGGATTATTAATCCCTAAATGGAATCTTGGGCCCGTCAGGGCCATTGGAGAGGTGGGACCCATGAAGGAATTCGATGTCATCATAATCGGCTCCGGTGCGGGAATGAACGTCGGGGCGAACGCCCTTGCCAAGGGGCTCCAGGTGGCCGTCGTGGACCACGGGCCCATGGGCGGCACCTGCCTGAACAACGGCTGCATACCATCCAAGGTCCTGCTGTACCCTGCCGAGGTCATCCGGCGGATGCAGGATGCCGCCTCCATCGGCCTCGAGGCCAAGGTATCCAAGGTCGACTTCGGCCTCATCATGAAAAGGATGCGGACCTTCGTCGACGAAGGCCGCGAGGAGATCGAGCACGGCATTAGCCACACCGAGAACATCATGTGGTACAAGGGGACCGGCGAGTTCGTTGACGACCACACAGTGAAGGTCGGGAACGAGGTCTTCAAGGCCCCCAAGATCATCATCGCATCCGGCTCCAGGGCACTCGTGCCGAAGATCGAGGGCCTCGGGGAGACCGGGTTCCTGGACAACATCTCCGTGCTGAACATCACGAAGTTGCCCAAGAGCATCGTGTTCATCGGCGGAGGCTACATCGCCTGCGAGTACGGTAATTTCTTCTCGGCCCTCGGGGCCCAGGTCACGGTCCTGGACCGCAACCCGCGGCTTCTCAAGGACGAGGAACCGGAGATATCGGAAATCTTCCAGAGGCGCTTCGGGAAGCACGTCAAGATATTCACGGACGTCGAGGTCATCAAGGCCGAGAAGAAGGGCTGGAGCAAGGCCGTCTACGCCCGACAGTCGGGGACCGGCAAGGTCCTCAAGTTCACCACCGACGAGATCATGGTGGCCGCGGGGCGCATCTCGAACGCGGACCTGCTGAAGCCAGAGCGGACCGGAGTCGAGACCGACAAGAACGGATGGATAAAGGTCAACGAGTACCTCGAGACCACGAAAGAGGGCATCTGGGCCCTGGGCGACGCCACCGGGAAGCACATGTTCAGGCACAATGCGAACCACGAGGCCGACGTTGTCTGGTCCAATGCATTCACGGACAAGAGGGTCCCCGTCGACCACCACGCAGTACCGCACGCGGCGTTCGGCTACCCCGAGGTCGCGAGCGTGGGCATGACCGAGGCGGAGGCCAAGGCAGCTGGATTCCAGCTGCTCGTCGGCAGGGCCAGCTACAAGGACGTCACCAAGGGCTACGCCATGAATGAGGAGGACAGCCTCGTGAAGGTCGTTGTCGACCGGGCGACAAGGAAGATCCTGGGCTGCCATATCGTCGGGACGGACGCCTCGGTCCTCATTCATCCCGTCATCTATCTCATGAACGCCGGGGACCAGACATACATTCCCCTGGCCAAGTCCCAGACCATACACCCGGCCCTGAACGAGGCCGTCATCCATGCGTTCGCGAATATGGTGCCGCCGGAGCACGTGCATCACCATCATGAGGAAGGCGCAGAGGCCACCGAGGACCCCACGAACGAACACCAGTGAAACGGCAAACCATATCAATTGATAACGGGTTGGCATCGGCATGAAGAACCTTCAGAGCATCGTGGCGGGCATAGAGCGGGATCTCGACGACAAGGACAAGGTCCGGGAGGACGCCATACGGTCATCCCGCGAGCTCGTGAGGCTCAGCAAGGACACCATCGGGGCCATGAACAGGAACGAGGACCCGAGGCCGCTCCTTGCAAAGATGAGGACGGATGCGGCCGCGCTCAAGGCCCGGACATCCAGATGCCCCGAGATCTACGGCGCGGGCTATGTCGAAGGCGCCCTGGCCGAGGTCGTCGAGGTGTGTGTCCTCTATGCGATCATCAGCAAGATGCCCCTGCCGACCCCCAAGGAGCTCTCCGCCACCCCCGAGGCCTACCTGCTAGGGCTCGGCGATGTCATCGGCGAGCTGAGGCGACTGGCCGTGGACGCGCTCAGGGAGATGCATCCCGAAAAGGCCGAGGCCCACCTTCACGAGATGGAGACCATCTACGAGGCCCTGATGAGGTTCGATTACCCGGACGCGGTCGTGCCACTGAGGAAGAAGCAGGACGTCGCCCGGGGGCTCGTCGAGAGGACCCGCGGCGAGGTCCTTGTCGCAAGGAGCGAGAAGGCCCTGAAGGACAAGCTCGACAGGGTCGCGGCGCACCTGGACCGGGTCCAGGGCGGGGGCCAGGGCCAGAGGTACCATGGCCAAAGGAACCGGAACCAGAGATAGGATTTTATTGTCGGTCGGTTATCCACAGGACGGAGAGACATGCCCGTAAAGAGGAAGACCGCGAAGAGGCAGCCGAAGCGAAAGCCGACAAGGCCAAAGAAGGCCGAAGGCCTCTTCTCCGTCAAGAAGCACATCTCGCAGGGGCACATCCTGATAGCCGCCTGCGACCTCGAGCTCCTCGGGAAGAAGCTCGAGGACGGGGAGCTCTGCCTCGAGATACACGAGGCCTTCTACGGTGGCGAGAAGGTCGGTGCGTCCATCCTGGCGAGGCTTCTCGAGATGTCCACCATGGCGAACCTCGTTGGGAAGCGCGCCGTCAGGCTGGCCCTGGACATGGGCCTCGTGGACGAGGACTGCGTCATTGTCATCAAGGACGTCCCCCACGCCCAGTGCCTCAAGTTCTGTTGACCCCGTCCGAACATTAATTAACCTTCCAGCCCTTAACCGGACCGCAAGGAGGGTCCCCATGCCAATGACGGGAATCGAGTTCACAACTCTCGAAGGAAAACGCTTCACCAAGCGTGACGAGAAGATGGGCCAGATCCGCATAGACACCAACAGCACCGTCACATCGATATCCGAGAGGAACAACAAGGAGGCCGAGGTGGCCTTCCGCTACTCGGTCACCTACGGGGGCTCCGGCATGATCACAATCGAGGGCCGGTTCATCTATGAGGGGGACGCCCCGGCCCTTGCCAAGGAGTGGGGCGAGAAGAGGAACATGCCCAACGAGATGGCCAGCGAGATACACACGGGCATCATCCAGGCCTGCATACCCATCGCGATCCTGCTCGCCCGGGACCTACAGCTGCGCCTGCCGATTCCGCTCCCGAACATCAACATCAAGGATGACAAGCACAAGAAGAAGGACGCTTCATCAGGGATAGAGGTGGCATGAGCCGGGGCGCTTTCGTCGGCCACTGCGCGGCCCTGGCCGGCCTCCTCGAGGTCACGGCGGAGAAGCCCGGGAACGTCACGCCCACGTACGATTTCCCGGACACCAAGTTCCACCATTTTCTATCGTCCTCCGTGGCCATCGAGGCCCCTATGCGCAGGCTCGCGGAGGATCCCGACTATCGCGTGGGCCAGGGAATTCTAGCTGCCGTGGAGGCCAGCCAGGGGGTCCAGAAGGGCGGCAACGCGCAGCTCGGCATCATCCTCCTTTTCGCGCCCGTGGCCAAGGCCGTGGGCCTCGTCAATGGCAAGCTGACGGCAAGGTCCCTGCGGACCGTCCTCTCGGCGGTCCTCAGGGCCACGGAGAACCAGGACGCGCTGGACGCCTACAAGGCCATCAACTTTGGTCATGTCGGCGGGCTCAATGACGTGAAATCGCTGGATGTCCGGAAGAAATCCACCTACGACAAGCTCAAGTCGAAGGACATGACGCTCCTCGACTGGATGTCGGTGGGCGCCGGGGTCAACAGCGTGTGCAGCGAATATGCCACCAACTACAAGGTAACCTTCGGTCTCGGGCTGCCAACACTGCTCGACGCGAGGCGCAAGGGGATTCAAAAGGCCATAATCCACACATATCTCACAATAATGTCCGAGACGGTGGACACGCACATCGCCGGCAAATGGGGCCGCGGGCTTTCGGAGACGGTCTCGAAGAAGGCCGCCGCCATCCTCAGGCTGGGGTCCGTGTGGACGAGGGACGGCTCGGCCGCCATCCGGCGTTTGACAAACTATTTGAGGAAGGGGCACATAAACCCAGGCGCTACTGCCGACCTGACGGCCTCTACTATCTACGCGGCCCTCCTGACGGGCCTCGAGTTGTGAGGCGGGCGGCCCCGAAGGATGTGCACGGTTGGACCAAGAAATCGGAGGCCTGCTGGAACGGACCTTCAACGAAGGGAAGACCTACGAGGTCATAGTGACGACCATGAGGGACGGTGGCCAGGGCGCGCCCAACGCCGCAGCCATCGGCGTCGTCCGCAGGGGCCAGTTCTTTACAATGAAGGTCTTCAAGGGCAGCGACACCTTCGAGAACGTCCTGGCCGTGAAGCGGCTCGCGATAAACGTCATCACCGGCGACCACGTCGACATGCTGGCCATGGCGGCCCTGAGGGGCTGGGGCTCCACGGAGGCCGAGTTCGGCGCCGAGGAGTACGAGCGCATGCGGGAGTTCCCGGTCCTGAAGTCGGCGGCCATCCAGATCGACTGTTCCGTCGAGGAATGGGCCGAGAAGGACGGCAAGGACGACTACGGCCACTTCCACAATGCGACATTCAACGCCATCCCGCAGGCCTACCGCGTCAAGGACGAGACCGGCCGGCCCATCGAGCGGGGCACTAAGATCGTGCTCGAGGCCCTCGTGTTCGCGACCCGCTGGAAGGTCTCCGAGGGGGAGCTTAAGAAGTTCCTGTATCAGAGGCTAAAGGTCTACATGCAGAAGACCCTGGACCTGGGCGGGGAGGCCAACCTCAAGGCATTGGGCCTCATCAACGACTTCCTTGCGAAGGGCTAGGGCATCCCGCGGCCAACAATCATTCACAATTATTTTTGTATGTACATGATAGGTAAATTTATTCGCTAGTATTCAATAAGGTTGGCTTGACCGCTAGGCCCCACAGGCCGAAACCCATTCTTAGGCCTCAGGTCCCGAAGCGGGAGGTGCTTTGGACCCATGCCGCCCGATGGCCCTCAACGACAGGAGGGCGCTAGCACATCGTACAGCCCAGACAAGGACCGGAGGCCCCAGCCCAAGCTAGTCGGGAGGACTGCCGAGGTCAAGGCACTGGAGGAGGCGTTCCGCAGGGCCCTCAAGGGCCGCGGCAGCATCATCCTCATCGAGGGCGAGATCGGCATCGGGAAGACGCGGCTCCTTCACGAGGCCGAGGCGCTCGCCAAGAATATCGGGGTCCGGGCCCTCTCGGCAAGCTGCATAGGCGGCGGCACGCCCCTCATGCCCTTCCTGAACGCCCTCGAGAGCGCGAGGCACGAGGCGCCCGAGCTCAACCTGGAGGCCACCATCGAGGAGGTCTTCTACATACACTCCGACGGCCGGCTCATCCTCCACGACACCCAGCGGCTAAGGCCGGACCTTGGCGACAGCGAGCTCAGGGGCCTACTCGAGGAGATACGGAAGGCCCGCAGGGCAGGCCTGAAAGGGCTATTCCTTGGCGACCGCAGGCTCATAATCGAGGCCGGGGCCGTCACGGTCCTGGCGGCCGTTGTCCGAGGGGACGAGACGCCCAAGATGAGGCAGCAGATGAAGTACCTGCTGGCCACCGTCGAGGACAGGTACGGCGAGACCCTCATGAACTGGAAGGGCTACCAGGCGGACCTGAAGGGCCTGAGGGAGAGCCTCAGGGCGTTGCTGCTCGGCGATTACGGGCGGCCCGATGCCCTGAAGGTGGACTTCGAGATCACGAGCCCGACCGTGTTCGAGGACATAGCGCGATTCCTGGTGGCCTCGTCGGCACAGCTGCCACAGGCCATGCTGTTCGACGACCTCCAGTGGATGGACCAGGTTTCCCTCCAGATGGTGACCTACCTGGCGGAGAGGATCGAGCAGAGCCGCGTGGTCCTCGTCGGGACATACCGCCCGGAGGAGCTTTCCAAGGACCTGGTCACCCCGCCGGCCCCGTCGGGCGGGAAGGCCCCCGTCAAGACCCTCAGCGACCTCCTGGGCGCGCTGAAGGAGCTTAAGGGCCTCGAGCACCTCCGGCTGGGGCATCTGGACAAGGACCAGCTGGTCGAGATGGTCTCGTCCATGTTCCCGGAGGGCGGCCTCGGGCCCGACCTCTACGATTTCCTTTACAGGCACGGCGAGGGGAACCCGTTCTACACCGAGGAGATCCTCCGCTCACTAGTAGCGTCGGGGAAGCTTAGGAAGGTCAAGGCCGGCTGGAGCGCCGAGGGCCTGTCGGAGATGGACGTCCCGGTCACCATACGCGATGCCGTCCTCGTGAGGATGGCGGGCCTCGAGAGGCCCGAGCGCGAGGTCCTGCAGCACGCGGCGGTGATAGGCCGCGAATGCGACGTGAGGGTCCTGGAGCTCATCATGAAGGACCCGGCCGGCCTCCAGGAGATGCTCCGTTCCCTCGAGGCCTACAACCTCATCCTCAAGGTCGGCGAGGGGCGCTACAGGTTCGAGCACGACCTCGTCAGGGAGACGGCCTACGAGAGCCTCAGCGAGGCACTGCGAAAGCTCTACCACCGGAAGGTCGGCGAGGCCTACGAGTCCCTGGCCGACATCAAGCCCGGCGCGGAACCGGTCCAGGGCCTGCCCGATGACCTGCTGTTCAAGCTCGCCCAGCACTTCTCAATGTCGAAGGACAAGGAGAAGGCGCTCAAGTACAACCTGCTCGCCGGGGACGTGGCCAAGAGGGCCCACGACAACCGTCGTGCAAGGGCCTTCCTCATGACGGCGCTGGAGGCCGCCCACGGGCTGAAGGGCCGGGAGGACGTAAGGCAGGCCCTGCTCGACCTGGCGAAGATCCAGGAGATGGAGGGCGACTGGGACCAGGCCAGGACCGACTACGAGGAGCTGCTGGCGCTCCTGGGGCCGGGCGAGGAGTCCACCCGGGGACGCGTTCTCGTCAAGATGGCCCGGTTGCACGAGTGGAGGACCGAGTGGGAGAAGGCCCTGTCCATGCTCGAGAAGGCCCAGGCCGCGCTCCAGGGGACCAACGACGCCATCGGCAAGGCGTCGGCCATGGTCGAGCACGCACGCGTCCTGAGACGGTTGGCGAACTACGACCCGGCCCTGGCCGAGGCCGAGGGGGCCCTGGCCGTCCTCGGGCAAGCCCCGCCCAAGGACAAGGAGGGCCTCGAGGTATGGCTCGATGCCACCAAGGAGCGAGGCAGCATCCTTGTCTGGAAGGGCCGTTACGACGAGGTCATAACCTCCTTCAAGGAGGCCGAGGCGGTCTGCCGCGCGGCCGGCAACGACATCATGCTCGCCAGTCTGCTCCAGAACGAGGGCTTCATATACCAGGTCAAGGGGGACCGCGAGAAGGCCCTCGAGATATACGGCCAGGCCATCGACGTGGCCAGGGCCGTCGGTAGCTCCCGCACCATGGCCTATGCCTACGCGTACATGGCCGAGATCCTCGTGTCCATGAAGCGCTTCGACGATGCCATGCTCGCCCTGAGAAAGGCCCTCGAGATATTCTACAAGGTCCAGGACCGGCTGTCCATTGCGCACACCCACATGGTCTTCGGTTCGCTGCTGACGGAGAAGGGCGAGATGGACGACGCCATCGTGCACTTCAACATGGCGCTCGAGCTGACCATGGACGTCAAGGAGACCACCATCCTGGCCCAGATCTACCACCACTACGGCAAGTTCTACGCAAAGAAGGGCGACACGGCCATGGCAAGGAAGCTCCTGAAGAAGGCCATCGGCCTGAACACCGAGGCCGGCAGGGGTGCACTCGTCAACGAGGTCAAGGCGGACCTGGACGGCCTCGAGAAGGGCCGCAAGGGCCTCCTGGGCCGGGTCACCATAGGCAGGAACCGCGAGATGATAAAGCTCCTGCAGGCCTTCAAGGAGGCCGACAAGGGCCAGGGGCATGTCGTCGTTATAGAGGGCAACACGGGGACCGGGAAGTCCAAGGTCATCGAGCAGTTCCTAGGCATCACGAAGTCCCAGAAGTGCAGCGTCCTCATGGCCCGCTGCACGCCGCGGGAGAAGATGGTCCCGTACTCGCCGTTCATCGAGGCGCTCGAGGTTTCCTTCTCCAAGGAGCTCCCGAAGGAATCCATGGACAGTATAAGGGACGTCGTGGCCGACAACCCCAGGGAGATGCTGAGGCTTTTTCCCATGCTGGCGACGTTGCCCGGGCTGGCCAAGCTGGCCGAGGGCGCCAGCGACGCCCGCTCCGCCCTGTCGTCCATGCAGAAGGAGCAGGACCGGCTCTTCGAGAACATCACGAGGATCGTCCTCAGCCTCGCCAAGGGCGGGACCGTCATCCTGGTCCTGGAGGACTTCCACTGGGCCGACCTCTCGTCCATCGGGCTGCTGCACTATCTGGCCCGGGGCGCCACGAGCTCGCGCCTGCTTGTCCTCATGGCCTACAGCCCCGACGTCCTCCTCTCCGACTCCAAGACCGCTGCGCTGATGGACACCCTCCGCCTCATGAACCGGGAGCGGCTCACAACCACCCTGGTCCTCGGCAACCTCAACGAGAAGGAGGCCGCAGAGATGGTCTCCCTCCTGCTGGACGGGGCATCGCTCTCGCCCATGGTCACCAAGAAGATATTTCAGGAGACCGAGGGGAACCCGTTCTTCATCGAGGAGGTCGTCCTCAGCCTCATCGAGCAGGGCATCCTGGACCCGGACAACAAGGAGAACGTCGTCAGGAAGGACCTGTCCCAGATCCAGTTGCCGAAGACCATGAGCCAGATCGTCGAGAGGAAGCTCCAGTCGCTGAAGGACGAGGAGCGCCGCGTCCTGATGCTGGCCGGCATCATAGGCCACAGGTTCACCTACGAGACGCTCCGCGGTATCGCAAGCATGCCCGAGGACAAGCTGGTGGGCATCCTCGACGGCCTCGTGGACAGGGGACTGCTTATCGAGGAGGGCTCGGCCGAGGAGGAGGCTTTCCGGTTCCCGTTCGAGCTCTTCAGGAGGATGGCCATCGAGGGCCTCATGCCATCGGACAGGATAAAGATCCACGATAAGGTCGCGCGCATGCTGGAGAAGGAGGAGAGGCCCGAGGAGCTCGCCTTCGACCTGGCGGTGCACCACAAGGAGGCCGGGAACCTGCTGGACGCGGCCCGGTGGTCCATAGTCGCCGGCGAGAGGGCCCGGCGCCTGGCGGCCCCGGAGCTCGCCGAGCAGCAGGCCAGGAACGCCCTGGCGGACCTGGACCAGCTCCCGCCGACGAAGGAGGTCCTGGCACTCAAGGTCCGCGCCCATGACGCCTTCACCGATGTGTGCAACAAGACCGGCAGGTACGACGAGGCCGATGCGCACATAGATGCCATGGTGGCCATAGCGTCCAGCCTGAACGACGACCGGATCCAGGCCATCGTGTGGATGGCCCAGGGCCGGGTCAGGAACGGACGCGGCAAGTTCGCCGAGGCCAAGGAATCCTTCACGAAAGCGCTCGAGGTCTACGAGCGGCTCAACGACCTTTCCAGCATCGTCCAGTGCCGCCGGTCCCTGTCCACCATCCAGTGGAGGGACGGCCGGTTCGACGAGGCAATCGAGAACCTCAAGGGCTGCATGGAGGCCGCCAAGAAGCTCGGCGACGAGGCCGTGACGGGGGCCCTGGAATCGGCCATCGGGAACGTCTACCGCGACAAGGGCGACTACGACCGGTCCATAGAGCACTTCCAGAACGGCATACGGATCCTCGAGAAAGGCCTCGACCAGTACGAGCTCGCAACGGCCTACAACAACATCGGGGCCACATACAGGTACCTCGAGAAATGGGACATGGCCCTCGGATACTTCGAGAAGTGCATCTCGCTCTGCAGGAAGATCAATTTCCCGAGCATACTCGGCTACGGCCTCAAGAACAAGGGCGAGGTCCTAGGCAAGATGGGCAAACCCGACCTCCTCGACGAGGCCGACAGCGCCTGCGACGAGGCCATGGCCATATTCCAGAGGCTGTCGCACAAGCCCGGCATCGCCAATGTGCACATGAACAAGGGCATCATAAGCAGGGCCCGGAGGGACTGGGACGGCTCGAAGGCGGAGTTCGAGGAAGCAATAAAGAGCGGGCTCGAGTGCGGGGTCCCGGACCTGCTCGCTGACGTCCATTACGAGTACTCGGTCGCGCTCAAGGCCAGCGGCGACTTCCCGGCGGCAAGGGTGCAGGCCAAGAAGGCCCTCGAGATCTTCGAGAAGGTCAAGGCCACAAGCCGCACGGAGCGCGCCAAGGCGCTCCTTTCCGAGCTCGGAGGTGACTCCAAGTGACGCCGCCAAGGGACGCCAGGGCCATGGAGCGGCTCGGGGTCAAGGCGGTGGCCTCGCTCGTTGGGCGGGAAGAGGAGCTCGGCATCCTGATGCGCTGCATAGACGAGGCCGTCAAGGGCCACGGCGGGACCATCCTGCTGGAGGGCGAGGCGGGCATCGGGAAGAGCCGGCTGATCACCGAGATGAGGAGTCACGCCGAGCAGAACGGCGCAAGGATGCTCGTCGGCCGGGGCCTCGAGGGGGCCAGCCCCTTCATGCCGTTCATCAATGCGCTCAAGGAGGTCGGGCCCGACCTCATAACCCCCGGTGAGCTCAGCGTGATCGAGGAGGTCTTCCTCGTCAACGAGAAGGGCATGCTCATTGCCCACGCGGCCAGGACCCTGAGGCCCGAGGTGGACGAGATGACCGTCGGCAGGCTCTTCGGCACCATCAAGGACTTCATGAGCCGGTCCTTCGAGGGCAAGGCCGGCGAGGGCGAGCTCGACGAGCTGCAGTACGGCTCCTACAAGATACTGTTCGAGAGCGCGGCGCCGATCCACCTGGCGGTGGTCGTGTCCGGCGAGGTGTCCAAGGACCTCAAGGAGAGCATGCGGTCCCTGGTGACCACGCTGGAGAAGGACTACGGGCCCTCGCTGAAGAGCTGGAGGACGGGCATGCCGGTTCCAAGGCGGCTGGAGACCGACCTGGCCATGTTCGCGTCCCTCGAGTTCAGGGCCGAGCGCAGGCTCGAGGCCATCGACCCGAAGCGCGAGCAGGACCGGATGTTCGACAGCGTCCTCGGGTCCATCCTTGCCATATCCCGGGTCCGCCCAGTCATACTGGTCCTCGACGACATGCAGTGGATGGACGATTCGTCCCTGGACCTGTTCCATTACATCTCGAGGAACGTGCGCAATGCCCGCGTCCTCATGATCGGCGCCTACAGGCCCGAGGAGGGCCTCGATCCCGCGACCAAGCGGCCCCTGAGGCTCATGGAGACCCTTGGTCGCATGAGCCGCGAGAAGCTCTACCTTTCCATAGTCCTTCGCAGGCTCAAGGAGTCCGAGACCACGAGGATGGTCACCTCCATCTTCCCCCACAACGACTTCCCACCGAGCTTCACGGACCGCATCTACAAGGAGACCGAGGGGAACCCGTTCTTCGTCGAGGAGATATTGGACTCCCTGGTCATGGACGGCGCCCTCAAGGCGGAGAGGGACGGCGTCTGGCATGTCAAGGAGGAGATGGTCCACGCGCTGCCGTCGACGATCAAGGACGTGGTCCTGCGGCGCATGGACCGTATCGACGAGAACTACCGGAAGGTCCTCGAGACCGCCGCCGTCATGGGCGCCGAGTTCAGCATCGACATCCTCAGGAGCGTTCTCGAGACCGACGAGGAGGAGCTGCTGGTCACCCTCGACGAGCTGGCCGGCATAAGGATTCTGAAGGAGGTCCCGGGCGGGGAGCTCTACTCCTTCGACCACGGCGTCATACGCGAGGTACTCTATGAGAACATGGGCCGGAACCTGCGGCGCATGATACACCGCCGCGTCGCCGAGGTGCTGGAGAAGCAGTACGCCGACAACATAGACGCCGTGGTCTACGACCTGGCCCGGCACTACGGCATGACCAAGGACCACGACAAGGCGCTGTTCTATCTCATCGGGGCAGCCCGCAGGGCAATGAGGCTCTTCGCGCTCAAGGAGGCCCGCGAGTACTTCGGCGAGGCCATCGAGCAGCTGCCCGAGGTGAAGGACATGACGGCCATGGGCCTCGGGTCCAAGATCACCGTCGAGGTCAGCCTGCTGAACGAGGCCGCCAACGCGTCATGGCACGTGGGGGACTTCGAGTCCGCCAAGAGATACGCGACGAGGGCCCTCGAGCTGGCCCCGAAGGAGGGCCTCTACCAGGAAATGGCCAGGGCCTACCTGCTGAGGGGCAACGTCTCCGAGATCAAGGGCGACCGGGAAGAGGCCGTGCTGGACCTGGAGGCCGCGGTGGAGCTCTCCGAGAGGATCGGCGACCAGAAGGGCAAGCTCGAGGCCATCCACCTGCTCGGCCGGCTCTACTGGCGTCTCGCCAACCACGAGAAATCCCTCGAGTACCTCAACGACTGCATAAGGGGCGCCGAGCAGATCGGCGAGGCCACATTGCTGGCCAACGCGCTCATCACGAAGGGCAACGTCTACAACGTCCGCGGGGACTTCGAGGAGGCCGCGAACCTCTACCAGCGTGGCCTGAGGATCGCGAAGGAGCACGACAGCACGTACGAGCTCATGAGGGCCTACAATAACCTCGGCGACCTCTACATGGACAGGAACGAGCTGGACACCGCCCAGGACTACTTCAAGAAGTGCCTCGAGGTGGCCGAGCGCTGCGGGGACACGCGCTTCGTCGGGTACTCCTTCACGAACCTTGCCGAGACCTTCATCAAGAGGGGCGACTTCGAACAGGCCAAGGGCCATTCGGCGAGGGCCATGGACATCTTCTCTAGGCTCGACGAGAAAGGCATGGTGGCCGCCATCTACGACGACCTCGGGGTCATCCACGCCCACGACAAGAACTGGGCCGAGGCCCAGGCATGCTTCGATATCTCGGTCAGCTCGCTGAAGACCCTCGAGCAGCCCCATCCGCTCGCCAAGGTCCTGTACGACTACGCCAACATGTTGAAGGAGAAGGGGGACCGCGCAGGCGCCATGGCGCGCTACGATGCGGCCCTTGTCATCTTCCGGAAGCTCGGGTCCCCCGGCATGGTCAAGACCATAGAGCTCGAACTTGCCGGTCTCAGGACCGGGGTCGAGCCGACCAAGGTCAACATCGTCGGCCGGGAGAAGGTCCTGGCGGGGCTTTCCTACCTGCTCGAGGTGGGGAGCGGCCTCGTCCCGCCGGAGGGCCGGAGGCCCCCCGATGGCGTCGAGCCCCTCAAGGGGCCGGGCCTCTTCGTCCTTGTCGAGGCCGGCCAGGGCATGGGCAAGAGCCGCGTCATGGAGGAGGTCCTCGCCCAGGCCAGGAAATGGAACATCACGACGGTCGTGGGCCGGTGCCTGCGCAGCGAGGCGTCGAGCCCCTACTATCCGTTCATACAGGCCCTCACCGAGCTCTTCAAGGGCAAGGACCAGCCATCGCTGAGGCGCTTCATGCGCAGGGCGCCGCTGGAGGTCCTGGCGGTGCTCCCCGGAATGGGCGGCATCGGCCTGAGGCCCGACGACGGTGGCCGGGGCGACGAGATGCCCGGCAAGACCTCCAAGGAGGCCGAGGACGCGGCGCTGGCAGACCTGGGGGCCATGAAGGACCGGATGTTCGAGGTCCTTTCCCGGCTCCTGCTGGAGTTCGACGAGCCTTTCGTCCTCATGCTCGAGGACCTGCAGTACGCCGATGTATCGTCCATGCAGGTCCTTGCCTACATAGCCCGCGAGATGGCGGGCTCCAAGACCTTCATCATCGGGAGCTATTCCCAGGACGCCCTCGCCCACGGGAG
>Ga0315282_10011516_pt1 | contig 13679 bp, 11 predicted proteins | sample YL17G07_20_MG_FD_203693 | JGI IMG/M metagenome (GOLD analysis project Ga0315282, IMG submission 203693) | Sediment microbial communities from Yellowstone Lake, YNP, Wyoming, USA - YL17G07_20 | ecosystem: Environmental > Aquatic > Freshwater > Lake > Sediment | place: USA: Wyoming | collected... | reverse complement strand
TTCTGAGATCAAAACTGCCAGGTAGTAAGAAGGAGCAAATCGAACGGATAAGAAACAGTATTAAACCGGGATCCCCCGACAGAGACCCAGAGAGTATTGTTGACGTATTTGTTAAGACATCATCTGGGGAAGAGTTTTACTTTGATGTGACTAGCGTAAAACCGAACATCAAGGAATTTCGAACATTGAAGAAGAAGCTTTTGCGTTGGGTCGCACTTCGACTGAGTATAGATAAATCAGCGAAAGTAAACACGGCACTGGCTATACCTTATAATCCATACCATCCTAAACCATATGCTCGATGGACTGCAACGAACTTGTACGATTCTGGAGAGATGTTCGTTGGGCCAGATTTTTGGAACTTTGTCGCGGCTGAAGAAGTCTATGAAGAACTCTTAGATACTTTCAGGGAAGTTGGAAAAGAATTGCGTCCTATCATTGATAAAGCAATAGGCAACGATACTCACTAATCTATATCATCATAAGTAAGGCTGGTCAAAATTCGTAAGCCTTCGTGGAATAAGGCAAAATGCATGAATCTCGCAACGGAAAAAGTTGACAGCTAAAATAAGGGTCTCTTCACTTTCAGATGATGCGCTGTTTGCCGAGAACGAATGTTCCTGTTAGACATGCGTTTTCTAGCGTTCTGCAATATGGACAATGAAAAGACTCAAAAACATAACAGTGTATAGTGGTATACTGAATAAGAGGGTGTCTCACAATTGGCGGATGCGTCGACTGCGACTTCATTCAAGAGCCCACTTGGATTAGGCGGTACTTTTGTCGCTGTCGACCTTTTCTCTGGCGCCGGAGGATTGACGCAGGGATTTAAGATGGCGGGCTTCAATATTCTCGTAGCTGTCGATATTGACGAGTCTGCCAAGGAAACTTACACATTCAACCATCCGAATGTTGAGTTCATTCACGACGATATGAAGAAAATCACTGGCGATAGGATTCTGGATCTTGTTGCCCGTAAAGGTTTTTCCGGTGTAGATGTGCTTATCGGCGGTCCACCTTGCCAAGCTTTTTCGTTTGCAAATAGGCATTCAGGAGGGCTCGAAAATCCACATTCAAGTGGTGTATGGGAGTTCCTCCGATTAATAGAAGAAATAAAACCAACGGTTTTTGTCATGGAAAACGTTTTGGGCATAAAGTCAAGAGGAAATGGACATATTTCAGCGCAAATTGAAGAGAAAGCGAGGCGATTGGGCTATCAGGTAGAAAACGCGTCGCTTTTTGCAGCGGATTTCGGAGTTCCTCAAAACCGCAAGCGCACATTTTTGTTCGGTTCAAAGTTGAAAGCTCGGGTTCATTTTTCCGAAGGCAAAAAGAGGCCGCCATTGAATGTGAGCATGGCCATCAGCGATCTGCCTCCTCTTCCCGATGGCGGGGGGGGATCTGAAGTGGTCGATTATTACACGAAGCCTCGGAACAAATATCAAAAAATGATGAGAAAAAATAGCTCAAAACTTTTCAACCACGTCACGTCCAAAAGTGGAAGTCGGGACCCAAATGTGGTCGAAAGATTCAGGCATATACCCCAGGGAAAATCCCTAAACGATATATGGTTGACTCTTCCGTCCTATCTAAAAGAAGGAATCGTCTGCGTTCAAAAAGGAATAGTGCATAGCAATATTTATAGGAGGCTGTGCTGGGACAAACCCGCGCCCACAATAGTACACGTCCGAAAGGCAGTTTTGCTACATCCTCTTCAACATAGGCTACTGTCTGTCAGAGAGGCGGCCAGACTCCAGAGTTTTTTTGACAGCTATCGTTTTTTTGGTTCCGTATCAAGACAGTACCAGCAAGTGGCTGATGCCGTGCCTGTGTTGATGGCAAATGCCATCGCTAAAGATGTTCTCTTGCACCTAAAGGAAGTAGGTGACTCCAGAAAAGAGTTGGTTCAGGGTATATGTCCTTGAATGGAAACAGAGAGAAACAACCTTTCGTCATTTTTACAGAACGCATATTGACTTGGTTCGGTTCCAACGCAAGAAAGTTCCCTTGGAGAGAGACCAGAGACCCCTACAGGATACTGGTTGCCGAGATGATGTTGCAGAAGACCACTTCAAAGCAGGCTGAGAAAATCTTCCACGTCTTTCTCGACAAAATTCCATCTATCAGAGACCTTGCAGAAGCTCCAGTAAGCCGTATCGCGGAGACTATAACGCCGCTTGGACTTGAACACATTAGAGCAAACCGCCTCAAGAGACTGGCCAACGAGATCGTTGAAAAGCACAATGGACAGATACCAAATGACAAGAATGCAATGCTTTCTCTTCCGGGCGTCGGAGAATACATCGCCAACGCGGTTCTATGCCTAGCGTTCGGCGAAGACCTGCCTCTTCTTGATACAAATGAACTGAGGATTTTCGAAAGGGTTTTTGGCATCAAATCTTCAAAGAGGCGGCCCAGAACAGACCGTGCGATGTGGAAGCTTGCTGCGGACATTATCCCGAAAGGCAGGGGAAGGGAGTTCGGCCTTGCAGTTCTTGACTTCGCCTCCCTCGTGTGCCGTGCCAAGAACCCAAGGTGCGCGGACTGTCCAATGAATGATTTCTGCCTATATTTTGGGGAGTTCCGTGCCTTTGGCTAGGGTCTTCAGTCGCCGACAAGTTCATAAGTTAAGAACTCAAAGTTTATAGATTGAATAACCCTACTATTTCAATGGTGTAGTTTGATGTCTTATCTCACAAGCTCAGAGGCTGTCCAGCTTGCCGAGAACATCGCGAATTATCTAAAAGCCAAGGATTTTGAGAAGCGCCCGCACATAGCCCTATTGGGGCCTCGCTACAGAAAACCGCAGGCAGAGGCAACTACCCGACTGGTCGCCTTCAAAGAGGAAGAGGATGAGGTTTTCTCAGAAAAGATTGAGGAGGAAACGAGCGAGAGGATAATTCCGCATGTCACAGGTTTCAGGGCGAATCTGCAGAGGGTTTCCGAGACGAACCGCGTTGATTTAGCTTACTCCTTCTATCTCAGAATTGCCCCGCCGACGATGCTTTACGGCGATGAGGAACGCAAGACGCAAGACCCGTTCAGGAAGGTTGAACTTCAGGCCTCTATAGTGAATGCGAAAGAAGTGAACGTTGAGATGAAGATTTTCGACACTGTGGGAAAGTTGCTGTACTCTTCTTCCGTCAAAAAGTTGCTAACGGATGAGGCTACTAAGGTGGCCGTCCCGAACGAAGACTTTCCGGATGCGGCATCCCACCTCTGCACTCTCGATGAGCCCTATACGCTTATGAAGCGCTGGGAACCTCGACCCGAACGTAGAGGAAAAGAAGAACGGATCTATCTGGCCACGGAAATAGCGTATATTCCGAGCTTTACGCTTGCAGTCTCCATCAAGCCCACGGGTCAGCCAGATGCCGTCAGCCTAATCGTCAGGCTCACCAACGAGGCGGGATGGCTCACGGAGAGGCCGGCAATGACAACGCCCGTTTCTCCCGAACTGCAGAAAGACTTCCGCTATCAGGTTTACGATGCAGACGGCGAAACCTGGAACGTCGGCTACTTCTTTGAGGTGGAGGGAATTGTGAGCAGGATTGATGGCTTCAGGCAACAGTGGAGACCCACTGCACGCGGGGTGGTTGGAATGCACACGATAAACAGCGTCTACCGCTCTGCAAACGGCGGAGTTCTGTTCAGAGACTATGCAATCGACAAGGAGGCTGTTCCGTCGGTGATGAAGAGCGCCTCTGCCACAGCTGATTTTCTGACAACCGCGATCAGGGAGTATGTGCAGCTGAACGCCATTCCCTCCAGCACGGTCGGCACGGTGTCAGATGCCCTGACCGGCGCCCTTCGCGACAATATGCAGATCGGCAACCTGTACGTCTTTCAAGAGGAGAGCACGCGCAAGATTCTCAACTCTATCGGCTCCGGAAAAGCAGTCATCATCGCAGCAAGAACTGCCGGCGGAAAAACCTTGGCCTTTCTCATTCCAATAGCAACGTACTGCTTCATTGACAAACTGGGGAACGGAAAACCCGGCGTCAAGGCCATCCTTTTCTACCCCACAAAGGCCCTATGCCACGACCAAGCAGACACAATTCTCAGACTTCTGTGGTTCGGCAACCTTCACCTCAAGAACAGCGGCATAAACCAGATAGTATCGATGGGAATTCTGCACGGCAACACCTACAGCGACTTCGACATCAAACAGGAAATGAAAGAAAAAGGAGTTCCGGAAATCCAGAAAGAACTCCGGTACAAATGCCCAAACTGCGGTTCCAGGCTGGTCATAAGCTTCAAACTCGAACAAACAGATGCTTCAAAGAATGAGGAAGCCGAAGACGAGACCGAATGGGGAACCCCCGGTCAAGTCCTCCGATGGGAGGTATTCTGTAGCGGCAGGGAAAACAAGCAGTGCTCGCTTCACAGAGGAAGCCCACAGGAATCACAGGAACTAATCGAATTCCTCAACAGAATGTTGCGACCCACCCGCACAACAATCTATTCGAGCCCACCGGAGATTCTGATTGCCACGCCGGATATGATGAGCTACAGGCTGTTTGCAAGCCCAAACCAGCACGCCATCTTTGGTCGAAGCATACTGCGTTGTAATAACTGCGATGTGCCATTCGCCCAGTTGAGCAAGAGAACTTGTAGCCAGTGCCACTCCAAGCTCAGCCCGCCCCTCAACGTTAGTTACCCGCAGATAGTAGTCTTTGACGAGGCACACCAGCTCCGGGGAAGCTTTGGGTCGCAGGTTTCGTTCGTAATAAGCCGTCTGGTCAAGGCAGTGAAGGACATCAACGGCATCGAAAAGTATCAGCCGTTGTTCATTTTTTCAAGCGCGACGTTCAACCAGCCGGAAAAGTTCGTTGAAAGGTTTCTGGGCAAGCGCCTGACCATTGAGAGAATCAACGCGGAATACGCCAAGATACGCGCTGGGACGGCTGAAGTCGAGGCAAACGGATACGTGCGGTCACACCTGTTTCTTATGGCCAAGGGTTATACCCCCAACGCTTGTCTGACGAAGACCGTGCAGCAGATTTTCAAGTACTTCGTCGAAAGCAAGAAGAGGTATCCCAATGTACTCATATTCGCCAACCAGCTCTCGATGACCAGCGAGCTCATCAACGAAATCAACACAAGTCTATCGGACTTTCTGAACGAGGAAAAACTTATCGTGGACATTATGCCGAGAGTAGACGGCCACAGCACCGACTGGGACAAGGACAGGGCCGATGTTGAAGACCGTTTCAGCAAGGGCGAAATCGACGTTCTAGTCGCTACCCGTGGACTCGAGGTGGGCGTGGACTTCGACAGGATAGATGCGCTGATAATGTACGGAGCCCCCTTCTACGTTTCAGACTACCTTCAGAGGATAGGAAGGGCAGCCCGCAACCACAGCGCACTCGCAGTAAGCCTTCACCTCGAAAAGCCCATAGACTTCTTCTTCCTGAGAAACTTCAGGCTCATATCAGATCTCACCATTAGGGACGATGCCCTCGCTGCCGAAGGGTCGTCAATCACGCGGGACAACCCCGTCATCTACAAGCGCACCGTCGCCCGCGCCGTCTTCGACTACCTATGCACAAGAAGCGACGCATACGAATACTATTCGCAACGAATAAAGGGTATGACTCCCAAGGCAAAATCAAACGCCACTGCCCTGATAAACAGACTTTTTGACTCGTCGACAGCAATGCGGTATCTTCAGGCACTGGTGGAGGGTTCTGCGTCCCCTCCGAGCCGTTCGGAGACTGTTCTTAACCCAGAGCTGGTAAGCTACGTTAAGGAGGCTGTGGGTGCCAGGCCGGAGACCGAAGAGTGCGTTCTGGATGTCGTCACGGCGCTGATGGAGCTGGTTGATGAGATGGACGAGGGTAGCCTAGGCAGTCTAGTGCCGAACAGGGCCTTCAACCGCAGGTTCTTCCTAGCGGAACTGCGGCACTCCGACTACAACGTCATTGTCAGGTACGAAGACTTGCAGGGACTGAGACGTGTTTCTACCGATGAATTCGTGCGCCCTAGACAGTTAGGACTGGCTGTCGGCCACTATTCGCCGCACCAGCTTTCTTCCTACAGAAAACACGCATTCATAGTCACCCGCGTGGAGCCCAACACGAACGAGAGCCTTGAAATTGACAGGATATTAAAGGAGTGACCAAGAATGCCATTGGTAGACAAGTTGCTCAAAAACATCGAATCTATGAAAGGTTCGATACTGTCTGGATGGGAAGCGGGACATATAGCAAACAGAATAAAAGACGGAATGGCTGAGTTCAGGGTTCCCGAAACAGTTTCCTGCAAGTTTGAAAGCGACTACAAGATAGGGCTGTTCTGGTGCCCCGTCTGCGGAGCAATATCTCACTGGCAAGAGGCGGGCAAACGGGGTTTCAAATGCACCGACTGCGGTTCGGAACTGGCGCAGTGCTATGTTTTTGCCCCTTACTTCTACGACAAACCACAGCGTGCGCCACACATCAGTGACCTCATTCTTTTGGTCTGGCAGGATGAAAACTCGTACTGCTCTGTACTGAAGACCCACAAGCGCTTAAAGAGAGATGACAGGGAGAGACCTGTCGAATCCCTGAGCTGGTTTTGCCCTGATGCGGCTGGAAAGAGAGGTCAGTGCAGAGACCGCGACTCGTTGGGCTTCTGCAATAGGCAACAGCGGACTTGGGGAGGAATACCGACACGCAACGGTCACGTCAGACTGTACAAACCCCGTGCATTGCTGTCCAAACTGGGCACAAGCATACCTTTCCGCTACTCGCCAGCACTGCCCTCAGAAGGATTGACGAGGGCCATACAAATAGGCATTCATTCATTCAAGGAGAGAGATGCGCAGGAACTCAGCTTTCACAGGATGCTTCTGCCAGGAGTTGAAAGCATTGCATACGTGCGAAACCTGCTTGCGCTGAACTTCTCGCTTGCAGTTGCTGTCGGGTTCACCACTGCCCCGCTTTACAGCCGCACAGTGATTTTCAACGAGGAGGAAGACGCTGAGGGCAGAAAAAGACTGGTGATCCTCGCGAGGCGTCTCAACACGCGCGGTATGGTCATCAGACTCAAGCCTGTACTGTTTGAAGAAATCTCCGACGACCCAGCGGCGGCAGGCAAGCTGTTGCACACGGTTTCCCACGCTTTCCTCAAGCACCTGCCCCTAAAGGCGGGACTTGAGCCAAACGAGTTCTACGAGAGCCTAGATGTAGAAAAGCGGGAAATAGCCATTTACGACAACCAGCCCGGCGGCATAGGCGGAGTGGAGACCGTGGTCGACCTCGAGGCAAGCGAGCTGGACTCGGACTACCAGCACTTGGTGTCAGATGCTCAAACCTGCGACTTGGACTGCCCGTCGGCCTGCAAGGCGTGCCTCTACGTAGAGAACTGCGGTCGGCTCAACAGGCAACTCAACCGGCACCTTCTTGAAGGAGTTATTGCAAGTGAGTGAAGACGATTGGCTTGAAGAATTCGTTTTTGACCTGATAGGCAGAGGAGAAATCCTGACTGCTGAAGAAATGCTTAAGGAAATCGGAAGCACCGGAAAAAAGGCCACCACCGGTCAGCTCGTCAACGTTTTGCTGCAGGCAGAACGTGAAGGCATCATCGAGAAAGTGAGGGACGACCGCTTCGACGAATTGAAACCGCTGACTTCCGTCGGATGGAAACCCACAGGTGTCTTCAAAAAACCCAAGCCACAAGCAGACCTGAAAGCCCAGCAGAAGACCGTTGAAGTCGCGCCTGCGGTGGTCAAAGCCGCGGACTACGTACCTGAAGCCCGTCTCGTGGTTTCCCAGCCCAGCTTCGCATTCTCACAGCTGGAAGAACTCAAAAAGAGAATACATGCTTTAGAGGCAAGAGAAGCCATCGAAAAGGTCATCATAGACGCAAAGAAAACCCTGAGAGTGATTTCCCCATTTTACGATGAACTCTTTATGGACGTGCTTTCAAAACATACCTCCAAGCTGAAGATGCTGGACTGGATACGGATAATCGCAGACCAGGAAAAAGATCAGGCGAGAATCACCCTCAAAAAGGCAAAGGCACTCTTCCCAAATGCGGAAATCAAGTACCTCTACAAGGGAACCGAAGAACTCAAAATAGGCGGGATACACGCGAAGATACTGATAGCCGACACCTCAGAGGCACTTATCGGTAGCTTCAACTTCACCCACTCCCACGTGGTTTACAACATCGACGTGGGACTTCTTGTCACCGGAAAGATAGTCCAAGACATCGCAGCAACGTACGACACCATATGGTCACTCAGATAACAGGTGCAGAGCGAATGGACGGGGCCGATCTTGCACAGTGGTACCCTCTCCGAATAGTCGTCAGCATATGGACGGCTATGTATCAGGCTTCCCTGAGATTTGACAGGTGGAGCCCTGACCCCAACCTTTCGCTTGAGGAGGCCCTCTATGACGATGTGTGGTCCTACGACCTCAGCCCGGCAGGCGGCATCATGCGTAGCGCTCAAAAAAGATATGAAAAGCTCCAAGACGGAAACTGCAAAAAAACCATCAGGGTGCTGGAAGAGGCGTGGAAAACCCGCCTAGACCCACAGTCAACCCCAACGTCAGAGAAACGCCACCCGTTCAACCCCAGAGACGTTGACCTCGTAAGCCTGTTTGCCGCACGGAGCTTCAGCGGCTCAGTCTGGAAGTATGACGCCCTGATATGCTATGTGCCTGAACACTCCCGTGCGATGGCATTCAAAATCAGCTCATCAGACTTCGGAAGGATGACCGAGGTCTTCAGGAAAAAAGTGGAACTGGGACGTAGCCCCTTTGTCGGAATGAAGACAAAAGTCACAAGATGCGAAGTCCACTGGGGCTTCAACAGAATTAGGCGCCGCTCATCGACCCGAGTTATGGAGCAGGCCACACAGTGGCTTCCCACATTCAAGGAGCTCATCTCAGCGTGCCAGGCAAGCGTCCTCCAACCAAAGAGCTTCCATCTGGAAGTTGTCGGATCTTCGCCGCTCTGCCTCAAAGACTACTTCGTCTCACGCTTCCTCAACAGTCTCGTGTTCTTCAGACCCTTCGTAACCACGGCTACGATAGAGAGCACGTACGACAGCGGCTCGGAATACACCTTTGAAATATCCGTCGACAAGAGCACGGTTGCAGGCGAAATCGAAAACACGTTCTGCTTTGACAGCAACATGAATCTCGAAAAACTGGCTGGACAGGACGCAACAGTCTTTGGTTTCATACCCATCGGTCTTCAAGAGCCAATTCTCAGGCAAATACCCATCACCCTGCTTGCACTCTGCCCAAGTACTCCCGAAGAAGCCCAAGTTTCCCAGAACACGAGCCAGACACCGGAGTTGCTGTCCATAGCCGACGTCACCAAGGAACTTGCAGACGCCTTCCTGTTCAAGCGCGTTGCATCCAAGTTCCTCAAAGAAATCGAGAAAGAAGTGAAGCTGAAAGAGCCGAAACCCGAAGTGACACCTGTTCCAACGGTCACCGTCGAAGTGCCCGCCGTGGAACCAGAATTGCCTCCTTTGCCTCCAAGGCCAGCACCCCCACCCTATTACAGCGAAATGAGCGAAGCGGATTTCTCGCCGCTGGAGGGCCGCATCCTCCGAATAATGAACGCGGAAAGGGACAGAATACACCAGATCAGTGACCTTACCTTTAGGCTAAGGCGCGAAGGAGTGGCAGAAAGCCTTAGCAACGTGAAGAACGCCCTTGGCTATCTGATGGACAAAGACCTTATCTATGGGGACATCTTCGGCGAAGGCTGGTTGCTTAACCCGCGAATCAAGATACTTCCAAAGGACGCCGCCGTCCCGCTCACCTCTGTCAAACAAGAAATACTGGGCTTCCTCGCATCCAGATACCCTGAAAAATTGCCTCTTTCCAAGATAGCCCAGAGAGTGTTGCTTGGCGACGGAAGAATCACCCGCAAGTCCATCGGAGACGCCCTCAAGAGCCTCTGGAAAGAAAAAGAAATAGCAATGCACAAAAAGAATCGCTGGTCGTTCAATCCCTACCACCCAAGAAAGGATAAAAAGGCGCCCGTCGAAATCTGGAAGCTTCACGAGGAACTCGACGAAGCAACGCTTGCCCGCGTGCCCGACGTCTGCAGAGCACACCAAACAGGATACGTCCACATCTACGTCGGCAACCAACACAAGAAGTTCTATGTCAGTAGCTTCAAGGACTCACCGAAAATCGTGGCAGATCTCATCGGCAAAATCAGGGAAAGAAAAATAACATCAATCGAATTCACAGATCAGCTCAACGGCAACATCAAAATATGGCGAACCGAAGACGGCGTAGTCAAAGGCACGTACACAAACCTGAGACGAAGTTCATTCAAAACAATAATAGGAATGTTGAAGACCAAACCCAGAAAAGCCTAGCGACTCTGGGCATGGTCCGAAGTTCTCCTTCTTTGCTTTTTTCGATGTTCCTGGCTTTGAGCGTACCATTCATCATACTTCTCAAGAAGAGTATCAACTTGCTTGTCAAGGTAATCCGCGATGCCTAAGAACGGAAGAATCATCTCCCTCACTGCCGACTCGCCTCTCTCATACTTCTCTCTCAAAACTTCAACATACTCATACTCGCCACTCAGATGCTTAAGTCTCCATCGGGTAGCATCACGCAGGAAATCCTCCCTCGTCGTATAGCCCTTACCTTTCTCTTTCCCCACAAAATGTTGTATCTGATCAAGCAGGTCTTGAGGTAAAATGACGCTTTGGCTCAACATGGCCTCTACGGCGTCTTGGTATGTCTGCATCTTGCCAGTTTGCGCCATAAGCGTTCCAACAGTTGCCGTCAGTTTTCTGTGGACGTCGTCCGATATTCTAAGCGTCTTCATTCCTCTATCCAGCCTTTCTCAGGTAGCGTGTTCCGAACTGAATTATAATAGGCTCACAAATTTTAATAAACCTTGCACAAAACGGCTGGCGAATCGATTTGAAAAACCTTATTAGGTGGCTGTTGTCATGGTGGCGTGATTGTTGGAAAGCAAGCCCGTTTTCAAATGTTCTAAAAAGTTCTTTTTACTTTAACTCATCTCTCTCCACTAGGCGAGAGTGTCGTTTCAGCGGTTGACTTTTTATAAAGCTAAAGACAAACCACAGTTTTTGCACGGAGGCCATCCAGAATTGGTTAGGATTCAGCTGAGGCTTTCTAGGAAACGATATCTCGGAAGCAAATACGTGTACGAGTATGAGCGCTTGTCCCTGGATATTCCCCGCAAATTCCACAGCAAAGTCAAACCCTTCCTAAAACAAGACCTAAACATGGACATAAGCATAAAAGGTAGCTACCTCGTCATCACTCTGACCCCCGCAAAAACGTTTCTGCACGCCGAATACACCCCGCAAAAATCACCCCCAGAAAGGCTTCAAACACTTGAATTTTAACACAAAAATGCAAATCCGATTTAAATATGGGCTAGCCGAAAAACTTTCCGCTATAGGCGTTTCTGCCCGCCGAAACGTTTTGCCGAGGGTTTCGCCACACAAAAACATGTCTATTAATGTAAATAGGCTCTTCCGCGCAAGTTTTCTTGACCGGGCCATGGTGATTAGCGTGTGGCGAAGGGAAAGAGGAAAAGTGGAAGAATCTCAGTTTTCAAAGGCCGAGAGGCTAGGCTCAATTTTGCCGTCTTCCATGTCCTCTCCCTCAAAGGCCCCCAGACAATCTACGACATACACAAAGAAGTTAAAACCCAAAGAGGTCTGAAACACACAAAATACACCAACGTAAACCGCAGAGTGAGAATTCTCGAAGAAAGCGGCTACCTCGAAAAAGTCGGCACAACGAAAACCCAAGCGGGCTTTCAGGCCACACTCTATCAGATAACGGCGAGAGCATATCTTGCCTTCCTGCTGAACCAAATCAACCTAGACAACTTCATCGCAACAGCAGATGAAGCTACCGTCATCGCTGCATTAGGCATCCTGCATCATGGTAAGTAGGTTTTAGTGAAGACAAGCAAAACATAAGTATTTAGACCATCTCATCTTAGGTTATGGAAGAAAAATTATTATGGAAGAAGAATGAAGAAAAGCCTAAGTGCCCTGAGTGTAGAGAATGGCTTTCCTGCGATAGATTTATTGATAAGAGTACAGGTGAAATAACGATAGAGTTCTGGTGTGAAGGCCCCGGCTCAGATGAATTTGACTTCATAATATCGACTGGGCTTCAAGACCGAGACCTCAAAAAACTCAAGCAGATTGGAAAGATAATAAAGAAAGAGATGCAGATAAAACTGCTGGCGAGAAAAAAGGAACAAGAGTAGCCAAATCAACCCGACCAACAAAGCTCTGCTTATTCCAGCTTTGAGTCTATCTTTTCTGAAGTATGTCCGTTTTGGGATAGTGTACTTTGCTGGGCTTCTCAAAGTATAGTGTACTTTGCAGACGCCAGAAAACACTTAAACTTTTATGGCAACAAAGTTTAGAGGTGAGCGTTTGGTCAATCTGGTTGAAGATTGGGAAGTTTTAGAAGCGTATGCGGGAGACAAGCAGGGCTTCTACCAAGTTCTAGGCGACGGCGAAGCAGTTGACGTCCGGGTGGCCATAGGCAGGCTCGGCTTTAAGAGGGAATTCGAAAACAAGAGCGATCCGTTGCTCAACCGCATCATAGCCTTCTGCAAATTCCGAAAATACATCAAGATAAGCGAAAACGTCAGGGACGAGTTCTTCTTCAAATAGCCTCTTTGGAGGCGAAACATGAGCAAGGATAAAGGGTGAAAACTTGATGGACAAGGCCATCCCAAAAGGTTCAGCAGTCTACATCCGCTATAAAGACCACATCCTCTTCAGAAACACAGCCAAGCCCATCGCAGATGCTGCTGAACGCGAAACCTTGGGATGGCTAACCCAAGAAAACAACGAACTCCTATGCATCCAACACGACAGAACGATAGAAAGCATTCAACACTCAAGCGGCACAGCCAGCGGAATGGTGCTATTAAAAAGCTGTGTCCTCGAAATCCGCCCATTACCATTACAAAAAATTCCAAGCGGGTCTATAAATTGTCAAAACAACATAATTAATAACGCTGAGTATGCGCCTCAAAATCCGAAGCGAAAAACTCAGCCAAAGTAAAACGGGACGGGAGAGCGAAACAATGAAAGCAATAACAGTCACCTACAGCCCCCGCGGCTACAAACTCCAAAAACCACTAACGCTAACAGTGCCCGAAACAAGAAACGCTGCAGACGAAAAACTCCAACAATACATAATCAACAGCCTATCATGGAAAATGCCGAGACTTGTGCCATTCACCTTTGAAAACGCCTCCACATTAGAACTAGCCAAACACCTGTTAAGGCATCGCACCGCCAGCACGGCTACGCTATACCAATACGTTTACGGCGTACACCGCTTCTGTCAATGGGCAAACATCCAACCAGACCAGCTGATAAAAAGCTGCCAAGACCCCGACGGAGACCCAAACCCAAAAGCCCTAGCAAAATACAGCCGACTCCTCGACGACTTCGTAGGATGCCTACAAGCAGAAGACCTAGCGCCAGGATCAGTGTCCAACCACGTGAAAGGCGTCAAGGCACTATTCCGATGCAACGGACTAAAACTTGAGCTGCCATACAGCCTGCCGAAAAGAAACATTTACAGCGACAGAGCACCCGCACCAGAAGAACTCCAGCACATGATAGACATAGCTGACATACGAGAAAAAGTCATCGTTTCAATGCTTGCCTTAGCCGGCTTCCGCATAGGCACACT
>Ga0315282_10011515_pt1 | contig 13681 bp, 13 predicted proteins | sample YL17G07_20_MG_FD_203693 | JGI IMG/M metagenome (GOLD analysis project Ga0315282, IMG submission 203693) | Sediment microbial communities from Yellowstone Lake, YNP, Wyoming, USA - YL17G07_20 | ecosystem: Environmental > Aquatic > Freshwater > Lake > Sediment | place: USA: Wyoming | collected... | reverse complement strand
GCCGTTTTGAATGGGGACCAAGAGCTTTGGGTGATCGGAGCATTCTGGCAGATGCGCGAAATCCAAAAATGAAAGATATTATCAACAGCAAAGTGAAATTCCGCGAGGCCTTCCGACCATTTGCTCCCTCTATTCTGGCAGAAAAAGCTGATGTGGTATTTGAACTACCAACTACTAACTACCAACTACTAACTACCAACTACTATCCCCTACGTTTCATGCTCTACGTTGTCCCGGTGAAAAAAGATTGGCAAAGACGGGTTCCGGCAATCAATCATGCAGATAATACGGCAAGACCGCAGCTTGTTTATAAAGAAACCAATCCGCTTTACTACCAACTCATTTCCGCTTTTTATAAAAAAACCGGCGTGCCGCTTGTTTTAAATACCTCCTTTAATCTCAAAGGCGAGCCGATCGTCAACTCTCCGGCTGATGCCTACTCTACTTTCATCAGATCGGGAATAGATGTGCTGGTCATGGGAAATTTCGTCGTAAACAAATTAGTCTCATTGGACTAATTAGTCTAATTTGGTAAAATGTAAAGATTAAAAGGGGTTTACCTGGAAAATCCGTAGGATTATTCCGGGCCGGTAGCGCAACGGTAGCGCGCTTCGATGGCATCGAAGAGGTTGAGAGTTCGAATCTCTTCCGGTCCACATTAAGAAGTATATATAAGTTTGTACACTACGTCCGGTGATTCGTCACCTGCTATACCGAATGCATAGCATTTGAAATTATCTGAGTTGAGGAAAAAATGACCATTGAGATTGGTCGTGATGGTTTTTATTTAACTTGCCCTGATCGCATTGATAGGATAAATAGATTGGTGGATACAGCAGACCTGGTAAAAAAACAAATTGAAGGAAGACTTCATTGCCCGATCATCGATTCTCCACATGCTAAACCTATTTCAGACGGTTTAACTTCGTTAGGACATTGGACTTTTGTGCGGCCAGTTTGGAATAATGATCTGTCTTTGTCTATTATGGAAACTGATGTATCCTCCATGGTATTGGCTATGGTAAAAGGAGCATTCCAAGTGGATATTGCATTCAATCTTTATCATCCTGACGATTATCTTGAATCAATGGAAGATCATGGAGAATGGCCGATAATAAGTGACGAAAAATGGGAGAACATGGACGATAAACAACAGGAACAGGAAATGATAGCAATGGAAAGCAAGGCTACGTGTCTTGGACTGCGCAATGGTTTCTATACCTTTGAAGGACACGTGAGAGGTTTTCACGATACACTGAGATTCTATATAATGGTTCCTACTGTTCCTGTTAATCCTCGAAATGCACAACTTCAACTTGATTATCTTCGATTAGAATTTGATCATTTTAATAAAGAAGAAGTTCAACTAAACGCATCAAGTGACAAAAATATTCTTCTGAGTATGGTTGCTTGGGATCTGGAAAATAATTTACGACTGGCTCAGTGGTTATTAGAGGGTCTTCTGGAATCTGCAAGGATTGAGCCTGATACAGGAGATTTCCCGTTTTTATCTCCTTTTGGAAACATCAGCTAAGATTCCAGTTACTTCCATTCCTACCAGGCTAACGGAGTTTCATTTTTTAATAAATATTGATATCAGTCTTGTCACCGTCTGGGTCAACCACACAAAGATTGGTACTGTAACAAGACAAAGAAGTGAGAATAAAGCCAGTGTTCGCCGAAAAGATTCTCCTAGTTCTACTTGCTTACGGATATGCAGAAAGTAAAAGACTGTTTTGACGATAATAACTGCGAAAACTATCAGTGATATTAGAAATAAAACAAGATCCCTTTGAGGGGTATTGAAAATACTCTGCCCAAAAAAGAAATAGACTAAGACCGCCAAAAATAAATGTACTAGCGATCAATACTAGGAAAAGAGCAACTAAAGAAATTATTGAGGCAAAAACACAAAAGACAGAAAAGAGTATTAATTTTATGACAATTTGCCAAGTGTTTTGATTGGATTTTATCAGTAATAGATAATATTAAATCAGACCTCCGAAACTAATTAAAATCATCGCCAACGAAGCTAAAAATCCGTAGCCAGCATCACTGCCAAAGAAATTCATGCCAGAGGTTACTATCGCCGCACTACCTAGGTAGCCACCCAGCAGAAACAAAAGAAGAGTTGTGGGTAAACTGACTTGAACAAACTTGAAGCGTAAGATACTCATCTTATTTAGTCTCAGATCTATTACAACTCGCTTTGATTATAACAGCTTTTCATTGGTAACCACCCATAAAACAATTAGTCAAATTTCCTGCCTGCCGGCAGGCAGGATCTAATTAGTCTAATTCAACTAATTTAGTGGACCCGGGCGGAATCGAACCGCCTACCTTCGCAATGCGAATGCGACGCTCTACCAGATGAGCTACGGGCCCATTTTCTTTCTATAATCTTGTCTCTTCTTGAAAAGATTCTCACGAAATCCTCCCGTCTGGACAAATTTCTTTTCTTTTGATCTAAGATACTGATCCATAAGATAACCTTGTTTATAACATAAACAGATCATCATATTAGCAAAATTCTCATGTATAGTAAAATCCAAATTAGTCCAATTGGACAAATTAGTCAAATTAGTTGGGGTTTCTATAGACTCTTTATAAGATCTTATTCGAAGAATCCGAGGATCATCCTTTTTCCAAACAGGCAGATTTCTTTGTCTTAAGAAATCCTCAAAATCTTCAATAAGTTCTGTATAAGAACTCCTGCTGACACTACTTAAAACCATATCGCTTGAAGAAGAAATCTCCTTTGATGCTTCAGCAATATTCTGTTTTCCGCTTCTAGCTGATTGAATCATCTGATCATGGGTTCTAGATTTCTTATCTATCCATCGATCGCAGAATATGACGGTATAGTCATAGATCGTTACTGATAATCTATAAACCAGTAGACTCTTATAACCGCCCATGTATTCAAATTAGTCCAATTGGACAAATTAGTCAAATTTGAGGCTCTATTTCAAAAATGACAAGGGATTAAGAAGTACCCCGTTTCTTCTCACTTCAAAATGGACATGAATACCCGTGGATCTTCCGGTTGAACCCATCCTGCCTATCACCTGTCCCCGACCGACACTTTGTCCTGCTGAGACATTAAACGATGACATGTGGGCATAGAGCGTCTGATATCCATCAGCATGATTAATAATAATATGACAACCGTAGCCGTAGCGCAGACACCCGGCATATGAGACGACACCGGCATCTCCTGCGACAATCGGAGGTGCTGCTGGGTTGGCAATATCAACAGCCATATGGTAGGAAACGGGATACTGGGTAATTGATCCTGAGGCAGGCCACATAAACTTGCCTCCGGCTCCGGCAATAAATTGCGGTACCGGAGCGGGTTTGTAGACAGGTGCAGCCTCAGGCATGACGCCGTCAGGAATAAAAAGAGTTTGACCGATATTCAGGGCAAAAGTATCCAGGTCAGAAAAATCATTGGCCGGGAAATTGACAATTTTTTGGGCATCAGATTTGTATTTTTTTGCCAGGGAATAAATCGTGTCTCCCGGAGTCACTTTATGGACAATTCCGGTAACCGGAGGTATGCGAAGCATTTGTCCCGGAATAAGCTTTTCTGTCTTAAGGCTGTTGGCCCATTTAATCGTATCGACAGAAATACCGAATTTATCAGCAATCCCACCTAAAGTATCACCTTTTGCCACTTCGTAATCGACAATCTCAAAGCGCGGTTTGTCAGACAGCTCCGTAGTTGTTACCACATTCTCGGAGGAGACAACGGAGGCAGAGGTAGTTGTTTCCACGTCCGAAGCATAAGAATCCGGCTGTACAGTCGGATAATACTGCGCAATCACCGGTCCGCCGACGATTGTCCCAGCGATGATAAAAATAAAGGAGATATTTAGAAAGTGCCCCCGGTACCGGCCTCTTTTTGCCAGGAGAATATCAACAAGCACGTCTTTTCCCTGCTCAAAATTGACTGCGGCGATGATTAATCTTTTCCGACTGTAGCGGTAAAGAAAAGAAGACCAGTCTTTAACATCCTGGAAAAACTCACTACTTTTTATCAAAATTGGCTCAAGTTTGGACTGGAAATCCATAGAGTAATTTTACAGTGCAAAGCTAAAGGTTTTGATCTTTTGAATTTCTTGTGTTATCCCTGATTCAGATTCTCAAGAAATTCTTTGTTGCTGCGGGTTTTAAGAAGTCTTTCGGTGAGAACCTGCATCCGTTCCCCTCCCTCACCTAAAAGTGAAAACATGTGTCGCAGAGTTACTATTTTTTTCAAAGTGGCAGGAGGAAGAAGGAGTTCCTCGTGTCTGGTACCTGACTTGTCGATATCTATCGCCGGAAAAACCCTTTGTTCCTGCAAAGAGCGGGAAAGATGAAGTTCCATGTTGCCTGTACCTTTGAATTCTTCATAAATCAAGTCATCCATGCGGCTTCCGGTTTCAATCAGTGCCGTGCCAAGAATCGTCAGGCTTCCTCCATCCTCGCATTTTCGAGCGGCTCCCAAAAATTTTTTGGCCGGATAAAGTGCTGCCGGATCAAATCCGCCTGAGAGCGTGCGGCCTGAAGGATTGACACAGAGATTGTAAGCACGGGCCAGTCTGGTAATTGAATCAAGAAGAATAATCACGTCAAATCCTATCTCAACCAATCTTTTAGCCCGATTTAAACCTATTTCCGCAACACGGGTCTGAGCCTCAGGTGCCTCATCAAAGTTGCTGGCAATCACATCGCCTTTGACTGACCGGCTTATATCTGTCACTTCCTCAGGACGCTCGCCAATTAAAACTGCCATCAAGTGTGCCTTGGGATAGTTTTTGGCAATACCTGCAGCAATTTCCTTCAAAATAGTGGTTTTCCCTGCTTTGGGCGGCGAAACAATCATACCCCTTTGACCAAAGCCGATTGGCGCAAGAAGATCGATAATTCTTGTTGAAAGCGGTTCTTTACCTGTTTCAAGGACGACCTGTTTATTCGGATATATCGGTGTGATATCCTCATAATGTGGCCGTTTTATTGATTCTTCAGCGGGCTTCTCGTTGACTTTCTCGACTTTCAAAAGTCCCAAATAACGCTCGTTTTCCTTAGGCATCCTGGCCTGTCCCTCTACTTTATCTCCCTCCCGCAGCTGAAACTTGCGGATCTGAGACTGGGAGATATAAATATCTCCTTCTCCCGGCAGGAATTTTGGCCGTAAGAATCCGTGCCCTTCAGGCATAATATCCAGATATCCTGATACCGTTTTGGTAGGAGTATTGAGGTTGCCGTAACGGTCAATGTGGTTATTTACGACCGGAATTCCCTGAGTATTCGCTCTTAGGGAAGGAATAGGCGAGGAAACAAGCGAGGGAATGAAATTAGCTGGTGCTGGCGGCACAGCCTGCTTGGGTGAAGGTGAAACCGGTGATATCGGCTTTTCTGCCGGTGCTTTACCCTGAGGTTTACCAATCACGTCCTCAATGCTTATGGATGCATCGTCAGTTATAAATTTAGATTTTACTGGCATGAAGTTTTAAGGAAAAATTCTCTTGGAAATTTAATTATACCGATTGCATTTTCAAGTGCAATCGCGTATGCCGATTGTATAAAAACGATCGTGCATACTCGATTATATCGGTATATACTCGATCGTCTTGATATTTTAATATTAATTTCACAAAATCAATGACGATCGGTATACTTAATTGAGGAAAATCAAACTCTTCTTATTTAAACAAATTTTAACCTCTTTGTCAACTCTCCATTCCTCCCCATTGCTACGCAATGGGGACCCCAACTTGATACCCTTCGTCTAGGATGTTTCTTGAGACTTTTCCCCGGAAATCAAATGAGAGGGTAGATCAAGACTCCACGGAGTCAAGATACTTTAACCCTATCCCCTCCCGATCTATCGGAAGGATACCCACTTTCGGAGATTGTGGAGGAAAAATATCTCAAGCACTTCTCCAATCCGAAGGGCAAAAGAAAGTATGCCAAAACGAAAAGAACTTGTCAAGTCTAAAACTAAAGTATAAAATAAATACTAAGGTAGAAATGGGGAAATTATTGTGAAAGACAAAAAGTTTTTGGCTTTATCCTCTGTTTTCTTTCTGTTATTTCTGGTGGCAATGGCCACCGCCACTCTCAATCAACCTATTTCAAGATTTCTTAGGGCAAAAAATGTCGCTCCCTCACCTTTGCGATCATTTGTCGTTGTCTTTCCTCAAGTAGGAACAGCCGGCACAGAAGGAAGCGACAGTAACCCAACTAAAATCAAAGTTTCTGTTTATATGAGAGATGTAAATGGTATGGCACTTCCAAATAGAGGTGTAAAAATTTCCTCTACACTTGACGGCGTCTCTTTTTCCCCATCGGATACCCAAACCACCAATGAGTTTGGGATGGCTCAATTTTTCCTCACCTCAACAAGTGCCGGCAAAACCCAGTTGTCAGTGGCTGATATAGAAACCAATACTTCTGTCGTGAATATCCCCACAGTCGAGTTTACAAAATGAAAATTGCCATCATCGGAGCCGGATTTACAGGTTTGGCCAGCGCTTATTTTCTAGCTTACAAGAACCACCAGGTTACCATCTTTGAAAAGGAAAAAGAGGCCGGCGGTCTTTCGGCAAGTTTTTCTTTCCCGGGATGGTCCTCTCCTTTGGAAATGCACTATCATCATTGGTTTACCAATGATAGCTATATCCTTGACCTTATCAAAAGGCTTGGTCTTGGCAATAGCCTTATCTTTCCCACCAGTCTAACCAGCGTCTATTTTCAAGGGAAAATATACCCTTTGAATTCTCCATTTCACGTTTTAACTTTTTCTCCTGTAAGTATTGTCGACCGGCTCCGCCTGGGTCTTGTCCTTTTATACCTTAAACTGCTTCCTGCAAGAGAGGCTTTAAAGCTTGAAAAATATACTGCCGAGAACTGGCTTTTAAGATATTTCGGAAAAAATGTCTATACGATACTCTGGCAACCGCTCCTTTTGGGTAAATTCGGCTCACTTGCCTCAAAAGTCAATATGAGTTGGTTCTGGGCGAGAATTAAAAAACGTACCTCACGACTTGGCTATCTTATCGGAGGATATCATAGATTAACTGACCGTCTGATTGAAGAAATAAAACAACATCAAGGAAAAGTGTTTTTTGGTACTCCCTGGAAAGCTCATTTTTTGAAAAATTATGATAAAGTCATTTTCACCGCTCCGACAGCTGAATTTATAAACGCCTTTCCTCAACTTCCTCAAGCTTATAAAAAAAAACTTTCTTCTATCCCCCATCTGCATGCTCTAACTCTTGTTACCCTCGGTAAGGAAAAACTTCTGCCGGACACTTATTGGTTAAATATCAACGACGCAGATTTCCCTTTTGTGGGAGTAGTCCAGCATACCAACATGATTGACAGTAAATATTACGACGGAAGCGAAATTGCCTATATTGCCAACTACCTTCCTGACAATCATCCTTATTTGAAAATGAGCAAAGAAGAACTATTTAAGGTTTACCTCCCCTATCTTACAAAGATCAATCCTCGGTTTAATTCTCAATTCTCAATCCACCAGTTGGCGGACAATTCTCAATTATTTCTCGGCCCCTTTGCCCAACCTGTTTTTCCCCTTAATTATTCCAAGATAAAACCGGATTTTGTCACACCCATTCCAAATGTCTATCTTGCCAACATGGACATGGTCTATCCGTGGGACAGAGGAACAAATTATGCGGTAGAGTTAGGATATAAGGTGGCGCAGATAATATGCTAAAATAGAAGGTATGATTCTGGGGTCCCCATTGCTTCGCAATGGGGAATAAATATGAAATTGAAAATTCCTCCTTTAATTATCGCCCTTCGTCCCAATCAGTGGGTAAAAAATCTCATTCTTTTTGCTTCCATAATATTTAACGGAAAATTGTTTGACATTAATTATCTTGCCTTGACAATTGCCGGCTTTGCCATTTTCTGCGCAGTCTCATCTGCCTCCTATCTGTTTAATGATATCATTGATCTCCCCCACGACCGCATTCATCCTGATAAAAGAAAAAGGCCTCTGGCAGCAGGACTCATCCCTGTAAATGTAGCCGGAGAAATTTCCTTTCTGCTTGCCTTTTTTGGACTTATTGCCGCCATTCTCCTTTCTCCCATGTTTCTGCTTGTGACCGCCTGCTTCACTCTCTTGCATGCTCTTTATTCCGTCGTCCTGAAAAAGTATGCTGTTTTGGATATTTTAGGGATTGCCTTTTCTTTTATCCTGCGCGCTTTTGCCGGCGAAGTGTTGACAGGCTATCATCTTCCCTTCTGGCTTTTTCTCACCATACTTTTTGTCGCCCTTTTCGTCGCCTCAACCAAAAGACACGCAGAGTTGCTTCGTGAAGGTACTGCTGCCCGTCCCGCTCTTTTCCAATACCGGGAGAACCTGCTTAATTTTTACACTTCTATGTTCGGATCAGCAGCAATCCTCGCTTATGCGCTTTTTACGTTCCTTGAGGAACCGCCACAATTTAACGCTCCCATCCGCGCTTTTCTTTACAATGTTTTGCCGCATGCCATCGACCGGAAATGGATGATTATTACCATTCCTTTTGTCATTTTCGGGCTGATGCGCTATGCCCAGCTTGCCTATGAGGGCAGAGAGGCCGAGAAACCTGAGAAAATTATCACCACCGATGTCCCTCTTATCGTCTCAATCGCCCTTTGGGGCTTGATGATAATTACGATACTGTATATCCTCTAGATGCACCCTTTTTCCTATGAAAATTGAAAAAAGCTTGTTGGTAATTATACTGATTATCTTAACCGGAGGGTTCCTACGGTTTTACAACTTCATGCACGATTCACCGTATTTTTTCGATCCTGACGAGCGCAATATGGCCATTGCCATCATGCAATTTCGGCTCCCTGAAAATCTATCACAAATTCCAACCTGTCTAATTAGCCAAATTGGACAAAAATCAACCAATCCCGCTTTGCAAGATTCCGCTTTGGAAGATTGTAATCTCAATCCCCGCTTTTTTGCCTACGGCCAATTTCCTCTGTATCTTGCTTATGTCAGCGACCAACTCGCAAAGCCAGTTATTAATTTTACCATTCAACAACCAACAACTAATAACCAACAACTAACAACCAATTTCCCTTCTGCTATCTTCTGGCTCCGGTTTTGGTCGGCTCTGGCATCAACTCTTACTGTCCTATTTGTTTATCTCGTGTCTAGAAAATTCCTCGGTTTTCAGTTCTCAATTCTTAGTTCTCTAATGGCAGCTTTTTCTCCCGGACTGATCCAATCTGCCCATTTTGGCACCACGGAATCATTTCTCACGTTCTTCTTCCTGGCATCAGTCTATCTATCCATCAAGCTTTTTTTCTCTTTAAGTCACCCCTCGACCCTGAGCAAAGTCGAAGGGCTCGGGGCAAGCTTAAGAAACCTATTTTTCCTCTCTCTTGTCATCGGTCTGGCCATCGGCAGCAAACTTCCGGGCCTTCTTTTTTTTATCCCTCCGGTAACTGCCATAACATTAAGTTTTATAAAAGCCATGAGTATCAGACGGAAGAAAATTCTCATTGTCGCATTGTCGCACTGTTGTATTGTTGTATTTCTCTTTATTGGCAGTTTTGTCTTTGCCGCCGTCTCCTCTCCGTATAACTTAATCGATAAGCAATCATTTCTTGGTTCTGTCTTCGGCTATGAAAGTGATGTGGCAACAGGAGTTTATGAAGCTTTTTACACCCGGCAGTTTGTCGCCACTGTCCCCATACTTTTTCAGGCGGAAAAAATCTTCCCTTATACCCTGGGCTGGCCAGTGTTTATACTAGGCGCCACAGGATTTCTTCTATCAATACTTATATTGATCAAAAAGTCCACTTTTTTCATATTGCAAAGAGTCATGAATTATGAATTTAGAATCAAGGTAATAAGGAAGAAAATACAATTTTCTTTCCATGATTCTTGCTTCTTGATTCTTGATTCTTCGTTCCTAATCTATCTTCTCTCCAATGCCTTTCTCTTCGCCAAATGGACAAGGTTTATGACGCCGATTTTCCCCTTCTTCAGCATCTTTGCCGTCTATGCAGTACAACAAATTCACCATGTCATAACTAATCTCTTAGTCAAAATTCAAAAACAAAACTTAAAGCTTAAAGCTGTCAACTTTAAACCGTGGCTTTGCACTTTGCACTTTGCACTTTGCACTCTATCAATCCTTCCAGGATTGATGTTCATGTCCATCTATATCCATGAAGACAGCCGGGTAACTGCTTCAAAATGGATCTATAGTAATATCCCCGACAATTCCTACATTCTTTCAGAAACGGCCAATGTGGTCGATATCCCTCTTTCAATTCCTAATTACCAACCTGCCTCGCCAGCAGGCGGGCCTCTAATTAACAACTATCAAGTCATCTCTTTTGATTTTTACCATCTGGATGAAAACCGCAAGATATTTGATGAACTCCTGACACATCTATCTCGGGCAGATTATATCCTTATCCCCTCCCGCCGAATTTTTGCCAATTACATGCGGCTTTCCGGAAGATATCCGTTGACCACAAAGTATTATCAACTGTTATTTTCCGGAAAATTAGGATTTGAAAAAGTGGCGGAAATATCTTCATTCCCAAGTTTATTGGGATTGTCTTTTCCCGATGAGAATGCCGAAGAGACTTCGACTGTCTTTGACCACCCGGTTATAAGGATATATAAAAAGGTGAAACCGCTAAACAGAGAAGACTATAAATCATTATTTACGAACTGATAAACAGTCTTCCTAAATCCAAATGACTAAATTCAAAGATTCAAATCAAGTTTTAAAATCTCAAATCTAAATAATTTGTCATTTGAATTTTGGATTTTGGATTTATGATGAAACTTTCAATCATCATCCCTGTCTACAACGAGGAAAAAACTATCGGGAAAGTCATTGATAAACTTTTGAGAGTCAAACTGCCCTGCCGGAAGGAAATTATCATTGTTGACGACGGATCGACGGACGGGACAAAGGAAATAACTAAGAACCAAAAACTAAGAACTAAGAACATAAAAATAATTATGCATAAACATAATCAAGGCAAAGGTGCGGCAATTCAAAGCGGCATAAAGAAAGCAACTGGAGATTACATCCTCATTCAGGATGCAGATCTGGAATATAATCCTTCCGAAATCCCCAAACTTCTGGCACCAATACTTAATCAAAAGGATCGATCTAGTGTCATTCTGGCTTGTCCAGAATCCCCTGAAAGGGATCCTGGACGCACTCGTTCCTCACTCGCCAGGATGACTAAAAATATTGCCGTCTACGGCTCCCGGTTTATAAAAGACAGCGCCACGATTCCCCCACTCTATCTTCTCGGTAATAAAGTTCTCACTACGCTTACCAATATGCTTTATGGCACGAAGTTAACCGATATGGAAACAGGCTATAAATTACTTCCAGCCTCTTTTTGTAAAAAAAGCAGGCTTAGATCGGCTAGATTTGATATCGAACCAGAAATAACCGTAAAACTTATAAAAAAGAAAATTCACATAATAGAAATACCTATTTCTTATAAAGGAAGAACACATCTGGGAGGGAAAAAACTGACCATCAAGGATGCTTTCGGAGCCTTAAAGACACTCCTTTATTTACGCTTTTTCCACTGACAGGACGTATTAAATTGTAAATTTATTGTCGCGGAATTGAGGATAATACCCCTCTTTTTAATTTTTTAGTAAATTCCTTACCGTTTCACTAATTTCTTCTGGATTAAGAGGATCAAAAATGGGAAACTTAATGTTTAATTCTTTTAATCTAGCTTTTATCGCAAAATAATTTCTTTTTATAGGATAAGTAAGATAGAGAGGAATTTTCTCCAAGATTCCCCATTTCTCATAAAGTACCAAAGAACCCATTATTGAAAGTGCATCTGTGGATGAATGTATTATAGCCACAACATGCTTCATGATAGTCGGATCTGTCAGAATAGTCGGTATATTTCCTTCAATAATATCTCCACCACACTCAGCGACAATAATCTGAGGGGTTCCTCTGTTAATTTTATTCAATAAAGTATAAGTAGCAGGGATAAATCTTTCGGCAGAGGTGTAAGTAGTAGGAAGTCCCACATCGGGAAAATCAAAAGCTATTTCTGCTCCGGTTTTTGCTAAAGTAGTAATATCCCTCTTTCTCCCTGTACCAGCAAGTTTTGTTGCAGCCACTCGTTCGACACCTTGATTTCTAAGCTCTTTAATTATCTCACCTGCAGTGGTCGTCTTACCTATTTCCGCTGCCGTTCCCAGGCTTAAAACCAAAGGTGCAGAGGGTAAAAGTTCTGTTTCCCAAGGTGGATAAAAATCACGAAGATCTACAAGATTACCATCAGGATAAGCTAACAGACCAACCGCTTTAACTTCTGTAGGAACATTTCCCAAATAATTTGGCACACCTAGACATCTGCTAATTATTCCTCCGGCAGCTATCAAGTCAACCTCCCCTCCTTCTAAAACCTTTAACCCGTCAGAAGGAATATCGCCATATTCTGAAGTACCACTATGTCTATTGGCAACTACTCCAACTATTAAGTCTCCTGTTTGGAGTGGCAAATCGACAATTTCTTCTCCATAAAGATATTCCATTTCATGTCTTGCACCAATGGATGTCACTTTTCCCAAAACTAGATTTCCTTCATGCCCAATTCCAGATATAGCATGGAAATTGTGCCAAGGAATATTCTCTTTAACACGAACATTCGAAGCAATACATCGTACAGAAAAACCTGCCACTTCGGTAAATGGCAAACCATCTCTATCTGAAAGACCAACTAACTCCTTTTTCGACATTCTGTTTCATATAGGCAGGTTAATAATAAAAATATCCTACTAGCCAAAAGTGTGAAAGATATTGTATTTCTATCTTATCTGTGTATTTAAAGAATATTCTTTCTAAATCATCTTTGTTATAGTAATTCTTTAAGATTTCGTAATTTTCCCCGCTATCTAATCTTCTTTGTTTCCAAGTGTCTTTTCTCCCCTTTTTAACAATAAGTTTTCCGCCCAATCCCTTTCTATAAACATTGTCAACGAACAAAACGAAAGAGGCAGGAGTAAGCCGCGTGTGAAGTACTTTAAGGAAACGATGGATTTGTTTTTTGTGAATGTGCGAAAACCAAAAACATGCCATTGCGCCAGAAAATAGAGGAAAAGTTTTTGGAGGATTATACGCGTCCATTTGAAGAAAATTAATCGAAGGATTACTAGAATATCGACTGCTGGCAATCTTTAACATTTCAGAACTTGCATCAACTGCCACTATTTTGTAAGCACTCTTAAGTAAGTATTTTGTCCAATAACCGGTACCACAAGCTAACTCTAAAACGTAACGATTTTTAAATGATTTTTTTATATATTCGGCAATTAATTCTTGTTCTTGCAGTCTCATTCTATTTGGACGATTATAAACCTTTTCATATTCTTTGGCTCTTTTGGAATAGTAAACATTTAAGACGTTATCAAGATGATTAGCCATAGATAGAATTTTATCCAAAAGGGGACGGTTCTCAGATAGCCTCTTTATTGATAATTTTTACTTATTCAGGTGATATCTGATCTTCCTTATCTCATTGTATCTTTGCGCCCTTGATCCCCATGACTTTTTCTTGTAAGTTTCTTCAATAATCTCATCTATTATCATATGTTTATAATTCTCTTGTCTTTCAGATGGTGTTCTGCCCAACTGATCATAAAATATATCTT
>Ga0315282_10011514_pt1 | contig 13682 bp, 12 predicted proteins | sample YL17G07_20_MG_FD_203693 | JGI IMG/M metagenome (GOLD analysis project Ga0315282, IMG submission 203693) | Sediment microbial communities from Yellowstone Lake, YNP, Wyoming, USA - YL17G07_20 | ecosystem: Environmental > Aquatic > Freshwater > Lake > Sediment | place: USA: Wyoming | collected... | reverse complement strand
CAATAGTCCTCATAAGATACACCAACGAACCTCTCTACGACAACTTCAAAAAAGCATATATCCACAATGAAACCATTCAATAGAACGCGAACAGCACAACTCTAACCTGCAACTGCACAGCACCAACTTTTTATAACCCCCCTTGCATTCTTTACAATCATCTGGAGTTCACCATGTCCGATCTATCCAAGACCGAGAAACGGAGTACAGCAGAAGCGCTTGTAAGAAAGTCCATGAGCATCGGGAGGAAGCTCAACGGGGACTACGACTCTGTCTCCATAACCTTCAACGGCACGGATCCGTCGTGCGAGGAATTCGCCTACATGGTGGAGGAGGAGTGCTGGAAGGTGGGCGCCTACACCATCGCGAGGCAGTACGCCTCCTTGAGGAGCAAGTTGAGGTACCAGCTGACCCCTGAGGAGTCCCTGAAGAGGATGGACCCCCTGGCGAAGTCTCTGGCGGAGACCATGGACGTCAGGATGTTCATCGGCGAGGACGACGATCCCACGTGGTCCGAGTCGGTCTCTGATAAGGTGAAGCTGACCGCCCCCTTCAGGCAGAAGCTCTTCGAGATCATGGACGGCAGAGGGGTAAGATGGGTTTACTTCGGGTGGCCCGTGGCCGGCGCTGCGAAGGCCTACGGCCTGACGGTGGAGAGGTTCAGGAAGATATTCTTCAACAGCATAAGGATGTCCTTCTCCAAGGCGCTCCTCGACCTCTGCAGGTTCTACTCCTCGGCGCTGAGCAAGGCGAACAAGATCCATGTAGAGTCTGAAGACACCGACCTGAAGTTCAGCGTCAAGGGGCGGCCCGTGATAGTGGACGACGGCATCATCTCAAAGGAGGACGTGGCGAGTGGCGACGTGGGGCTCAACGTACCGTCGGGGGAGGTCTTCGTGGCCCCGCTCGAGACCACAGCCGAGGGGCACATTACGTTCCCGATCGTCGTAATCCCGGGCTTCGGGAGGATCGACGGGCTATCCCTGACGTTCAAGGGCGGGAAGGTCGTTGCCTACGAGGCGGATAGTGGCAAGGAGAAGTTCAAGAAGTTCTTGGACGCCAACACCGGCGAGAAGGACAGGATCGCCGAGCTGGGCATCGGGTGCAACCCCGGCGCCGAGTTCACCAACGGCAGCATTATAATAGACGAGAAGATCTACAAGACCCTCCACATAGCCATAGGCAACAACACGGGAAGCTACCACGGGACGAACAAGGCATCGAGCCACCTGGACATGATAAAGGACATGTCGAAGGGCAGGCTCTACGTCGACGGCAAGGTCGTCATGGAGGGCGGGGTACCAGTTAGATGAGGATTTCGAAAAACTTAACCCTTGCCGTTCGCTCTTCGCACTCCTTCATGTTTTAAGGCGTCTTCATGCTGCGTATGGTCATCTTTCCGTCTTCCCTTCACCATCCTTATGTCCTTCATTTTCCATCATTTCCTACCCCAGTCGAGATCCCACGCTTGTACCCACCTCTGAATGGTAAGCATCTGCATCAGGTTGAAGCAGAGGCAGGAGATTAGCATCTTCACCTTCACCCTTGGAACTGTGGTGACCAAAACGTGGACCGCCTTGAATACGCGCTTAAGCACCGCGAATGTACGCTCTATCGGAGCCCTCCTCCTGGAGATCCTCTCCTTTCTAAGCCTGTCGAATATACTGATGGGACCTGCCCTGGTACCCCGCAGCATGGCGGCATCATATCCCTTAGCTTCAACATCGAAGTATCCCCTGTCCCTGTACACAACCTCTCCCCCTTCAGAGAGGTCTGCCTGGCTGTCGTGCACCGAGGCCGTTGTTGCCTCTACTGCCCTTATGATTCCGTACCTGAGATCAGTCTTCAGGTGGAGCTTGTACTCGAGGTATGATCTATTGCCTTTCTTCGTCCAGGTGCCGTCCCTGCCCCTTCTAGTGAGAGCATCGTCTCCCCTCGGCTCATCCGATGACATATGACCAGGATCTGCAGTTATGAACGTTGCGTCCTGCACCGCTCCCCTCTTCACCTTCAGTCCCTTACGGTCGAGTTGCCTTTGTAACTCCGACCAGACCTTCTCCATCTTCCCTGACTGGATCAGTCTCTCCCGGAAGAGCCATACCGTGGTGTAGTCCGGCAGTGTCTCTGGGAATCCGAGGAAGGACATGAAGGACAAACGGTCGGTCACCTGCCTCTCCAGCTCCGGGTCCGACAGGCCGTACCAGTGCTGGAGGACCAAGAGCTTCAGCATGACGGTGCAGTCTATGTTGGGCCTCCCTCCCCTCTCTGTTAAGTTGTTGTAGCATGACGCTGTTATGGGGCGGAAGGCCCCCCAGTCCATTAAGGATCCTACATCGGACAGTTTATCACCGAGCTCCTGGTGCCTCTTGTATGCCTGCTTAATTATGTAAGTCTCGAAGGAGATCATGGTATAAGATGTGTTCTCTTGATCTTTAAGCCTTACGTATTATGGAGAGAAAAAGTGGGTTAATGGAGGTTTTTCAAAATCCTCAGATAATCTACCATAAACTATATACTGCCTATCGCCTATAGACGAACCACATCTGGATGGTGCGATAATGTCAGTTAAAGACAACCCTCTTAAGGGGATCGCAAAGGCAATCCTCGCTGGCAACGGCAACCTCGCCGTGGAAGCCGCCGGTAGAGCCGTGGAAGCGAACTTCAGCATGGACGACATCGTCATGAAGGGCATCCTGAAGGCTTGGGTCGACTTCGCAGAGTGGCACCACAGGGATCCCATCGGTTCCCTCAAGATGTGGCTCGAGTGCTACAACACCACCAACAAGGTGCTGAAACTCCTCGACTCGAAGATCGCGCCGCCACCCAATCCGCCCTTCTCCATTTTGGTGGTATGCGTCAGGGGCGAGGGGCATGTCATCATGAGAGACATAATCGCCCTGATGCTGAAGTCAAAGGGGCTGAAGGTCTTCAGTTCCAAGAAGGGCGTTCTGGTGGGGGACATTTCTGAACCCCTCTCGGACCGCTCCCTCAAGTTTGTCATACTCTCCTGCATCGAGGAGGCCACAAAAGCAACCCTCAGCGCCTTCGTAAAGGGAGTAAGGGCGGCAAGGCCTGATGTCAAGATCGTAGCAGGGGGTCCCATCGCGGGCTATGCTGGCGCAGACGTGGTTCTCTCCGACCCATCAAAGCTCTTCGACACCCTTATGGATCTCTACAATAAGATGTAAAAAGATGGGAAAAAGAAAGGGAGATGGTAGAATTTTACTTCTCCACCTCTGCGTCCGCAACCTTCAGGGCCTCGTCGAAGGCGTTCACGCCGAAGTCGATCTGCTCCTTGTTTATGATCAGCGGCGGGGCTATCACGAAGTGGCTTATCCACGTGGACTGGAAAACGCCCATCTTGCCCATCTCTGCACCCACCTTGTCCACCATGAGCGGCGCTCCGGCAGCCTTCTCCGCCCGGGTGTTGAAGGGCTTCTTGGTTTTCCTGTTCTTGACTATCTCTAGTGCCCAGAAGAGGCCTATTCCCCTAACGTCGCCCACCGAGGGATGTCTCTCCTTCAGCTCGTTCAGCCTCTTTCCAAGGTACGCGCCCATCTTCTTAACGTTCTCGAAGAGGTTGAGGCGCTTGTACTCGTTTATTGCTGCGATCACCGGCGACAATGCAAGCGGGTGTGCCTCGTAAGTGTGTCCGTGGGCGAAGTAGTTCTCCTCGAAGTAGTCGGCTATCTTCCTCGTGGTAGCCGTAATCCCAAGCGGCGTGTAGGCTCCGGTGCTTCCCTTTGCTGTGGTGAGGATGTCTGGCTTTACGCCCCAGTTTTCCACGGCGAACCACGTGCCGGTCCTGCCCCAGCCTGACATTACCTCGTCAGTTATGAGGAAGACGCCGTTCTCCTCCGTAATCTGCCTGAGCCTCGGAAGGTACTCCTTTACCGGGACTATGACGCCGTTCGTCCCCACGACCGGTTCCACGATCATGGCGGCAACGTTTGCCTCGTTCTTTATCATGTAGTCCACGTACTCTGCGCAGGTGATGCCGCAGTCAGGGTACTCCTGCTTGAAGGGGCACCTGTAGCAGTAGCAGTCAGGCCCGAATATCACGCCAGGTATCTTGTTCACAGGCTCTGAGAACCACCTCCTCAGGTCGCCGGTGCATGCAATGGCGGCGGCCGTGGACCCGTGGTAGGAGTGGTACCTCGATATTATCTTGTATGCGCCCTTGGGCTTCATGTACATCCTGACTATCTTCAGGGCTGCCTCGTTTGCCTCGGTGCCGGACGTCGAGTAGAAGATCTTCTCCAGACCCTGCGGTAGGACCTTGACGAGGGCCTCGCTCACTTTTGCGCGGAGGTCTATGGCATAGGCTGGGCTGATGTAGGGCATCTTCTTTGCCTGCTCGATTATAGCATCGATGAGCGCCTTGTTCTTGTGCCCCAGGTTGGAGCACATGAGCTGAGAGGAGAAGTCCAGGAACTTCTTCCCCGAGGCGTCCGTGAAGTAGACGCCCTCTGCATCAACTATGTGCGGTGGCTTTTTCCATCCTTTCTGAAAACGCCATGTTCCATAGGTGTACTTTGCTACTAGATCTACGGTTTCATCCGGTTGTCCTGACAATATTCTACCTCCTAGAGATTATAGAAGAAGATTGGTCATAAACCATAATAAACCTTCTCCTCATTCCATTATATACCGCCAGATGGAGGCATAGGGGTTTGTGGCTTTGATGATGGTGCAAGAAAAACTTTAAAAATTTTTAATGATAAGACAGTTACGGGACGAATTTTGAACAGTAAGATCCTCATAATCCTCCTATTCACATCTCTCATCGCATCATACGTCCCATATCCGACGGTTTCTGCCTCCGAGAACTATAAGGTACTACTTTTTGACGAGACGGTTACGGTGCTCGATAGCAGGACGGTGCAAGTGTCCCTCAATTACAAATTCATGCCTTTGTTGATGGAGGGCTATTATTACAGTACTTGGTACATGTACATTCACACGGCCGATGCGTATGGAATAACGGTTGAGAACGAATATGGCCCTCTGCCCTTCAACGCAAGTGTCGAAGGCAACTGGACGCTACTTGTCATTGACCTGAGGAGGCAGGTTTACGCCAATCAGAGCTACCTCTTGAAGATAGGTTACCTCGCTACGGACAGGATAGAGTCCAAAGGCCCGGAGAGGAACCTGAGGATGTGGACGGTGTCAGATAGCGTCTACAAGGAGAACGTAACGCTTACCGTCAACCTTCCGAAGGGTTTTGGTGTGGTAAAGTACGAGCCGCTCTTCCTGAGCAGTAAGGAGGGGGCGAACGGCACTGTATTGTGCGGCCAGATGCTGGGGGTCGATGCCGGTACAGGGTACTACCTCAGCGTGGAGTTTGCAGACACCGTTGTGAGGTATGATGTTACCTACAAGTACACGTTTGTGAATGAAGGTTCGGCAACCGAGGATACCCCTGAGTTCGAGGTGCCGGCTCCCCTAAACACCCAAAGGCAGGAGATTACCCAAATAAGCTACACCCCTACCCCCATATCCACATCTTACGATGAGTCGGGAAACCTTAGGGCTAAGTTCAGGACTCCGTCCATAGTAGCGGGGGGGAGTGCGACTATAACTATCCACTGCGTGACTAAGATTACCCTCTCGCCAGCGATAGGCGATTCGTTCAGCGGAGGTCTGAGCGACATACCATCGGAGTATATGAAGTACACCTTGGCGGACGAGTATTGGGAGGTGAACGACGCTACCATCAGAAGCCTGTCCCAGAACCTCACCAAGGGTGAGAACAGCGCCCTGAACAAGGTGAAGGCGATATACGACTACGTCGTCGATAATATAGAGTACGACGACGCAAAGTTCCAAGCGATATTAAGTGGGCAGAATCCCGGAAGATATGGTGCTGTTAAGACCCTTACCCTGGGTAGGGGGGTATGCGAGGACATCTCGGATCTCTTTGTTGCGCTTTGTAGGGCCTCAGGGATACCCGCCGTTGTGGTGAGCGGCCCGACCTACAGCAGGGACGGTCTAACCTCCGGGGCCGAGGTGGGCCATGCTTGGACCGAGGTCTACATACCCGGATACGGCTGGCTTGAAATCGACCCCACATGGAAGCTCTTCGGCAGGCTTGAGGGGCGGCATATAGCCAAGTTGCTCGAGAAGGAGTCGTCAGAACCAAAGGATGTCTGGTGGTGGGTATACCAGCCCTTCCGCTACGAGCTGGAATACGACTTCAGACTCCTAACAGGAGAGATCATCTTCAGGCCTGACCTGTCCATCTCTGCGAACTACAACGCTGAGACCCCGGTCGGCAGTACTTTGAGTTTTGGGCTAGCATTAGATAACCACGGCAACGGCACTGCGTACACGACCAACGTAACCGTCATCGCCCCAGACAACTTGAGACTTCTCAACATCTCCTCATACTCATTCGACAGAGTACGTGGATATGAGTCCAAATACCTCAACCTAGTTTTTAACGCGACTTCTTTAGGGAACGCATCCATAGGGGTAATAGTAAAATATCGAATGGAGGGGGGCGAGGTGGAGACGCGAATGTCCAATTACAGCCTTGTTGTTACAAAGGCATTGACCACCCTCTCATGTAGCGTTTCGTCCTATGAGATAACCGAGGGTAACGCGATCAGAGTTACAGGATCCATAAGCCCTGCACTCCCCGGAAAGAACGTTACTCTGATATTCACCAGACCAGATGGAAGGAGCTACGTAAGAAGCGCCACGACAGGATCAGACGGCTCCTACAGCGACCTGTATCAACCCGATACCAATGGGTCGTGGAGTGTAAGAGCCTCTTGGGAGGGGGACCAGGAGCACCAGGGCGCATCTAGTTTGCCGGTTTCGTTCAATGTGATCGCCCCATTGAACATAAGCGCCTCTGACACCACAAACCCTGTAATATCATCCATAACACCAGCAGACGGTTCGACGTTGAATAGCACCACATTGACCATAATTGCATCATATTACGATGATGTTGCCATTAACACAACCTCAGTAGATCTTAAGGTAGATGGAGTATCTGTTACACCTACAGCACTGAGTGCCACAAAGGCGGAATATTCCGCCACATTTACTGAGGGCACACATTCAGTTTCCTTGACAATAAAGGACACGTCGGGCAATACTGCTACAGCAACTTGGTCGTTTACTGTAAGAATATCTTCATCTCAACAAGGATCGCGTTGCTTAATCGCAACTGCTACATACGGTTCAGAGCTTGCCCCTCAGGTTCAGTTCCTCAGGGATTTCAGGGACAACCTTGCTATGAGGACCTTTGCTGGCAGTAGCTTCATGACAATCTTCCAAGCGTGGTACTACTCTTGGAGCCCTCCGGTTGCGGCCTCCATCGTGCCTGACCCAACGGTTAAAGCGATAATGCGCGTGATCCTTCAGCCCCTGCTTGAGATACTCCAACTTTCGACAGCAGCCTTCTCACTCCTCTCATTCAACAGCGAGTTCGCCATAGTTGTGGCGGGGTTGGTCGCCTCTGCACTCATAGGTATAGTATATTTCGTGCCGGCAACCACAGCGATCCTAATTGCCACAACTAGGTTGCGCAGACTTTGGTCTGTGTCAAAACCTGATCGCCTTAAAATCTTGGTAATACCGTGGGTAGCAAGTGTTGCACTAATGTTGCTGGGCGAACTGATCGCGGTGCCTCTTCTAATGATGTTCGCCACGAGTGCTTTCGTCATCCTCACTATAGCCAATGTTGCAGGAATGATCTCTTTGAAAATAGCAAGCCTCTTCGAAAGAAGACGCAACTTACGTATGACTGCCCCATGAGGGGCACTCATTCTCGGTTCATAAGGCTCGTATAGAGATCTCGGCTTCCTCCAGCGTCTCGATGGGGGTATCCTCACGAGGGGTCATACGACGCCCAACATAGTACGCCCCATGAACCTTACGCTGGTCTACACTCTACCGAACGCGACAGTGCTGGTGAAGGGGGTGACGACCGACGCCCAAGGAGGCTTCGTGGACCTCTTAAGCGGCGTCAAGGCCCAAGGGAACCTGACGGTTTTGATATTCTGATCTGGCGATGAGGCGTGTCTCCCGGGCAATGCCACATTCGTGACCGACTTAGCGACTGTTGATGATGGTGTCTCTACGATCGGGGCGATGACCATCATAACAGCTATGAGTGCGGTAATTTCGTTGGTCAAGAGGAAAAGGCAACTAAAACAATGAAGACTTGAAATGGAGGGGGTAAAGACATATTTTCATATAACGAGTAACCCTAGTGAGAGAATGTTTGCCAGAGGGATGGACTTGAGGCGGATGCGGGGCTTCAATAAGCTGACGAAGGTCGACGACGCCTTGGATCTGGTCATGAAGCACTGCGGAGACAGGGATCTCGGTTCTGAGGAAGTCGACGTAGGGGAGGCATGGGGCAGAGTTCTGGAGGAGGACATCGTCTCCACGGTCGACGTCCCGCCCTTTGACAGGTCAGCTGTGGACGGCTATGCCATCAGGTCGAATGAGGGCTTCAGCGCCTCGCGCTCAAATCCGGCACTCTTCTACGTCAGGGGAACCGCAGAGGCCGGCGGGGCGAGGGGTCAGATAGGCAAGAAGGAGTGCTACGAGGTCTACACGGGGGCACCGGTACCGATGGGCGCGGACGCCGTGGTGATGGCGGAGGACTGCGAGAGGACGAGAGACGAGCTCAGGGTGTGCAGGACTGTCCCGAAGTTCGCGAACATCTCGATCAGGGGGGAGGACATACGCACGGGGGAGGTGGTACTTAAGTAGGGGGAGCGCCTCAGGCCGTGGCACATTGGGATTCTAGCGTCCATAGGCAGAAAGAGGGTCACGGTGAGGAAGAAACCGGTCGTCGGGATAATCTCCACCGGCGACGAACTCGTCGATGTCGTAGACACGAACAGGCGAGGCAACGCGGGTAAGATAATTGACTCCACAAGACCGATGATGGTGGGACTGCTTAAGGAGCTGGGGTGTGGCGTGGTGGATGAGGGGATAGTCCAAGATGATGTTGAGAAGATCTCCAAGAGGCTCGCGGGACTGATGGGCAGGGCCGATCTCATAGTTACCATAGGCGGGACATCCGTGGGTGGCAAGGATCTTGTGCCTGAGATTGCCCAGTCCCTATCGAAGCCGGGGATCGTATTCCACGGTATAGCCACAAAACCGGGGAAGCCGACGGGGTTCGGGATGCTCGGCGAGACGCCGTTCTTCATGCTACCGGGGTACCCGGTCTCAGCCCTGGTTGGATTCGAGGTACTGATTGTGCCGCTCCTCTGCAGGTGGATGGGGGTCGAGGTGCCGAGGGGGGGGAGGGTAAGGGCAGTCATGGCGAGGAGGGTCCCCACCACTCCCGGTATCAGGCATTTCCTGAGGGTGGCTTTGAGTAGGAGGGGGAACGTACTGATCGCGACGCCTATAGCCCTCACGGGATCGGGCCTCCTCTCCTCGATCACGAAGGCTGACGGTATGGTGGTCATACCTGAGAGCTTGGAGGGCATAGAGGAGGGAGAAGAGGTGGAGGTCGAGCTCTTCAAGGGAGGTCCGTCCAGTGCCAAGTAAAGCTGGAGGAAGGAAGATCTTCCACAGGCTGGCGACGATTGAGGAGACCAAGGAGATACTCTTCAAAAACGCCCTGAATAATATAGGAACCGAGAAGGTCAGGCTAGATCAAGCCGGCGGGAGGGTGCTAGCGGAGTCGGTCTTCTCGGGGGTGGACCTGCCACCCTTCGACAGGGCAGAAATGGACGGCTTCGCGGTTTTATCAGAGGACCTCGAGGGAGCTTCGGAGCAGAGACCCGTCAAGCTCAAGGTTACGGGCAACATAGGTGCCGGAGAGCCCTCGTTAAGAGAGGTACGCAGGAGGGAGTGCGTGGAGATAGCCACCGGGGCGCCGATGCCTCGGGGGGCTGACTCTGTGGTCATGGTGGAGTACACAGAGAGGGTAAAAGGCTACGTCAAGATCTTCAAGGGGACGACCCCCGGCGAGAACGTCGCCTCAGCGGGCTCAGACATCCAGGTGGGGGAGATGGTTCTCAGGAAGGGCACGGTCCTGGGGACGAGGGAGGTAGGGATCCTGGCCGCGGTGGGGATGAAGGAGGCGGCGGTGGTGAGGAGGCCCAAGGTGGGGATAATCTCCACCGGCGACGAACTCGTGGACCCCGGCGATACCCTCTCCTTCGGCAGGATATACGACATCAACTCCTCCTCGCTTATGGTCGCTGTCCGAGAGGCGGGAGGGGAGGCTCAGTACCTGGGGAGGGCCAAGGATGACTATGATAAGATAAAGAGGCGGATCACTGACGGGTTAAGAAGGTGTGATGTCCTGATCGTCTCAGGCGGAACCTCTGCCGGGACTGGCGACCTTGTATACAGGGTGCTCGAGGATGTCTGCGATAAGGGGATACTCGTCCACGGGTTACACGTGAAGCCGGGGAAGCCCACCATAATCGCAGCCGATAAGGGTAAGCTGGTATTCGGGCTACCAGGCTATCCCGTATCGGCGCTCATAATCTTCGACCAGATCGTCAGGCCCTACTTGGAACGGCTGGGGAGGAGGTCCCCAACCGTGAGGGGTGTGCTCAGAGGCAGGCTCGTGGAGAGGGTAAACGCAGCGAGGGGAAGAAGATGGTTCCTGCCGGTCCACGTGATAAGGAGGGGGGACCGGAACAGCATATACCCCATCCTCTCCAGCTCAGGGGCGATAGGGACGCTGGCAAAGGCGGATGGATACATCGTGGTGGGGGAGGACGCGGAGTTCATCGACTCCGGGGAGGAGGTAGCGGTAAACCTCTTCTTCGAGAGTGGCGTCTCTGCTGATCTGACGGTGATGGGCAGCCACTGCCCAGGCCTTGACCTCCTGCTTGAGCTCCTCTTCAGGAGGGAGGGGATAAGATCCAAGACCGCCAATATCGGCTCCCTCGGGGGGCTGGGCGCCGTGGCGAGGGGGGAGGCGGACGTTGCCGGGATCCACCTGCTCGACGAGGAGAGCCTCAAGTACAACGAGCCCTACGTGATCAAGGCGGGCCTCCCCAAGGGGAGCTTCATCAAGGGCTACAGGCGCCTCCAGGGGATAATGGTGAAGAAGGGCAACCCGAAGAGGGTAAGGAACCTAAAGGATATCCTTCGGGGCGACATCATCTTCGTCAACAGGAACAGGGGGTCGGGGACCAGGGTCCTCACGGACCACCTGCTCAGGGCTATCGCTAAGGAGGGGGGCGTGGATTTTGCGGAGCTTACGAAGGGGATAAAGGGTTACAGGTGGGAGGCGAAGACCCACTCCGCTGTCGCCGCCGCGGTCCACCAGGGCAGGGCCGACGCGGGCGTGGGGGTGAAGAGTGTGGCGAGAGCGTACGGTCTGGACTTCATACCCATCGGCTACGAGGAGTACGACTTCGTCGTGAGCCCTGAGAGCAGGGAGAAGGATGCTGTGAAGGTCTTTCTCGGGTACCTTAGATCCGAGGACTTCAAGAGGCTGCTGGAGAGGCTGCCCGGCTACACCGTTTAACCCCGAAGAGTGATGCATAGGTTCATTTAGCAATAAGGCAGAAGATCAAACGGGAGGCGATCCATATGGGCAGAAGGACACCCTTATTTGGCTTCCACTCCTCTCACGGTCACATCGGCGACTTTGTGGGTTTTGATATGCCGCTGTGGTACGAGGGCATCATGCCCGAGGTCATGAACGTCAGGGAGCGGGCAGGACTCTTCGACATAAGCCACATGGGCAAGGTCCGCTTTGAGGGGAGGGACGCGGGGAGGTTTCTGGACTACATTACCACCAACGAGGTCTCCACCCTCCAGCCACTTCAGGCAAGGTACTGCCTCCTCTGCAATGAGGGGGGCGGGATCGTGGACGACGCAATTGCGATCAGGCTGGAGGAGGAGAGGTACCAGGTCGTCTGGAATGCGGTGAACAGAGAGAAGGACCTGAGGTGGGCAAGGGAGCACCTGAAGGAGTTTGATGTGAAGGTGGAGGAGCTCTCGGACAGATCCTTCATGTTTGCTCTGCAGGGTCCCATCGCCCAGAGGGTTCTTCAGCCCCTCTGCGATGCAGACCTCGCCGGGTTGAAGAGGTTCAGGGGAACGTGGGGGGAGGTAGGGGGGGTGGAGTGCCTGATCACCAGGACGGGCTACACCGGCGAGGACGGCTTCGAGATCTTCTCCACCCATCCGGAGGAGGCGGAGAGGGCGTGGATGGCGATGCTCTCGTCAGGCGCCGTTCCCGCGGGGCTCGGTGCGCGGGACGTGCTGAGGACGGAGGCGGGATTTCCACTCTACGGGCACGATATCAATGAGGCGATTAATCCATTTGAGGCGAGGCTGGAGTTCGCCGTCAAGCTCGAGAAGCCGCACTTTCTCGGGAAGGATGCCCTCTTAAAGATCTCAAAGGAGGGCGTGAGGAGGAGGCGCACCGGCATCAAGATGGTCGAGAGGGCAATACCACGGGAGGAGTTCAAGGTACTGATGGGCGGCAAGGAGATCGGTCAAGTGACCAGCGGGACCTATTCTCCTACCCTGAAGACAGGGATAGCCATGGGCTACATTAATGTGGAGCTGGCTCCGGGGACGGAGGTCTTTGTTGATGTGAGGGGCAGGGAGAGCAGAGGTACCATCTCGGAGATGCCGTTCTACGATACCGAGAGGTACGGCTGGAAGAGAAGGCAGGCTTGACTCTCGCAGAGACCAGAACCTATGGAAAGTTAAAAAGCAACCTCCTATTTGACTCAAGTGGTGTCCCAAATGAACATTAACGTAAGCCTCAGCCAGCTCTCCGGGGAAAAGCTCATGGAGCTGGAGAAGGGGGTCACGAACCTTCAGGTGACCACCAACATCAGCATCGTTAGGTTAACGTATTCAGAGGAGGTTTTGGACTGTAGCTTCGTCTTTGTGGTCAACTACATCCCCGCGGTGGCTAACCTGACCATAAAGGGGTCGGCGAGGGTCACCGGGGATAAGAATGAGCTTGACCAGATAAAGAGGGCATTTGATGACAAGAAGGCGCTTCCACCCCCGATCCTCCAGACAATAGCGAACGTCTCCTTCTTAGAGGGGATAGTGCTCGCCAGATCCCTGAACATACCGCCTCCGATCCCTCTGCCTACCCTTGCGCAACAGCAGGAGAACAAGGAGGGCGGGGTCAGACCGAGCTACATCGCCTAGATCAATTGACCCGCCCAAGAAGATGCTCAAATAAAAAATCAGCAGCAAAATTTCACTTTTCTTCCAGGGTCACCTTCTGCTTGCAGTAGGCGTAGAGCACGTGATCCCCCACCTGGTGCTCAAGGTATTTTGAGGAGTACGCGCTTCGTACCTTTTTATTAATGGTTTCGCCAAAGGTCCTAATGAAATAGTCTTTGGTACTGTTCATGACTTAGAGTTTATGATAGCTCACGATCAGTTGGAAAGTCAGACTGCTGCTCAGCTGGCCAGGTACATGTTCAACATTCCTGAGTGTGATGCGGCCATGGTTGATGCCGGCGAGGTTTGGTTCCAAGTAAGAACCAAGTCCTCTTTCGCATTTTAGGAAACCCCTCTTCATCCACCTATCAACCTGAAAGTCTCTTCTATTGTCTTGGCGATTCTTAAATTTTTGGTGCTGTTCAATTGCAAGCTAGAATTGTGCTGTGAACACAACTCTATTCCCTCCTCCACGTAAAAGCCTTTCCATGAACTCTTCATAACGCATCGGCTCTGTGTACCTCACCAGTACCAGC
>Ga0315282_10011513_pt1 | contig 13682 bp, 13 predicted proteins | sample YL17G07_20_MG_FD_203693 | JGI IMG/M metagenome (GOLD analysis project Ga0315282, IMG submission 203693) | Sediment microbial communities from Yellowstone Lake, YNP, Wyoming, USA - YL17G07_20 | ecosystem: Environmental > Aquatic > Freshwater > Lake > Sediment | place: USA: Wyoming | collected... | reverse complement strand
GGTTAATCTGGGTCCCGAGGAAGGGCTCCCCCAACCATGTGTGGCGAACCTGGACACTATCACCACCATCGCCAAGGCGAGTCTGCGTGAAAGGCTCACCGCCCTGAGCTCTAATAAGCTCAAAGAGATAGAGGCTGCCCTTCACTTTGCCCTTGGTCTGGAAACGTGAGGGATGGCAAAAAGTTGGCGTTAATTTGGCGTTAAACTAAAAAGGACAGGATGTCACCAAAAGGCACTTTAGCTTCAAAACGGGGTTTTGGCAACTGATACAAAGGTTCTAATTCGTATCTAACGGCACAGGACGGCACACCTGGTATAGAATTTCAAGACCGTCACCATAAACCACTCGGACACCCCTCCCCAAAGAAATCACAAGGCTTTTTAGTATTATAGCAGATGGGGGCTCTATCTGATTATTTTTTGCCCCACATAGGGCTGGAGGGCTTCAGGGATTAGGATACTACCATCAGCCTGCTGGTAGTTCTCCATAATGGCAATGAGGACGCGGGGCAGGGCTAAGCCTGAGCCATTCAGGGTATGGACAAACTGGGGTTTGGCTTCGGGGGAGGGGCGGTAGCGGATGTTAGCCCTTCGGGCTTGAAAATCACCGCAGTTGGAGCAGGAGCTTACCTCCAGCCACTCACCACAACCGGGAGCCCACATCTCAATGTCATAGGCTTTTTGGGCGGCAAAGCCCAACTCGCCGGTGCAGAGCTGCTTCACCCGATAGTGAAGCCCAAGCTTCTGGCAGACCCCTTCGGCATCATTCACCAGCTTCTCCAGCTCCTCATCTGAGGTGGATGGCTCGGTGAACTTGTAAAGCTCTACTTTATCAAATTGATGCCCCCGCTTGATGCCCCTGGTATCCTTCCCCGCCGACATCTTCTCGCGGCGAAAACAGGCGGTATAGGCAACATAGTAAACCGGTAGCACCCCAGGGGGCAGAATCTCATCGCGGTGAAGATTGGTTAGCGGCACCTCAGCCGTGGGCACAAACCAGAGGTCGTCCTCCTCATCATGGTAGAGGTTATCGGCAAATTTGGGCAAATTTCCCGAGCCGACCATGCACTCCCGCTTGACCATAAACGGTGGGTATATCTCCTGATAGCCATGCTCGCTGGTGTGCAGGTCAAGCATGAATGAAATAATAGCCCGTTGTAATTTTGCCCCCAACCCTTTGAGCACGTAGAAGCGAGTGCCGGAAAGTTTTACACCACGCTCAAAGTCAATAATGCCCAGGGCTTCGCCAAGCTTCCAGTGGGGGGCGGGGGTAAAGCCAAATTTTGGGGGCTCCCCCCAGGAACGGATTATGGGACTGTCATTCTCGTCCTTGCCTACGGGCACTGAGGGGTGGGGGATATTGGGCACCTGTAATAATAGCTCTTCAAGCTGTTCGTCCAGGCGCCTGACCCCTTCTTCCGCATCCCTTATCGTAAGGCGTAGGTCTCGCCCTTTTTCCTTTTCTCTTTCTCGCGCCACCGTCTTTCGTGCCTGCCTCAGGTCATCCAGCTCGCGCATTTTCTGACGACGCCCCTGGTCAAGCTTCAGGATTTCATCCAGCGGGGCGGTAGTCTGGCGGTTGGCTACTGCCTGTCTCACCAGCTCTATATTTTCGCGGATAAATTTAAGGTCAAGCATGGGCTTTCCTCATAATATTACCAGTTTCTCTTGCCCTTGAGAAAGCTAGCTGTCCCCGCTTTCTTGAGTATTCTTAGATTCTTAATATGGGCATCCTCATGAAACGGATTTAAGAAGTCCAGCTTCTTACAGGTGTCAAACGCGTCACACTGCCAGCAGCCTTTGATGCCCTTCTTCTGGCAGCAGTCTCTTATCTTGCAGGCCGGGGGGCCGCCGCCACCGTGACAACTTCTCTTGCAGCGGAATTTTACCATTTCGCCCAGTAACTCATAGCACTGGGGATAGTCCTTGAAGGTAGCAAAGAACGAATTCTGGGACATGGTATCGGCGGTCAGGTCAAACTTTTCCTGCCTCAGCTCTTTTCTGAGGTCTCGGGCTAAGTCGGCAATCCTCCCCTTATACCGATAGCAGTCTCCGCAATAAAGACCGCAGTAGGCGATTAGGTCTTTGCTTTTAGCCATAATTGTTTATTAACCCTATCCCCTTTATCCCCTTCCCCTTGACAAGGGGAAGGGGAAAGATTTTTTATTAAAGAGGGGCTTCGCCCCTCTTTAACTCCTCCTTTTACGGTTTCTCCTTTAATTGGGGGAAGAGGATTACCTCTCTGATTGACTGCTGGCCGGTGAGCACCATTACCAGTCGGTCAACGCCAACGCCCAACCCGCCGGTGGGGGGCATACCATACTCCAGCGCCAGCAGGAAGTCTTCATCTATGACTTCTTTTACCTCAGCCTTCGCCTGGCGCCCCTTTTGCTGTTTTATAAAGCGCTCCCTCTGCTCTAAAGGGTCGTTAAGCTCAGTGAAGGCGTTGGCAATCTCCATCCCGCCGGCAAAGGCTTCGAAGCGCTCAACCAGACGCTCGTTATCCGGCTTTTTCTTAGCCAGCGGTGACATGTCCACCGGGTAGTCAACGAGGAGGGTGGGCTGGATTAGCTTCGGCTCAACAAAGGTTGAGATAAGCTCGTCGAGCAGCCTGCCCCTGTCCTTTTGCGGGTCAACCTCCATCTTTAGCTTCAACATCGCCGCCCTAAGCGATTTGGTATCAGGGTAGTCTCCAAAATCAATGCCGCTATACTTTTTAATTGCCTGGCGCAGTTCCAGTCTCGGCCAGGGCAGCTTAAGGTCAATCGTCTCGTCGCCGAACTTAACCCTGGTACTGCCCAGAACCCGCCGACTGACCTCGGACACCATCTCCTCAACCATTTTCATAACGTCATTATAGTCAGCGTAGGCTTCATAGCATTCAAGCATGGTGAACTCAGGGTTGTGCTTGGTGGAGACACCCTCGTTGCGGAAGATACGACCTAATTCATATACCCTATCAAAGCCACCGATAATCAGCCGCTTGAGGTGAAGCTCATGGGCAATCCTGAGGTAGAAGTCCTGGTCAAGGGCATGGTGGTGGGTGGTGAAGGGGCGGGCTAAAGCACCCCCGGCTGAGGGCTGAAGCACCGGCGTCTCTACCTCAAGAAATCCTCGCTGGTTGAGGAAGTCACGGATGGCAGTGATAACCTGGCTGCGCACCCGGAAGATTTCTTTAGCTTCGGCATTAGCAATAAGGTCTAGGTAGCGCTGGCGGTATCGCTTGTCCACATCACTAAGCCCGTGCCATTTCTCCGGCAGTGGCTGGAGCGATTTTGCTAGAAGGGTAAAATCTTCCACCTCAACCGTCGGCTCCCCGGTCTTGGTGCGGAAGAGCTTGCCGCTGACGCCGATAATATCGCCGATGTCCAGCTCCTTGAATAGCTCCAATCTCTCCCGGCTAAGGCGGTCATTATAGAAGCATAGTTGAATCTTGCCCGAGCCATCGCGCAGGTCAAGGAAGGAGATTTTGCCCATAGGTCGGTTAGCCATAATGCGCCCGGCGAGGCTGATTATTGATGCCTTGGCTTGGCTTGTCTCCTGTTGTTTGAGCAATTCCAGGGCTTGCTGTGTGGTGTGGCTACGATGATAGCCATAGGGATAGGGATTGATGCCAAGACGGCGAATTCGGTCAAGCTTTTGCCGGCGCTGTTCTGCTATACGGTCTAATCTGGATGTCATTAGTTTGTTCTCTCAGGGTGTCCAACCAGACGGCTGATTTTATCTCCCTCTCCAGTAAATATCTGAGGTAATGCCTCATTACCATCTCTAGCTGACGAGCCAGTTCTGTGTCTATTTTAAGCCCGCTGACAGTACTATAGTCGTTATTCTGTAATAATAGTAGCACTTTTTGTGCGTTTGGGGAAAGGGGGTAACTTTGCGGGTGGTTCTGGCGGCAGGTGGGGCAGAGCATGCCACCGGCACCAGGGCAGAATGAATTGGTGACAGGTTTTAATATCGCATGGCAGGAGACGCACTGCTCAAGCTGGGGGCGGTAGCCGACCTCATTTAAGAGGTGAAGCTCAAAGTAGCGTAAGACCAGCTCATTATCCCCACCCCCGCAGAGACGGTGCATAGACTCAAGCAGTAGCTGGAATAACGGGTAGTTTTCAAGGTTCTCGGCGGCGAACTGGTTAACCAGCTCGGTGGCATAAAGGGCGTAGGCAGTGAGCTTAAGGTCGCTCTTAAGCGGCAGAAAGCTATCTATGGTCTGAGTCCCGGTTACAGTATCCAGGTTTTTGCCCCTTGCCAGTGAGACCAGGCTATGGGTGAGAAGTTCAAGGTGCCCCGACATCTTACTTCGGGGGCGTCTCACCCCCTTCGCCACCGCCTGAATCTTGCCCAGGTGGGGGGTGTAGAGGGTAAGGATTCTATCCGCCTCCCCCAGCTTTGTCTTTTTGATTATTATGGCTTCCGTTTGATAATTTCTTGGCTTGGACATTGTAAAAATACTTACCTAACAAATTTTAACTCGTCTGGCGTTCTAAATTTTCTCTTTATTAAAATATCTCTTTCTTTTAAGAGACAAGCTCTATTGTGTGCTATAGCTGCGTCAAATTCTCCCCTTAACCAAGCTTGCATGCATAGTTTACCTACATCATTAAAAGGATCACCATAATTAGGGATATCCAATTCAGCTCTCGCATTCCCTTTTGATTCTCCTCTATAACGTTGTAGTTCACCATCGAAATCAATCCTTTTACCAAGGTGGTGGAAGAGAACTCCTCTCTCAAACCCACTTTGAAGCGCATAAAAAGGTCTTTCTAAGCTATCTAGAATGCCCTCTGTTTTTTCTTTTAGCTGGCTGATTGCCTCCATTCCTTGTGCACAGAAAATGTGAAGAGCACGACTATTAATAGATCCGAAGATAACTTGCTGTATATGCTGATATTGCCTTGAGTCATTGGTGTCTCGATATTGTTGGTCAAATTCCCCAATAGTCTCAATATCAATAATCGTTCCTTCAAAATTTGAGCTGATATTTTCTTTATGCTCTATTATCACTATTGGCATCCCCTTATTTGACTTAAACCTCACCCCTTAATTTTTAGGGGGAAGAGATTTTAGGGAGGGGGCTTCGCCCCCTCCCTCACCTACACCCCCTTCCCTTTACTAATTTTTAAGGGAAGGGGGCCAGGGGGATAGGTTTCTATAATTCTAAAATTCCTGCCGTCCCTCAATGGCTCGGGTTAAAGTAACATCATCGGCGTATTCAAGCTCGGTGCCGAAGGGAAGCCCACGGGCAAGACGGGTAACCTTGATGCCGAGGGGGAGAATCTGCTTGCTTAGATACATGGCGGTGGTCTCTCCTTCAAGGGTGGGGTTGGTGGCTAGAATAACCTCACTTACCTTGCCCCCCTCCAGCCGCTTCATCAGCTCCTTGATTCTTATATCCTCAGTCCCCACCCCCTCGGTGGGCGAGATAGCGCCGTGGAGCACATGGTATAGCCCGTTATAGGTCTTGGTGTGCTCCAGAGCCAGAATATCCTGAGGCTGCTCCACGATGCAGATTTTGCTTCGGTCCCGGTGGTCACTGCGGCAGATAAGACAGGGGTCGGTGTCGGTAATATTAAGGCAGACGGAGCACAGCTTTGTCTTCTGCTTCACCGAAAGTATCGCCTCAGCCAGTAGCCTGGCTTGCTCTTCCGGGGCTCGGAGCAGATAGTAGGCAAGACGCTGGGCACTCTTTGGCCCGATGCCGGGCAGTCTATTCAGTTCCGCAATGAGCTTGGCTACAGCTCCGGCGGTGGGGATGGGTTCTTGGCTCAATACTAGCTCTCCTGAGTTACATCAGCCCTGGGATTTTAAAGCCCCCGGTTAATTTGCCCAACTGCTTGGCGGCAAGCTTTTGAGATTTGGCCATGGCTTCACTTACTGCCTGGAAGACCAGCTTCTCCAGCTCCTCTGGCTTGTTGGGGTCTATTACCTTGGGTGATATTTTTATGGATAGTATTTTTTGCTGACCATCGATGGTGACCTTGACTGCACCCTTGCCTGAGTCAGCTTCCATGATGGTGTTTTCTAACTCTTTTTGAGTCTTGTCCAACCTGGCTTTAAGTTCCTGAGCCCGTTTTAACATAGATAGGTTCATTTTTCCTCCACGCTGGTAACCTGGGCACCCATCTTTAGCGCTGCCTTAAGCAGGTGGTTATCCTCCGGCTCATAGCTGCAGCGCACATGGCAGGGGTGACCCAGGAAGTTACTTATAATCTTCTCGGCGACCTGTTTATTCTCGGCTGCTTCCATCTTCTCCTTATGGATGGGGTATCTAAAGGTTAAGACCACCGTGTCACCCTCAATAGTCACCGGTTTAACCCCGGCGCTCCTGAGGATAGCAATCGCCGGTGTCCTTTTGACCTCCTCAGGCGCCTGCTCAATAACCTGCCTCCAGCTCTGCTTTAATCGCTCAATCTCATTATTAAGTTGAGGTGGTGACGGCTTGGGCTCAACGGCTGGCGCCGGCTTGACCATTTGTGGCTTGGGCTCACTGACTGGCGCCGGCTTGACCACTTGTGGCTTGGGCGGAATGACCTCCTTTATCGGCGGGGGAGGTTCATATTGCACCTGGGGAGCGGGTTTCTCCTTTTCTTCCACCGGTGGTTGGGTACAATCAACCAGGGCTAGCTCCAGGGGGAGGGTGGAATAGTTATCAAAACCAAGCTCAAGCTGACTGAAGAGCCTTATTGCCTTTGATAGCTGAGCCAGGGAGGTCTGACCTGCCAGCCCCTTCAGCTCAGCGATATCCTCGGTGGTGAGGTCGACCGCCCCCTCGGAGCCGGTCTTTACCAGCAGCAACTGCCTGAGGTATTCTATTACCTCCCGATTAAACTGGCGCAAGTCCAGACCATCGCTATTGACGCCATTTATCGTCGCCAGCCCGGCTGCGATGTCGTTATTTACAATGTGCTTAATTAGTTCCTTAGCCCTCTGGTCTCCGGTGATACCAAGGACTTCTTGAATCTGGCGAAGCTTAATCTCCGCCCCATAATAGGTGGTTAATTGCTCCAGCAGGTTTTCGGCATCTCTCAGGCTACCGGTAGCGCTCCGGGCAATAAGCCTTAGCCCTTCGGGCTTTATGCGAATGCCCTCGGCGCGGCAAATAAGGGTTAGTTTTGATACAACATCCGCCTGCGAAATCCGCCTGAAGTCAAAGCGCTGGCAGCGGGACAGGATTGTCGCCGGGACCTTGTGAATCTCGGTGGTGGCCAGGATAAAGATAACGTAGGGGGGTGGTTCCTCGAGGGTTTTGAGCAGGGCGTTTGCCGCTTCTTTGGTGAGCATGTGAACCTCGTCGACAATGTATACCTTGTAGCGGGCTTGGTTGGGGGCGTAGTTAACCCTCTCTCGAAGGTCCCTGACCTCATCGATGCCACGGTTGCTGGCGGCATCAATCTCAATTACATCCAGCGCCCTACCCTCGGTTATTGCCCGGCACATGTCACAACGGTTACACGGCTTTTCCTTGCCCTGGTCAAGGCAATTAACCGCCTTAGCCAGAATACGCCCGGTGCTGGTCTTACCCGTTCCCCGTGGACCGTAGAAAAGATAGGCGTGAGAGACACGCCCGGTGTTGAGGGCATTAGCGAGTGTCTGGGTTACTTGCTCTTGACCAACTACCTCAGCCAGGGTCTGGGGACGCCACTTGCGATAAAAAACTTGGGCCGACATCTTTGCCCCTATTATACCCTATATGGGCTTATTTTCTAAAGGGGTTTTTGAACAAAATAAGGCTTGAGTTTGCGAATTGCTAAATAAAAAGCCAGCCTTGCTGGTTTAGCAAGGCTGGCAAAATAGGCTCATATACCCGATTTACAGCAGTGAGGGGATATCCTTGGCTAAATCGTCTATCTCTCTAAGCTTGGTCTCAAACTCGCTTCGTCTTCCCTTAAGCCCGTGGATGACATCGGTTGCCCTCTCAAAGTATCCCCTTATCTTGTCCAAGGCATTAAATTCAGACAAAAGCAGGGTTACATCAAGCGCGCTCTTGTTCCGGGGGTAATCGCCATTCCTTATTACTGCCTGCGGACTCATCCCCCTGAGGTAGTCTGCCAGCTCCTTAACCAGGTCCATATTCATTTCCTTAGGTGGCCCGGAGACAAGGTACAGGGCTCGCCCTGAATCAGCCGGATTGCACTTAAGCGAGAGCTCACTTATGGCTTCATCCATCGCCTGGATGCCACGATGCGTCTCGGTGCTCTTCTTTATGAAGTTCTTGGAGAAGAAGTTGAACCAGCGGAACATGGGTAATGCTGCCTTGCCATAGCCAATCACCGTCCAGCCGGCTAGGCTCTGAATAATGTCTCCGGCATCAAGCATCTTTGCCCCGATATGCTTTTGCCTTTTCTCCTCACCGGCGCAAAGCATGCTATAGAACTGTTCAACTATCAGTGTGTTAATCTTATCCAGGTTATTTCTAAGCGAAAAGTCCTTCCTCACATACCTTTGATTGTCAATGAGAAAGGTAGCATCAGCCACCTTATAAAGGGATTTAAGGGAGGTGGCAGCATTGTAAATGGTTCTTTCCTCAGTTTGCTCCTCATGACCGAAGGGGAGAACTGCCATGGCATAGGTTGGCTTCTCGCCGTAGCGGTCTCTTATCATCTGGGTGACCACCGGTATCGACCCGGAGCCAGTGCCACCGGCAACACCGGCGATAATCATGAAGGCATCGGTCTCAAAGAAGCGTTTGGCAGTTCTTATGGCATCTACAATCTTGTCCGAATCCTCCTTGGCCACCTCAGCCCCCAGTTCATTTATCTTACCGACGCCATGACCGCCGGTGCGGCGACCCCCAATGAGGATTCTATGCTGATAGTCAGGGCTTATGTATTTAAGCCCGCTTAAATCAGCGGCATCAGTGTTGACGGCAAAGGCGCCAGTAACTATCTCAATCCCACGCTGACTGCGCGCCTTCCGGTTTAAGCGGATAAACTCATCCGCAATCCTGCCGCCACACTGTCCCAGACCAACAACGACTAATTTCATTTCCTCACCTCATATTGACATATTATTGTTATTTTAAGCATAGTTGAGTACTAATGTCAACCCTACTATCGCCCTATCTGCCCCCTTGGCTAATATAGGCGGCAAGGTCAGCCAGGCGGCAGCTATAACCCCACTCATTATCATACCAGGCTAGCACCTTGACCATATTGCCGGCAATGACTATAGTGCTTGGGGCATCAAGGATAGCGCTGGCCGGATTTCCCTTAAAATCGATACTGACCAGCTCCTCCGAGCAATACTCCAGGATTCCGGCTAAAGCTCCCTCAGCTGCCTCCCGGAAAGCGTTATTAACCTGTTCCACGCTGACCTCCCGTTCTAGGTCAGCGACTAGGTCAACAACGGAGACGGTGGCTACGGGGACCCTGAAGGCTATCCCGTGAAGCCTGCCTTTAAGCTCGGGGATAACCTGGGTTACCGCCTTGGCCGCACCGGTGGTGGTGGGGATGATATTTACACCTGCCGTTCGTGCCCGACGCAGGTCACGGTGGAACATATCCAGTAGCCTCTGGTCGTTGGTGTAGGCATGGATAGTAGTCATTAGCCCCTTGCTCACACCAAAGTTCTGCTGTAGCACCTTGACCACCGGGGCAACGCAATTGGTAGTGCAGGAGGCATTGGATATAATATTGTGCTTATCTGGCTGGTACTTGTCCTCGTTGACACCAAGAACGATAGTTATATCCTCATTGCGCGCCGGGGCAGAGATAATAACCTTCTTGACACCACCCTTAAGATGGGCTGAAGCCTTGGCGGCATCGGTAAATAAGCCGGTTGATTCTATCACGATGTCGACGCCAAAATCACCCCAGGGAATTTTTGCCGGGTCGCGTTCGGCAACCACCTTTATCTCTTTACCATCAACCACAATTGAATTATCAGTGGCTTTTACTTCACCGGGGTAGCGTCCGTAGGTGCTGTCCCACTTTAACAGGTGGGCGTTGGTCTTAGCATCGGTCAGGTCATTGATTGCAGATACCTCCAATTTGCCCTTATGACGTTGGTTAACTGCCCTGAGGGCATGCCTGCCCACCCTCCCAAAGCCGTTAATACCAATCCTAGTCGTCATTTTACACCTCCTAAAGCGATTTTCGCCCGCCGTTGATGGCGCTGGAGCACATCAAGAAAGGCTTCAACCCTGGTCTTGATATGGTTAGTCAGGAAGAAGTCATCATTCCCCTCCAGGGTCAGAATGGGCAAGCCTAAGGCGTGCCGAAAGATGATGTCACCAATGCCACGGTGGCAGAAGGCTTGGACATAGTGGATGACCCCATCAACCTGGCGCCTTTTTATCTCAGTGGTGATGTCCTTGAGACGCTCATATATGGAGTAGGGGTAGGTATAGTTGGAGTACTGCTCGGCGAGGGAGTGCCCCGGCTGGGGCATGGCGAACTGGCGCTGTATTTCATTGAATATAACCCTTGCCCCCTTCGTCTCAAGGTAGGGATAGAGGTCCTGCCCATAGACCGAGGGCACACCGATATAGGCAAGTCTCAACTCCTCCCTGGGGTAGGGCTGGCGCTTCCGACACTGGTTTAGTAATCTTCGTAGCTCCTGGTAATATTTGGGGTAGTCCTGATTAAAATCAGAAGTAGATACCAACCAGAGGTGATTCTCCCAGCCACTGATGAGTCCCTCCTTCCAGGTAGCCTCATCAAGTTTTAGCGCCAGTTTACGGTCGGGCTCAAGCTCGGCCCTGACCTTCACCGCCGCCTCCAGGCTTGTGCCCAGAGTTTCAGCCAGCGTCTGCAAGGCTTGCTGCATCCTCTGGACGTCGGGCTTATCGGGGTAGGCGAAGGGTATAACCTTGAGCCCTTTGAGGCGGAGAACCTCCATTAGCATAATAGTATTGGAGCAATCGCCGGTGGTAACGCAGAGGACGCGGTCAATCCCGTAGTCCATACAGACCCCGTAGATCCCCTTAATCCAGCTACAGCAGTTTAAGGGGAAACCAGCCCGCTCGGCGATATTTACCAGCCGCTCTGGGCTTGGGTCGGTGATAAAGACGTTGTTCAAGTCAACCGGCTGGTAGCCGGCGGCTAATAATACCTCTATTGGGACGGTAGTGGTAATGCCAATCTTCCTCACTGCTTTCTATCCTTCCTGGGATAGAGTAGCTCGCAGGGGAGGTATCTTTCCCTGCCCCAAGCCTCCTCTAACATCTTAGCTTTACTCTCCCCATCACTGGCTAAGATTATATGGTAGAGGGGAGGGGAATAATTGGGTTTAAAATCAATAATATGCCTATAACCCAGAGCTTTGAGACCGTCCTTATATAGCTCCACCAGCCCTTGCCTGGTTTTGCCCAAGCCTATCCTGCCCTCCAGCCTTTGCTGCTTTATCTCCTGCCACCTGCGGTTGCCATAGAACCTGGTTATCGAAGCCTGGCACTCGGGGCGGGCTAGATTCCGCAGTAGTGCCATTTCCAGGGGGAAGACTATCAAAAGCCCTATCTTGCGCTCCTTCCAGTCCTTGCTGTGAGCCGCCAGTTTCTTAATTATTGACCAGCGCAGCTTTCTGTATCCAGGGGGGTCAATAAGGGCAAGGCTTGATGCCGAGCGGGGGATAAGGTCAAATACCTGCTGGATAACCTTATCACTAAGCGGATTGCCAGTTATTATATTAGCCGTGCCATAGGCGGCGGCTAGTTGTTTTAGGTCCTCAGCATCGCGGCTATTGCCCACGATAAATATACACCCGGCAAATTTCGTTTTTAATGCCCGAAGTGCCGAAGCGTCAATAATGCAATCGGTGCCACTACAGATACATTTACCACCGCCGGCATATAACTCAAGGTAGTAACTCTGGTTGCTACCCACCATGCCAGTATAGGCTTCAATATAATCGGTGAAGCACTCAAGCTTGTGGCATATCCATCTTCTAATCGGTTTTGGCTGGCTCATTTACTCCTTAAACAATAAAAGGCACTAGTTCCGGCAAAGGAGGCATTCTTCCCCAGCTCCTCTTCGATTTTGAGCAGTCGATTATACTTGGCAGTGCGCTCGGAACGGCAGGGGGCACCGGCTTTAATCAAGCCGGTATTCAAACCCACTGCCAGGTCAGCAATAGTAGCATCCTCAGTCTCACCGGAGCGGTGGCTTACTATCGCCGTCCAGCCTGCTTGCTGTGCCATCTTGATAGTGGCAATGGTCTCGGTAAGGGTGCCAACCTGATTTGGCTTGATGAGGATAGAGTTGGATGCCTTTAGGCTTATACCCTGGCTCAGCCGAGCGACATTAGTCACATAGAGGTCGTCGCCAACGAGCTGAACCTTGCTCCCCAGCTCCCCCATCAGCAACTGCCAGCCTTCCCAGTCGTCCTCAGCCATGCCATCCTCAATACTGATAATCGGGTAGCTTGAGGCTAATTCGGCGTAGTAATCAACCATCTCCCGGCTGTTAAGAGAGACGCCTTCCCGGCTCAGGACATATTGCCCATCCTTACAGAATTCGCTGGCGGCGGGGTCTAGGGCGATGAAGCAGTCCTTACCCGGTTTGTAGCCGGCTTTTTCAATAGCGGCAAGTACCGCCTCTATCGCCGGCTTATTTGAGGGGAGGGAGGGGGCAAATCCCCCCTCATCGCCAACATTGGTATTTAGCCCCTTGTCCTTGAGCACCTGCTTCAGGCAGTAATAGACCTCGGTGCCGATTTGCAGGGCATGACTAAAGCTACTTGCCCCCGCCGGCACCACCATAAACTCCTGGAAATCGGTTGAGTTGGCGGCATGCTTGCCGCCGTTCAGGATGTTGAACATGGGGACGGGAAGGGTGTAGACGGCAACCCCACCCAGATAGTGATATAAGGGCACACGCTGGTAATTAGCCGCAGCGTGGGCTACCGCCAGCGATGTCCCGACGATGGCGTTAGCCCCAAGACGCGATTTGTCGGTAGTGCCATCAAGCTGGATAAGCTTCTGGTCGATGACTGCCTGCTCAATGGCTCTCATCCCGATTATGGCTGAGGCAATATCCTTATTCACATTGGCTACTGCCTTGAGCACCCCACGCCCGTTAAAGCGGGAGCCGCCATCCCTGAGTTCGACCGCTTCGTACTTGCCGGTGCTGGCTCCGGAAGGCACTGCTCCCCAGCCAACACTGCCATTTAGTAGCTTGACCTCAACCTGAAGTGTGGGATTACCCCTGGAGTCCAGGATTTCTCTGCCGGTAACGCTTCCAATAGTTGACATTTTATTCCTTTGACCTTTTGGTAACTAAATCAAGGGCTTTATTTACCGCCTCGGCCGGACTTTGAGCCGGGATGATGGACTTATCCTGCCGACCGTTTCGGGCCAGTGACCAGGTATTCAAGCCGATAACCGGGATACCGTTTTTCAGGGCATAGCTTATCTCGGAGAGGGTGCCGTAGCTGCCACCGATGGCAATAACTGCCTGCACTGATTTGACCACGATGACATTTCTCCCCTCCCCCAGCCCGGTAACGATTGGGACTTGGACATAGGGGTTGGCTGATTGGCGGTTATCCCCGGGGAGGATGCCGATGGTTATTCCCCCCGCCTCACTTGCCCCCTTACACGCCGCCTTCATAATACCACCCAACCCGCCACATACCAGAATAGCGCCTTTTCGGGCAAGCCTGCGCCCCACCTCCTCCGCCAGCCGTGCTTCCTCCTTGGAGCACTGACTCCCACCAATAACGGCAATGAATTTTTTATCCATTAG
>Ga0315282_10011512_pt1 | contig 13684 bp, 9 predicted proteins | sample YL17G07_20_MG_FD_203693 | JGI IMG/M metagenome (GOLD analysis project Ga0315282, IMG submission 203693) | Sediment microbial communities from Yellowstone Lake, YNP, Wyoming, USA - YL17G07_20 | ecosystem: Environmental > Aquatic > Freshwater > Lake > Sediment | place: USA: Wyoming | collected... | reverse complement strand
GCTGGATTTACATTCCCGCACAGCGCCGACCGACGCGATTCAGCTTCGGTACGCGCGGCGATGCATGGAACAACACGGATCTCCTCTACGAAGATGTCCGCGGATATATGGGCTTCCCCGAATGGATGCAGTGGAAGATTATCGCCAAAACCACCTATCTGGCGCCTATGAATTCCGGAATTCCAATAGGTAAAGATGGCATCCAGGAGACATGGGATTTCGAAAATTCTCCGCATTGGAATCCAAAAATGAATTGGGAGCCTAGGCCGATGTATGTCGTCGAAGCCAAACCGAAATTTCCGGATTACCCATATAGTAAAATGATTTGCTACATCGACGGTGAAACTTTCTATATGGTCTTCAAAGAGGCGTACGATAAAAAAGGCCAGCTTTGGAAGGTTCTGATCAACGCCTTCAATCAATCCCCCGATATGAGGAAAATCCCTCCGGGCTTTGGAGCTTCTTTGGTTGTCGATCTTCAGATGGAACATGCCACAGCCTTCGGGCTTTTATCATCCAAGGCGAATGTCGGGTTGGATTCAAAGTTGTTCTCACAAACCAGTTTTGGAAAATTGGGCAAGTAAAATCACACAGACCCGCCTAAATCTCAGGCGGGTCTTCTTTCTTTAAGGAGGGTTCCCCTTTTGCAACGGATTGCTTGGCTCGTAAGGGGCGATTATCGCTTTTTAATGGGTATTTTGATTGCAGTCATGGTTTTTTGCCTGTCCGGATGCGCGAGCGAAGACGAGTCGTCAAAAGAATCGAAGGCGAAAGCGCCGGTTGCCCGACGCGATAAGCTGTTCGATGTGACCTTTGCGCATGATCAGGTTGCATTTGCAGTCGGATATCCTGGAATCTGCCTTCGTTCCCCAAATTATGGCGAATCTTGGGAGCGGATTAGTATTCCGACCAACGAAGCGCTATATGGCGTTGCTTTCGCCGATAAAAATCATGGGGTGATCGTCGGGAGACAAGGGATACTCCTGGCGACGTCGGACAGCGGCGGAACATGGAACAAAATTACCGTTAAAAAGCCCGGTTCGGACGAACCCCTCGCCGAATCTCTGTTCGCTGTGGCTTTCGGAGACAATAAACACGGAATTGTCGTGGGCAGCTTCGGCACGATTCTGCGCACCGAAGATGGCGGGCAGACATGGAATTCGCAATTCTTCGAGCCCATGAAATCCGCAGCTATAAGTTCCATTTTCATGTTCGATGCCAATCGGGGATGCCTTTCCGGAGAATACCCTTCGTGGGAAGCGGATATGAATGAGCAAGTGGATAAAGCCTCTTTGAGCAACGTTTTCTGCACCAAAGACGGAGGAAAAACCTGGAATCTGGTAAAGACCCAATCCCCTTATCATTTATTTTCAATCCGTTTCGTAAACGATCATGAAGGGTGGGCGACAGGCTCGAAAGGGACCCTGCTCCACACAACAGATGGAGGCCAAACCTGGAGCAAGGTCAACACACCCACCCAGTTTCATCTTTTTGATATCAAGACCGCGGGCAACGGTCTGATCATTGTCGGAGATGGCGGGACTATCCTGTCCTATGCCAATGGTAAATTCACCCCCATAGCGGCCGGTCTGTACGTATGGTTGATGAGAGAGGCTTTCGCTGACGCCAAGCACGGCGTTGCAGTCGGAGGCCGAGGGGCCATCTTGGTGACTTCCGATGGCGGAGCTAGTTGGCGGCAAAGGGGGTACGTACAATGAGGGATTCAGGAGCAGGCTCCGGATTCATCAGAAAAATGGGCGAATGGTTGGTCGGGCATTCGCACATCCTGATGGCATTGGTGATCATCACAACTTTGTTTTTTGCTTGGGAAGCGCGCAAAGTAAAACTGAAGAACCCCACTATCGACCTTTTTCCTTATAACCATCCTTATGTGGAAACTTATCGCCAATATGAAGATGTTTTTGGCGGCGCCAATGTCATTCTCATTGACCTTACGGTGAAACAAGGAGATATCTACCTTCCCAAAACCCTTGAGAAAATCCGCCGAATTACAAAAGCCTTGGAACTGTTGCCCGGCGTCAACAACTACCAGGTGCTCTCGCTGGCGCAACGAAAGATCAAAAAGACCACTGTGGATGAGGTCGAGGGTTTCAAGTCCGAACCCGTGATGTGGCCTGATATTCCAAAAACCGAGGAAGAGCTCATTAAGCTAAGGCGCATTATTCATACAACGGGTAATCTCAGAGGCAGCTTGGTCTCTCGCGATAACACATCGACCCTCATCGTCGCGGGCTTTTTTGAGCCGGGCCAGGACGACCCGGGAGCTTCGCTTCGCAAGGTGATCGGCAAACTGGCTGCCGCCGAAGGAACCGATCCGGCGGCCAAACTTCAGGCTTTCGAACAAGTGGTCAAGGACCAGTCATGGAACCTGGATGACAACCTGTTCGGCGCGATCCAAAAAATCTGCAAGGCTGAGGAAGACGAAAATACAACGATTCACATGATCGGCCGACCAATATTGTTGGGCTGGGTTTACAAGCAGTTCCCTCAAATCTATTGGATATTCGGGCTGACCATTGCGGCGATCCTCCTTGTGCTTTTCCTTTATTTCCGAGATGTGCGCGGCGTGGCTATCCCCATGACGACGGCCCTGATCAGCGCAATTTGGGGCATCGGTTTCCTGGGATTGTTGAATTACTACTTCAACCCGTTGGTGATCGTCGTGCCGTTTGTGATCTCCGCCCGCGCTTTGTCGCACTCCGTTCAGCTCATCGAAAGATTCATTGAAGAATACATCATCACGCGCGATCGGAAAAAGGCGGCGGTCAACACGTTTACCGGCTTGTTTAGGCCCGGCGTGCTGTCTCTCGTCATCGATGCGGCCAGTGTTTTCATGGTCATCATTACTCCGATCCCGTTGATGCGAAAGCTGGCGCTCATGGGCGGTTATTGGGTCATGAGCATCGTTGTTTCCAATGTGATTTTCAACCCCCTGATTCTTTTATATCTGCCTCCGCCGAAGCTGAGGGAGCAGAAAAAATCTTTCTTGGATCGCACGTTGGAAACCATTGGGGCATGGAGCCGCGGTCGTCAACGATGGCCTATTCTTATAATTACCGGAGTGGTTTTCATTATCGGGTTCGTTTTTGCTCGAAACCTGGTCATCGGCGATGTTCACCCGGGAACGCCTTTGCTTTGGCCCGGCTCTGTATATAACAAAGATACGAGCAAAATCGGCGAAAAGTTCGGGAATACCGAGATCATGAGCGTCGTGGTGGAAGGAGCGAATAAAAACTCGATCAAGCATCCGCAAGTGCTTCGCGAGATGGAGGCGCTCCAGCGCACCTTGGAGAATTCGGGAGAGGTCAGTAATACGAACTCCATAGCCGACTTGCTGCCCGAAATCACCAAGATCATGCACGGCGGAAATCCAAGATTCGAGTTGATTCCCTATGATCCGAACGAGGCCGGATTCTACCTGGAGATGATCTTCTCCGGAGCGGAGCCCGGCGATCTGGCGCGGTTTATCACTAACGATTTCAAGGACGCCAATATTTCCGTGTATCTGTCCGACCACAAAGGCGAGACCCTTAGAAAGGTCGTGGCTACCGCCAAGAAATTCATCGCGGATCATTCGTTGGAAGGCGCAAAATTCAGGCTGGCCGGAAATATGGGCGGTTTGCTGGCAGCGGTCAACGAGGCCATCGTTTTCTCCGAAGCCAAGGTCACAATCGCCGCGTTTCTTCTGGTTTTCTTATTCTGCGCCATTTCTTACAAGTCGGTCATTGCCGGTCTGCTGTTCCTCGTGCCGACGGCCATCTCCAACTATCTGACCTACGCCTTGATGGGCGCCCTCGGCATCGGACTCGATGTCAATGCATTGCCGGTGGTGTCGCTTGGAGTGGGCCTGGGCGTGGATTACGGGCTTTATATTGTCGGAAGAATTCAAGAGGAGTTTGCCGCAGGTCAAGAGTTGGATAAGGCGGTGATAATCGCCATAGGCACTGCCGGCAGGGCGGTGTTGTTTACGGCTTCGACCATGGTGGCGGGCATCATCTTCTGGGCTTTCAGCTTCCTGCGATTCCAGGCGGAAATCGGCATCCTGCTCGCTTTCTGGATGGTGATCAGCATGATCGGCGGCTTGCTGCTTCTGCCCATTCTGGTCCTTTTGATCAAACCGAAGTTCATCATGAAATTGGCGCCCGCCAAAACCTGATTTTAGATTGTAGGGGCGAGTTTGAAACTCGCCCTGGGCGGCTTTTTTCATGACCGCAAGTAATCGGCCAATAATCAAATGACAAGAGAAATCCTTGACAATCAGTTGGTAACAGGCTAGGTATTTACGTTCTTTCGCCTTCGCTCACATGAGATGAAAGATCTCATATGAACTACGGCGTAATTGCGTTTCGCCTTCGCTCATATGGGGTTGAAGATCTCGCATGAGCTGCGGCGTAATTGCGCATAAAATATGTGCGGCGAATGCTATGAACCGATCACGCCGTAGCGCGAGTCATCGAGTGCGAAGGCGGAAGGGGGCGGACGATGAAGAGGACTTTTCAACCCAGCAATCTCAAAAAACTGAGGGAACACGGATTCAGGGCGAGAATGGCCACTCCCGGCGGCCGGAACGTTCTACGACGCCGCAGGGCCAAAGGCAGAAAACGTATCGCCGCAACCATAGCGACAAAATAGACGTGAGAAGGAATGAATCAGGGATTCCCGAAGGAGCGCCATGTTCGGAAGCGCAGGGAATTTCTGGCGGCGTCCCGCAACGGCAGAAGGGTAAGAACGCAAAACCTGATTATATTGACGAATCGAAACGGACTTGATTTTCCCAGGTTGGGAATCACGGCAAATAAAAAAGTGGGGAAGGCGGTGTTTCGCAACAGAATCAAGAGATTGATCCGCGAGTATTTTCGATTGAACAACAACAGGTTCAGGGTCGGATATGATTTTATCGTGCTTGTCAAGCCCGGCCATACGATCAGACAACTTGCCGACCTGGAGGTCGAATTTGAAACTTTTTTCGCCGGGAGCAACAAAGCCAAGGCATGACATCGTAAAGAAGGCTTTGGCGCGCCTGATAAAAATATACCGGGTTTTTGTAAGCCCGTATTTGGGCGGACGCTGCCGTTTTATTCCTTCGTGCAGCCAATACGCCCTCGATTGCCTGGACAATCTGCCCGCGCATCGCGCTGTTGTTTATATTTTTTGGCGATTGTTGAGGTGTAATCCGCTATGTAAAGGCGGGCTGGACCCAGCGCCGATTTCAATCTCGAAAGACCAAAAACAGGGGATGGGAGACTGTAAGAAAATCGAAAACGACTCTTTGAATTCCACGGTTTACAGCCTCCGACCTGCGGCCTTCAACCTCCGACCTCCGGTTTCATCAAGGTAGCGCATTCATGTGGGATCGCAATTTCTTTATCGGCCTGATTCTAATGATGATCGTTCTTTTCGCGTGGCAGTATTTCTTTGCTCCGCCTCCGCCGAAACCGCAATCCGCGAAAAACGCAGCAACGGCTGAAAAGGCCGAGACCGGCAAACAACCTGTCGAGAGCCTCTCTTCGAGCCCGAGCGAGGGCCTCAGAGCCGAAGGCCCGGTCGAACGAGCGGAACAAACAGCCAAAGAGCCCGGAGAACCGGCGCTTCCGAAACAATCGGCCGCGCCTGCCGATACGTCAGCCAAAGCTACTAAGGCCGAAGGACCTGTCCCGAGCAAAGCCGAAGGGCCTGTCCCGAGCAAAGCCGAAGGGCCCGCTCCGAGCAAAGCCGTGGGAACTGCGCCGGCAGCGATACCGATCGTTCGACCGGGAGGCTCTCGACAGGTTCCGGTGATTGAAGAAAAAAAGATTACGCTGTCGAATCCGTATTTCAATGCCGAATTTTCAAACCGCGGCGCCGTGCTGACAAGCTTCACTTTGAATAAGCACAAAGATAAAGCCGGTCCCTCCGGACAGCCTTTCGAAATGGCGTCCGCCTATCCGTTTCAGCATCCTTTGCTTACTACTTTCTTTGCGGACGGCGCGCGCACAATATTTGCGGACGATGTGATGTATGAGGTGGCGGAACAAACCGACGTCAAACTGGTTTTTACGCATCGCGAAGCAAACTATTTTATCGTCGAAAAGACATTCGAGGTTCGGCCTGATATTTATTCTTTGAAGGTAAGCACAAAGGTTTCCAATATAGGGGCATCCACAATTTCCGGCCAGCTTTCAACGACGATTTCGCTTCCGATTCATACCCGCAAAGGAGGGTTTTTCTCGCCGCCGGTCGATATTTACAATGCCGCAGCCGTCATTAACGGGAAGCTTGAAAAATCGGACATGGAAAAAGCTCCGAACAAGAATTTTGACGGGAAAATCGACTGGGTCGGATTTAACGGCCAGTATTTTCTTTGGGCTCAGGCGCCTGAAGAAAAAGATCAGGTGACCACCGGATTTAAAATTGAAGATCCGAGGATACTGGTTTCATCTTTAAAATATTTTAACCGCAACATCGCTCCGGGCGCTGATAAGACCTATGCCGTCACTTGTTTCATGGGTCCCAAAGAAACTCAAATCTTGGAGAAAGCGGAGCACAATTTTGTTTTTGGGCTCGATTACGGATGGTTCGGGACCATCGCGACATTCTTGGTGGGCGTTCTCAATTATTTTTATCGCTTTACGCATAATTATGGGGTAGCCATTCTTATCGTGACCATAATCATCCGGGTTGCTTTATTCCCCCTGACTCACAGCAGTTATAAATCAATGAAAGCCATGCAAAAACTGCAACCCGAAATTCAACGGTTGCGCGAGCAGTTCCAAAACGACAAGGAAAAGCTGAATCGTGAAATTATGGATCTTTACCGGAAGCACAAGGTGAATCCTGCGGGAGGATGCCTGCCGATTTTCATCCAGCTTCCGATTTTCATCGCTTTTTACAGAGCGCTCTATTCAGCCATCGAGCTTCGGCATCAGCCGTTTTTCTGGTGGATACAAGATCTGGCCGATAAAGATCCATATTACATAACCCCGCTGCTGATGGGCGCCACCATGATCCTTTCGCAAAAAATGTCGCCGAGCAGCGGCGATCCGGTTCAGAATAAAGTGATGATGGTCATGCCCGCGCTCTTTACTCTGATGTTTTTAAGTTTTCCATCCGGTTTGGTTCTTTATTGGTTGATGAGCAACGTGCTGTCGATCGGCCAACAGTATTACATCAACAGGACCATGGGCAATAAACAAGAAGATTCGCAACAACCTAAACCCCGGCCGGCGGGCTCAAAAAAGAAGCAATAGAAGCTCCAATGCCCCCGGTGAGCAAGAGAGGTTTCAAATGGAACCGATTATCATCGAAGCAAGATCAATAGAAGAGGCAAAGAAAAAGGCCGCCGAACAATTAGGCGTGACGGAAGACAAAGTTCAAGTGGAAGTGATTCAGGAAGCGGCAAGCGGGTTGCTCAGCCGTTTTTCAAGGGCAGGGCGCATCAAGATCAAAGCTTGGGTGGAGGAAGAGGCGCCCGAACAAGACTTGGTGCAGGAAGACGAGGATCTGGGGTCTGAAGAATCCGATCTGTCTGCCGAGCCCGCTTATTTGGGCGAGCCTGTGACCGACGAAGATCCGTGGGATCCCGGTTGTGTTCTGCAACACATCTGCCGGGCGATTGTGCCTGACGCAGTCGTTTATAAAAGAGAAGAGGGCGACCAGATCGTCTATTACATCAAAGGCGACGGTTCCGGAATCTTCATCGGACGAAAGGGCCAGACGCTCAACGCATTTCAGTTCATCGTTTCCAGGATAGTTGCCAAACGCAAGGGCGAGGAGCCTGCCCCGTTCTCCGTGGATTCAGAAGGATATCGCGAGCGAAGAGCCAGAATGTTACGCGAGTTGGCTCATAAACTGGCCGATAGAGCCATCCAGACAGGCAGATCGCAATCGACGGAGCTGCTCAACGCTTATGAACGCCGCATCGTTCATACGGCCTTGCGCGATCGCACGAACATCATAACAAAGAGCTACGGCAACGGAGACGTAAAGAGAGTGCAGATCGAAACCATGCGCCACGACCGAGATGACGAAGAAGATCGTTATTGATCAGAAATGGAAATCGGTTTCCTTGCTTTGATTGAAAGCGTTTGAGTACAGAATGCCGTTTATAAAAATCCTTTTTATGGGGATTGCTTGCGGAAATTTTCGCGGATAGGATAAATCTGGCATTGAAAGATTGATCCGATGACGGGAAAAAATTATCAGAAAAAGAATCCGATCTTCGGCGCGGCTTTGCTTATAATCTCGGCAGAGTTGAAGCAAGGCAAGCGACCGAAAGGCATGAATGAAATCGTTCGCGGCATTATAAAAGACCTGGGATTAACTCGCGAACAAGTGGAAGCCTATATTCTTGAACACAAAGAAGAGTTGATCAGAACTTGTCAAGACCAGGGACTGATCTGACCTCAGACACCATTTACGCTCCGGCCACACCCGCGGGCGTTTCTGCGCTCGCCGTTGTCAGGATTGCGGGGCCTAGGGCTTTGGAAGCCGCATCGAAATCCTTTTCGCAATCTCTTGTCGACAAACCGCGCTTGGCCATTACCGGCAAATTGATAAACCAAGACGGCGAGGCCGTAGATATTGCGGTCGCGGTCTATTATCCTCAAGACCGCAGCCCCATCGGCCAAGATCTGGTGGAAATGACGATTCACGGCGGCGCGGCCGCTTCTCGCGCGCTGATGGATTCTTTGAATAAAGCCGGATGTCGTCTGGCGCGGCCAGGCGAGTTCACCAGACGTGCAATGTTGTATGGGAAGATGGATCTTATCCAGGCCGAGTCTGTTTTAGCGGCTGTCCATGCTGTTGATGAAACCGGTTTGAAAATGGCTTTTTCCGCGGCAAGCGGCGAACTTTCATCGTTAATTGCCAAGATGGCCGATTCGCTCCTTTCCGTCAGAAGCTTGATTGAAGCATCCATCGAATTTCCGGATGATGAAGATATCGCCGGTGTAAAACCTTCGGACATCGCGCCTGAACTTTCTGTCGTTCGCGATGTGCTTGAGCGCCTCGTGAATACGGCGGATTCGGCCATCAGCGCTTTGTCCGGGCGTCGCGTGGCGATAGCGGGTCCTCCGAATGTGGGCAAATCATCTCTTTATAATTCCTTATTAGGCAGAAACCGCGCCATCGTTACATCGGAAGCCGGCACCACGCGAGATGCTTTGGAAACGCTCGCTGTTCTGGCCGGGTCCGTCGTGGTTCTTGTGGACACTGCGGGCATCCGCGAAGCGCAGAGCGATGCGGAAAAGGAAGGGATCAATCGAGCGAAGTCTGAAATCAGCAATGCGGATTTGGTCTTATGGCTCACCGAGGCAAGCGATCAGGTTACGATTCCTCCGATAAAATTTTCAAAAGCGCCGATCATTTCTATCGCCACCAAGGCCGATTTGTGCGGCCCTAAAAGGCCCGACCCGGATGGAAGAATTTTCACATCATCGTTGTCCGGCGAGGGGATAGTTGATTTGATTGGCGCGATTTCTGAGACCTTGACGGCGTTGCCGGTTTGCGATGAAGACGAAACGCGGCTAATCAGTTTGCGTCAAAAGGAAATGTGCATGCAGGCTCTCATAGCAGTAAAGGAATCCGTTCAGATCCTTGAAAGCGAAAAACCAATTGAATTGGCTGCGTTGGAGCTTTCTACAGCGGCGGATTGCCTTCAGGAGATCATCGGTTTACAGTCTGCAAATGATGTGCTGAACCGGATTTTTGATAGATTTTGTATTGGAAAGTAAATATAACCGGCTTGAGTATAAAAAATGTTAATCCATTTCATAAAAACTTGCATATTGCGCCATCGCCGCTACGCTTTAGACGACAGGTTGTAGTATGATCGGGTCTATGAAAAACAAGGACTTAAAACCGATCTGGATAAGCATGCGGCCCAAACATTGGATTAAAAACGGCTTGGTATTGGTGCCGGTGCTTTTCGCAGGAAAATTGCTTTCGCTCGGTCATTTCTTCGAGGCTCTGTTTGCATTTGGTGTTTTTTGCATCCTATCCGGCGCAAATTATTTAATCAACGATGTCTATGACGCGGAAGCGGATAGAAAGCATCCGACAAAGCTTTATCGACCTGTGGCCAACGGTATTTTAGCGCCAAAGAAAGCATTAAGCGCAGGGTTTGCCTTTGGGGCCATAGCTCTACTGGCCTCGTTGGCGCTTGGCTTTAAATTTTTCCTCCTAGTTCTGACTTTTTATTTACTTAATATCGCCTATACCTTATGGCTGAGAGAAATCGTTATTGTGGATGTGTTCTCCATCGCAGCGACATTTGTCATTCGAGTCATCGCAGGCGCATGGGCGGTTCATGTCCCCATGAGTTCGTGGCTCATTATCTGCACGCTGCTGCTGTCGCTGTTTTTGGGATTGTCAAAACGATCCATTGAGTTGAAGGTGCTTCAGGAAGTCGCCAGCGACCATCGTTATACGTTGCAGGAATATTCCGGATATCTTCTGGATCAGATGATGGCGGTTATCACTTCCGCAATTTTGATTGCTTACACGCTTTACACGATGAGCGAACAAACTGTTGAGAAGATAGGCGGCACGGCGCTTGTTTATACCGTACCCTTCGTTCTTTACGGCATTTTCAGATACCTTTATTTGATCCATCAGCGAAGCGGCGAGATCACGCTTGAAAGGGCTTTGGTCAATGATAAGCCCATGTTGATCAACCTCGGATTTTATCTGCTTGTGGTGGTTTGGGCGATCTACTTTTGACTTTCGGAGAAACGATGATACGACTGACGGCAATGTGCATCCTTCTATTACTGGCATCGACATTAATCATTACATGCGATCCGGATGCGGAAAATACTCCTCCCATCTCCGGTGGAATTACGGGCGATATGGGAAAGCATTGCGACTTGGAGTCGTGCGCGAAAGATTTTTGCACCAAGGATAATCATGGCGATTGTGTGTCGGAGCTATGCGTGGGACAACCTGGTGAGACTTATTGCACCTCCTGGTGCGATTTTCCCGGTGATTGTCCGGAAGGATACCGATGCACAATCAAATGCAACTCCTCTTTAGCAAAGCATTATTTTTGCGTGAATCAAAATGACTACGAATATCTGATATCGAAGAAAATTTGTTCGTAAAAAGGAATGAAGCGCTCAGATATTTAAATATCCAGGTTGGTCACCTGTAATGCGTTTTTCTCGATGAAATCTCGCCTTGGTTCTACCTGATCGCCCATTAGAATCACGAATATCGTATCCGCTTCGGCCTCGTCGTCTACCCGGACTTGCAACAATGTGCGGCGCTCCGGATCCATAGTGGTTTCCCAAAGCTGGTCCGGGTTCATTTCTCCTAATCCTTTGTATCTTTGGATATTGAGGCCTCTCCGAGCGATCTCCAGCACTTTGGGAACGATCTCCGTCATTTGCTCCACGGGGATGGATTTTTCGCCGTCTGAAATAAGATAAGGTCCGGTTTTGATTTCATCCAATTCCTGGCCGAGTTGAAGCAAATTGCGATATTCGGGCGATTGGATCAAATCAGGGCCCAGATTTTTATACGCCATTGCGCCGTTTTTGCTTTGACGAACAGGCAGCACATAATGGCCATTTTCTTCCGCGAGTTGAGGCTCCATGCAGCCGAAACCTGCTTTTTCGCAATCGAGCTTGAGAGATTCCACTTTGGAGAATTCCTCAAAGAACTTGCGTGTGCGTATGTTTTTCTTCAACAGAAGTTGCATTATATTGCGCGAGATTCCTCGATGCTCCAGGTGCGAAAGCGCTTCATCGTATTCCAGCAATTTGCGCAAAAGCCCGATAAGCCTTTTGCCTTCAAGCGGCTTGTTGTCGCCGATGGTGAGCTTTACCAATTCAGAAGCGCGATCGATGAGAAAGTCGTGCAGATCCTTGTCGTTCTTCTTGTAAACGCCCTTTTTCCCGATGCCGATTCTATAAAGAGGCGGCTGCGCGATGAACAGGTGGCCTTCTCTGACCAGTTCAGGCATCTTGCGATAGAAAAAGGTAAGCAACAAAGTTCGGATATGACTGCCGTCCACATCGGCATCCGTCATGATGATTATTTTATGATAGCGCAGCTTGCTGATGTCGAAATCCTCAGCCCCGATTCCTGTACCCAATGCCGTAATGATCATGCGGATTTCTTCATGGGAAAGCATTTTGTCAAAGCGCGCTTTTTCCACGTTCAGGATTTTGCCGCGCAGCGGAAGGATCGCTTGAAAACGGCGATCGCGAGCTTGTTTTGCGGAGCCGCCGGCGCTGTCTCCCTCGACCAGATACAATTCGCTGTTGGCCGGATCCTTTTCCTGGCAGTCCGCGAGTTTTCCCGGAAGAGATGAAACCTCGAGCGCGCTTTTTCGCCGGGTGAGGTCTCGGGCCTTGCGCGCGGCCTCGCGAGCCCTTGCCGCATCGACGCATTTCATAATGATCTTGCGAGCGATGGACGGATTCTCCTCCAGAAATGTGCCGAGTCGTTCGTTGACAAGGGTTTCCACAAGGCCTTTCACTTCGGAGTTGCCCAGTTTGGTTTTGGTCTGTCCTTCAAACTGGGGCTCTGGAATCTTGACGGAAATAACGACCGTCATGCCCTCGCGGATATCTTCGCCCTGGATATTGGTATCGAGATTTTTCACTAAACCCGCTGCCTGAGCATAAGAATTGACGGTGCGCGTAAGGGCGGATTTGAATCCGATCAGATGAGTGCCGCCTTCTGTCGTGTTGATGTTGTTGGCAAAGCTGTAAATGATTTCCTGATATCCGTCGTTGTATTGGATTGCCATTTCCAGCGTGATGCCGTCTTTTTCGCCCGAAATGTAAATCGGAGTGTTGTGCAGGACAGTCCGGTTTCGGTTTAGATATTCGACGAAGCTTACAATGCCGCCTTTGTATAGAAAATCGTGTTCCTTGCCGGAACGTTGATCTTCGATGCGGATTTTGACGCCGGGGTTTAAAAACGACAGCTCGCGCAGCCGTTGCGACAGCACATCAAAACTGTAGTCGAGAGTGTTAAAAACCTGGCGATCCGCCAAGAAGGTGATTTTTGTGCCGCGTCGTTTCGTCGAGCCTTCTTTGGCCAAAGGGGTGGTGGTCTCGCCCCTGCTGTATGTCTGGTGATAAATGGATCCATCGCGCCGTACTTCAAGCTCCAAATATTCCGATAGCGCATTGACCACGCTGACACCGACTCCGTGCAACCCGCCTGAGACTTTGTATGACGTTTTATCGAATTTGCCGCCTGCGTGCAGCATGGTCATTACCACTTCCGCAGCGGATTTGTTTTCTTTTTGATGCCAGTCCACCGGAATGCCGCGACCGTTATCCTCGACGGTCACAGAATTGTCGGTGTGGATGATGACCTCGATATGATCGCAAAATCCTGCCAGAGCTTCATCGATGGAATTATCCACCACTTCATATACGAGATGATGCAACCCTTCGGGTCCTGTCGAGCCGATATACATAGCGGGACGCTTGCGAACCGCCGAAAGACCTTTTAATACTTTGATGCTTTTGGCTGTATATGACCCATCCTGTTCAGCGATTTCGAAATCGTCTTCAATAGGAGTATTATCGTCGTCAGCAGCAATGCGATTTTTCTTTAAGGCCATACACCTCTCCTTATGGGCCTCATCAAAAACGAGACGCTTTCTTTCGGCTTCCCCTTCAGTTTTTCCTTAAGACCAAAGCTTTTTGTCTTAAGGGCTTATATT
>Ga0315282_10011511_pt1 | contig 13685 bp, 12 predicted proteins | sample YL17G07_20_MG_FD_203693 | JGI IMG/M metagenome (GOLD analysis project Ga0315282, IMG submission 203693) | Sediment microbial communities from Yellowstone Lake, YNP, Wyoming, USA - YL17G07_20 | ecosystem: Environmental > Aquatic > Freshwater > Lake > Sediment | place: USA: Wyoming | collected... | reverse complement strand
CCTGGAGGCCGAGATCGTGGCGGCCCCGGCCATCGAACTGCCAGCCGAAGTCACCTCTCTGCAGGCTCTGCCCGAACCGGCGCAGCAGGCCGTCGCCGCGCTGGACCGCATCTTCTGGGAGCGTCTGCCGGAAATGGCGAGCGGTGCGATTCTGCGGGAAGTCAAGCCGCTGGGCGGCCCCGGGAAGGCCCAGGCCGTGACCGACAGCCTGGCCAAAACCGGCCTCAAACTGGCGGACACCATCTACGTGGGAGACAGCCTCACCGACGTCCAGGCCTTTGAGGCGGTGCGGGCCGGTGGCGGCCTATCCCTCTCTTTCAACGGCAACCGCGGCGCGGTGAACGCTGCGGAAGTCTTCGTGGTATCGGATTGCGCCTGGTCCGTCGGGATGCTGGCGGCCATCTTTCGACTGTGGGGTAAGGAAGGCGTCCTGGAGGTGGCCTCACCGGAACGGCGCGACAAATCCCGGGCCCTGGTGCTGCCGGAGGAGATGATCGAGCCCATCGCCATGGGCCTTCAGGGCCACCTATTCAATATCTATATGTCCACTAGCCCCAACCTGGAGAAGCTGATCCAGGAGAGCGAGGCCATGCGGGCTAAGCTCCGGGGGGAGGCCATCGCCTCGTTGGGGTGAGGAGCCGCATAAGTAGGGGCGACCCGCGGGGTCGCCCCTTGCCTGTCTAAATAAATTAGTTACTTTGCTTCCTTCAGATACTTCTTCGGTGCCCCCGCAAATTCCTCCCGGCACAGCTCCGAACAGAACCAGTAGGTTTCGTCTTCAAAGTCATAGGCGAACTTGCCGTGCATGGCTTTCAGATCGAGGTTGCACACCGGGTCCACTTTACAGACGGGCCTGGCCCCTGCCTGGATGAATTTCTGCGGCTGGGCGGCGAACTCCTCCCGACAAGCCTCCGAGCAAAACCAGTAGGTCTCCTCTTCAAAATCATAGGCGAACTTGCCGTGCATGGCTTTCAGATCGAGGTTGCACACCGGATCCACGTCGCACTTGGGCTTGGTCTCTTCGGCCATGGATAATTCCCTCCTCCGGATTTCTGGTTTAGAAAATAACCACCCGGCGCTGTGGCGTCAAGGAAGGGATGAGGAATAAGGTTGGGCACGGCACGCCGTGCCCCTACGATTTTCGGCTTTTTAAGGAAAGGGCTCGGAAGTCGCTCACCTCCACCCCAGTCTCGGTTAACAGGTCCCGCAGGCGAGGGCTCAAGAGGGCGGCCAGTTCTTTCTGGCGCTGGTACTCCGGGGCCCAGCGCTTCAGCTCCGCATCGGCATACATCCCGGGATGGCAATAAATCTCAGTGACTCCGGGCTTCAGCCTCTTGACCAATCCCAGGAGATACTCTTCGGTCATGCGGCCGTCGTTTAACAGCCCGAAAAGCTGGTCGTTGCAAATGAGGCCGGCGTCCTTGATCTGCTGCCTGGCCCGGCGGCAGAGCCAGGCGAAGATGAGCCCCTGCGCCACCTTGGGGAGGGGATGGTCCGGGGCCAGGGCCAGAGTGGTGCGCCAGTCTTCCCGCGGCAGGCGCGCGGCTGGGATGCCGTATTCCCGGGCCAGATCCAGCACCAGGGGAAAGATCTTGGGATGCAGATGCAGGTTGACGTGGCCGTTCAGATGCCAGGGAGTCAGGTCCGCCTTAAGCACCGCCTCGATCTGGGCCGCCAGCTCCCTTTTGATCTCCGGCAGCAGGCGCGGTTGCCAAAAATAGCGCCAGCCCGTAGTCACGGGATGGTTGTGGAACCGGCCCTGAGTATCCACCAGATGAGGAATTGTTTCGGGGGGCAAAACGGCCCGGCCCTGAATCAGGGTGAGATGCACTCCCAGGCAGAGGGCGGGAAGTTCTTGGGCCAGCCGGAAAGCCGCTTCGGTCTCGGGCGCCGCCGCCATCAGGCTGGCGCAATGGAGCAGCCCCCACCGGTGGGCCAGGGCCACTGCCCCATTCAACGCCCCGGACAGGCCGAAATCGTCAGCAGTGAAGATGACGGTGCGGGGAGGACGGGGAGGGGCAGGTGCGCTTGTCCGGTGCGGTCTTGGCATATATCAGTAGATCGGGATCATGGAAAATCTAGCCACAGGATTTAGCCTGCATTCAGCACAGGCTGGAAAGCCTGTGCCACATTGGCATTACCCTATGGATGAGCTATTTGAAAAGCATTACTGGTGGATAGAACGCACCCTAGAAAAGTTGCCCAGATGCTAAAGGGGTTGCGTACTTATAATAATCTCCTGAAAATCCCCCTAAATCCCCCTTTTTCAAAGGGGGACTTAAAAAGGCTTTTGGTCACTGTGTTTTTTACTGACTACTGGCCACTGGCTACTGACTACTTGTTTCCTCACCCCCGCACCCAATGGCGGCCCTCCAGCAGCGCGGCCAGGGACAGAAAGTTATAAGGATGGAGCAGGGCGCCCAGGCCCTTGAGCCATTGTCCCTGGCGCAGGGCCGCCAGGCCGTCGGCCACCGACACCGCCAGATACTGGTAAACGCTCGGGTCCCGGTAGCAGTCGATGGTGCAGGCCTGACAGCCGTCCCGGATGGGGGCGAGAAGGTGAATCTCCTCCAGGGGGCCCAGGGTCTCCGACTGGTAATGGCAGCGGAAAACATTGAGCTCCCAGTCCACAAAAAAATATTTGTAGCCCGCCAGACAAGGAAATCGTCCGGTCCGCTGCTCCAGCTGGCGCTGCAGGTCGGTCAGACCCATTTTGGGGTTGAGGATATCCAGGGGGGACCTGGCCTTCAGGTCTTTGATGCGGCCGAACCAGCGGTGCAGTTCTTCCGGAGAGAAGTCCACGGAATAATGCTCGGCGAAGCCCAGGTAGGAGGAATGCAGCCGGGTGACGGGATAAGAAAAGGTGACCCGTTGGAAGCCCAGGCCGGCCAGGAACTTGACCATGCCCTCCAGGTCGTCGACCATCCGGCTCAGGGTCACCGAGGCCACCGGGTTGAGGTGGTGCCGCTTCATGAGAGGCACCATGTCCCGGATGTGATCCGTCAGGCCCGGCAACCCGCGGTGGCGGTCATGCTGGGTGGCGGAGGGGGCGTCCATGGAGATGATGAGGTTCTCCAGACCTACGGCTTGAAGCTCTTTGAGGACGGCAGGGCTGAGCAGGGAGCCGTTGGTGCACAGGATGGTGTTGATGGCCAAATCCCGGGCCCGGGCCAGGGCCGGCATCAGGTGCGGGTAAAGCAGGGGTTCGCCGCCGGTGAAACAGAGGTACTGGATGCCGGCCATTTTCAGGGACGCCAATCCTTGAAGAAGTCGGTCCCGATCGGCCATGACCCGCGAGGCGGACGGCACCTGGGGAAAATTGCAAAAGCGGCAGCGGGCGTTGCAGGCATTGGTGATGGCAATCTGGCAGAAACCGGGACCGCCCTGAAGGATGAGCTGAAGAATCTCTTTAACCGTTATCGACAACTATTCCCGGCCTCCACCTGGGTGTCCGGGCACTGGCGACGCCGGAACATAAAGCTCAAAAACTGCCGGCCTTCCTTCAGGAGCCGCCGGCGTTCCCCGGGGTCCCGCATCATCACCAGGGCCGCCCGGGCCATGTAGCTGGGCCGGAAATAGAAACGGCGGTAAAACTTGGGCACCGCGGCGAAGATTTCCGCCGCGGCCAGGCCGGGGTAATCCACCACGCATTGCTGATAACCGGTTTGGCCGTGCACCAGAGCGTCGTCTTGCATGTAGCCTTGCTCCCGGCAAAAATTGTAAAACTCGGTGCCCGGATAAGGGGTGGCCAGCGAGACCTGAATGGTGTCCGGGTCCAACTCGCAGGCAAAGCGGATGGAGGCCTCAATGCTTTCCCGGGTCTCCCCGGGCAGGCCCACCATAAAGGTGCCGTGCACCTGGATGCCCAGTTCTTTGCACCACTTGACCAGACGACGGCCCAGATCCAGGGTGACCCCTTTGCAGATGTTTTTTAAAACCTGGGGGTCGCCGGTTTCGAAACCCACCACCAGCAGTCTCAGTCCCCCTTCCTTCATGGCCCTCAGGGTCTCATAGGAGGTGTTGGCCCGGGCGGTGGTGGACCAGACGAACTTCAGGTCACGAAATTCCCGACCGAGTTGGCGGGCCCGCTCGCCGTTGGCGGTGAAGGTGTCGTCATCGAAAAAGATCTCAGCGGCCTGGGGGAAGAGCTCCAGACTGCGGCGCACTTCGGCCACGACGTTGGCCACGCTCCTGACCCGGTAGCGCCGCCCCGTGAAGGTCTGGGGCCAGAGACAGTAGACGCAATGAGCCGGGCAGCCCCGGCCGGTATAAAAAGAGACATACGGATAGCGCAGATAAGGGATCTGGTAGTTTTCGATCCTCAGGTCCCGATGGTAGATCTCGGTGACCAGGGGCAGGGCGTCCAGGTTCTCCATATAAGGCCGGTCGGGGTTATGCTGGATGCGGTCGCCCTGGCGGTAGCTGACCCCCAGGATCTCCTTCCAGGCACGGCCCTGGGCAATCTCGGTGACGGCATAGTCAAATTCCCGGCGGGCCACGAAATCCACCTGGGGGCCGGCGGCCAGCGATTCCTGGGCCAGGATGCTCACCTGTGGGCCCACCAGGCCCACCAGAATTTGGGGATTTTTCTCCTTGAGGCGGCTCACGGTTTCCAGATCATGACCAAAAGAGGCGCTGGAAGTGAAGAGCACCGCCAGTTCGAAATCCGTGGCCAAGGCAGCCACCTGGGCCACCGTCAGATTCTCCGGCGGGGCGTCCACCACCCGGGACTCCGGAATGAGTCCGGCCGGGTAGCAGAGCCAGGTGGGATACCAGAAGGAAGTGACCTCCCGGGTGGCCTGGTATCGTGAGCCGGCGCCGCCGTCAAAATCCTGGAATGACGGCGGATTGAGTAACAGGGTGCGTTTCATGTTAGACCTCTTGAGTAAGCCGCAACCTTTCATATCAAGACCGGGCTGGAGGCGACCGTGGCCCCGACCCGGAAAGCAGACTAGTATTGTGCCGATTTTATCTGAGATGCAGGGCGTTGTCCAGGAAATAGGGGGAGGGAGGCCTGGCTGAAAATCTACCCAGGACCCGGACTGTTAATTTATGAGAACCTCACCGGCAATAAACCGACCCCATAAGCTTCTGCCTGAGAGATCAATATTATTATATCAACCTATTTAAATATCTTACAATTAGCTGATTTATAGCAGTGAGTTTGCCGCGGGCGATTTTTGTTATATAGCTATTTTGTAAACTTACTGGTCCCTATTTTTTGCCGTAGGGCGGGAAAGTGAAACGCATCCCGCCTTCGGCAATGAGTTAGGCCTAACTTATGCCGCAATATATTCGCGCCTTTGTTCCTGGCGGCACCTTCTTCTTCACGGTTACGCTGCTGGAACGCCGCCGGAAACTCTTGACCGAAAACCTTGACCACCTTCGGGAGGTGTTCAAGGCGGCCCGCCGACGCCGACCATTTACCATCAAGGCCATCGTTATTTTGCCCGATCACCTGCATTGCATCTGGACCTTGCCTTCCGGGGATGCGGATTTTTCCACCCGCTGGCATGATATCAAAGCACGATTTGCCGCACAAATTTCCAGAGGGGAAAGACTTTCAGCCCGGCGTTTGCAGAAGGGAGAACGAGGCATTTGGCAACGACGCTTTTGGGAACACGTCATCCGGGATGAGGGTGACTATGAGCGTCATGTAGATTACATCCACTACAATCCGGTAAAGCATGGTCATGTTACGAGGGTCGCGGATTGGCCGTATTCAAGCTTTCATCGATACGTGGAACGCGGCATTTATAACCTTGAATGGGCGGCAGATGATAACGTTCGAAGTCTAGAGATGGAATAATGCTAATGGCGGGATGCGCTTCGCTTTCCCGCCCTACGGGCTACGGGCTAATCGCCAATCCAGATCGCGCCTACCTTGCCATGATCAAAACTCACCAAAATTCCTGGGAATTACAGATATGATCTTGATAAAAAAAAGACCCTAAAGGAAGGGATGGGAGGGTAAGGCAGGTTCAGGGCTCCAGGGAGGTCAGGCCTTCCCGGATGGCGCAGTTGTTGAGCGCCGGCCAGGCTTTGCCGTTAAAATTTTAACGGCACCCGCAAGGACATCCTGGTGCCCTGGCCCGGCTCGGATTCCAACTTCAAACTCCCCCCCAAATACTTCAAACGCTCTCTGATGCTGAAAAGTCCGAGCTCGTTAGGGGATGGCAAGAGCGATTCGGTGCCCAGGTCCACCTCTATCCCGTCATTTTCGATTTCCACCCCCATACTCGAACCGTTCCGGCTGATAAGAATCGCGACATTATTGGGCTTGGCGCGCTTCACCGTGCTTGTCAGTAATTCCCGCAAGAGCTGGAACAGGAGAATGCGCATCTCATCGTTCAGGGGCTTGAGGCTCCGATCCGCCGCCACCTTGATATGCACCCCGTGTTGCTCCTGGACCTGTTCCGCCAGCCATTCCACCGCCGCCTCAAAGCCCAGGTCGTAGAGGATGGGCGGGCTGAGTTCGAAGCCCACGGACCGGGTGTACCTGATGGTCTGCTCAACGAGTTGACGGACTTCATCCATGGGCCCGGTCTGGCCGTTGGAGGCCGATTCCCGCAAGGCTCCCAGCTTGATCTGGGCCAGGGCCAGGATCTGTCCCACGTGATCGTGGAGATCAGTGGCCAGGCGTCGCCGTTCCCGCTCTTCGGTCAGGGATAACTCCAGGGCGATGGAGCGCAGCTTCTCCTGGTAGTCGGAAATCTTGGCTTCCGCCTGTTTTTGCTCGCCGATGTCCTCCAGCATGCCAATGGCGAACTGCCCTTCATTGCCGGCGCCGCGGAAGGGTGAGACCAACAGGCGGCCCCAAGCCAGATGGCCGTCTTTACCCTTATATTGCTTTTCAATTCGATAAGATTTCCGACTTCCTGACACCAAATCTTGGAAGAGGTCCTGACACCCGGAAACCTCTTCTGGCTGAATGAATTCAGTAAATTCCTTAGTGCGCAGATCCTCCTGGCTGTGACCCAATAATTCTTGGAGGGCAGGATTACTTTCCACAATCCGGCCATCTTTGTCCACCAGAGCGATGCCGAGGTTAGAGCCCTCAAAAATCGTCCGGAAGCGGACTTCACTATCCCGTAAAAGTTCAATATAGTCCTGGATGACGAAGCCGGAAAGACCGGTGCTGATATAGGTCTTGTTAGCCTGAACCGCCCGGATGGCCACGGCCAGTTCTTCGAAGGCGTGCTCTTTGAGGACGTAGCCGAAGGCTCCGGCCTTGAGAACCTCCACCACGAACCTCCGATCGCTGTAAATGGACAGGCCGATCACCTTGGTGCTGGTGGCTGCGGCCACCAGCTGATGCAACGGGCCAAATCCCTTCAAGCCAGCCATGGTCAGATCCAGGATGACCACATCAGGCTTCGTTTCCGGCACCAAACGCACCGCTGCGTCCCCGGTGTCGACTTCCGCCACCACTTCAAAATCGGCTTCTTTATCCAACAGGGTGCGCAGTCCCTGGCGAACAACCTCGTGCTCATCAACCAGGAGAATTCGGGTGGTCATAGGGCTCGCCTGTAAATAAAGGTCCCTATTCGGGACCTGATATATTTCTGGCCTGTCGGCTGGTTATCACTAATTAGCGCTAAGATCAAGAAATTTCTCCCAGCCGGTCAGTCCGGCGATTGGGACCGGGGGCTGGAAACCAGCAGACCCGGCCGCTCACGTGGCGCTGCCAACTCCAGTCTCTTCTCTCCGTTCCCCGCCAAAAGCCTGACACCTTCCCCCGGCCTTCCCGGCTGCACCTTCAGATCACCTGCCCTCGCGATTAACCACCACCCAGAGTTTTGAAAAAGCTGCTCTGCATCATATGAATGACCGCCGGTCCCAAAACCACGACGAAAACCGCTGGAAAAATAAACAATAGCATGGGGAACATGATTTTCACCGGCAACTTAGCCGCCTGCGCCTCAGCTTTCTGGGCCCGCTGGGTCCGGAGAAAGGCAGAATGGACCCGAAGCGCCTGGGAGATGCTGCTCCCCATCTTATCGGATTGGACCATCATGCCGACCAGGGAATTAACATTCTGGACCCCGGTGCGCTCCGCCATATTCTTCAGGGCCGACTCGCGTGAAATCCCGGTGCGTAGCTCGGCGTTGAGAAGGGTCAGTTCATTGTGCAGGTCTACCGAGATGGGACGGACCTCGTCGGCTACCCGGTTGATGGTGGCTTGCAACGAGAGGCCGGCCTCCATACAGACGATGAGAAGATCCAGGACGTCCGGCAGACCCTTGTCAATGCGGTCCTTGCGCCTCCTGGTGATAAATTTTAAGGTAAATTGAGGCAAATAGAAACCGGCTCCGGCCAGCAGGAGGCAGACCATCAGGTTGCCAGAAGTCATCGTGCCCTCCATGGCATTGAGCAGCAGGTACGGCAGGGGCAGGAAAAAAGCCCCCAGGGCCTGGAAACCAAAATAGATGGCGGTGCCTTTGGGATGGCGAAAACCGGCCTGGATCAAGGAAAACCGGAGTTTGTAAGTATTCTCTTTGTCCTTGGTGGCAAACTTGCCGCAGGATGAAACCCAATCTAAGAAACGTTTCATCCGGTTGCCGGTGCTCTCCCGCTGGTAAAGGGGCATGGCCTTGGCGGTCGCTTTTTTGAACCTATCCTTCACCATCCGCCGGCTGCCGGTATAGTGCAAGATCCCGTAGACAAAAAACGTCCCGGTAACGAAACAGGCAACCCAGATGAGCCAATCGAGTCCTTGCATGTAATCTCCCTCAAACCCTGATCGTAACCATTTTTTTCATTACCAGGGCCCCCATGATGATGCTGATGATCGCCCCGGTCAAGAGTTTGATGCCCCTGGGATCCACCAGTAGGGTCATGATATATGGCCGGTTCAGGTAGAAGAGCGCCCCGAAAGTCAAGATGGGTAAACCAATCAAAACCATCGCCGAGAAGCGGCCTTCGGCCGTCAGGGCCATGACCTTGCCCTTCAAGGTCAAGCGCTCCCGGATGAGGCTCCCGATGTTTTCTAAGATTTCCGCTAGATTGCCCCCGGTCTCGGTCTGGATCAACACCGCGGTGACGAAGTAGCGCAAGTCCAGGCTGGCCACCCGTTCCGACATGCGGCGCAGAGCCTGAGAGACACTCAGCCCCAGTCGCTGTTCTTCGTAAGTAATGCGCATCTCCTTCCCCAGGGGTCCCGGAATCTCTTGAGCCACCATCTCGAGGGTCGAAGACAGAGTGTGGCCGGCCTTAAGAGACCTGGCCAAAAGTTCCATGGCCTCCGGCATGTGCTTTTCAAATTTCAGGGTCTTACGCTTTTTCTTCCAGCGCATAAAGAAGATGGGCATGAATCCCACGAGGGGCCCCAGCACCCAGGACCACAGGCCTACTCCAATCTTCGCCGAAAGGATAAAACCCAGACAGCCCATGATACCCACCATGCAGATAAAAACTCCCGGGTTCAGATAAATATCCGCCTGGAGGAGTTGGCGTTGCAGGTTTTCCACCTTACTCCAACCCGTCAGCCAACTCACCATGGACATAACCGGGCTGCGGCCGTTTTCCTGATAAGCCTTGAAGATCTGCGCCCGAAATTCCTGTTCTCTCTTATTGCTCCGGATCCGCTGATAGATCTGGCGCCGCTTCCGGATGGGCTCCACCACCATGTAATTGATGTAAACGGCCACAAGGCAAACTGCCACAAAAGCCCCCAGCATACCCATGACATACATGAGATCCATGCCGCCCATGTCCAACATTTGGCTTATCTGGTTCATTGGCCTCTTCCCGACAAAGCTCGAATTTTAATGTTGTTCCATGGGCCGGCTGGGGGGATTGAAGATCCCGTCCGGGAGCGGGAACCCGAAGAGGCGACAACGCTCCACAAACCGCGGGCGCACCCCGCAGGCAACAAACCTCCCCTGAATCATCCCCTGTTCGTTCATGCCATGGCGTTCAAAAACGAAGATATCCTGCATGCTGATCACGCCGCTCTCCATCCCGACGATTTCCGAGAGGGACACCATGCGGCGGCAGCCGTCGCTGTGGCGTACCAACTGGACGATCACGTTGATGGAGGAAGAGATCATCTGCCGCATGGCCTTTTCCTGGATGTTGACACCAGAAAGCATCATCATGGTCTCCAGGCGCAGCAGGGCGTCCCGGGCCGTATTGGCGTGGATGGTGGTCATAGACCCCTCATGGCCGGTGTTCATGGCCTGAAGCATGTCGATGACCTCGGCCCCCCGCACCTCGCCGACGATCACCCGGTCCGGCCGCATCCGCAGGCAGTTCTTCACCAGATCCCGTGCAGTGATCTCCCCTTTGCCCTCCACATTGGCCGGCCTGGTCTCCAGGCGGCAGACGTGCTCCTGCTGCAGTTGGAGTTCGGCGGAGTCTTCAACGGTGATGACGCGCTCCGCGGCGGGAATGAACCCGGAAAGAATATTCAGCATGGTAGTCTTGCCGGAACCGGTGCCGCCGGAGATGAGAACGTTCATTTTGGCCACCGCGATGGCCTTCAAAACCTCTCCGATTTGCGCGGTAAGACTGCCTTTTTCGATCAGGTCCTCCAAGGAGGGACGCGACACGCTGAAGCGGCGGATACACAGCATGGGCCCATCCAGAGCCAGGGGCGGGATGATGGCGTTGACCCGGGAGCCGTCGGGAAGACGGGCATCCACCATGGGGACAGACTCATCGATGCGGCGGCCGACGTTGCTGACGATTTTATTGATGATTTTCAGGAGGTGGTTATTATCCTGGAACCTTATATCCGCCACTTCCAAGCGGCCCCGCCTTTCCACGTACACCTGGTTGTAACGGTTTACCAGGATATCCGCGATGGTGGGGTCAGACAGAAGAGGTTCCAGGGGGCCCAGACCCAGAATTTCAAATTCCAGTTCCCGGGCCAAGCGGGTCTTTTCCCCCATATTTAGGGGCTCTTCATCTTCCTCCAGCAGAATCCCCAGGGCTTGTCGGATCTCCCTGGCCCGTACCTGTTCATCCAAATCTTCCAGGGCGCTCAGGTCCAGCCGTTCCAACAAGACATGATGAATCCGCTTCTTTACCTCATAAAGGCGGACCTCCCGGCCATCATCCTTCTTGGCGGGGACGGGCACCACCTTCAGTTCCTTGGTTTCGGGGACCTGTTTCGGTTGAACCGCACTCAACTCCTGCGGTTTACTTGCATCTGCTCCCTTCTTATCCTTTTTATGCCCTAACCAGCTCATCTTGGGCTATTCTCCATTAGAACAACCAGAATTTCTTTTTTGGAGCCGTGTGCGCGACGCCCTGTTCCAACCCGCCCGGCAGCTCCCGCACCACCTGTTGGGCTAGGCCCTTAATGTCGCGCCACAGCTTGGAGCGCCCCGCGGCGACCCCTAAAGGCGTTCCCTGGTTCAAGGCTTCCATCAACAAAGGATAATCGCTGGCTAAGGTGGCAAACACGGGCTGCTGCACCATTTGCTCCACGTCCTTCAGCTGCAGGCCGTTGCCCCGATCAAACCGGTTTACCACCAGCTTGATTTTGCGGCGATCCTGATACCATTCCAATAAAGCCGGCCACAGCCTCTTCAAGTTGCGCAGGTCCGGGACGGTAAGACCGGTAAGCATCAACACCATGTCCGCCGCCATGACCACCTGAAGGAAAAAATCGTCCAGCCAGTGGCTCAGATCCACAATGATATACTTATAATGACTGCGCAAGAGCGTAAAAATCTTTCCCAGCGCCTCCGGGTCTATGTTTTCCTGCTCCCGAAAATCCGCACAACCGTGCAAAATGAACAAGTTTTCCCCATAGGGTTGCAAGATGCGTTGGAGGAAAACCTGATCCAGATCATTCAGGTTCTGCATCAAATCCAGAATGGAGTAGTTCGGCTCTTGGTCCAGAAAATTTCCCACATCCGGGAACGGTCGGCCCAAATCCACCAGGGCCAGACCTTCCGGAATCAGTTCCCCCATGGCCACCGCCAGATTGACCGCCACCGTAGTGGCGCCTGACCCGCCCTTATGCCCGGTGACCACCAGCACCTTCCCTTTATCCTGGCCATCCACCACCTGGTGCCGCTTTTGGCTAATCCACACCCGGGTCACCGCGGCTTCCACATCCTTGCGAGATAAGGGCAGCGGCAGAAATTCCCTGATCCCCACCTGCATAACCTTGATCAGGAAGTCTGGTTCACGACTGTGAGAACAAAGCAAAATCGGCGTCTTTCCCAGATCTTGGCTCAGGTTCTCCAGCCACTTGGGAATTTGATTCTCCCCATCCATTTCCACCAGTACCAGGTCCGGCCAGTTCCCCTTGTGCAGGCTGACATAACCCTGAGGGTCGCACGTCTGCTCCAACAATTTCAGTTGGGGGAGGCTCTCCAGGACCTTTTGGATTTCCGGCCGCTTGACGCCTGTCCCAAACAGTACTGAAATAGTTAAGTTATCAGACTGCACCTGCCATTCCCCTTCTCCACGGCGGGTTGCCGCGTTTAATAAGTTATCTTCATTTCCGCGGGCTTCTTTTCATCGCCCTTGAAACTCTTGTCGTAATGCTCCTTCTCGTTCACCGCGGCGGTGGGCCAAAGCCCCACCGCGGGGGTGTCGTTCAGGCCGGCCCGGGGGTTGAGTATCGACTGGGCCAGGTTGCTGCGCACCGAGTTGCCGTAATCCTGCTCCAGGGCGCTGGGGCCATACCAGGAGCAGCCCCCCAGCCAACAAACCCCGGCCAGGCACAAACAGGAGCTTGCCGATTTTCCTTCTACGAAACTTAAGGGTCTGGCAGGCAAAGGCGAAATCGACCCGATAGACCCCTAATTTGCACAATTTATAATTAGAGACTGGTCTTGGTGCGCTCTAATCCTTTGATAACCTCCACGGTCCGTTCTTCTTTCTGAAGTTGCTGCTTCTCATTCTTCACCCCGGTGAGGAGCTGTGAGGCGGCCACCCCACTGGTCTCCACGACATTCTCATTGCGGCGGCCCCTGAGGGCCAGACGAATCTTTCCTTCGGTGCTGGCCAGGTTGAGAATCTCCGCTTGCTCCGGGGTCACTTCCAGGGTGACGGTATTCACCACTATGGGTTTGCTTTCCTTCTGTTCCCAGGTCTGGCCGATGGTCATCACCGTGATGTTTTGCAGGATGGTCTTGGAGAAGCTGTCATTGGCGCCTTGCAATTTCATATCCACCAGGATATCCACTTTGTCCCGGGGATGAATAAAACCGGCCACTCCTGAAACATCATCAACCCGCACCGTCAAGGCCCTTTTGCTCTCGTCCAGCAGGCTGCTCAAGCCGGCGGCGGTGCCCACCGGGGCCAACTTGCTGAACAAGATGGGCTCCCCGTTGGAAATCGGCATCACTGCCACCCGGCCTTCCACCTGTTGCAGAGTCGAGGCGGCCTGGGGCGGGATGAGTTCACGCGGCCAGGAGACTATCCTGACGGAACCGGCTGCCAGGGCAATACCCGGAGAGGTGTCAGTGGTCGCCACCGCCACCTGACCAGTACTCACCGGGGCAACATAGGTCTTATGGGCCACATAACGTTGAATGCCGAAGGTAGCCAGGAGACCGGCCACCACCGCAATGCCCATATAAATGATCCCTTTAGGTATGTTTGGCATGATGCCCTCACTCCATTCTCATAGTAGTTGCAACCGTGATGGTCATATTATTCAGATTCAGTCCGGGTAACAAATTGCCCAGGGCGGACCAGGTTTTGGTGGTGCTCACCGT
>Ga0315282_10011509_pt1 | contig 13689 bp, 9 predicted proteins | sample YL17G07_20_MG_FD_203693 | JGI IMG/M metagenome (GOLD analysis project Ga0315282, IMG submission 203693) | Sediment microbial communities from Yellowstone Lake, YNP, Wyoming, USA - YL17G07_20 | ecosystem: Environmental > Aquatic > Freshwater > Lake > Sediment | place: USA: Wyoming | collected... | reverse complement strand
ACCGATTTCATCTTTTCGGTGATCGGCGAGGAGTTGGGCTTGATGGGCGTGGTCGCGTTGGTCCTGCTGTTCGGGATTTTCATTACCCGGGGCATCCAGATCGCGCTTCGGGCCGAGACTCCTTACGGGACTTTCCTGGCCTTGGGGATCGTCTCCATGATCGGGATCCCGGCCTTGTTCAATATGGCGGTGGTGCTGGGGCTGCTGCCGACCAAAGGGCTGGTGCTCCCCTTTGTCAGCTATGGGGGCAGCGCGCTCCTGATTAATCTGCTGGCCTTGGGCATCCTGCTCAACATTTCCGCCAAGAGCAGCGCATGAGGGACGCGGGTCAAGCGAATGGGTAAGCGGCTGTTAATCGCCGGCGGGGGCACCGGAGGACACGTGTATCCGGGCATTGCCGTGGCCGAGGAGTGGCTGTCCTTTGAGCCAGGCAACCAGGTGAGGTTCGTAGGCTCTGCCCACGGGATTGAGGCGCGCGTGGTGCCGGAGGCCGGGTATGCCCTGGAAACGATCCGGGTCTGGCCTGTGGCCGGCAAGGGCTTTCTCGATCGGCTGCGCGGCTTCCTGGTTTTGCCCCTCAGCCTGGGGCAGTCCCTGGCAGTGTTCTGGCGCTTCCGGCCGGACGTGGTTCTGGGCACGGGCGGTTACGTCTCCGGTGCGCCGCTGCTGGCGGCCCGGCTCTGGCGCCTGCCCACGGCCATTCAGGAACAGAACTCGGTGCCGGGCGTGACCAACGTGATTTTGGGCCGGATGGTGGACCGGGTCTTCATCAATTTGGAGATGTCGCGGGCGAGCTTTCCCCGGGCGGACCGGGAAGGAAAGATTATCCTGGCCGGCAACCCGATCCGGCGGGCCATCCGGGAGAAGCTCGAGGCCGCCCGGCTAAATCCGCGGCCGAACCACCGGCTGTGCCTGCTGGTCATTGGCGGGAGCCAGGGGGCGCGCCGGCTGAACAACCGGGTGCTGGAGGCCATGGCCCATCTGCGGCAGTTCAAGGAGTCAATCAAAATCATTCACCAGACCGGGTCCGGAGACGTGCTGGAGACCGTTTCCACTTACGCCAAGCTGGATTTTCGGGCCCGGGTCCAGGAGTTTATCACCAACATGGCCGCCGCCTTGGCCGAGGCGGACATCGTGATCTCCCGGGCCGGCGCCGGCGCGGTCGCGGAGATCGCGCTCGCCGGCAAGCCCAGCATCCTGATCCCGTTCCCCTTTGCCGCGGCGGACCATCAAGCCAAGAACGCCAAAGCGATGGTGCAGGCGGGCGCGGCCAAGATGTTCCGCGAGAATGATCTGACCGGGCCGGCTTTGGCCGAGGCGCTCCGGCCCTTGCTCACGGACGCTGCCTTGCGGCAAGAATGGGGAGCCAAGGCTTATGCGCTGGCCATGCCCCAGGCGGCGCGAGTGGTGGTGCAGGGACTTTATGATCTGCTTGAATCGAAATCCGTAATCCAAAATCCAAAATCTAAAATCCCAAATTCTGAAGGGCCTGAGCCATGATGCGGCACAAGGTCAAGCGCGTCCACTTCGTGGGGATCGGCGGCATCGGCATGAGCGGCATTGCCGAGGTCTTGCTTAACCTGGGTTACCGGATTTCGGGCTCGGACCTCAAAGCCAGCGAGGTCACCCGCTCCCTGGAAAAGCTGGGGGCCAAGGTGCATCTCGGCCATGCGGCCTCGAATTTGGCCGAGGCCGACGTGGTCGTAGTCAGCTCCGCCTGCCGCCCCGACAATCCGGAAGTGGTCGCGGCGACCGCTCGGGGCATTCCGGTGATTCCCCGGGCCGAGATGCTGGCCGAGTTGATGCGGATGAAGCAGGGCATCGCGGTGGCCGGCACCCACGGCAAGACCACCACCACCTCGATGCTCGCCACCGTGCTGCGAGCCGCCGGGCTCGATCCGACCGTGGTAATCGGCGGCAAGCTCGCGAGCCTCGGCTCGAACGCCCGGCTGGGCCAGGGCGAGATCCTGGTCGCCGAGGCCGATGAAAGCGACGGCAGCTTCCTCAAACTCTCGCCCACCCTGGCGGTCGTCACCAACATTGACCCCGAACACCTGGATCATTACGGACGGTTCGAGGCGGTGCAGGAGGCCTTTGTCGCGTTCATGAATCGGGTCCCCTTCTACGGGATGACCGCGGCCTGCCTGGATCATCCGGTGGTGCGCGAAGTACTGCCCCGGGTGACCCGGCGGGTGGTCACTTACGGCGAGAGCGAAGGCGCCCAGGTCCGAGGCATCGAGATCGCGCCGGAGCGCCGCGGCTGCGCTTTGACCGTGATCTCGGCCGGGCAAAAGCTCGGCCGCATTCGGCTGGGCATGCCCGGCCGGCACAATGCGATCAATGCCCTGGCCGCGATGACCATTGCGCAGGAGCTGGGATTGCCCTTTGCCACCGTGGCCCAGGCCCTGGAAGGGTTCAGCGGGGTGCATCGGCGCTTCGAGGTCAAAGGCACTTTTGCCGGGGTCACGGTGGTGGATGATTACGGCCATCACCCGGCCGAGATTCAGGCCACCCTGGCGGCAGCCGCGGATTGGCTGGCGCAGAACCCTGAAGAGACGATGGCGCCCGGGTTCCAAACCCGCGCCGCCGATGCGTCGAAAGGTCGCATTGTGGCCATTTTCCAACCGCATCGCTACACCCGGACCCGGGATCTGCGCGAAGCATTCACGCAGTCCTTTTTCGGAGCGGACCTGTTGGTGCTGACCGAGATCTATGCGGCCAGCGAGGAGCCGATCCCCGGGATCAGCGGTCAGACCCTGTACGAGGCCATTGCCGCAGAGCGGCAACGCCGGGGGTTGCCCACGCGGTTTGTGGCGCGGCGGGAAGAGATCGCCGGCCGAGTGGAGCCGGAGTTGAAGCCGGGTGACCTGGTGCTGACCCTGGGCGCGGGCAATATTTGGGAGGCAGGCGAGGAGTTGATCACCCGACTGCGGGAGAAAAAATCATGACCGACAAAGTGGGAGGCAAGTTCCATGCTCTGGCCGAGGCCTTGAGAGCGGAAATGGAAGGCGAAGTTCTGGAGCGGGTCTCGATGCGGCCCTACACCTCGTTCCGGATCGGGGGCTTGTGCGAACTGATGGCGTTCCCCAAGACGGAGGCGGAGTTGGAACTGGTTATCTCCCGCTGCCAGGCCCAGGAGAAGCCCTGGCGGGTGATCGGGGCCGGGACCAACCTGCTGGTCCGGGACGGCGGGGTGGAGGAAGTGCTGCTCAACCTCTCGCGCACCTTCCAGCAGATCAAGCTGAGCAAGGATGGAGAGATTGTGGCGGAAGCGGGCTTGCGCCTGGCCCGGCTGATCAAGACCTGCCAGAATCAGGGCTTTTCCGGCCTCGAGTTCGCGGCCGGGATTCCCGGGACCGTGGGCGGCGCGGTGGCGATGAACGCGGGCGCCATGGGCTCGGACATGGCCGCGGTGGTGAAAAGAATCCAGGGCTTTTCTCCCAGCGAGGGCGCCTTTCAGTGGCAGGGCAAGCAAATCAAGTTTGGCTATCGCCGCCTGGAGCGGCCGGCGGACGCGGTGTTCACCAACGTGCAGTTCCAGTTGCAGGCGGAGGACCCTAGAAAAATCCGGGTCCGCATCGTGGATTGGTTGTGGGAACGCCGGGGCCGCCAGCCGCTCCACTATCCCAGCGCCGGCTCGGTGTTCAAGAATCCGCCCGGCCGCTTTGCCGGCCAGTTGATCGAAGAGGCCGGACTCAAGGGCGAACGCCTCGGGGACGCCCAGATTTCCGAGAAGCACGCCAACTTCATCATCAACCGGGGCCGGGCCCGCTCGCGCGAAGTGCTGGCCTTGATCGAGCGCATCCAGAAAGCGGTGGCCGAGCGGACCGGGATCAAGCTGGAGCTGGAGATCGAGGTGCTCGGGAAGGATTGAGTTCGTATGTCGTATGTCGTATGTCGTATATCGGTTAAGATGTCCGCCCTCAGGGCCGTTTCTTGCAAAGGGGGCCGGTTCGGATCAAGTCCTATTCACGATATACGGAATACGGAATACGAAATACGATCCACCCGTAGCCCGGGCGGGGGAGAAAACGTATGGATCTGAAGCGCAAGCGCCTGGGCGTGGTCATGGGCGGAGTGACCGGAGAGCGGGAGGTTTCGCTGCGGAGCGGGGCCGCCATTGCATTAGCCTTGCGCCACCGGGGCTTTCAGGTGCAAGAGGTGGTGGTCTCCGAGCGGGTCGTTCAGGAGCTTTTGGCGGCCGGCCTGGAGGTGGCCTTCCTGGCCCTGCACGGCGGCTGGGGGGAAGACGGCCGGATTCAGGCTCTGTGCGAGCTGATGGGCCTCGCCTATACCGGTTCCGGGGTGCTGGCCTCGGCCCTGGCCATGCACAAGGAGAGCGCCAAGGCCCTGTTCCAGGCCCAGGGCATCCCCACGCCCCGGCACTGCCGGGCCGAGGCGCCGGACCAGGTCAGGAACGAGATGCACGGTCTCTGGCCGCTGGTGATCAAGCCGGTGGCGGAAGGATCTTCGCTGGGCGTGAGCATCGTCGAGCGCCCGGAAGATTTGAGCCCGGCCCTGGCTCTTGCCCGGCGCTATGGTCCGGACTGCCTGGCCGAAGAGTACATTGCCGGCCGGGAGGTGACGGTAGGGGTGCTGGACGGCGAGCCTCTGGGCGTGGTGGAGATGATCCCCCGCGAGGGGTTCTACGACTACCGGGCCAAGTATCAGAAAGGCGAGACCGAGTACCGGGCCCCGGCGGAGCTGCCCAAAGCGATGAGCGAGCGCCTGCGCGAGTTGGGACAGCGGGCGTATCAGGCCTTGGGTGCGGCCGGCGGAGCGCGGGTGGACTTTCGCCTCCATCCGGAGCGCGGCCCCTTTGTGCTGGAGGTGAACACCATCCCGGGCATGACCGAGACCAGCCTGTTGCCGAAATCGGCCGGGGTGTTGGGGATCGGGTTCGAGGAGTTGGTCGAGCGGATGCTGTTGGGGTCAGGCCTTTAGTTTATTTAGTTAAGGTGAAGCAGGAGATTGAGTAATGTCAGGTAGCCGAGCCCAGAGCCGATCGCGCCGCAAAGCCCGGACCAAGAAGCCGGGTTGGCGGATCGTCCTGGCCGCGGTCAAAATCGCGCTGTGCCTGGTGGTGGGCGCGGGGTTGGGACTTTTGGGGCGGTTCACGTTCCAATGGGTCAGGCATTCGCCCCGGTTCGCGATTTCAACGGTCGAGATCCGCACCGGAGCGCGGGTGAAAGCGGAAGACGTCCGCAAGTTGACCGGGATTATGGAGGGCAAGAACATTTTTTCCTTCCAGCTTGCCAATGCGGTTCACCAGATCGAGTTCCACCCCTGGGTGCTCCGGGCCACGGTGACCCGGAAGTTGCCGGACCGGGTAGAGATCGTGGTGACCGAGCGAGTGCCAATGGCCATGGCGGCGCTGGGCTGGCTCTATTACGTGGACCAGGAATGCCACGTGTTCAAGCGGGTGCTGCCCGGCGAGTCGCTGGATTATCCGGTGCTCACCGGGCTCAATCTGGACCAGGTCATCAGTGACCAGCCGACCACCGAGGCCGAGATTCGAAAGGCTTTAGCCGTGCTCGAGCTGGCCAAAAGCTCCAAGGTTTTACCGGAAAAGGCCATTTCCGAAGTGCATCTGGACCCGACCTACGGAGTCTCGCTGGTGACCGCCCAGGAAGGGCTCTGGATCCGGCTGGGCGAGGGAGATTTTGCGGAACGGTGGCAGCGGCTGGAGCGGGTCTTGGTGGAATTAGCCGGGGACTGGGCCAAAGTGGAGATGATTGATTTGAATTTCCAGGGCCAGGCCACGGTCAAATTAAGAGCGGGTTACAAGTTGGCGGTGAATTAAGGGCCGCAGGATTCAATCCTGCGGCCCGAGGGAGCGGAAGATGGCGAAGCGGGATAAGCAAATCGTGGGGCTGGATATCGGAACGACCAAGATCTGCGCCATTGTCGGCGAGCTGACGCCGGAAGGCATTGACATCGTGGGGATCGGCACTTCTCCCTCGCACGGCCTGCGCAAAGGGGTGGTGGTCAATATTGACAGCACGGTCGAGTCCATCAAGCAGGCGGTGGAGGAAGCCGAGCTGATGGCCGGGGGCGAGATCAGCACGGTCTATGCCGGGATCGCGGGCGGCCACATCAAGGGCTTCAACAGCCACGGGGTGGTGGCGATCAAGAACCGCGAGGTGAGCGAGATAGACATCAAGCGGGTGGTGGACCAGGCCCGGGCCGTCTCCATCCCCATGGACCGGGAGGTGATCCACATCCTGCCCCAGGAGTTCATCGTGGACGATCAGGACGGGATCAAGGACCCGCTCGGCATGTCCGGGGTGCGCCTGGAGGCCAAGGTGCATATCGTCACCGGCGCCATCACCTCGGCCCAGAATATCGTGCGCTGCTGCAATCGCACCGGGCTGAACGTGGCGGACATCGTGCTCGAACAACTGGCCGCCTCCGAGGCGGTGCTGACTCCGGATGAAAAAGAAATCGGCGTGATGCTGGTGGACGTGGGCGGCGGGACCACCGACCTCGCGGTCTGGCACCAGGGCAGCCTCAAGCACACTTCGGTGCTGGGCCTGGGCGGCGAGCACATCACCAATGACCTCGCGGCGGGGCTGCGCACCCCGGCCGCGGACGCGGAAAAGATCAAGAAGAAATTCGGCTGCGCCACCACCCAGCTGGTGGGCAAGGAAGAAACGATTGAAGTGCAGTCCGTGGGCGGCCGCAAGCCCCGGGTGATGCCGCGGCAGCTCTTGTGCGAGATCATCGAGCCGCGGGTGGAGGAGATCTTTGCGCTGGTCCGGCGCGAGTGCGCCAAGGCCGGGTTCGAGGATACGATTGCCTCGGGCGTGGTCCTGACCGGCGGCGCCGCGCTCATGTCCGGGATGGAAGAATTAGGCGAGCAGGTTTTCGAGATGCCGGTGCGGGTGGGCCGGCCGATGGGGATCGGCGGCCTGGTGGACGTGGTCAACAGCCCCATGTTCGCCACCGGCGTGGGTCTGCTCATTTACGGGAGCAAGCACCGCTCGCAGCGCCGGTTCGGGATTCGCGATAAAAATGTGTTCGAGAAGGTGACCGTGCGGATGAAGGAATGGTTGGAGGAGTTCTTTTAAGCTATCGTATATAGTATTTCGTATATAGTATATCGTATGGAGGATGGGGTTTAGGTTGATCCTCCCGAAATACGATATACGAGATACTGTATACTAAAATCAAGGTAGCGGAAGCAGAAGGAGGAAGAGGATGCTGGAATTTGTGGAAGCGGGAAATTACCGGGCGAAGCTGAAAGTGGTTGGGGTCGGTGGAGGAGGCGGCAATGCGCTCAATACCATGATCTCCGGCCAGTTGAACGGAGTGGAGTTCATCGCGGCCAACACCGACGCCAAGGCGCTGGAGATGAACCTGGCTCAGACCAAGATTCAACTGGGCCAGGGTCTGGGCGCGGGGGGCAACCCCGAGATCGGCCGGCAGGCGGCGGAGCAGAACCGGGCCCAGTTGGAAGAGACGCTCAAGGGCGCGGACATGGTCTTTATCACCGCGGGCATGGGCGGCGGCACCGGCACCGGCGGCGCGCCGGTGATCGCCCAGATCGCCCGGCAGGTGGGGGCGCTGAGCGTGGGCGTAGTCACCCGGCCGTTTGATTTTGAGGGCCGCAAGCGCTCGCGGCTGGCGCTGCAGGGGCTGGAGGAGTTGAAGCAGCACGTGGATTCGCTGATCGTGATCCCGAACCAGCGCCTGCTCAACATCGTGGGCAAGAATACCGGCGTGCTCGAAGCTTTCAAGAAGGCGGACGAGGTGCTGCTCCAGGCGGTGAAAGGCATCTCCGACCTGGTCGCCATCGGCGGCCACATCAACGTGGACTTTGCCGACGTCCGCACCATCATGAGCGAGCGGGGCATGGCCTTGATGGGCACCGGCGCCGCTTCGGGCGAGGAGCGGGCGGTGGAGGCCGCGCACAACGCCATTTCCAATCCGCTCCTCGACGACGTCCGCATCGAGGGCGCCAAGGGGGTGCTGATCAACATCAGCGGCGGGCCGGATTTAACGTTGCACGAGATCAGCGAGGTCTGCAACCTGATCCGGGAGGAAGCGCACGAGGATGCGCTCATCATCTTCGGCGACGTGATCGACCCGAACCGCAACGGGGATATCCAGGTGACCGTGATCGCCACCGGGTTTCAGGATTTCAACCGCGACCTGCGGACGCGGTTCCCCCGGCCGCAGGTGGTGGACCCGACTTGGCCGGACGGGAGCTCCTCCCGCATGGACATTCCCACCGCGGTCCGGCAGAAGCAGATCCAGGCCGCGGCCAAGCGGCCCCGGGACTACCGGGCCCTGGCCAAGGAAGAGATGAGCGAAGAGGACTACGAGATCCCCGCCTTCATGAGACACAATGGAGATTGATGGCAGGATAGTTGACGGTTCACGGCTTGCCCCGCGGCTTAGCGAGGTTGACGATGGACGGAAGGATTCTCTTTCCGAAAACCGTCAACCGATCCTATTGAGGATCGCAAAATAGGTTGACAGAAAAGCTCTCAGCAAGTTTGTAGCCCACCCTTGTCTGCAAGGGTGGGTTCCGGGGGAAAAGCTCGATTTTCCTGGGCAAACCCCACCCTTCGCGCGGACGCGAAAGGTGGGCTACAAAATTCGGCCATCGCTCTCTGTGTCAACCAATTACGCGAGCATCAATAATACCAATTTGCATTCAAAATTCAATTCAGGCAATTGCCCGTTCGGGGGTGTAGGGGCACGGCATTGTGCCGTGCCCCTACAATCTGTGCCGGGGTTCCTCACTGTCCAATGAATAGCGCTCCCATTAGTAGCTTGTCCAAAATGGGGATTCGGAAGTTATTTTAGACAGCAGTGATCAAAAATCTAAAATTGACGGAAAACTTGACAATTCTCAGCGAAAAGATTTATTGTGAGAGCATCGGTGAAGGGCCATGATTATCCAGTGCAATAAATGCCAGAAGCAATATAAAGTCAACCCGGACAAGATCACGGAGAAGGGCACCAAGATCACCTGCCCTGCCTGCGGTCACAATTTCATCGTGCGGCGCAAAGCCGAAGCGCCTCCGCCGCCCAAGATGAAGACCCCGCCCTGCCAGGTATGCGGGCAGCCTTCCACCCGGGTCCTTAAAGGCAATCCTCCCCGTCCTCTGTGCGAAAGATGCTTCCAAGTCGAAAAGGAAAAACAGACGCGCTTCTCTCCTGAAGCCTTCCAGTCCGCCCCGGCGCCGGAAACCCCCGCGGAGCGTCCCGAACCCACCGAGGCTCCGCCCGGACCCCAGCGCAAGATGATCGAGGAAGGCGAGTATTTCGATACCTTCGACGAAATCCCGGACATTCCCTTGGAAGAAGATCAAGTCCCGATCGTTTCCGCCTCTGAGGCCAAGGAATTCAAGCCCCGTCAAGAAGCTCCGCCGGCCAAGCCGGAGACCCCTGCCACCGACCCCTTTGCGCAGGATCGTTCCACCTTTGTCTTTGAAGAACGGGAGCAGCCGGCTCCTCCGCCAACCCCGGCCCAGCCCCCGGCTCCGGCCACGGCCCGGCCGCCGGCCCCGACCCCGGCCTTCGATTTTCCAGAAGATGACGTCCCCATGCCGCCGCAGCCTCCGCCGGCAAAACCCTTGAAACCCGCTCCTGGCGTCTCTCCGGCTCCGGCAGCTCCCTTGCCGGCACAAGGCCGCTTTTCCCTGGAGGAAGAAGTCGAGCGCTCCCTGGAGCAGGATAAAGTCCAAGTGGCCGAGGCTCCGGCCGAGTCGCCCGCAGCCGCGGTTCCCGCCGCGGTGCGGAAACATTGGCCGGCCTATGCGGTCTCCGCGGGCGTAATTATTTTGGTCTTGCTGGCCGCGGCCTATTCCCTGCTTCGGCAAAGAACCCCTGGCCCTCAAGCAAGCCAATCCGCTCCTGCCGCAGAGCCTCAGCCAGGCGAAGAACGTGTGGCTGCTGCCCCGGAGCCGTCTCCGACCCCGGCCCCGCCCCCGGTCGCGCCCGCCGCCCAGCCGCCCAAGCCTGAAGTCGCCGGCCAGGTGGCGAACAAGTTGAAACTCTACCGCGCATTCTTCCAGTTGGATACGATCGAGGGTTACCAGAAAGCCCTCCGAGTACTGGACCAGGCCCAGGCGCTCGACCCTCAGAATGCCGAGATCGAAGCTCTGCGCATCGAGACTCACGCCTTCATGGCTTCTTTAACGGACAATTTTCTGTATACGCGCTTGGCCAAAAAATTGCTCAACCAGGCGTCGCCGGCGGCCCAGGCTGAGCCGGCTTACAAGCGGAGCCAAATTCATGTCTTTCTGATTGATCGCGACACTCCGGCGGCGCGGACGTCCCTCGAGGACTATCAGGCCCAGTATCCAAACGACGGATTGGGTTTCTACTTGCTCGGCCTCAGCTATCTGAAAGAGAAACCTCCCGACTTTCCCGCCGCGCGGGAGAATTTTGAAAAGGCCGTGAACTTGGATCCGACGCTGACCCGGGCCTATCTCGAGTTGGGCAACATTGACCGCTCTTTTCGTAAACTGGATGAGGCGCTGGCGGCGTTTCGCCAGGTGCACAAGCTCTCGCCCTTGAAAAATGAAGCTGACACTGCCATTACCGAGTTGGAAGACGAGATCAAAAAGAAAAGCGAGGCCGCAGCCGCGCCTCCCGCTCCGACCCCGGTCTCGGTGCCTTTGCCGACCGCTCCCCAGCCCGTCCCCGGCGCCACGGGCGGGCAACCCGTGGCGGCGCCGGTTCCGAGCACGGCCCCGCTTCCGACTAAACCCGCGGCCGGCCCGGCCCCGGTTTCCGTGCTGGAAGCAAGCGGAGACGCGCTCTCCGATAACCTCCGGGAGATTATCTCCGAGGTCTCTCGCCCCATGAGTCGGGTGCCGGCTCAACCCAAAACCCCGGTCGAGAAAGCTCAGCCCCCTCCCCCGCCGCCGCAGACTGTTCCTCCAGAGGAACGACCCTCTCAGTGAGCCGGGGTCGGTTCCCCTTTCCGGGCCATGCGATAGGCATCCACGATTGAAAAAAGCCACAGCGCCACGATGAGAGACAAAAGCCACCAGTTCCGGGCATAGGCCTGCCGGTGCAAGCGCTCGACTAATTGCGGGGTGAGCGAGAAGGGAAAACGCTCCAGAATCTCAGGCGCCCAGAGGGTATGGTAGACCAAAAAAAAGATCCGCCAGCCCAGCGCCCCGACCAGCAGCACGGTTACGGTCATGATGACTACGCCCTTGAGGCGCTCATGGTTGTAATACTGGCCCAGTCCGGGCAGGATCAAGCCGGAAAGGAGCGCGGCGCGGGTGGCACCCTTCATCGGTTGTTCATCTTACCAACAAAGCCCCGCCCTGGCAATTCTATACCCTATTGAGGATCGCAAAATAGATTGACAGGAAAAGCCTCTCAAAGTTTGTAGCCCACCCTTGTCTGCAAGGGTGGGTTCCGTTGAAAGGGCCTCGATTTTCCTGGGCAAACCCCACCCTTCGCGCGGACGCGAAGGGTGGGCTACAAAATTCGGCAATCGCTCTATGTGTCAACCAATTACGCGAGTCTCAGTAATTCCCGGTTTGGCGTTGTTTCCTATTGTGGTGCAGGCATCTTGCCTGCACCAGAGCAGCCTGGAAGGCTGCACCACAATGAAAGACGACGCCTAACCGGGAAAACGGGCTTTTTGACTCGCCGTTCTTTTTGCCTTAAGCTAAAGTCAAGGCCATGGCGAAACCCAAGAAAAAGCCAGGGAGTGCCGCATCTCCAGCACCCCCCGAATCCGGTCTGAAGCTAAAGATTTTTCAACGGTTAAAAAGCCCGTGGGCCATTTTGTTCTTGCTCATGCTGCTCGGGCTCGGCTGGCGATTGGCCACCACCCGCTTTACCCCCTTGCTCTATCCCGACTCGCTCGAATATTTGAGCCTGGCCAAGGAAATCCAGAACGGCGCATTCTTCCATGCCGATTACAACCTCGATCAGGGCTTCCTCCGCTCCCGCCGCCTGCCGCCGCTCTATTCCACCCTGCTGGCCTGCTTTCCCGGGCTGACCAACTCCGGCGAATACATCGGCGGCCTGCTCTCGATCCTTTTCAGCCTGGCCACTTTTATCCCCGCTTTCTGGCTCGGACGCCGCCTGCACTCAAGCGCGGCCGGGCTCGTCGCCGCCGGTCTGATGTCCTTCCAATGGTTTATTCTTCGTTACGCCAGCCCGGTATTAACCGAAGCGACCTTCACCTTCTTTTTCACGCTCGCACTGGCCCTTGGCTTCCAGGCCATGGATCGCAAGACTCCGCGCGCCTTTGCCTGGGCCGGCCTGATCTCCAGCCTGGCTTACCTGACCCGAGACGTCGGGATCGCCCTGGTTTTCCTGATCGGCTTCTTCGCCGCCCTTCGGCTCCGCCTTTACGATCACCTGCCTTGGCGCCGGCTGCTTCCGCTCCTGGGCATGCTCCTCGCCACCTTCACCCTGGTTTCCTTTCCTTACTGGCTCGACATCCGGGCCCGGACCGGCCACTGGGGCCTCACCGTTCAGGTGGGCGAGGAGACGATCACCGATCACATTCTCAAATTTGGCGGCAGCCGCCTGGATCGGGATCGGCTGCCCGGCGAATTTGGGGACACCATTCCGATGGTGTCCCCGATGCCCGCTCTCCACAAAAGCCTGCCGGCCCTGGCCTGGAAGGTCCCCACTCTCTCCGGCGATTATGCCCTCCAGTATTTCAAGAACTCCGGCCCCTTTTTAAGCTTGTTCCTCCTGCTCGCCCTGGGCTGGGCCGGCGTCCGGATGCTTCGCCGGCCCCGGACCCCGGAAGCCCTGGAGGAACTCTATCTCTGGGTCTGGATCCTGCATTTTCCGGCGCTCTATGCCCTGCTTACGCCCTACATGGTGGACGAGCGCTACATGTACCCGATCATGATTCCGGGCATGGTCGCCGTGGGCATCGTGGTCGCCCGCCTGGCCCAGGGGCTGGCCCGGCGAATTTGGGGACACCATTCCGATGGTGTCCCCTTCACCGCCGCCTGGGCGGCCCCGGCTGCCGCCATCGCCTTTCTCGTCCTCTCCTTCGTCACGCTCTGGCCTGATCCGGGCAATGGCACCGGCCTCCACTATCATTACTTGCGCATGTCCACCCAAACCCTCGAACGCAAATACGCGTCCGGATACAAAGAAATGGCCCAGGAAGTAAAGGCCCGCGGCCTGGTCCCGCCCGGTAAAAGGATCATGAGCCGCAAGCCCTTTGCCGCCTATTACCTGGAAGGCCAATTTGAACTGCTGCCTAAAACCCTGGAAGAAACCCGGGAGCTGATCGCGGCCGGCAAGGCTGATTACCTGGCCGTAGATTCATTTACCCTGAGGACGACCCGTCAACTTCTCAAACCTTTGGCCTTCCCGGACGACCCCCATTCTCCCTGGCCGGTCGTTTACAACCAGGCCTTTCCCAGATACCGCCGGACCATTACCATCTACGACCTCAAGCCCCAGAACCCCAAAGCTGACTGCACCTCTCCTCGGTTAGCCCCGGAACAGCGCCTGGCCGCGGCCGGGAATTCTTTGAGCCAGGGTCAAATCTACGCCGCCCTGTGCGAGGCCAGGACCATCCTCGAAAGCGATCCCAAAAATCTCGCGGCCCGTTTTCTGGTGATGGACGCTTATCGCCGGTATTTAGAAGTCTCCGGCGACTCCTGGGTCTTCACTCAGCTCGTTCCGGCCATGCAGGATTATCTGGAAGTTAATCCCGGCGACCGGGTAGTTAAA
>Ga0315282_10011508_pt1 | contig 13690 bp, 12 predicted proteins | sample YL17G07_20_MG_FD_203693 | JGI IMG/M metagenome (GOLD analysis project Ga0315282, IMG submission 203693) | Sediment microbial communities from Yellowstone Lake, YNP, Wyoming, USA - YL17G07_20 | ecosystem: Environmental > Aquatic > Freshwater > Lake > Sediment | place: USA: Wyoming | collected... | reverse complement strand
TTCGCAAATTATTCACTTATTATAGCCTTCACAGGTTTATAATCATTTACGTACTGTATATTAAAGCTTGCTACAATACCCATAAACAGCCAATAGATAGCCATCAGATTGTAGTAGAATTGTGTTTCGCCAGAAACACTTCCTACAAGATGCACTAAAACGCATGTGAAAAAGCCCAACCCAATCCCCTGACCGAACTTGCTTGTGGAATGCCTGAATAATTGGTGAGATTTCCACAAAAGTATAAGGGTAAATATAATAAAAATTGTCATACCTACCAAACCTTCTTCGGCGAGAATCCTTAAGAACATGCTATGGGTTATCCATCCCTCTTTTTGGCGGAAACTATCGAAGCCAATTCCCAATAAAGGCTGCTCGCTGAAATAGTACATTGCCTTTTCCCAGAGTTGTTTTCTTCCTGTCAATTCTACAGTAATATCACCGAAATCAAAAGCGCTTCCCTCCTGTTGTTCTTCGGAGATTTCCTCTTTATGTAAAAAGGTCATATCGATTCGCTCAACTACAGAATTCGGTAAGACAAACTTGTAAAATAGAAGCAAGACAATGAATAACAGAAGCAATTTTCTATCTTTTAGAATACCGAGAATCAAAATCCCTGCAATGATGCACATGTATCCTGAGCGTGAGTACGAATACACGATAGGATAAAAATTACATGCGCAGACGAATAATATAAAGTATTTGAGTTTCTTATCCTCGATAAAATACGATATGCCAAGCAGCAAAAACGTATACATGGCATAGAATATACCCAATTCATTTGCCCCGAGAAAATAAAAAGGGCCGGATATCCTCATAGAATGCGTATAATGCCATGACTTATAAAACCTGAAGGTAGTGTAAAAATTGAAATCCATAACCAGCAGACTAAGGCACACGCAAATTATTATCCACTTTACGAAATTTTCTTTGTTTATGTTGTTTACCCCAATAAAATATATCAACGGAAGAATCATGTAATTTTTCCAGGCCTTTAGCTTAATTAGATCTATTTCGGGGGAAAATTCCATGAAGGTATAGCCTCGGATCAGGCTTATTATACTCCCGAGGACGAGGAGTATGACGACCGTGTTAATAGGGGTACTCTTAAAAATTCTTCTACCCTCCTTCAAAGATCCCCAAACCCACCCAAGAACCATCGAAATCAGAAGGAAATCTGCAAATTGGTTGCCCCCCGGGAGTTCAACAATTTTCTTCATAGCTGATATGATTGGGACAAGTAAGATGAAAAACAGAATTCCAATTTCCACCCTAAATAGGGTTATAAACATGACCGGAAAAGACACTATATAAACAATAAGAGGAGCGTAATGTGTTAGCATGTGCTTAGATCTCCGAAGTATTTTGTAATTGGGTATTTCACTATTCTATTTTCTTAAGAAACATGTATCTGGCAATTTCACAGGCGAAGATGTACATGGGCGACGGAGAATTGATCCTCTTTAGGAAATAGGGATCTGACTGAGCGGAGACCACACCCGGCTCAGTGGAAGCCACTGTTTTTAAACCAATTTCTTTGCAATATCTTTTCAACTCTTCATTGAAATCTTCTTTCTTTCCATTCGGAATTGCAAAATGCCTGACTTTACTTCCAATCCTTGTTTCAATTTCCATCTTCGATTCAAAGATTTCCTGCTCTGCCTCCCCGGGTTCCATTTTGCTCAGTGTCGGATGGCTCACAGTATGAGCACCAAAGGAGATGTTGTTTTCGTTCATTTCCATCACTTCATTCCATGTGAGCATTTTTCTCTCAGTATTATCTCTGCGGACCTCATTTCTTCCCAAGACATTCGCCAATTTCTGCATGATAAGGATTTTTTTATGCTGTTCAAGTCGAACCATCTCTTCATAAAGTTTTGTAAGAGTCTCCATTTTCCTCCGGCGAGTTGATATATCAAGGATTTCATCGCCAAAGAGTTCAGGGAAACAAAAAGATTTTAACTTTGTGGATAGTAATATATCTGCCAAATCATCTACCCATAGCGCATTATTGGTACCTATAAATCCTGTGGTCAAGTATATTATAGCAGGCATATTAAGCTTCTTTAGAACAGGATACGCCAGCGAATAATTATTTTGATAACCGTCATCTATTGTTATCACTATGCTTGGCGAGGTAAAACGATTTTCCCCGCCTAACCGACTCGCCATCTCATCCATACTGATAACGTTATACCATTTTTTTATGTGGCACATCTGTATTGAGAACTCACGAATATCCAGATGAGGAAGTTGATGAGGATCGTTCGAACCATCGCAGAGACGGTGGTAAAATAGGATAGCCGCACAATGCTGCCTCCTGAGTTTCTTCTGAACATAAATTAATAAGTGGAGTATGCCGGAGTAGTAGGCTGTGAAGTACAAAATCCTTTTCAAAATAGATTTAAAATTTTTCAACCCCAAAAAAGCCATTTCATTTTTGATTGATGAAGGTTGGCCGATCATTCAGAAATTTTAAACTTATTCGTTAATGAACAGGAAACTTTGGTGTTCCAGACCTGGATATCAATCTAACTATAGCACCTCTGACATCGGTGTCTAAGACCAGAATTCCTATGACATAAAAGACAACCCCAACCGGGATTTTTGTAACAAGATTACCGAAGGGAGACCCCCTATCGATGAGACCAATAACCAAATACATGGCGGCAGCTACGAAAACGTATAACAGGATATGAGGATAATCAATTTCGAACCTGAATTCTTTAAAGGCAAAATAAGTGATCACAACAGTGTAAAAGGTGTTAGAGATTAAGGTCGCCTGAGCTGCTCCAAGAATCCCGAAACGCGGTATTAAAATTATGTTTAACCCAATATTTAAAAGGCCGGCAACCGAGATGACGTACATGACCACATGTGTCTTTTTCTTAATAAATAATCCGTTATTTAATATGATCGAGCATGCATAGATGGATTGTCCGATGACCACGTAAGGCAGAATAGGATAGGCTTCTAAATATTTGCTTGTGGCCAAAATCCTAATCAGATCTTCTCCTACAGCAATAAAACCAAAGACTATTGGAAACATTATTAGGAGAAAGTACCGAAAAGTTTTTTTAAAAAATTCTCTTGTCTTTTCCTCTCCCCGATTAACCAATAAATTCATGTAAATGGGTGTCATTGCGTAATTTATCGGATACATGATCATTTCTGTTACATATGTCGCCAAATTATAACCTGCAGTATAAAGGCCGAGGGATATTGAACCCAAATATAATTGGACCAAATATCTATCAGCATAATTAAGGATAAGATGACCCAATTCAGCCCCAGCTATTGGGAAACCAAATTTCATAGAATCTTTAAAAACTCTTGTAGAGAAGTCATTAAAGGATATTCTCTGGTTCTTAATAAATTTATAAGTCAAGAGCAAAACTATCATTGCCCCCATTATGATCTGCCCAAAATAGAAACCATACAATCCTCTTACAATAAACAATACTATCAATATACTAACAGCAAGAGAACCGTACCGGCTTATAATTGCAACTAAATTGTATAGCTTTGTTCTTTGTTCCGCTCTCAAATAACTTGTGAGAGTAAGGCTTGCGCAGTGTGTAAAGATAAGTATAGAAATAAAGGGCAGCAGGGCAGAAAGTTTTTTATCCAAGAATCTACTTTGAAATAATTCGCTTACGCCATAAAAGAGAAGGGCGATAATTGAAGCCCGTGCAAAAGAGCCTATGAACATGGTTGAACGAAAAATATTAAGTAGCTTTTTGGACTTGAATTCCGCATAGAATTGCACTATCCAACCGGGCAAACCTAACTTAGTCACAGCGCCTACAACCAACAAAGTTGTCGTTATAATACTCAATGTACCATAATCCCCTACTGAAAATATCCTTGTAAGAATAGGAAAAGAAATGAAGCCAGCGGCCATTATAAGAATTTGGCCGGCAAAATATTGGGATGATTGATTTAATAAGGTCCTAATTTCAGACAATATTACCTCCACATGCTTTGATAAGCATTTTCGAATTCCTTAATTTCTAAGTCAAGGTGCTTGAAGGTGAGGTCTTGGTGAATAGGCAGTCCAAAGAGCCTTGTTTTCAGATAGATGGAATCGGGAAATTCATTCCATTGAACTGCTGGATGAAATTTATCCCACCAAGGATGGGTTGTGATTCCCCTTTTCTTAAGGGTTCTATATAACATCTCCCGTTGCTCGCCGCTCTCAAGAATAATGGGGAAGAATAATGGGCAAACTCCTGGAGGAAGTTCCCTGAATGGCAGGATGCCTCTTCCATTTTTTGAAAAATGGTTAAGTAAGTAATCGAAGTTTTTTTGCCTGACACTCCTTATTTCTTCAAAATCTGTTCCATTTATAATATTTCTTGACAAACCAGAGATTCCCCATGAACAAAGGTTCTCAACAAAAAGATTTGAATCTGGTTTCACAAGGTATAGCCCTTTTGGGTTAAAATATTTCCTGAACCCAGCCAGAGCTAGTCGAACTGTCAATAGAGAAAAATAAACACTAGTATATAATACACCCAACCCATTTTCTTTAATTAAATTGTTATTGCCCCAGGTCTTGTACCTCAACAACTCCGCAGCATAAAAAGATGTAGCAAATAAGTTTGGCTTTTCAGCCAGATAGTTGTGGATAATATTCCTACCATTTATTAATAACACTCCACCATTGGGGACTGGCAAAGTTTTCAAGAGGCTAAAGATACTCACATCCCCATAAGAGCCCAGAGGCTTCCCGCCGTAAGCACTTAAAAGCGCATGTGCACAATCCTCAATCAGGAAAAGGTCCTTTTCAGTACAAATTTGCTTTATCTGATCGACCGGCTGTGGAAACCCTAAGAAATGCGTCACTAATATGGCCTTAACATTTTCGGTAATCCTCTTTACCATGTCATCGCAATCCACATGAAGATTTTTGCCAATCTTATAAAATACTGGCCTTATCTTCGAGTGGAGTATCGGATCTATCTCAACACCGCAGTTATAGGACGGGAGCAATACAGCATCGCCAGGTTTAATGCCCAACGCTTTAATCCCCGCTGCCAGCGCATACCTGGCACTAAAATAATAGAAGCACCTTTCTTGATTTAGGGGAAATATATCTTTCTCTTTCCATTTTTGACCAAGAATCTGCCAAAAATGGAAAGAAGGCCTGCCGCCTATATATGATCGCATAATGTCCCCTGAACGGTACTTGATCTGACAGACAGTATCAGATTACCCGTTGAGTAACGACTACACGTAGTCCTTACTCCAACATGCTCATCGGAGTTGATGATTACCAAAGGAAATAAACAAAAAGGCAGAACCTCCGCTCCACCCGTGACACACAATTCCCTTTCCGGTATACTCACGCTACCCAAAAGCGAGTTCTTATCAAACAAACTGGCGGGGCTCCCTGCTATAGGTTAGAGCGGTGTGCCGTCTTGGCTATGGCTCATCTTTTTTTAAGTGAGGACTTCCATCTGGGGCCACCTCTAAAATTGTACTCAAGAAAGAGCCTATAAGGACAACTGTGGCGTGCCTCTTACTTTTGCCACTCGAAATGCATCCTTTTACCACTTCCAATGGGCCCTTCTTCGGCCAAATCGACCATTCCTTGATCGCTCCCAATTTCTCGATCCACCATACATCAAATGGTGAAGCCCCAGTTCACGCATCAACCCGAGGAATTCGCCATCTGCAAAACCACGTCTATGGGAATGCTGTGAAAGATCCACATCACCGAAGGAATTCACTTCAAGAAGTTTGGGCCCGCCTTCACATATAGCAAAGTCCCAGCCCGGACAGGGATAGCCTTTAAAGGCGGTCGAAGCGTCCAGCACCATAGTGCTAACCGTTTTCCAGTGCGGAATGCGAAAGCCCCGTAGTTCGTTGCCCGTGACTGGATGGGGTGGATTAATAATCTGTGCAGGCCCAACCCCAGTTACGACCCGCATCACAGTACCCGTTTCTATATCGATTTCAGCAAGCATATTTCCGCTGGCACCATGGTGAAAATTGTCAACATCTTTCTTTCCCACGTTGATTTTCCAGATGGCACGGGTGATCCTCGGCCCCGTCTTGGAAAGAAAGGTGTGAACTCGAACACCCGAGATCTTCGTCCCACAAAGATTCGCGATGGCAGAGTGTGCATGTAATGGTTCTTGAAAAATCCAACCGAAAGCAACCCTAGTGTCAAGAGATGTGCAAAAATCTTCGAGAATTACGCGGGAGCCCCCCTCCAATTCGAGGGTATTATTGATGAGAGATTGAACTAAGGTATTACCCCGCCCGTAAGCACTCATGGACGGCTTCACGTAGATGGGAAGAATGGTCGATTCTTTGAGGTAGTTGCACAACCCTTCTACCGAGTCAATGCACCGAAACGGCCCGCTGCGCCGGCCTGATGCATAAACTGCGCGGAGTTCTGGTATTGGAAAGCCATATTCTTTCAACAGTAAGTACATTGTCACTTTGTCGTGACTAATAATTTCCGATCTGTCATCAATCAATATCTCCTCAAAAACTGACTGTGTTCTGTTCCCGCAGAAGGCCTCCTTCTCGTCAAAGGACAGGTCGTTTTCGTAAAGGCGGAAGTCGCAATATTCAGAGTGACCGATACGCCCAATGGAATAACGCAATCGGATCATCTCAATTAGGATCGACAACATCGAACGCCGACTGGCACTTGAGGCCCTCTGCAATGAATTGGCTAACGAGCTTATTCGATTCATTAATTATATCCTCGATTTTGACTTTGCTTTTTGCTTGAAGGTGTACCGAAATAAATCCTGCACCATTTATCACGTAAAATCCGTCCCGGAATCGAATAGAAGGTTTTCCTGCTATATACCAGGGCATAAGTGCGTCTGAAATATGATTGATTTCGAAGGGATTTTCTTAGAGGAATCTTTTTACTATTTGCTTCGCCTTACGAAGATATTTATTCTTTTCAACGGTGGGTAAAATGTCCCTCGTCATCAATTCAAGATATTTACCCTTAATGTTATTGTTGAAGATCAACACACCGCATCTTTCTCTTCTTTTCGGAGTCCAATCTTCCTTGTAGGCTTCATCCCCTTGGACGTAATCCACTGCTCTCACACCATCAACATCGATTACATATTTCATCATTTCTGATGTTAATATCTTACCTGGTGAAAATTTCTTATACTCTTGGTTATAAACCGTTTTCAAAATATAAGCTATTCCATTGTTCGAAACCCAAAATTGTGAAGCGATTGGGGAATTATCAAAGAACAGAAATCCTAACCTTAGCCAATTATTCCTGATAGCGATCCTCGCTAAATCCCTATGGAAATTCGGTCCTACGCCTTCTTTTTTTTGCCAGCTTTTTTCATATACCTTATAATACAGATCCATATAATCATCGATATTATTGCCATTTCTAATTAATTTAAATTCACATATACCCATTTTCTCTAAACGTCGTTTACAGTACAAAATGTCTTTCTTTATTTTTTGAGGAAGGTTATTAAAATATTCACTCCCTGAATATTTTATGTCATCCAGGTACCAATCGCCGAAACACAAATAGTCCGAGTATTTCAAACCCATTTGCTTCAATGTCGTCATTACAAGCTTAAACCAATTGTTCTCCTGAGGAATAGCATATAAGTCTAATACATTCCATCCCTTACACTTCTTAAATAAGAAACTAAAAATATAAGATAGGGTTGTTTCCTTTCCTCTATCGTCCCCCTCATTAATAAGGAAGTAACAAAAAGGGGAGTATACGTTACCCAGCAGCTCAATCTTATTGGTAATAACCCCTTTAAACCTTTCTCTTTTAATTAAGAAAGGAGCTATGGCAACGATTTCATTCTCTCTATATAGTAAAAGAATTAGCAGTTCCTTCTCCCCTAAGAAATGTTTTAACCATACTCTGAACCAATCATAGCTCAGAAATACTTTGTAAGGTCCGTGTTTTTCTGCAATTGAGTTCCAAATAGGGCGAAACTCTTCAAGCTCATCAATATTACCAATTTTTTTGATGGAATATTTTGCATCCATTGAATATAGATCTTTATCCATTTTCCCAAACCGCCTTATATGAATTCTGTATCATTCTCCCTTTATCTCAGAGCCCCCTTTCAAATACCCCATTATCCTATTTTTCCCCTTGAAAAGAATTGGATATTTTTCAATCGATGGTAGAACTCTTGTCATTAAGAAGGCTAAAACTTGCCCTTTCAAGGTATTATTAAATATTGTTATTCCCTTTCTTTCCCTTCTTTTAGGGGTCCATTCTTTTTTATACGCTTCATCACCTCTTATGTTATCAATTTCGCTAATCTTGTCCACATCAATCAAGTATTTCGTAAACTCTGCTCTCAATATTGACCCAGGTGCAAATTGGTTATAATTAGGATCATGGACTGTGTCCATAAAATAAGCAACGCCATTAAAAACTATTCGTAATTGTGCAGCTATGGGTGAGCCATTCACAAAAAGAAAACCAAACCGAAGCCATCCTTTCTCCGCAGCTAACCGCCTAAAATCTCTCTGGAACAGGATATCCATTTCAGGCTGTTTCCAGCTTTTACCACGCACTTCATGGTAGAGATTTATATAGTAGTCCACCTTATCTTTGTCTCTTCCAATCTGAAATTCCAATTGTCCCACCTCTTCAAGTCTTTTCTTCCGCCGTTTGAGTTCCAGCCTCGTATTTTTGGGTCGTCCATTAATGTACTCGTCTCCTGAGTAATTAATTTCATCCAGGTACCAATCTCCAAAACAACTGTATTGTCTTTTCTTCAAACCAGCTTCAGATAGAACAAGGTCTACCACAGTGAAAGTGGAATCCTCTTCTGGAATAGGTTCTAGTTCGATTATGTCCCAATCCTTGAATTGAGTTTTTAAGTAATCAAAGATATCAATTAAATTTGCCTTTCTTGTTCCATTATTCGAATCAAGGAAGATAAAATTTCGTACAGGGGAGTGGACATTACCTATCAACTCAATTTTTTTTGCCTTAATAATTCCTCTGAATTTTTCATTTTTGATTATGAAAGGAGCGATGGCCGAAAGATGATCCTCCTTATATACAAGAAGTATAAATAACTTGTTTACATTTAGAAAATGTTTGAGCCATATCTTGAACCAATCGAAACACAGAAAAGGGACATGATATTTATAGCTTCTAGTCAACATATTCCATTCAGCTTCTAGTGTATTAAACTCAGTTATATCCTGAACCACTCTGATTTGATATTTTGGGTTAATCTCTTGCATTATCGGGATAGCGGAATTTTGGGATACTGGGATAATGAGGTTGAGCAAGAAGCTAATTCAGTCTTGCCCTAATTTATTCTGAAGGCTGTTTCGCGAATCAAGAGCAAAGGCAATTACATAAGATTCTAAAGAAGATCTCTTAGTTGAAATCTATTAACTTCCTTCTTTGTCGGATCATTCTTACATTGTTTTCTTCTACCAGCAATTCAGCTGGGGTTTTGTGACCCAAAAAAAGTAATGGACTTGATGTAAATCCATAACTTCCAGAATTCAGGAACGCAATTGCATCTCCAATCCTTGGTGATTCAACAGGGATATCTCTTCCCAATATGTCAAGTGTTGTGCAAAGGGGCCCCACTAAGTTGCAGACTTTACTTTCTCCTTCAGGGTTGGATAGATTTTTAACAAGGAAGTTCTTCTTAAGAATCTGACCAAAATTGGCACTTGCAGCTAAATGATGGTTCATCCCTCCGTCAAGGATGAAATATAACTTACCCCGAGATTCTTTGTAGCTTACAATTTTAGCTACATAGATTCCAGCTTCTGTCACCAGATATCTCCCTAATTCAAATACAAAGCTGGGATTACCTTTTGTGAAACTTTTATAATTCTCGATAGCCTTCTTTACTCCTTCTGCAATTTTCTCGATATTTAATTTTTGATTATCATGATACGAAACTCCAAAACCTCCCCCCAGGTTTATCCAGGCACATTCAAGGTCATATTCATTTTCTAATCTTTTAGCTATTTCTAAAACATTATCAACATTTTTCACGAGAGCTTCTTCATTCAAACACTGTGTCCCAGAATAAACATGGATCCCTTTAAAGTTAAAATGGCTTTCGTTTTCTCTCAAATAGGCCACAGCCCTGTCGAGTTTCTCTTCATCAATACCAAATTGAGTCGCCTGTCCTCCCATTTTGATCGCAAATTGTTTGATTAATAAGGTAGGATTCACTCTTATTGCGATATCTATCTTGGTATTCAAGCCTAAGGATATCTTTCTTAAATCCTCCATCTCTCGCAGAGATTCTACACTTATAATACCTATTTTATTCACTATTGCCTTTTCAAGCTCCTTATAAGTCTTTCCGGGCCCTGCAAAACTGAGCTTTTGAGAATCATATCCCGCGAGAATAGATTGTTCCATTTCCCCAGAGGATGAAATATCTAAACCGTCCACTTTTTCGCGAATTGCTTTCAATAGTTCCAGATTTGAGTTTGCTTTAATGGCATAATAAAGCTTTATGGATTCACCAAAATGATTTCGAATCATTTGGATTTTTTCATAAATGTTATTTAAATCGTAAAGATAGAAGGGGGTTCCAAATTGATGGACAATATTCTCAAAGGATATTTCCCGAAGATAACTTTTTCCGTTGCGTGTCGTAATTTCCATAATTTTTACCGAAACAACCTGGACTCACACTGAGCCCGCAGAGATAATATATCTCCTCAGCGAACTCTGCGATCTCTGTGAGACAAGTAAAATATTTTTAACTCCATTTCTTTTGTAAGAAGCTCCGATCCACTTTTCCATTTGCCGTCTTCGGAAATTCCTTTTCGAAATGGATCTCTCTTGGAACCATATATTCCGGAAGAGATTTTCTGCATTGCGCCATTATTTGTTTCTCATCAATCCCTTTTGAATTGCTCTGAATTACCCCGACAATAATCTGATCACCTGTCTCTATTTCCTTTCCGAAAACAACAGCATCTACAACACCATCAAGTTTCAGCAAAGATTCTTCAACTTCTGTTGGACTTACCCTATAACCCATGGTCTTTATCATTGAGTCCTTTCGTGAGACATAATATAGAAAACCCTCTTCATCCTTCATAACTAAATCACCAGAAAAAACTACGGTTTCATTTAAATGATTTTGATCTTTAAGAAAAGGATTTTTTCTAAAAATCTTCTCCGTTTTTTCCGGATCATTCCAGTATCCTCTTGTTATCAAAGCACCTCGATGGACCAACTCACCAACCTCACCCGGCTTACACTTTTCTCCTTTTTCATTCATTACCAGGATTTCTACGTTCGGAATGGCTTTTCCTATGGAGTTTGGCCTTTTATCCAGTTCATGGGGCGGAAGATAGGTGGATCTGAATGCTTCGGTTAATCCATACATAAGATAAATCTTGGTATGAGGGAAAAATGCTTGCATCTTCCTGACTGTTGATTCGGGGACTTTGCCCCCGCTATTTGTTATGTATCGAAGGTTAGAAAAGTCATATTGTTTGCTTGGCCCAAATTTTTCATTGAATATTTTTATCCATATGGGATTCATCCCTGCAAAGCCAGTGATTTTTTCTTTTTCCAATACCCTCAGTAGGTCATTTGCTAAGAAAAACTTATGTAAAACAAGGGTTGCTCCTTTTAATATTGATGTTGTTAACTGATTCAATCCATAGTCAAAATTGAAAGGTAATACGCTTATAATTCTATCCTTCTCCATTATTTCTAAGTATCCACTTACAATTTCGGCGCCCTCGATCAAATTTCTATGAGTTATTACAACACCTTTAGGTTTTCCTGTTGATCCAGAAGTATAGATGATATTCGCTATATCATCGCTGATCTGACTGTCCTCTGAAATTTTGTTTTCTAAATTATCTTTAACGCCATACCAATTGACTCCATCCGCTTTCTCTTCAGGGTCTTTATTAAGGGTTTCATCCATGTAAATAATTTTAATAGGCAAGTCTACTTTATTTCTTTGCCACTCCCGTTTTGTACATATCAACACCTTTGCATCACAATCCCGGATAATGTGTTCAACCTGGTCTTTCTTGAGTATTGGATTGATAAATACAGATACTCCGCCACTCATTGAAATACCGAAGAAGGATACAACTTGCTCGACTGATTTATCTAATAAAATACCTACTCTCTCTCCTTTGTTGATCTTTAAATTTGTTGCAAGGATCGCCATTTTTGTTGATTCTTCCATTAGTTGCTGGTAAGTAATCACCCGATCTCCATGCTTTACAGCAATTTTATTCGAATACTGAGGGAGAGTATTCTCCAATAGATGATGGATTAAATAGCTTCTCATAAAGATGGACTCCCATCCTTAACCAAAATCAATTTAGTGATGGTATCGATATCTTTAAAGTTTTCGACTGTTAAATCATCGTCGGTCAACTCGACACCATAAGTTGACTCGATAAAAGCCACTAACTCTATCACTCCCATCGAGTCAATTATCTTTTCTTCCAACAAAGGCGTTTTTGAATCGACTATGTTATTCGTATTTATTTTGAAGTAATCAATAAGCTGTTTCTCAATTGTTTCCATCTTTTCCAAGGTCTGATATGATTAAAAGATATCGAAATCGCCTATCTGAATGATCCAATTTCCAGAAATAGGTTTATTGTTTAAAGAAGCCGTAATAAAATCTAAATCCCATCGCCGGATAAACATCTGTTTCTTTAATGTTTCCCGATACCAACAATTGGGAGTCGCATAAATGACAATGCGTTTCTTTTCTCTCTTTAAACCGCTGTAGGCTAAAGCACTGATCGCCATTCCAAATAAATTAGTATCATCGCGGTCAATTAAAAAGTCTGCTATCTTCAACTCCATGCCATCATCGTAAGTAACAAGGTATCCACGAGCATTACCTTGATATTCAATCACGTATCCCTTCAATTCATAGTGTTTGTTATTTAGAAATTTCCAATTAAGAAATTCTGCAGTTTTGTGGAAGTAAGAATACTTTGAAAATTCCAAATGGTTGCTTATAATTTTATCCAATATGATAGGATCAAATTTGTTTACCTCTTTGAGAGAAAAATCTTTATATAACTTGCCCGGCCTGAACAATGTTAAAAGACTTTTTGGAGAAAGACCGGAGTAGCCTATAACCTTCTTAAAAACTTGGACTTTTGAAGATATTTCCCAATTAAAATACTTGATATAGTATGGCTGGGATTCTTCATTGGCATAAGCACAAAGTAAACCAGTATTTTCCTTCATCTTGTTCATTGTAAGCTTGACTAATTCTTTAAAGATGCCATAAAAAACTCTATAGTTAGAGTCAACGATTGTGTTAATTCCTATGGCAGACCTATATACCCATCCATTCGATGCAACATTCTGACGGATATAATTTTCCTGGCCGACTAATTTTTGATCATCAAAGCAAAGCCCGAGCAATGGTTCTCCATACGGATTCCCAATATACAAAGAATCATATAATTTTTCAGATACTCTCCCAGAATTTATTTTATGCAATGCTAAGATGTTTTCTCTGTGTTTTAAGTAATCCGAAGAACATTCATACTTTAGTTTGGTTATCATCTTTTAAAATGAATACAATCTTTTCAATTTGATCATCATTTAAGATGGATATTCGATCTTCGGAATCGTCGTGCCAGAAAGAACAGGCCTGTTCCAACGAGGATTAAGGTTGAAGGTTCAGGAATGGGTGTGGGAATTTCTGTAACATCG
>Ga0315282_10011507_pt1 | contig 13691 bp, 15 predicted proteins | sample YL17G07_20_MG_FD_203693 | JGI IMG/M metagenome (GOLD analysis project Ga0315282, IMG submission 203693) | Sediment microbial communities from Yellowstone Lake, YNP, Wyoming, USA - YL17G07_20 | ecosystem: Environmental > Aquatic > Freshwater > Lake > Sediment | place: USA: Wyoming | collected... | reverse complement strand
CCTCTGTACATGGCGATTGCTCCTTTCTAGGGTTATACATCTGAGAGTGTATCTTCCCCAGAGTGTAAGCATCGCCATGTTCTATTTCAAGAACTTCCTCCGATCAACCAAGTTTGGGACATCCTCCTATTCACTCTATATCCTTCCAGTGTACCAGTCCTCTTGGCAATAGGTAGAAGCCGCCACATCAAATCCACGCCGATAGGAAAAGCGAGTGTGTATTCGCCATCAAGAAAATTCCCGTAGGTGTAACTATCATTAATGAAATTCAGAAAACTTAACCGTCCGCCGTCCAGCACTAACGAAGAGTCGGCCTGTACAAAAGCCGTGATAATGCCACTTCCGCCTGAGTATAATTGCGAACCATCACTCTGGTTAAAATCATACGAACGGGTTCGTTTTTGATACATTCCCCCAAATTTAATCTTACTTGTCAATGCATTCGTCAAAGTCACATCCGTCTGAAAATCCAGTGAACCAGTTATTGCCCGCTCTTTGGAAAAAGTTCCTGTAGTTCGAATTACATCCAGATCTGACGTTGTAGCATCAGGCACAACATAGGATGCTAAAGTACTAGGATGTACTTTTGACAAATCTCCTCTATTGCCAAGGCCAGCATCGTCCTGCCAAAAATCAAAAAACAAATCCTCAGGACTTCTACTTTCGGAATAGCTATGAGATAATTTCAAGTCAAAATGAAAGAGTGGAATATCTTGCTTTATGCTGAGAAGATTACTAAGAACATTCAATTTATTTCGCTCATCCGTAACTCTATACCATATGTCATTACGTTCTTGTTGAATTGATTCGTTTCTATGAATTGCCCTCGTATCGCTCCTACTTACATAATTCATCAATCCTATCTCACCCTTTTGGTGCTGATAATCTAATACAACCGTAGCACCCAATCGTTCCCGTTCCCTGAAAACATCGGTAAGATCTAGTGATACCAAATCGGGTATGCCCTGATCGCCGTGAGTTTTATCTCTTAATGCATAACTTGCACCCAATTCATTTGCACTAAGGTTCCGTTTTTCCGTAGAGGCCTGTACAAACACTCCAAAACTTTCATCGAAAAAGCGCCTCTCCAAAGAACCTACAAATTTATAATCCTTATACGTATTCTTCAATCTATTATATCCGCCTTGAGAAACAACATCAACCAACGGAAACCACGACTCGTTCATACCCTTCATAGATGTACTTTTGGCAGCTTTTCTCATACCAAAATTCACAACACCACCAATTAGAGTTGCATCCATATCAGGTGTAATTGCTTTGATCACTTCAATCCCCCCAAGCATACTTGAAGAAATCATGCTCAAATCTGCTGCCCTGTCACCTAAAACGCTAACTGTAGCTTCTTGCTGAGTTCTATCAGTAGAGATAACATTATTAGCAGATGCCACGTTACTTGGTAATTGAACCCCGTCAATGGTTATCTGATTATACTGTGGCGAAAGCCCACGGATGACCACCTGTGCCCCCTCTCCACCAGTTCTAATAAGAGAAACACCAGGCAGCCTGCTGACAGATTCAGCGGCATTTGCATCAGGAAGTTCCTGGATTCGGGCAGCAGAAACCACGTTCATAACCGGCAGTGACGCAAGCTGCTTGTTGATGGCCTCCATTTGGCCTGCCGCCTGGGCAGTGACAACGACGACCTTGCCTTTAATCCCGACATATTCAAGCTTAAAATCCTGTCTCACGTCGACCGCTTCCCCTACTCGAATTGGGACTTCTATCGGCTTGTAACCGATGTAAGAAGCGCGAAAGGTGTACGATCCTTGGGGTACATTTCGTATCACGTACTTGCCGTTCAAATCTGTCGCCGCGCCCAGGCTGGTCCCCACTATGATCACGTTGGCGGAGGGAAGCGGCTCGCCTGTCTCGGCATCCTTAACATATCCTTGAATACTGACATTCGCTTGTGCCAGAACGAGGGAGCACATTGTCACAGAAATGAGTACCATCGTGATTGAAAGAAGAAAGATCCTTCTCGACATATTGCCCTCCACTGACAATAAGTTCTTTCTGATACCGGTTTCTCGTGACCCGTGGTTCACATTCTCTCTTGCTGTCTAGCGACTTACCACGACGACGTTTCGTTCATAAGGACAGTTATCTGATACTGAGTACTATTAAAGAGCTATTCTGAAATCGGTAAATATCCTGCGGATGGATAGTGCCGCAGCCCCAAGGAGGGGGGGAGAGTTGGACAATGACGTCGGGAGGATGGCGGTGTTTCGCTGTTTCCCAAAGAATCCTCTTTGATGAACAGTTTCGATGATGCTGGGATAGATCAAATCCCAAACCTGGATGATTTGCCCACCAATGATAATCGCCTCCGGATCGACGGCCTTGATGATGTTTGCGATACCAAATCCTAAGTACCGCGCGGTCTGCAGGATCGCATCCTTCGCTGCGGCATCACCGTTCTTGGCCGATTTGACAATGTCTTGTATCACGATGTCGGAAGATGGGGAGCCGAGTGCTTTTGTTGCTCCCAGATATCGTCGTACGGTAGCACGGTCGGAAGCGTACTCCCCCCAGCAACCCTGATTCCCGCAGGAGCAGGCCTCTCCTCCTTCTACTATGATCATGTGCCCGAACTCACCAGCTGCATGAGAGTTTCCGTTCAGAACTCGCCGGTCAATGACGATACCTGTCCCGATCCCGCGATTAACGTACAGGAATACGAAATTGACAGGGTTGGCCTCGTGCTTGCCGAACCACAGCTCCGCCAACGCAGAGGCTTTCGCATCATTTTCTACTGTGATGCTACCGGCATCGGGACAGTGAGTGGCGATGATCTTCCCCAGATCCAAATTTTCCCATCCGAGGTCTGAAGCAAAGACCACTTTTGCTTGCGTCGAATCAACGATGCCGGCAACTGCGACACCAACGCCCATGAAAGTGGAGAGATGAAATCGTTTTCGTAGCGACTGTAACCCTTCGAGGCAGCGCGCGACGAAACGCTCGGGCTGGTTCGGCTCCGTCTTGATCTCCTCGCTGAGCTTCAGAGAACCATCGATGTCGACTACGGCAATCGTTGTCTTGGCCGAATCGAAGTAGATCGCTCCGACGAGATGTTTGCCTGTCTTCAAACGCAAGTCGATGGGGCTTCGACCCACGGTTTGGACGCGACTGGCCTCTTCGCCGACAAGATCCTCATCGAGGAGACCAGCCACGATGCTGGAGACTGTGCTTTTGTTCAGGTTGGCCAGCCGAGCGATCTTCGCGCGCGAGATCGGTTGGTTTTCGCGTATGACATTGAGAATTGCCGCGCGGTTGATGTTACGGACGACTGTCGAATTGATGCTAATGACACGCTCGTGTTTCGTTTTCTTGAAGGAGGTCATTTCTGAAGGGTCCGGTGGGCTCTTGTCTATTTGGTTGGTTGCCCCAACCAACTAACTCAAGCTTAACAGATTTCGGACAATTTGTCAAGCTTTTTTTTCGAAGTTGCTATTGAGACAAGAAGGGCTGCTAAGCAGGATTTGCGACCCCCAACCTTCGCTCGCTCTAAGTCGATTTCCAGCCCGGCTCACCGTCATCCTCGCCAGGCTGCAGTGTCAAAAATGAGACAGATGGGGGGTCTGAAACGAAGCGCCCAAGAGCCGCTTGACCGGTGAACCTAGCCAATGGGCTCGCCAACAGATAGGTGGACGTGAATTCCTCGCCCCTCGGAGACTTTCTCTCCGAGATCTTGTGAGAAATGCTTGAGCATCCTGCCGTTGCGACGCTGTCTCGCTTCGTCAGTTCACAATCTCGTCGATGTGAATCCATCGCTGGTGAGCTGCTGACCGTGCCGATCCGCATCCAATGTGAAGCCAGCGGCCCTCAGGTGGTTGTATCGGTCGAGGACACCGGCATCGGCATCCCTCCCGACGGTCTCCAGAAGATCTTTGAGCGCTTCTATTATCGTGTTGATCATGCACGCACGCGCGCGAGAGGAGGAACCGGATTAGGGCTTTCCCTTGCCAAGTGGATCGTAGAATCGCACAACGGCACGATCAGCGTGGAGAGCGAGTTGGGCAAGGGGAGTCGCTTCGTTATCCGCCTCCCGCTGGCGAGTCCAAACAGTTAAGGACTCGTTCCCACGGTCCCTGTGGGAACGCTTGGGAAGACGCCTAGGAGGCGGCGAGGTTGAACAGCATGTAGGACGGGAAGACTTCCCGTCCTACACGAGTCTCCAATACGGTTGCAGTGACAGACATTTGCACCGCCTCGCTCAGGAGAGATCCTTCCACACCCCGCCCGGTGGGTCGTCGTTCAGAACGACCACACGAGAAAACACGTCGCTCTGAGGTCGGCGTCAATGCCGAGCCCATTCGAAAACTCATGCTGAGCCCCGTTGCCGTCGAACGGGGCGAACAATCTGGTTCAAAAATGCGGATTCTTCACTCCGCTTCCTGCCCGACTGAGTCGGTCAGGCGGGCGCTCCGTTCAGAATGGCGCCCTGCTCTTTTTGGACGGCCTTGCAGGAAAGCGAAAACTAATCTCTCACGGCAGGAACTCCAGCGTCACATTGAGCGAGGGGAAGAACCCCAACATGTTGATCCTCTTCCCCGTCGTCCTCTCGAAGTAGAAAACGTTCTGCCTGTTGTAAACGTTGATGATGTTCAACCCGATGGCTGATGCTGCGATCTGGTAAGTGCTGGGCGGGACGGACGTAATCAGGTAGAAGCCGTAGGCATTCGATGCAGCGCCCCTCGTTGTACCGACGAGGATGACGTTGGCAAACGGGATGTGTTCGCCGCTGGAGCTGTCGGAGACCACACCGCGGATATCAAGAGCCTGCGCGAAGGCTATGCAGGGAAGGAGCGCGATGAGGATCGCGCAATAGAGGAGTCGCATGGTGGCAAACCTTCAATCCAAGTCAACAAACCCGCGGCTGTCGGATCGGAACAGGTGATATGTCAGGGAATGGAAAAGGAACTTGCGCGCTGCGGCCAGCAGGAAGTCCCAGTACACTACAAGTGACCGTGCTATCTGGATGAGAAGCAATACAGCACAGAAAGAAGATACAGGCTTCTTTTCGAAAGGGATCAGATGCAGATATCGCTGTCACCCAGTGGCGCTGGAGTTGCCTCCGAAAAAGCAGAGCACAAGAACTCGCTGTCATTTTGGGCCGGGCCGGCTAATATGTTCAGGCAGAACACTTACGGTTGAATCCACTGCCTGGCTTCCAAAGAGCCCAACCCCGCCCGAGATGTTCGTGTAGTCAGCCTCGTCGATCCTGACTGAGTAGGGGTCCCTGAAGAGATTCGCGACGCTGTAATTGTCATAGAGAGGCTGATCAAATTGGATGACCTTCAAGACCACATCCTGAAACTGCACTCCATCTCCATCGGAAAACCAAATCACATTCTCGAGGAACTTGATCCATTCTAACACTGAAAAGACCTCAGCCTCCCGGTAGCCGGCGTTGTACGACGATCTTCTTCTGACCTCTGGATGAAAGAACTCCCACGTCCCACGGTATTTGCTGATCACTCTCATCGCGACGGGGATCTGGCGTCGTTTCAGTTGCCAGCCCTGCGGTGTCAATGCAAGGTATTCGACTTCAAGGCGCGCAAGGAACCCTTTCGCCTGTGGAGAGAGCACTGCTTGGATCCCGTAATCCCACAACCCATAGCGATATGGATCGCGCAAGCAGAAGAAGTTGACTGGAGAAACTTGTGCGACACCAGGCACGGTGCTAACAGAGGTTGCAGTGCCGATGGAAGGGGATGAGACCGTCAATCTGTACGTTGTGCCTCTTGCTGGCCTGAATGGATAGGAAACATAGGCTACGATACCGCTCGCGTATCGGCTCGTGTCGGCTCGCTGAACTGTGGTTTTCTGGAATTGGTACAGAGCCGAATCAGATGAGATCGTCACGGTTGCATCCGTCACGGGGTGATCTTCGAGATTCTTCGCCGGGTCGTTGTCCGGCGGATCGTACGTACTACACACTCTCAGATACTGAGTGTCACTTTCCGTCGTGAGGACACAATAGACGACCATCCGAGGCTGAAACGGTGCGCTGGGCGAGAATGGTACGTCGCAAGCCTCGAAGAATAGCAACACCACGCCCGCGACAGCCGTGAAGAGGATGTATCCTTTCATCCTACTCCCTCTTGTTCGCGCTAGCAACGCGTGTCACGGCGGTAAATTGAGTGGTTTTTCCACATAAGTCGAGTTGAGATGACCGTCACCTCAACGGAACCTTGACTCGTGTGAGGTGACGATCATCTCAAATCCATTCATCTTCAGTGCTTGCCTCGGACGACGCCAATCAATCCGGAACGCAAATCGAAGCTCCGCATGATTGGTCACAATAGTCCCAGCAGTTGGTGACCTCTGGCGGGCCCCAATCGCAGTAACAATTGGTCGCCGTCTGTCGACAAGTCCATGGTTCTGGACAACAGACCACGTCACAGTATCCAATGGTCGCTTGTGACGTTGCCTGAGCAAAACCCAAGAACACCGTCGACAGTGCCAACACGGCGAACAAAACGGCAATGGTTTTCTTCATTGCACACCTCGCACAGGTTGGTTATAGATGTTGGTTAGTTATGGTATCCGAGATGGCTGTCACCACCTCGTGAAATCGATCCTCCGAGAGACGCCCCTTCCAGATTCTTTCGACACGACCGCTCGTTGTTCTGATGATCGTTTCCGGGACCCTTTGGAGCTTGTTCCTTTTCAGCAACCAGTCTTTGTCTGCCGTAAAGAAAACGGGAAAAGCGACTTTTTGCTCTTCTAGGTGCAACACGCCAGCCCGTCTTAACCTCATCCACAATCTTCTTCCACAAGGGCAACGTCTCTCTGCAGAAGTGGCAACCCGTGCTGAATACGAATATCAGTTGCCTTGCTGACGTTGTGTCCAAACGCGCACCGCTGTTCAGCGGAACGATGCCCGCAAGGGAGAAATAGTCTCCCGTCTTGAGCGATTCCTGCTGCGCGGAACTTGGCCCCTGCTTGAACTCTCTATTCTGGCGGGCAAGGATGACAACCTCAACCACAAGGACCACAACGACCAGATGTAGGAACATGTTATACAGGTTCTTCCCTGTCAGATATGATCTGAGCTCGTTCATGGTTTGTTCGGAATGTCTGTGATTGATTGCCGTGCATTGATTCTGAGAACAAACAGTGAAAGAAAAAGCAAGGCAAGGCTCTTGATAAGAAACCATTCATCCGTTTGTGACAGAAACAAGTCACCAAAGCAACCGCATGGCCTGTCCTCGCCCAGAAAGAGCAGACCAACACCAAAGGCTGACAAGAAGAAGAAAGAAGAGATGAATGTAACTACCGTGACCCATCTCTTGAACAGAAGCAGGCATCCGCCAGCAACTTCCAGTAAGGAAAGAGGGATAACGATGATTCGTCCTGCGTCGGCAGTTATGGGAAGTATGGTTGCCACGAATGTGGATGCGCTCGCAGGAGCATACAGCTTCGAGATTCCACTCAGGAGAAAAACGCAGGCGAGAAGGAAGCGCGCAGAAGAAGCCGCTGTGCGCAAGAAGGTCGAGCAACCGTTGATCGTGTGCGGCGCTGTTTCTAACTCGATCCTCTGCTGTGTCACGATCGTCTTCACTCCTCATTCCTCCAATCGAGGGAGCGAGCGTCCCTCGTATGTGTCTGTAAGCTATCGTAGCGATTTGCGAAACGCAAGACAAAGAGGTATCATTTCTGGGTAGCATTCCTAGGTATCATTCCTGGGTGTATCAGTCTCTCTTCCGACTTCCCTGATACCGTGCCTTCAGTTGTCTGAATGAAACGCAAAACATACGCTTTATCCATCGATGAAATTCTTGATCGGTATTGAAGCCGAGTTCCTCAGCTAAATCACACGCCCTGCAGTCACCAGCCCTGAGTCGATCAATCACGACCTCCTTCAACCTCTCGTCGATGGAGCTCTTGATTGTGACGTGATATGTGCGACGGAAAGCTCGCTCTAAGTCTGAAAGGTCAACACCCTTGGCAGCAGCGATCACTTTGACCGAAAGTGTGGCACTCAGATGCGCATCGATGTACTTGACGGTCCATTCCGCCAACTCGAGATCAAGCATCGTCACCTCCCCCCAAGACAACAGTCAGAGTTGTCTCGGTTGATCGAAGTTCAGCACTCTCTCCGCATCGTGAACCGTTATTAGCATATACTGGCGAATAACGAGAAGAAACACGACTCCCTTCCCCCGTCTGGTCGGCGGACATCATCCGATACGACTCCTTGCGGACGAGAGGCGCGTCCAGGCTGCCTCAGCAGCCTCCAGCCAAGAAAAATCTACCTCTGGCAAAAGCAAACCACAATACCGGAAACTCGGTATTTTTTCAGATTGGCAGAATTGCGAAAAAGCAGGTCAGAGGTTCGTTGGAGCAACAATGACAGTTCTGTAATTCTGTGTTCATGTTCCTGCAAGGGTGTCGCCGTATCTTAGTGATAAAGACGATGGTACGGCTCATCTCTCATAGGGTAAATCGATGACGGAACGGAAAGACGAAGATAGACCCGAAAAGGTCTCCGTTGACGGGAGGCAGATTCTTCTCCGGTTCATCTTGATCTTGGGCATTGCCGTAGTCATGCTCTTGCTGATCCGCTACACACTTCTTCGATGAACAGATCATTGATTCACATCATCAATAACAAAGGAGTTACAGTCATGACGTCCAAATCAATCTTTCTTCCTCTTGTCGGAGCAGCGCTCCTGAGTATCTCTCCCGCCATTGGCCAAGTGCAGGCAACAAAGCAAGCCGAGCCAAAACAGGAAGCCACCCCGCCTCACACCGTTCTCCATTCGATGCGGGCAAGACGATTACATGCCAAGCATGTGAAGGGCGCCGCGGTAACAACGGGGATGAAGAAACAAGAGCAGGCTACCGCCACGACGGACAAAAAGGAGCAGGTTGCTTCCACCAAGAGGATGATAAAGAAAGCCTTGGCGAAGACCACGAAGGGTAAAGCCTCTTCTTCAAAGCTGGTGCCTCGCACGAAACATACGTCGGAGAAACATCAATCGGTTGTCCCCATCTACAGTGAACAGGTGACAGAGGCACAGAACCCGTTCGCCTCCGGCAACGATCCGTTCAAGGATTTCTTCGCCAATGACTTCTTCAAGCAGTTCTTTGGTCCAGAAAAGCAGAAAGAAGTAAAGCGGACACTCGGTTCAGGCGTGATCGTCTCGAAGGATGGTTACATACTGACGAACAATCACGTCGTTGACGGCTCGCAGAAGCTGACGGTCGTCCTGGCGAACAAGGAGAAATACACAGCCAAGGTCGTTGGAAGAGATCCGAATACGGATGTTGCTGTCATCAAGATCAATGCGAAGGATCTGCCGGTGGCAACCCTGGCCAACTCTGATCAGGTGAAGATCGGCGAATGGGTCATCGCTGTCGGCAACCCGTTCCAGTTGACGCACACGGTAACAGCCGGCATCATCAGCGCCAAGGGGCGGGCGTCGGTCAATTTTGCAGACTATGAGGATTTCATCCAGACGGATGCCTCCATCAACCCTGGTAACAGCGGTGGCGCGTTGGCGGATCTCGATGGCAATGTTATCGGCATCAACACGGCCATCTATAGTCCGTCGGGAGGGAACGTCGGCATCGGATTTGCCATCCCCATTGACATGGCTAAGAAAGTCATGGAGGAGCTGATTTCAAAAGGGAAGGTTACCCGTGGATATCTAGGTCTCATTCCACAGGACATCGACCAAAGCCTCGCCAAAGCGTTAAACCTAAAGACGACCGAGGGGTCAATAGTTGGAGACGTGACCGCGGATGGGCCGGCTGCGAAAGCCGGGATCAAGCATGGCGATGTGATCATCGAGTTCAACGGGAAGAAGATTGAGAGCAGCACTGAGTTGCGGAACATTGTGGCGGCGACAGCGCCGGGATCCTCGGCCACCGTGAAAATCCTCCGTGACGGCAAGGAGAAGGATCTCACCGTCACGCTGGGCGAGCGTCCGAGCGATGGAGAACTGGTGAAGGAATCAAACTCCGAGCCGGAGCAGGAGACTCACAAGAAATTGGGCCTCTCGATCCAGACGCTCACGCCGGACATCGCAGCACAACTCGACTACAAGAATGAGCACGGAGTTGTCATTACAGAGGTTACACCCGGAAGTCCAGCGGACGACGCGGGGATGCAGCGCGGCGATCTTATCAAAGAGGTGGACCAGACAGCTGTACGGTCTGTGAGCGAGTTCAAGAAAGCGGTTGGAACTCTGCACACCGGCGATAGCGTTGCATTTCTAGTGCGCCGAGGTGAGAACACGTTCTACGTGGGAATTCAAATCGCGTGAAGTACCAATGCAGAATTAACGGCCACTCATCCCGATCGGACGAGAGGGTGCCCGTTCTCCTTTTTTCCGCGATTCTTGTCCGGTCAACAGAGAGTAAGATCATGCAAACCTTCCGGTTCTTGAAACGAGCTATGTTGATCGTCACAGCTGTTGTGCTGGCGCTGACAACATCAGCACAGGCTCAGTACTTTGGTCGGAACAAAGTGCAATACCAAGATTTCCATTTCGAAGTCCTCCACACGCCGCATTTTGAAATCTACTATTACCCTGACGAAAAGGATGCGGTGGACGTTGCCGCGCGGCTGGCCGAGCGGTGGTATGCCCGGCACGCAGCTATCTTCCATCACAAGCTGAACGGCCCTCAACCTCTTATTTTGTACGCGAGTCATCCGCAATTCGAAGAAACGAACGCGATTTCAGGCTTCTTGGGTGAAGGCGTCGGCGGTGTGACAGAGCCGGCCAAACGACGGATTGTGCTGCCTCTTGCTGGTCCCCTCAGAGAGACTGACCACGTGATCGGGCACGAGCTCGTGCACGCGTTCCAATATGACATCACGGGGCATGGAGAATCCGGTGCTTCATCTGGAAATCCCGCTGCGGAACAGATGCCGCTCTGGTTTATCGAAGGGATGGCTGAGTATCTTTCGCTGGGACCTATCGATCCGAATACGGCGATGTGGATGCGCGAGGCCACCTTGAAGAAGCTTCCCACAGTCAAGGATCTTGACGAGCCCGAGTACTTCCCGTACCGCTACGGTCAAGCACTCCTGGCGTATATTGGGAGCAGGTGGGGGAATGAAACCATCGGGAAGCTCTTGAAGGCCGCCGGGCGCCGAGGGGATGTCAACGCAGCCATCGACAGCGTTCTCAAGATCAAACCGGACTCGTTGGCGAAGGCTTGGCATGCGGCGCTTCACGCGCAGTATGATACGCTGCGCAGCCAGACGTCAAAGCCCAGTGATTACGGTCCGTCGTTGATCTCCAGCAAGAATGGGGGTGGCGAGCTTAATGTCTCTCCGGTACTCAGTCCGGATGGCAAGCGGCTGGTATTTTTCTCTGAGCGCGATCTCTTTTCAATCGATCTGTACCTTGCTGATGCACGCACTGGAAAGGTCATAAAGAACATTTTTCGGCGAGAGCTCGATCCGCACTTCCAAAGCCTGGAGTTTATCAACTCCACCGGTTCGTGGGATCCGGAAGGCAAGTGGTTCGTTGTCTCAGCGGTTGTCAATGGTAGACCTGCGCTGGCGATCATCGATGTTCAGAAAGGCAAGGTTGAGCGCGAAATTCCCTTCCCGGACCTCGGTGAAATCTTTGATGCCGCGTGGTCGCCTGATGGGCACGAGATTCTGTTCTCCGGCCTTGCCGGCGGGTTCACGGATCTTTTCCTATATGATCTTGAGACGGGCAAAACCCGACGCCTGACGGACGACGAGTATACCGAGCTTCAGCCAGCGTGGTCGCCGGACAACAAGAAAATCGCATTTGTCACCGACCGCTTCACAACCAACCTTTCCGATCTGAGCATAGGGAATTATCGGCTTGCTGAGATGGACCTGGCGACAGCGACGATTACGCCTCTCCCGGACATCGGCAACGCAAAGAGCATCGATCCACAATGGTCGCCGGATGGGAAGGCATTGTACTTCCTTTCAAACCGAGGCGGCATCTCGAACATCTATCGGCTCGATCTGACGACGGGAACGATCGCGCAGCTCACGAATGTCTTTGGCGGCGTGAGTGGAATTACAGACCTGAGCCCGGCGCTCTCCGTCGCGCCGAAGGGAGATCGGCTCATCTACAGCGTTTATGAGGATGGGAAGAACAATATCTACGCTGGAGATTCGCTGCTGGTGCCGTCGCGGAAAGACCTCCCGGAGGAGAAATTTGTCCATAATCCCGCCGTGCTTGCACCACCTCAACCTGGCGATCCATTGCTTGCTAATCTCAACGATCCGAAGATCGGCTTCGAGCCCGACAGCTCCTTTCACACCACGCCGTATCATGCAGGGCTCTCGCTCGATGGCGTCGGGACAACGTCACTTGGGGTAGGCGCCGATCGATTCGGAACCTATCTTGGCGGGGGAGCCACCCTCTTCTGGAGTGACATCCTCGGTAATGACAACCTGGCGACTGCCTTGCAGGTACAGACCGTTAACAATCTGATCAGCCTCGGTGGTCTTGTCGCGTACTTCAATACGGCCCACCGCTGGAATTGGGGGGCGATTGTCGAGCAGACTCCATATCTTCTCACAAACTATGTCGCGGGTTACACATATGTCAATGGAGTCCCGGCATATGTCGAGCAAGACATTGTCTATCGGGAGATGGATCGCGAAGTCTCCGGCATCATGAGCTATCCCTTCAGCGATGTTCTTCGAACCGAATTCAGTGCCGGCTTCAGCAGCATCAGTTTCTTGGAAGAAACCGTAACGAGGGCAGCATCACTCCAAACGGGTGAGGTCTTGATGAACCAGACGCAAGACATCACGCCATTCCCCGCTCTCAATATGGGCTCGGTCAGTGCGGCCCTGGTGTACGACAATAGTTACTTCGGCGCGGCAAGCCCTCTCCTCGGTGAACGTTATCGATTCGAGGTATCACCGACGTTCGGTTCGTTGAGCTGGCTCGAAGTGCTGATGGATTACCGACAGTACTTCATGCCATTGCGGCCATTTACGATTGCCGTTCGGGCATTGCATTATGGAAAATACGGCGGCGGTGCTGAGGACAGTCGGCTGGCACCTCTGTATCTCGGCTACCCGGGTCTCGTTCGGGGGTACGACATGAATTCGATGAGCGTCAGTGACACATCCATCGTCGACCGTATACAGGGGAGCAAGATCCTTGTGGGAAATGTCGAGCTCCGGTTTCCCCTCCTGGGGCTCTTCGGCATCGGGAAAGGATACTACGGATACCTTCCGATCGAAATGGCAGGATTCTTCGATGGAGGGGTGGCATGGCAAAACGGCGACAAGGCATGGTTCCTGGGAGGAGATCGCAAGCCTGTGCGGACCATTGGTGTCGCTCTTCGCATCAACCTCTTCGGCTTGATTGGAGAGCTTGATTACGACCGACCGTTGAACCGGCTGGGGGTCGGATGGGGGTTCGAGTTCAATGTCGCTCCGGGCTTCTAGGCGACAGATGCTTGGAATTGCGGCGTGGGTTAATGCATTGTCACGAGGGGAAGCAAGGAAACGCTCCAGGCGGCGTTCCGGCACTTTGGCCGGAATGCCGCTTTTCCTTGATTGGGCGTGGGGGGGGAGGGCTCGCCTCAGCGGGGCGAGATGATTCGCTAGTTGAATCTGTAAGAAAACGTCAAGCCGTTTGGTGATGGATAGATGATGAACCTGCTCTCTGGCCGACCTGACGGGTGGGCTCGTCTTCGTTCCC
>Ga0315282_10011506_pt1 | contig 13692 bp, 6 predicted proteins | sample YL17G07_20_MG_FD_203693 | JGI IMG/M metagenome (GOLD analysis project Ga0315282, IMG submission 203693) | Sediment microbial communities from Yellowstone Lake, YNP, Wyoming, USA - YL17G07_20 | ecosystem: Environmental > Aquatic > Freshwater > Lake > Sediment | place: USA: Wyoming | collected... | reverse complement strand
TTGTAAGTCATCGCTCCTTTGGATTTCGAAAACCGGATTACTTCATCGCGGCCATCTATCATTGTTGTGCCGATTTGCCTTTACCATGACCCTATTTTTCATGAACACTTTTGGGAGAGGAACCAGATTTTCAAGCATCTTGAGTTGTGGGAGATGAAGACCAGACCCCCCTCGCAGAGCGAAGACGCCATTGGTAACGATTTACCTTGATGATTCGGACTCTCAGGTTTCATCTCCTGATTCCTTCTACGCAGACCCGGATTACCCGATAGATTCCTATCTAAGCTGATGGGGCCATTAATCTTATTCGGGCGGAGGGGTTGGTTTACCCGCAGGAGGGGGCAAACATCCCATTTTTCTACCCCGTGAGGGCATTGATTTCATTCCTCCATTTCCATTATGATAAAAGGTATGAAAGGATTCTTTAACCGGCTCCTACGGATTGATCTCTCCAGAAGAAAAACATCGGTTGAGAAGATCCCTGGTGAGATTCTTCAGAGTTACCTCGGGGGAAAAGGATTAGGGTCCTATCTCCTCCTTAAAGAGAATCCACCCGGGATCGACCCGCTATCACCTGAAAACCGGTTGATCTTTACTGCGGGACCTCTTGCGGACACTCCTTTCTATGGCTCCAGCCGTTTCGCCATTTTTACGAAATCTCCACAGACAGGGATCTATTCCGAATCGTATTCGGGAGGAAAGATCACGATCCCTCTCAGCCGGACCGGTTATGACGCCATCATCCTTAAAGGGAGATCGAGCCACCCGATCTTTCTTGAAATCGGCGATGGGGAAGTCTTATTCCACGATGCCGCTGCTCTCTGGGGTGAAGATACCTACGAGGCAGAACGAGCCATTCTCAAAAGGGTTGGCATGAAGGGGGCCGGAGCCCTGGTCATTGGGCCGGCCGGAGAGAACCAGGTCAAATTTGCTGTCATTGAGATTGAGCAATGGCGTTCTCTCGGAAGGGCGGGGATGGGCGCTGTCATGGGATCGAAGAAGCTCAAAGGCATTGTCTTTCATGGCAATCAGAGAAGGGAACTTGCCGATCTCTCTTCCCTGAAGCGACTCGCCGGGGAGTTTAAAGAACGGGTGAAGGACCATCAAACCGTTGAGATTTATAAGAAGTATGGTACACCCATGCTCGTCTCCATCATGAACACAATCGGCGCTTTTCCTACGCAGTACTGGTCCAAAGGGACACTGGAGGGCTGGGAAGGTATCAGCGCTGAGAGCTTGATGGAACGCTGCCATGTCGTCTCCTCAGCCTGCCCTCATTGTTTGATGGCCTGCGGAAAAATTTCGGAGGTCAAAAGGGGGCGTCACCGGGGTCTCCGCATCATGGGGCCCGAGTATGAAACGATCTATGCCTTCGGAGGACTCTGCATGGTCAAATCGATTGAGGAGATCATCTACCTCAACGATCTGTGTGACCGCCTGGGCATGGATACGATCACCGGCGGAAACCTGGTTGCTTTTGCCATCGAAGCTTCGAAAATGCGAAAGATCAACGAGGACCTTCGTTACGGGGACGTTGACGGCATTGCCAACCTCTTGACGAAGATCGCTTATCGGAAGGGAGTTGGAAGGATTCTCTCGGAAGGGGTCCGCCATGCTGCAAAGGTATGGGGCATGGAGGAGAGCGCCGTTCATGTGAAGGGTCTTGAGCCTGCCGGTTTCGATCCGAGGGTCCTAAAAGGGATGGGGCTTGCCTATGCCACTTCGGACCGCGGTGCCTGCCATCTCAGAGCGACCTTCTACAAATCGGAACTTTCCGGGCAGATCGACCCGGGTAAGGTGAAGGGAAAGGCCAGGCTGTTTGTCGATTTCGAAGACAAGATGACCCTTTTCGATGCCCTGATCCTCTGCCGTTTTTATCGGGATCTCATCACCTGGAAAGACCTTCAGGAGATCATCAAATCTGCCTGCGGCATCACCCTGAAGAAGGGAGAGCTTAAAGCATTGGCATCCCGGATTATCAATCTTGCCCGGGCCTTCAATCAGCAAGAAGGGATGACGAAAAGAGACGACAAGCTTCCACGCCGTTTCTTTCGGGAAGTCCTTCAGGAGACAAAAAAAACGCTTCGGCCCGAAGATCTGGCGTTCATGCTGAAGGAGTACTATCAATTGCGAGGATGGGCATAAGAAGTGATCATTGCAAATGGAAAACTTAGCAATGCAAATTTAGCAATGAAAGTCCTCGGAATTTTATAATTTCAATGCTAACTTTGCACTGATCAATGGGTTTTAGTTATGGTCTTTCGGAGTCTGAAAACAAAGATCCTTCTTGGCGTCATCATCGTCGTGGTGGTGATCGAAGGGATCTTCCTCTACCTCAATATCACCTCCCTCTCCCGGCAGATCCTCGAGAAGACCGAAGAGGAGGCCTTCAACCTCAGCGAAACCATCCGTCTCAGCATTCGCAATGCCATGATCAAGGATCGAAGAGACGAATACCAGAGGATCATCGATGACGTCGCCCAGAGAAAAGGGATTGTCGAGGTCAGAATTTTTAACAAGATGGGTGAAATCACCGTTTCCTCCGATCAGTCCAAAGTGGGGACGGTGGTGAACAAGAGGGCTGAGGCTTGCTATGGATGCCACCGGGAGGATGAGGCAAAGCTCCTCCTTCCCTCGGACAGCAAAACCCGCATTTATCAGGTAGAGCATCAGAGGCTCCTCGGCTTGATCAATCCAATTTACAACGAGCCCTCCTGCTATCCCTGCCATCAGAAAACCCTGAACGTCCTCGGGGTCCTCGATACCATGATCAGCCTGGAGGGCTTTGAAAAGGAGAAGACCCGTATCTACAATCGGATGGTCCTCTCAGGAATCATCAGCGTCATCATTCTCAGCCTCCTGTTGAGCCTGCTTCTCACTCGCGTGGTGAACAAACCCATTGATAAGCTTCTTGGCGCCACGAAGAGGGCCGCGGACGGAAATCTCGACCAGGCCGTCTCCATCCGATCTCACGACGAATTAGGAGAGCTTTCTGATTCCTTCAACAACATGATCTCCGAGCTGAAGCGATCCCGCGACGCCATTGAAGAATGGACGCAAACCCTGGAGCATCGAGTCCAGGAGAGGACCCAGGAGCTTCAGAAAGTCCAGGATCAGCTCGTTCACGCTGGGAAGATGGCTGCCCTCGGGGAACTGGCCGCCGGGGTGGCCCACGAGATCAACAATCCCCTTACCGGAGTCCTCACCTTCAGCTCCCTGCTTCTGAAAAAGGTGGATGAGAATCACCCCTGGAAAAAGGACCTGGATACGATTGTCCAGCAGACCTCCCGATGCCGGAACATTGTGAGGGGCCTTTTAGATTTTGCCCGCCAGAGAAAACCGGACAAGAGGCCATGGGATATCCACCAGCTGCTCGATAAGACCCTGCTTCTCGTGGAGAAGCAGGCTCCCTTCCAGAATATCCAGATCGTCAAGGAATTTAGTGCCAATCTCCCCATGCTTTTCATCGATGGAGACCAGATCCAGCAGGTCTTTATGAATATCCTTCTCAACGCAGCCGATGCGATGTCAAGGGATGGCGGCACTCTGAGTATCAGGACAGAGCGGAAGGATGGAATGGCTGAAATCGCCTTTTCGGATACGGGGTGTGGTATTTCCAAAGAACATCTCTCCAAGCTCTTCGATCCCTTCTTCACCACGAAGCAGACAGGAAAGGGAACCGGGCTGGGCCTGGCGATCAGCTACGGAATCATCCAGAGTCACAATGGGGATATTAAAGTGGAGAGCGAGGCGGGGAAGGGATCGACGTTCCGGGTCAGGCTTCCCCTTGAGGCGGAGAATCCTGATGGGGCTTAAACAACCATTCCGAAAATGTAGAGACGCCCCCTCACGCCTGCGCGCTGAAGCGCCGCGGTGCGCAATCGCCGGACGTCTTTACGATGCGTATTCGTTGAGCGCGGATCAGATAATGCTTGTGATTATTTTATGTTCCTGATCAGCTCTTTCAGCCGATTTTCTCCTTCCTCCTCGGTTTCAAAACCCACCGCTCCCGAAAGATAAGAATTCTTTTGAACGCAGAGGATTTGCCCCTTATAGGGATCCTCTCCCTTCAATGCCTTGTGGCCGGACCATGTCAAAACCCCCAAATCAACCCTTCCCTTTTTAGACAGGTAATCCTTATAGGCTTTCAGGGCGTTCGTAGATTCCTGAGCATTCTTGTACATGGCCAGGAAGAGATGAAATTCCTTCTCTCCATCGATATATGTCCCCTGAAAACCCTTCTTCAGGAATTGGTGGCCCAGAAGTCCCTCCGGGAAATACTGGATTGAACCAGGTTTAAATCTCTGCTGGGGGAAGAAACCCATCTCTTTTGGCGGAAGGGAAGGTTCCGTGATTTTTGACGCAATGGCCATCCCCATCTGTTTCAGGATAGATGGGTTTGGCCCCCCGGAATTGAGCATGACAAAATACCTGCCTTTGTAAAAAAAGGCGGATTGATCGTCCAGATAGGAATCGAGGCCAAATCCTCCGGGTCGGTTCTCGTTTCTGTGTCGCGAAAAGACTCCAAAGGCCTGAAGCACATTTCCCATATCATAGATGTCCAGGTCAATCTGATCCCCTCGCTTTTTCGAGGTCTGATACCCTGCAAAGAGAGATTTCTCGAATCCGTATTTGAGGAAAAGCTCCGCCTGGCCGTCGATATGTTCAAAAAGAGTTTTCCGATTGAAAATCGTTGGACCTTCGACCACGGCCCAGTTTTCCGGTAACTCTTTGGGAAGGAGCGATTCCAAGGGGATTGCCGCTGAAGACCTCCCTGCCGGGATCAGCATGGCTGCACAAACAAAAAGGATCATCAAATAGAGGTATCTAACAAATGCAGAGTTCGCTCTCCGGGCGAACCGGATATGCCCGGAGGGAGACGGATTTCCCGGGCTGTTCGGGGAACAGCCCCTACAAAATAGTCTGCTGGGAAAATTATGTGGCTTGAGATAGGCCATGAAAAAGATCCTGAGCCTCCTGTATCTGTTTTTTTATATCAATCCCTCTCCTGCACACGACCGTGCAGGAAGGACATTCGGAGCAGTTTTCGATGGCCTCGGCTGCGGACGATTCCAACAAGACCTTCCGCGCAAGTCGATCGTTCTGGTAGCCGTCGTGGTACACCCATGCTCTTAACAGATCGCCATAGGCAACTCCATGGGAGCATTCGCCCTCACATCCTCCGCACATCGTACAAATTCTTCCCTGAAGAAAGGACTGATAGGTTTTCAAATCATTGAATTCTATCCGGGAAAGGGACGTTCCCATGGCAGCGGCGCATTCCTCGATCTGCTCAACGGTGGTCGCCCCTGGCACGGCCGCCGATACATTCTCATCCTTCAACACATATTTAAGAGCTGCCTGGTGAGGGGTCAAACCGCCCATCCTCTCCTTCTTATACCCACCCGCCTGTGTCTTCATGGCCACAACCCCAATGCCGGACTTTGCCGCGACGGCTACGGCCTCTTTCAATTTTTTCGAATGGGTGAAGTTGTAGGAAACCAGAGCGACATCATGATGACCTGTTCTTGCCGCCTCCTTTAAGAGGGCAGCCATATTGCTGTGGGCAGAGAATCCTGCAAAACGCGCCTTCCCCTCCTTTTTCATCTTTGTCATGAATTCGAAAAGCCTTCCGTCTGAGACCTCCTCAGGACGATTGAGGTTATGCCACAGGAGAACATCTATATAATCCGTTCGGAGCCGGCGGAGACTCCTCTCCACGGAATCTCGCATCTTCTTTTCATCGTGGTCGTGAAGCTTCGTCTCGATGAAGACCTTATCTCGTTTTCCCTGGAAGGCCTTTCCCACCATCTCCTCATTTTTCCCTCGCATATAACAATCGGCTGTATCAAAGAAATTGATCCCGAGATCAAAGGCCCGAAGAAGGACAGCGAGGTCACTGCAATTCATCACCCCCATGCCAACAGTGGTTACTTTGAGCCCGGTCTTTCCGAGGATTCGATATTCGAGGGCCGACATCTTTTCGGTCCTCCCAGAAGAAGAGCTAACCTGCAGAACCTGGGGAGCAGCAATCCCTAAAAGAGCTGACGATAAGCCCTTGATAAATTTTCTTCTCCCCATTTTGTCTGAAAACATCTGGCCCCCCGGGCGACGAATATTTGACGGAGCGGGTCACTTTTTACGAGACCATCCTATTTGTATTTTCTCTAAATTTCATTATAATCTATCCGAATGGATTTTCAATGCGGAGGGACCAGTTTTGGTAACCCTTCACTTTCGCGGGGAAGGAGGACTTCAGTTGCCCTCATAAGCTTAGCTAAAACCCGCTATTTACAGTTGGAATCTTCTCTCTGGAGTCGAGCCCCTTCGAGACCGTTCGCCCTGAGTGCTTCGACTTCCTATTCCGTTCGTCCTGAGCCTGTCCTTCGACTCCGCTCAGGACATTCGGAAAAAACCGTTCGCCCTGAGCCTGTCGAAGGGTGAACGGCGCTCAGGACAGGCTTCAGGCGGAAGAACTCCGGCTGAAGCCTCTACTCCCACAAATAAATGAGGGGACACCCGTTTTGAGATGATCGTCTTACACGCAGGAGTTTTTGAGAATAACTTTCTTCTCTGGGGAGAAACGCCTGAGGGCCCGGATCCCCTGAGAGTCAAAAGGCCCACGGCTAAAAGTCATTTGCGAACCGGTTCGGTTATTCCTCCACCTCTTCGCTATGGCGCCGGGGTAGAAAGGCTATCCGCTACCTTTAAACAAGTAGGCTTCGATTTCAAACCCGCTAGGAAATCGATCGAGTCCATGACTGTCTGGCTCCCCACGGCGGGCGGTAGTCCCATCCCTTCCAGCCCGCTAATCGCTGAACCTCCTGAGTCTGCCGTGGCACCTGTCCTGGCTCCCTGGAACGTCACCGCGCTTCGATTGCCCGTAGAAAAGGCGGCGGAATTTTTATGTCGCTGCATAGGCACGCAAACCCTTGGGCTGGGTGTCATTGTCGGGAAGGATCTTTCCTTTTGGGCAATGGCGATGCGCTTCGCAGGTGCCCTCGTTGCAAAGCAGCAGTTTCTTCCTGATGTGACCAGGATTGATGGAGTTTGTTTCGCCCAGTGGAAACCGGTCTTCTCGGGGGTTGATAACGAGAGCCTCGCAAAGCTTGCCAGGGTTATGCCAGCCGTGGCACGGGCATTGACCCGTGAAGCTTCCTCACCCCCCCATGCTCACCCTATCTCCATTCTCACCCCCTTTATAAACATCACGGTAGATTATTTGGTCCGATCTTCTATCACAATTGGGTTTAAGACCGGTGCAGATGCAAAACGCAGACTCCCAGAGAAACCGGTTGTACACGACAGCCTTCATGACCAGTGGCTTCATGCGCTACGTGCTCGTGGTGGCATCATGGAAGGAGATGCAGCGAAGCTTCTTCAACTGACCACCCGTGCGAAAGAGTGGGCGCGGCCCATATCGATCTCTGCCACAGCCCCCTTTCGTCTCTGTTTCCGGATCGAAGAACCCACCCTCCCACCCCAGCAGGATCAATGGTATGTCCGATACCTGCTTCAGGCCAATCATGATCCCAGCCTTCTCATCCCCGCTGAAGACCTATGGAAAGGTAAGATTCTGCGAGCAATCACGGATGAGAGTTTCAACCCTAATGAGTATCTCCTGCTGTCTCTCGGTCAGGCATCGGGGATCTGCCCCCACATTGAAGGCAGCCTGAGGACATCAAAGCCGGCAGGTTATGAACTTGACGCCACGGGTGCATACGATTTCCTCTCCCGGAAGGCGTTCATTCTCGAGCAGTCTGGGTTTGGCGTGATGCTGCCAGCGTGGTGGACTCGAAAGGGAACGAAACTTCGCTTGACGGCACGGGCCAGTGTGAAGTCTCCGGAGATGCAGAGTGCGAGCGGGCTTTCGCTCGATCAGATCGTTCAATTCGCGTGGGAAATAGCCCTTGGAAATGAAAAGCTTTCCTTTGAAGAACTCCAGAAGCTGGCAATGCTTAAGGCTCCCCTGATTAAAGTGCGGGGCCAGTGGGTGGAGATGAATGCAGAGGAAATTCAGGCCGCCCTCCAATTCTGGAAGAAGAAGGCGACGGACCAGGCAACTGTGCGTGAGGTCATCCGGATGGCCCTGGGAGGAGGGAGGACTCCCGGAAATATCCCTATCGAAGGGATCGCTGCATCGGGCTGGATTGCCGACCTTCTTAAAGGACTTGAGGGACGAACCTCTTTCCGTGAATTGTCCCCGCCGGAGGGCTTTAGCGGAACGCTACGTCCATATCAGGTGCGCGGTTATTCCTGGCTGGGGTTCCTCCGACAGTGGGGTCTGGGGGCCTGTTTAGCCGACGATATGGGCCTCGGCAAGACCATTCAGACCCTGGCCCTCATCCAGCAAGACTGGGAATCGGGGAAGCGGCGCCCTGTTCTTCTGATCTGTCCGATGTCTGTTGTGAGCAACTGGCAGAAAGAGGCGAGCCGATTCACGCCAGGCCTTCCTGTGATGGTTCACCACGGGGTTGACAGGAAGAGGGGTGAGAAACTTGCGGAAGAGGTCTCTCAAACTGCCATCGTCATATCGAGCTATGCTCTCCTGCATCGGGACTTCGAGGTACTGAAGGAGATTGACTGGGAAGGGGTTGTGCTTGATGAGGCCCAGAACATCAAGAATCCGGAGACCAAACAGGCAAAGGCTGCCAGGGCGATTAAGGCAGGCTACCACATTGCGCTTACGGGCACACCGGTTGAGAATAATGTCGGAGATCTCTGGTCCATCATGGAGTTTCTGAATCCGGGCTTCCTCGGGAGTCAGAGGGAGTTCAAGGAAACCTTCTTCATACCGATTCAGGCGGGCCGCGATCCTGTGGCAGCGGAAAGGTTGAAACACCTCACCGGCCCCTTCATCCTTCGTCGTCTCAAGACCGATAAGGCCATCATTACCGATCTTCCCGAAAAGATGGAGATGAAAGTATTTTGCACGCTGACGAAGGAACAGGCTTCGCTCTACGAAGCGGTTGTGAAAGAGACCCTGAGCGCTCTGGATGAAACCGAAGGCATACAGAGAAAAGGGATCGTCCTGGCAACCCTTTCAAAGCTCAAACAGGTCTGTAATCACCCGGCGCAGTTCCTGGGCGACAATTCTCCAATCCCCGGACGATCGGGTAAACTGGCCCGTCTGACTGAGATGGTGGAAGAGATGATGGAAGTGGGTGATCGGGCGCTCATCTTTTCTCAGTTTGCGGAGATGGGCAGAATCCTCCAGAGGCATTTACAGGAAAGCTTTGGACGGGAAGTCCTTTTTCTTCATGGTGGGGTGACGAAGAAACAGCGCGACCGGATGGTCGAGCGTTTCCAGGGGGACCATGACAGCCCATTTCTTTTTGTCCTTTCTCTCAAGGCGGGCGGCACGGGTTTGAATCTCACGCAGGCAAACCATGTGATCCATTTCGACCGCTGGTGGAATCCAGCCGTGGAGAATCAGGCAACGGACCGGGCCTTTCGCATCGGGCAAACCCGAAACGTTCAGGTCCATAAATTTATCTGTGCAGGCACGCTGGAGGAAAAGATTGATGAAATGATTGAACGAAAAAAAGAGATTGCCGAAAAGGTGATCGGGGCGGGTGAGGGCTGGCTGACCGAGTTATCAACGGCCGAACTCAAGAATCTTTTCGGCCTGACAAAAGAAGCAATAGGAGAATAGAATGGTCTGGTGGGATGAGTACCCCCGTTACAAACGTTCCATACCCCGGGAGGCAAAGGGTGGGATTAAAGCCCAGTCAAGGCGCGGTACATTCGGAGAGACCTGGTGGGCCAGGCGTTGGATTTCAGTGCTGGAGAGCTTTAATATCGGAGCAAGATTGGGCCGGGGGCGATCTTACGCGAGGAGCGGCCAGGTTCTCTCTATCGAGATCGATAAAGGCAAGGTCACGGCAAAGGTTCAGGGGTCACGGCCCAAACCTTACGATATCAAGATCGAAATTAAGCCTCTCTCTTCTCCGGATTGGCAAAAACTGACCAAAGCCTTGTCTCGTGAAGCTATCTTTTCAGCCAAGCTGCTGGCTGGCGAGATGCCTCCGGATATTGAAAAGGTTTTTGAAAAGACGGGGTTATGCCTCTTCCCGGAAAGGTCGAAAGACCTGAAAACAGCGTGCTCCTGCCCGGACTGGTCAAACCCCTGCAAGCATATTGCTGCGGTCTACTACCTTCTGGGCGAGGAGTTTGACCGCGATCCTTTCCTGATCTTCAAGCTTCGAGGGATGAACCGGGAGGACCTGATCGAGGTTTTGAGCAGCACCGGTAAAAAGACCGGTTCAAAGAAGGTCACACCTGAGGTGGTTTCATCTCATGAGGAGGAGCCTCTTATTCCCGAGATCTCCAAATTCTGGAATGGCGAGGCAATCCCTGAGGATTTCTTTGGAGAGGTATCGATTCCGTCTGTAGCGGCCGCTCTCCCAAAAAGGCTGGGAAGTTTCCCCTTCTGGAGGGGCGAAGAAAGATTTCTGGATGCGATGGAACGGATCTACAGAGACGCGTCAGCCATTGGATTACAGGTATTCATTGGGGAGCAGACCAAGGGATGAAAGTACTTTTCTCAAGACGAGGATATAACTCATCCAGTTTGGTCTGGATTTGGATTGTTTTCGCGAGAGCGGTAACGATGCGGCAGTAATGGCGGATTTCGTCGAACGTAAGACGGCGTTTCTTTCGGTCCTTCAACCACTTGTCCAATGCCTGATAGCCTCCGATGTGATAGTTCCAAATCTCTGGGGGCACATGCTCAAAATACTGGTTCTCGTTGATATAGACACGGCATTTTCTGTCATCATAGCGTGTTTTCTCGATTCGGTTTTCCCCGCTGCCTTCAAAGCGCGCCAATGGCGCATCGAGGGCTGAAGATCTCATCAGATGGAGGTCTGCAAGGTCCTTACCCATCCCCGCCATTCTCTGGAAAAGCCTGGCGTCTGATGTAAACGGCACACGAGGGAAATCGCTCTTCAGAAACTCGGCATATTTCGCTCTATAAGCTGGCGAATAGAGAACCGCATAAACATAGTAAAGAATCTCTTCCGGGGCCGGTGGTTTCTTGAAGCGCCGGGTCAATTCCTGCAAAAGACGCGGTGCGATGTTTGGTTTTTTTGTCGTGTATTCGCTTGGGGGCTCAAATAGCATCAGCGTGCCAGAAAGCACTCGCTTCTTAGATGGTTGGGCCTCCGTGTAGAGATAAAGAGGAAAAGCCTGATTTGCCTCTCGGGTCCCCGCGGAAATGGCCACATCAACCGCCAATAGATCAGTCATTAACGAGTGTTGCCATGAAATATTAGCTCTTCGCGACACAAGAAGAATTAAGTTGTCCTTTTTCAATACATTTTGCATCAGATCAAACCGACCGCGGTCGATTGCCTCCGCGTGATAAAAAATCCATCGGACGTCAAATGGACGATAGAGTATTGGGCTAATCTTTTCCTGCCAGTTTTCATCTTTCATAATTGCTTGCCGGCTTTCGGACATGTGCCAATCATGCGTATCTTTCATCTGAAAGGTCTGCCGAACAAGTTCGTCAGGCATGGTCCTATCCCGAAACATGCAAATCCGACGCTCAAGAACCTTGCGGTCGAGATCGATGACGAAATCATCCCGGTGGGTCTGTATTCCCATGCACGAAACTGGAAAGATCTCTATCAATTTCGGCCACGACTGATATCGATCAAGCAGCGCTTCATCTCGTTTCACAAAAAAGTAAAACTCAGATTTAGGCTTAATCGTTTGCCAGTCGGTTGTCATGGTATCATGTTTAGCAAGCCACGCATACTTCTGTTCACGAAGTCCCCAAAGATCGGCATGAACAACCTTCTTCTCAACCCCCGGCTTTTTGACAAAAATGCCTATCGCGACACCCTGTCGAATATCGAAAACATTTTCGTCTTTTGAACCGCCGGGGCAAACCTCCTTTTTGAGGCTGTTTCCGTGCAGATTGAGCAGGTAGATCTGATCAAACGATCTCATGAGTGATTGGCGCATACCCCGGAAGGTGGGACTGTCCAGATAACTGTGGTTGGTAATAAACCCCAGAATGCCTTCTCCGGTCTGATCGATCTTCCATTGGGCGAACCGGATAAATTTGACATAATCGTCCTGGAGCCATTTAGGATTGCGCTCGCCGAGCGGTTTACCGTCTACCTGATAGTATTCGCGAATTTCTTTGGAAATCCAATCTCCCACATTGGAAGAGTGCCCCGAATACGGGGGGTTGCCAAGAACCACAAGAATGGGTGTGCTCCGCTTGACTTCACCCGCCTGGTGCGACTCCCTCGCCAGCGAGGACATACCGGGCAGGTTCGATTGAGCCAGTTCTTTCATCTCAAGCGTGTTCGTCAGATAAAGCTTAAACCGTTCATCGCCGCTGAGGTTATAGCCCAACTCTTTCAACAGAAATCCTATCTTCAAATGGCCGACCGCATAGGGTGCCATCATCAACTCAAACGCAAAAAAATTCTTCAGGATATGTTCACGGATAAGCGTTGTAATTGAAGCCTTACCGTATTTCTTCGCGGCCTCTTCCACGGCGAGCCGGGCAGCGATGGCCGGAAACGTCAGGGTACCTGCTGCTGGATCGAGCAACCGGACCGTGTCTGAAGCAAGACCATCGGGCCGGTTGAAAACCTTCTTGAGCAAATGATGGATTGAACGGCAGATATAAGAGACAACTGGCTCAGGCGTGTAGTAAACACCGCGTCGTTCCCGTTCTTCCGGGTCGTATTCGCTTAGAAACGTCTCGTAGAAGTGGACAACGGGATCAAGACCATTATGTTCATTGAAGTAACGGTCCAGGATATTATTCATATCGGCAACAGCGAGCACGTCACAGATGTCATCTACAATCCATTCGAGCTGAGATGGGAGCTCTTCCAGCGAAATAAACCGGAAGACGTCGCGAAGGATGCCAATGGTGTGAGGAATGTTGTCGAAGGCCGCCCGCCTGCTGAAATCGCCTTCAGTGCGGGTGCGAGCAGCAAACAATCCATAGGTTACCGTTTGGGCATAGAGGTCCGCAAAATCGTCCTGTGTGAGGCCGGCCAGCAGATGTTCCCGAAAGGCCTCATAGAACCCGAGGAGGAACCCCTGGCCGCGCCCTTCTTCCGCTTTGAATTCTTCCGAGATGACCTCGTCCTTCAGGAAGCGCGTACGCCGTGCCAATTCGACAGCGAGTGATTTAGCCGAATAGACACGTGGCAGGGAAAATCCGAAGAACTTTTCAAAGAGTTCCATGAACTCCTTTTCGTGCTCCACCGGCGGTAAAGCCTTGAGCTTTTGTGCGACAAAGGCCCGTCCTACCTGCGTGGCTCCGATACGCTGGCCATTTCGATACAGCCTGAATTCGAAGAAATTCGTAAGGATCAGATTTGGAAAGGTAGAGAGATAACGGTCGACCTGCTCCGTCTCTTCGATCTGGTCAAGGTTGACACCGGGCCTCTTAGCCTCAATGTAACCAATGATATGCTGCCGGCCATCCCAGATCCGCAAGTCCGGATTACCTGCTTCGGTTTTCTTCGGAAGCACAGTGATATGCGCGCTTGATGGGACGTTAGCCCGTATGTACGCGGAAAGCAAGCGTTCAAGCGAAGAATAGTAGCTTTCCTCACGCGCATCCCCCGTTTTGTACACTTCAAAGATATCTCTTAAATACGGTCCCAATATCAAATTCCTTCTCCTTCCAGTGCGAACTTGTTCAATTGCCTT
>Ga0315282_10011505_pt1 | contig 13694 bp, 11 predicted proteins | sample YL17G07_20_MG_FD_203693 | JGI IMG/M metagenome (GOLD analysis project Ga0315282, IMG submission 203693) | Sediment microbial communities from Yellowstone Lake, YNP, Wyoming, USA - YL17G07_20 | ecosystem: Environmental > Aquatic > Freshwater > Lake > Sediment | place: USA: Wyoming | collected... | reverse complement strand
AAATAAAAGCGTAATCCAGGTAGCGGATCTGGAGAGGGGAATGAGTGTATGTGACCAGGATACAGGTGAAGAGCTGATAAGTCCAAGTAATTTTCCAAAACTCTATAACAAAGTCACCTATTTGGACTTTTGTGCTGCTATCATCCAGCCTGAAATTCTGGTTTGTATACTTCTATCAACACCGCTTCGAATATAGCAATCAGCCCATTATCAGTAAGATCGATGCCATCAACGGAAATGAAGTTGCAAATCACTTCTACTGGGAAAAGGGAGACCATGATGTCCGGTGGAACCTTCAGAGCTTCCAGTTTGGGATAAATGTGACGTCTTTGGGAGGCTGTTTCTTGGAATTCTCTACGAAGCCTCATGCCAAAATCCATACTCGGCCCATCAGTTTTGCCCACATATTTGATCCTCCCGTCGTGATGAATCACGTAGACGCCTTGGTCTTTCGCGTGAGAACCAAGTGAGGCAGCTGCCCATCTAGTACTTTTTCTAGCCAGTGGCACGATTAGACCTTGCGCTAAGACCTCGCCTTTTTCAAGAACGCGAACTTCTACCTTCATAAATCCTCCTCTCAGTAATCATTTTTCCATTTTCTGTTTAAAATACATCGAACATTCCGCCCTTTTGTTCAGCAGGATGAACTCAGACAGTGTGACGGGTTTTACCCATGCACTGTCCGAGGATTTCTAGGGTTGTTTATTCGGCAGCTTCCTTGACGAAATAATGACACATTATATACTATGGAGTAAATTGATTAAAAAGGAAGTGTTCCTTATGCAACAAATATGGGGATATACAGAAGAGATTCCGTATAATTACTGGTTAGTACAAACGAAAGAAGGAACATAGCAGTCAACTGATGCAAGCCATTTGGTACGGTGACCGCCGAGATCGAGTCAAGTGGGGTGGCCTTATCTACCTCGCTGAACGGAACGATGTTTCATGCATCGTTCAAGTAGCTTTCTACAGAGAAAGTCCTCACCCGGTTCTGAAGAGTAATGATAGTAATTTCCCAATCCCCGATGCTGTTTGGAAGCACTTCTCTGATTTAAGAAACATCCAGCGTCTTGCACAAGCCAGCGGTAGAAATATCAAGGTTATCGATCGACCATTCAGCCCAGATTCTCGGCGTGACTACATTGCCGGAGTGGTCGCTGAGTTAGAACTTATCAGGAGCCCCAAGATTGTCTTTCTTGACCCCGATACTGGATTAGCGCCAGAATCGCCTAAGCCTAAACATGTGACAGAGGACGACCTCCGCGAGGTTTGGGACGCTCTAGAGACTAACGACATACTTGTAGTTTACCAACACGCTACTCGGTCGCGAGACTGGCTTGAGAAATCGAGAGTGAAGTTGTCAAAAGCTTGTGGCGAAGCTACAGTTCAGCCAATCACCAGCAATGAAATCGCTAAGGATGTGGCTTTACTGTGGTGCACGAAGGGACGCCCCTGATAACCAGTTACTGAAGCTGACAAGCAAGCAGCTTTGCTGCCCGCCTGCAGCTTAGTTCAGGTGTTAGGTGCTCAACCCAATCCAAATCTCCGGGGGCATCGATGACAGAATGACCAAGGAGGGTAAGAGCAAATGCCTTTTGGATTCTTTATAGGTGCATTATTCCGTCAAATCGCGCGTGGGAAAAAGAGAGCGAGGGAAGAAGAAATCATTGGTGCCCTAATGGCATTGGGGATACCCGAGGAAAGTTACAGGAACATCAAGGAGATGTTTTCGAAACGTGTTTGTCAGGGCAGCTGGGGGGCTAAAGAAAGGGGCAAAGAAATGATATTCATACCCGAGAACGATATCGTCGGGTTCTTAGATGACCTTCTGCGTGCAATTCTGGCTAAGGCTTATGAACACGAGGAGCTGACGGAAAGGATGCCAGAGAGTACCTTTCACAAGGCACAGGAAATGTTCTCTACATTCATGCGCAAAATAGGATGGAGTGAAATAAACGAATTCGCATTTCGTATATATCCACAGGAAGTGGGGCCGTTAGTAAGTGACATCCTAATGAAAGTTGCAAAGGCGCTTTACTTTGAGATGGCACCCACCTATAACGAGAAGACCTCGATTCTAACATACAGATGCGTTGAATGTGGAACGGTCATTGCAGACGATTCGGAAGTATGCCCTCGCGGATGCTTTGGAAGTAACTAGACAGTTTGTAGGGGGAAGGCACCTTCCTGGATTCCCGTGCGGATTCGAACTGTTTGACTCGGTCTCCACGCTAGTGGTTCTACGTTCGCAAGAAATAAGAGACTGAGGTAATCTGAGATTGCACACGCTTGACAGATATTAGGAAATCTATAAGGTGCAACGAAGGTCAGCTCAACAAAATGAGTTTTGATTATGCGTGATTATGCGTGCGTGCGTAATAATAAAGTTGCGGAAACCACTTTGTCGCGAAGTACAAGTTACTCTATAATAAGCTTGGTCGGTAATGAGCAAGCTGATTGAGTTTGTGGATGTTCTTATAATATTCTTCCAAACCGGGGTGGGAGGAGTAAAGCTATGGAATGGTTAGTACAACTCACCGGTGATACCGTTGACCTCGAGGAGCTATCAAACTCTCTTAAGTTAGCAGAATTCAGTGTTTTCCACGCGGAGGATGCATACTTTCTTAAGTCAAAGGACTTCAATGATATTACTGACCCTGACGCTGTATTAAAACGCGCGGGCGAGATTTTAACTTTGATTAATGGTGGAGCTAAACTAGCTTTCGGAGCTAGGGACCCGCTGCAAATCGCACACGTCGTGAGGATTGACAAAGATGGCAAACGTAACATTTATATTTACGTTTCAGATCGAGTCATTGTACGAGCTATCCCAAATGTACTGTACTTAGCCAGCGACGGCACTGTAAAAGAGACCCGGGCAGCTGATGTAGTTCCAGACTGGCTTCTTGCAGGGCAAAAAAATCTTGCTGTTGCTAAAGTCTTGCGGCTTTTCGGAATGGGAGGAAACGACTGGGTGAACTTGTACAGGATCTATGAAGTGATTGAGGCTGATGCCGGGGGCGTCTCGAATATACAAAAGCAGGGTTGGGCAACTAAAAAAGCGATTGAACGTTTCAAACACACAGCTAATAGCCCTGCCGTAACCGGAGATGAGGCGAGGCATGGAAACCAAAAGGCCATTCCACCTAGAAACCCTATGCTTTTCACCGAAGCCAAATCTCTTATCGAAAGTATAACCAAAAACTGGCTTCGTTCCAAGACATGAACGCCATTAACCAGGTTGTTATTGGTATACAGGCCACATGTCACAAAAGTCAGAATTGTGCAACGATAACCGGGCTCATCACACAGAGTGGATAATTTGGAGAAGACGGTCAGCCGAAATTACCCCAGGCTTGTCAGGAGTGGGCGATAAGGACTAAAATACGTAGCGGAGGTTAGCAGTGAACACAGAGGCCGGCAAATGCAAATGTGGATGTGGTGAGACTCCAGAATGGGGCGACTATGTCCCAGGTCATGACCTTAGACACCGTAGTCAACTAATAGACAGGGCTGGTGGGGTAGACAAGCTCACTGAACTGCTAAACCAAGTGGACGCGTACGTGGCTGGTGAGATTGGAGAGAGTGAGCTTGCAAAGGGAATCCGACGCCTCCGAGTAAGATAATCATAAATTAGCCCTGCAGCAGGATTTGGAGAAGACAACTCGAAATGTCTATCGAAGTTAAGATCGCCGAGTTGGTTGACAAATATGAGCACGAAACCAACAAAAGCCAGTCTGAGGCAGATGTCCGAGCTGGCTACATTGATTTACTGTTTGGTGCCTTAGGTTGGAATGTCTACAACGATCCTGGGGGGCCTACAACTTACAGGCGTGAAGGTTATATTCGTGGTGCTGGCATTGTGGACGTAGGGCTGGAGATAGCCGGTCAGCCCGCTTTATTGCTCGAAGCCAAGAAATTTGGAGCGTTAGCTCGCTCCAATGAACGCCTCGGTGACCGAACTCTGGAAGAAAAACAACTCTTTAGATATGCCCGTGGTAAAAAGATCCCTTATTGTATTCTGACTAACTTCGAACGTCTTCAAGTCTTCAATGCTGACCATGAACGGCTAATTCTCTGGTTCGATGATCCTGAAGAATTCCTGAGCCGGTTGTCTGAACTGTTACACTTATCTCCAGAGAAAGTCCAGGCTGGCAGTCTTCCAGCCACGGAAAGACAACTAGAAATCAAGCCTATTGACCAGGAATTTTTGGCGTTGCTGCAAGATTGGCGTCTCCGCCTTGCTAACGCCATTTACGAACACAACTCTGATAATTATGCTCTCAAGACGGCTGAAACGTTCGACTTTAGCAAATTGATGGCGGCAGTCCAGCGCCTGCTTGATCGCCTGATCCTCATCCGCTACGCCGATGACAAGGAAGTACTTTTAGCCTACGACGTTATAGAGAACATACTTAGTGACTATCATAAGAAGGGAGCTTACGCCAAGCCTGACCACCTTACGCGCCAGCTAGTTGACTTTTCCCATATGATGGATGACCACCACAACACTACCTTGTTTCAGCCCGGACATATTTGCGAGCAAGTCTTCATTCCTAACAATGACTTAGAAAAAATCATGGCCGAGATAAACAACATATCTTTCCGCAAGTTCACCTCAGATATTCTTGGTAACACCTACGAGACCTACCTTAGTACCAAATTGGTATTGAAAAATGGCATTATCATTTCGGAAGAGCGCACTGACATACGCAAAGCTGGGGGAATTTACTATACTCCTTCTTTCATTGTTCATTACATCGTAGACAACACCCTGGGCCATCAGCTAAAAGAGCTGGAAAAAGAGCACGGAATTCACGCTATTGAAAAGGTACGAGAAATAAAAGTTCTCGATCCGGCATGTGGTAGCGGCTCCTTCCTGATTTATGCTTACCAGGTGCTTGCCGATTATTATCGTCGAACGAACGAGGTAATAGAAGGTAAACGGGTCAAACTTCTGGCAGGTTTAGCCGGTGCGGATATGTTCAAACGCATGGAGATGTTTAAACAGTTGCCGGAGCCACTGATAGATTACCCACACTACATCCTGCAAGAGCAGCTCTATGGGGTAGACGTAGACCCTGAGGCGGCAGAGATCGCTACCGTGAATCTTACAATGCAAGCCTTTTCTGATATAAAACGAGAAAAGCTACCGCTTATCCTGAATGAAAATATCAAGGTGGGCAATTCCCTTATCTCAGGCACTGAAGAGGAACTACGCCGCTATCTTGGCGATGCCTGGCAGGAGAAAAAACCCTTCAACTGGGAACAAGAGTTTAAGAATATTATGGAAGGTGGTGGCTTTGATGTGGTCATTGGGAACCCACCGTATGTATTCTCGAGAGAGAACTTAACAGACAAGGATAAAGTCTTCTTCAAACAGGACTATGCGTTAACTCAATTCAAAATAAATCTATACATCTTGTTTATTGAACGATCTTTCAACATCTTAAATAAGAATGGCAGCCTCGCTTTTATTACGCCAAACAATTGGCTAACTTTGTCAATGACTTCTGATTTAAGGCATTTCTTACTCACAAAAACCTTCGACATTCATATTGTACTGAATTTAGATAAGGTTTTCGCAAATGCGAGTGTGGACACGTGCATCCTAGTTTTCAGAAAAACGGGCAATTCCGTGATTAGCAGTTATCAATGGACAGAAAATGGTGTGGAAATGATAGGAAGTCAACCTCCTGAGTTCTATCTAAAAAAGAAGGGATACGTACTAAGTGGCCTAGATGATACTGACTTAGATGAAAGTTCAAGAATATGTGACAAAGTCAATGACCAATCCACTTTATTGTCGAGCGTGTGTGACGTAAAGAACGGTGTCCAAGCATATACGGTTGGCGAAGGTTACCCGATCCAGACAGAAGATATGAAAAAGAACCGAGTTTATCACAGTAATACGAAAAAAGATGAAACATGGATTAAATACCTTGACGGAGTTGATGTAGGCAGGTATAGAGTTGGGTGGAGTGGGCAATTCATAAAATATGGGAAAAATCTGACACGGCCACGAGAAGCATTTTTATTCAGCGGTGAAAGATTATTGGTTAGACAGATTCCGGGACAACCTCCGTATTGCATATATGCTTGTTACATAAATGAGCATGCAATAAATGACAATAACAGCATGATAATTAGAAGCGACAGTGACAAGATTAATCTAAAGTTCGTCTTGAGCATAATTAACTCCAAGTTGATCTCTTTCTGGTTCATTCAGACTTTTGGGAAATTACAGCGTAGGATATTCCCTCAATTCAAAGTAAAAGAACTAAGAACTTTCCCTATCAAGATAATCTCCATTACTGATCAACTTCCTTTTGTGTTTATTGTGGATCAAATTCTAACCATTGCCAAAGAGGAAGACCATCTTACTAATCCGGCCAAACAAGCCAAGGTCAAAGAGCTGGAAAGCCAGATTGACCAGATGGTATACCAGCTTTATGGGTTAACAACGGAGGAGATTGCTGTCGTGGAAAGGCAAACCGGCCTCTAAGCCTGGTCGCAATCGGGATGAGTTCTCGTAGGTAGGGCAGAGACTACGAATATAGCTAAATCGCGTTTCAGGGAGTCGGGTCTGCTCGGTCTCCCCGTCTCACAAGCACTACACTTTTCCCTGCTGCACATTTCGTCATATTGCCTATTGAATCGAGTTCGCAGTACCTCGAGAGGCAAACAATCCTTAGATTGCTTCCAAGTGCTTGGTGGTTTACCATATGTACAGGAGACATCTCTAACCATGATGAGTCTGACAAACAGATATGCATAGGAGGGACCTAACCATGGATAGCGTATTTATTACTCACAGTAGACATGATGCGCCTATATTGGAACATATTGCGCAGCTTATAAAACTTGCTAACGTGTCACCAATCTTCTACGAATACGATTCTAACAGCGCTACAACCGCCTGGGAAGAGATAAGAAATGCTATTAGGAAATGCAGAGCACTTTTTGTTGTCTTGAGCAACAACCTAAGTTCCTCCCCACATACCCAAAACTGGGTCGGCTTCGAAGTGGGAGTGGCTTGTTCCTTCAATAAACCTGTATGGGTATTCGAAGAGATAGATAGGTCTGTTTCATTCCCTATCCCATACCTTACAGACTACTTGCCCTATAATCTAAATGACCCGGATCTTCGTGAACTTATTTCATCCGCTGCACGTTCCTATAATATGAAACCACAGCAATCCAGCATAATTGGCCTAGGTGGGCTGGGCGCTCTGCTATTTGGCTGGCAAGGACTAATAGGTGGGGCAATAATTGGAGCGATAGCCAATACTCCCAAGCTACCTCCATATTTGAACCTCATTTGCTACCACCCAGATTGTAAGACTAGATTCCGGTCATATGTTTGGCTTGAGCAAATGGAATGTCCAGCATGCAGACGTCGATTGCGGTTTCGGACGCAACCCTTGCAAGATGGACAACAAGCCATTCTTCCCAGTCCCCATGCTTATGAGTTAGTAAATGACGGTTATTACGTATGGTACAATGAACGGGGCGACCTTGAAGTGTACCAACTAAGCCTGGGGTAACTGTACGCGGTCACATATTTCGCGGTGGCCAGTGGCATGAAACATCGGGGGATAACAATCAGCTATTGTGTTATCAGCCGCATTTGTGCCCTAGCAATGCACTTGGAAGGAGCCACGTGCAGGCAGCATCGAAAAACAGGCCGCCGAATCTGTACCTTGCTTTTCTATAGACTTCGAATTATCCTATTCATACTCCTTTTGATGCCGAGGACGAATTTGTGAAGATTGTTCCACTCCTAAAGGCGATAGGATTCCTTTTTTTATTAGTGCTGATACCCACCTTAGCAGTCATCAGGCTCGAGTGGGATGCAATTCTTCCAATAATCATTTATCTTCAACTTCTGCTAATCTGGGCTCAAGCAGAGATAGGGCTAAGACAACATTTCCTTTTCACCGCCCAGTTTAAGCCTTTCTTTGATATAAGGTCACAACATATAGCTAGCACCCCTTCATCAGAGGGCATCTGGATTCGTAACGTGAGTAGGAACCCTGCATATAACATCATGATAGGAAGGCTACTAGATGAGCGAAACGAACCTATAGACCCCGGTCAGTGGAAGGATAAAGTCCCATCGAATTTCATTGGTAGCTTGGCGCCTAACGGGGAAGAATTACTTTGTTGTCTTGATGAGGAAATGGCACACAGCGAGTTCGCGATTGAGCTTTCCTACTTTGATCAACTCGGAGAACTGGGAACAGTTTATATGAAGGCGAGGAAAGAGGGGAGTTTTTTGCTTATTCCACAGACAAAGGAACCCCCAGGCATTTTTCTTAACACATTTGAGTATTTCGCTTTGTTCTTCAGATTTCTCAGCTTTAAAAGGCATTTCAAGCGTTAGACTTCTTGCTAAAGCAGAACCCCTCAATGTTCTGTTTACTTAACAAAAGACCCACACTTCGTCAGTTCGTTCAACATCTCGAATCAGGTGCCTCGCATAAACGCTTGTTAAGATTTGAGCTGTGTCTCGTAATCTTGACAGTGGCTACCGCGGGTCATAAACTACCGAAAGAAATAGAATTGATGAAGGGTTGGAGGTAGCATACCGTGAGAGAAACAGGCCTGCAAGCAAAGGTTAAAGAATTGGTATTGTCATATAAGGACTCAAAAAGGTGGGCGGAATTGGATGTATTGTACCAACTGAGCCGAGTACTAATCGAGGATCCCTACATAGCCGACAATATAGAAACTAGATACCAACTCAATGGTAAATCGTGTCTTCGGAGAGTGAAAAAGGACTTGCGAGCGAGAGGAATTGAAGACATTAGTAGGTCTTCAGGTGTTTTGGGATACTTTTTCTCTACAAGGTGCAGCGCAGATTTTGAAAGTATGCTAGAGACACGGATTAGATCTCTAGAGCCAAAATTTAGGCATGTCGTAAACGAGCTCTCTCTTTACAAAGAAGGAACGCTTCTTGCTCCTAAGTGGACTCTAAGAGCCTGCTCGTGGAGCATAGACACTGAAGAACAAGAAACAGAGAGAAAACTCATAGAAATAGGGATGGTGAATCGCTACTATTTCTCTTCAAACGCATTTTCGCACCTTGCTTGGGATACTCCAGATTATGTTCAACTGCTTCTGCACCGGATAAGGCAATCCCCTGAAAGTTATAATGCTACCAAATTCGACATAGCTAAGATTCGAGGCTTGGCGGAGGATCCCAGTGTAAGAAGTCTTATAGACTGGATTCTGGAAAAAGGTTGTGAAGCTGGTTTAAACTTATTTGTTGAGGAAGGCGAGTTTGAAAAAGAACTCCAAGAGCGGGGTGAAGAACTCAAAAAGGTGATTGCTAAAATCGTTGGCTCTGGAGCAATGACTCTAACCTATTCACCGGAGAGAAAGAGAGTGGGAAAAAGGAGTTCTAGACCAGCGGATTGCATCTTTAATATATCTTTAGAACTTTTGGAAGCACTTTCCGAAACAAAGTAGGCTGAAGCCACTAGGTCTGGATAAAAGCATTTGATGTTATTCTCAGTTTAAGTCAAACACTAAGACACTGTGATGACCAAGATGTATGCAAGACAACAAAGCGATGATTTGTTTAAGGACTTTTATGCCATTGACAAGCTGGAGCTCTCTAGATAGAGTGATATTTATCAGGTTACTCGAGCATGAAATATCTTTGAAGGATATGTGGATTAGCTTCTTGGGACTCAACGTTAATTTAAGAGGGGAATAGCTTAAATGTCTATGACATATAAGTTAATCTGTAATCGGCAATGGGCTTGGGCATGCCAACAGGGAATTAAATTTGATGAAAATGGTTATACGTTTTCTCTGGATAACAACCTATTCCTACCACTTTTGCCAGAAGTTAAAAAGGAGTTTCAGTCTGGAAGGGGAGACGAATTGGGAAGCGGTGACAAGAAAGGGAAGATGCAGGCTCTCCATTCATCTTCAGCTCTTGTGGTCAACGTCTTTCAATATTGGGTAAATCGAAATGTTAGTGATATCGCTTCAGCTTGTGGCACTGCCCAAGGGATGACCGAAATATGCTTCGAACAAACCCATCCAACCCCTCTAGGTGGGGTCCCGCCTCATCTTGATGTAGAGTTTTGGGGAGAAAAGCTAAAGCCACTTGCAATAGAATCGAAATTCACGGAACTATACCGTCGCCACACCAAAAGAAGAATTAAAGATAAATATCTTGAGGTGCCAGGCCTATGGGCACAACTCCCTAGATGTGAAAAACTCGTAAGAAGCATTCATGAAGAAGAACACGGGAGAACAAGCTTTACTTATTTAGATGCATCTCAACTGCTTAAACACATTTTGGGGCTGAGCACAGTCTTCGAACCCACTGGCTTTGCCCTTCTTTACTTATGGTATGAGGTGCCCTCCCCTGAGGCAGAGAGACACCGAATTGAAATAGAAGATTTCATAGATCACATTGGAGATGAGGTACGCTTTAGTGTTATGACCTATCAGCAGCTTTTCGAGCTTCTGAAGAGGTGTCCCAACTCACATAGAGATTACTTATCTTATCTTGGCCAGCGGTATTTCCCCTCTCAGATTGATTAGACTCATACCAGTGGAACGATTATCCAAACAGCGGATTTATGCAGACAATGATGCCACAGGAGCCAACTCAATAGATTACATCTATGTCGATTCAACTATTTCTGGATAACATCCTGGCTGAATGTTGGATATCGCGTATTAGGGTATATCAGGATTGGGCCAATGGGCAGTGACTCATTGGCTGCATTGGCGGTTGGCATATTGCACAAAGTGACGGAATGTTTACCTGGATTTTTGCAATGAACCTGACGTTATTCATAATGGTACCACGGATTGTCTACTGAACTACCTCTGAGGAGGCATGGTCAGTTCTGAAATAGAGCTAGGTAACAAATATGCTGCTGGTCTCACAAAAAATTGACAGCTTAGGTGGTAGAACGATTCAGAATGGGTTACACTACATATAACTGGGCGGAGGTTTGCCTATATGGAGCACATCGAGAGAAACATGCCAGCAGAGGCCCACACGCCTATGTATAACTGGCACAAGTTCTGGGCACGCAAGACTTGGAATGTGGTGGGGCAGTTCATCGATAACTATTGTCCAGGAGGCGGTTTAGTGCTCGACCCATTCAGCGGCAGTGGTGTTACGGCTATTGAGGCGCTGCGGCGAGGGCGTCGGGTCATTGCAATCGACCTTATTCCCATCGCCAACCATATTTTGAGGGCGACGGTTGCCCCTACGGATTTGCTAAGACTTCGCAATGCCTACCTACGTATAGAGCAGGAAGTCAAGGACAGGATTCTTGAGCTCTACCAAACAGAATGCAGGGCCTGTGGCAAACATATTGTGTTTAATTGTATGGTCTGGGAGGGCGAAAAGGCGACGAAACTTCGCTACAAGTGCCCCCATTGTGGTGACAGGCAGGAGGAAGGATGCACTTTACTACCTTCTGATGAGCGTCGCCTATGTGACATAAACAAAAACGATATCTCGCTACCGTATCCCCGACAGCGCCTTTACTACAATGACGAAAAGCCGTTCACGAAGAAAGAAAAATATGAATCCCTTGACCAACTCTTCACCCATCGCAATGCGCTAGCGCTTGCCATCCTGCGAGACGCCGTGGAGCAAGAAGCTGACCCAGAGATGAAGTTCATGCTCAAGATGGCGTTCACCTCTATGGTTCATCTTTGCACTCGTATGATGCCCGTTCGTCCCAGTAGGCCATTTAGTAGTTTCTGGGCTGAGCCAAGTTACTGGTTTACTCCATTGAATATGGAACAAAATGTTTGGGAAGAGTTCGAAAGCGCTATGTTAGGACGACAAGGGTTACTTGCCGCCAAGGTAGAGTCGAATAAGGAGCTACCTGACGTGCGGTTTGCAAAGAGCTTGAACCAGGTCTTGAGTGGCAATGGCAATGTGTTGATTTGGACTGGCTCAGCGTTGGATTTAATGAAGCAAATACCGGAAAAAGCGGTAGATTATATCTTCACCGACCCGCCCTACAATGGTTCAGTTCAGTATGGCGAATTATGCTACCTGTGGATGGCCTGGTTTGGCGAAGCTGAGGGGTATGTCGAATCCCTAAGTGACGAGGTAATTCATAACGAGCGACAAGGCAAAGACTTCGATGCTTATTATCGCATGCTGGCAACTAGCTTCAAACAAATGTTCAGAGTGCTGCGAGATGATGGCTACCTGACAGTAACATTTCACAACCCCACTACTAGAGTCCGTAATGCTACCATAAGGGCCGGCAGCTTCGCCGGATTCGATTTTGAGAAGATTCACTGGCAGCAGCTTGCTAGGCCATCAGCCAAGTCATTACTTCAGCCTTTCGGCTCAGCGAATGGAGACTTCTACCTGCGCTTTCATAAGCCCCAAGCAGGCGTGAAGGCTGCAACTCCGGCGGAAATCGATGAAGCCAGATTCGAGCGCATTGTGGTTGAGACGACTAAGCAATTGCTTGCCGAAAGGGGCGAGCCAACCCCGTATACTATTATTATTAACTATATCGACCCCGTCTTAGCGAAAAACGGCTTTTTCCTAGCGCTTCATACTGGGCTGGATGTCAAAACAGTTCTCAAGAAGCACCTCGAGCGGGAGTTCACTCTGGTGACAGGTAAGATAGGCAGTGCGGAGGGCGAACTCTGGTGGTTCAAGGACACATCTATCATCCCACATTTTGAGATTCCGCTCGCGGAGCGGGTCGAGCAGACGGTATTACGCAAGCTGATGAGCAATTACAAAGTGACTTTCACTCAGCTTTGGGAGGCAGTGAGCATAGAATTCCCTAACGCTTTGAGTTCAGACAGCACCAGCCTGATGGACATTTTGGAGGAATATGCAAGAAAGGAAGCAGGTGGATTCTGGATACTGAGGCCAATCGTGACCGAGCGCCAGACTCAGCATGCTGAGATGATTAGTTTACTGGCTGACGCGGGCACCGGACTAGGCTTCAAAACGTGGGTTGGCTTGCGAGAACAAGCTAAATCCGTAAAGGGAGTAGCAGGCGCAACTAAACCGCTAATAGACTTCTGCGTGCCTAAGAAACTCGAGCTAACCGGACTCTCTCCGGAGCAACTGAACGACGTAATAAATATTGACCTTCTATGGCACAGGGAAGGCAGGATACAGGCAGTATTCGAGGTAGAAAACACGACAGTCATGACAGAAGCCCTGAGACGTGCATCGTCCATACCTTATGAGACTGCAAAATACATGGTTTTACCTGACGAACGTGCGGCTCACCTAGCTAAGAAACTGAAATCACCGATGTTTGCACAGTGGTTTGAAAGAGACAAGTGGGAAGTGATTTATTATGACTCTCTTCGGGCCAAGGCACGCTCTTTAAAGCACGGGAAGAAACAACTTAGTGACTTGGTGGGCCTTTTGGCTAAGCAACGACCCAAAAAGACAGATTCGGCCAAGCAAGTGGGCCTACTTTAACCCCAAGAGACTGTCACATATCCTTTTCTTCCAGCGACACCGCACATTTCACAAGAGCTAAAGCCTCGAAGCACGATAACAAAGCACTGAACACCCTAAACAATTTAGCGGAAAGTTCAATCTTATATCTCTTTGGTATTTGCCTCTGCTGGCAAAGGATCATCAGCGTAAAATAAAGAGTGTAGAAAGCGTTTCGAATCCACCCGCTGTTACTTGTTTTTGACCATCGTAA
>Ga0315282_10011504_pt1 | contig 13695 bp, 12 predicted proteins | sample YL17G07_20_MG_FD_203693 | JGI IMG/M metagenome (GOLD analysis project Ga0315282, IMG submission 203693) | Sediment microbial communities from Yellowstone Lake, YNP, Wyoming, USA - YL17G07_20 | ecosystem: Environmental > Aquatic > Freshwater > Lake > Sediment | place: USA: Wyoming | collected... | reverse complement strand
CAGCCGCCGGCTGTTTGGCGTGGTTGAACTCGTCGGCCGGGAGGGGTAGACTGACATGCTCAAGGAGACACAACAATGAGGCGCATCGGGTCCCTCGTCGCTGCCGTGGCGTTGTGGAGCTGCTCAATCGCTGCTTCGGCCGAAGCAGACGGCGGGGCCTCCCTGGAGACGAAAACCCTCCTCGTCACGGCCGTGCCCGGCCAGCCGGGAGTCGCCGTCTGCTGCAAAGCGGAAGCCGCCAACAAGCGCATGGAGCTGGCGCTTGTGGCGTCCGGCGCTGCACAGAGCGCTCCGATCAGCAAAGCGGAGGCCGTCAAAGACGAGAACGGCCGGAGCGTACTGCGCGTCGTGAGCGGGGCCGCGGAGGCCGAATTCAGCATCGGCGACGGCATCTTCATCAAGATGAACCCCGGCAAGAACGCAGGCAGCGTCGAGGTGCGGACGGGCGCGCGCTACGCGGTGCTGCCGGACTTCTTCGCCGACGACGTGGTCTTCGACCCGGCGAGACTCGCCATGCCCAGACTCACCGTGCCCGCGGAGAACTTCCTCCTGCAGTTCATCGAGGGCGGCAATACGATCGTGATGTGCATCTGGCCGGGGAACCTCAAGCTGGCCAACACCAAGGACGCCGCGCCGGCGCCCAAGGCCGAAAAGGAAGGCCTGGACCCGCAGGTTGATCTGGTCTTTGCCGGCGAAGGCAAGGGCCGCCGCATCTCCGCGGCGCGGATCGAGTTTCAGGGCAAGCCGGTGTACGCCGGGATCATCGAGCAGAAGGGCGTCTGGCAGGATGAGGACGCGAGCGCCCTGCCGGCGTACAAGCCGACGGCCATCGCGTGGAAGCGCCCCTTTGAAGCGCGGTGGCGCGGCGATTTCGTCGTGGCCGAGGGCAAGAGCATGTCCGATTGGCCCGCCCGCAGCCAGTCCTTCGATTTTCAGAGCACCACCGGTGCGAGAACCGACAAGCCGGGAGAGCGCGGCACCGAGGCTCTGGATGCACACTTCGTGGCCGCCACCAGCAGCGCCAGGCCCGCCAAGTGGTGGGAAACAGGCATGGCGTGGTGGGAGAAAGGCGACCAGAACGCCCCACTGATCTGGCAGGAGTCGCTCGCCGATTTCTTCATCTATCCGGCCGTCTTCAAAGGCGATGAGGTCCGGGTGTGCCTCTATGCCGATAAGAGCGAGCGCGGCAAGGCCAAGGCGGCCACCGCCGCGGCGCGCAAGGCAAACAAAGACGCCCCTGAAGTGGCGCCGCTCAACGTCTATGACCGCGTTATCATCTACCCGCTCGGCCGGGTCGCGACCACGCCGGTTAACATTTATACGCCGATTGACCTGATGCGCGTGACGCTGGGCCAGGGGCCGTGCGAATACGTCCTCGACCTCGCCGGCATCAAGCCGCGGGCGGCCGGCGGCGACCGGCCCATCCTTGCCTACGCCACGTGCGGCCTGTGGAACCAGCACATCGGGCCGATCGTTGAGAAGAAGCTCAAGAAGAAGCCCGATGGCTCCTTTGACCCTCTCGACGCGGAAACCAAGGCGCGCCTCATCCAGGCGATCGAAGAAATGTGGTACTTCGTCCACGCCGTCCACGACCGGTTGCGCGAGTATAAGAAATGGGGCGCGGAGATGGCCGCGTTCTGCGAGCAGGAGTCGGCGCGGAGCGCCAAGGTCAAGCTCGTGGCCGACAAGATACAGGCCCCCCTCAAGCGGCTCAACAACGACATCGGCAGACATAAGTTCGAGGGCCGCGGTTCCGAGGCCTACTGGAAGGACCGCATCCCGCAGCTCATTGCGATGGTCAAGGAAGACAAATACGCCGAAGCAAAGACCATCGGCGACATCCGGACCCTCGGCAACGATCAGGATGAGAGGGTCTCGCGCTGCCGCCAGTACGTCAAGGCACTGCGACAGGAGGTCCTGCTGGAGGACACCAGCGATGCGGACGTCCGCAAGTTCGTCGCCGAAGTCCGCGACCGCTGCCAGCAGATGCTCCGCAACATGCATCCGAAGGAAGGGTTCTGAAAGCGGACGTTCGTGTTGACTCCGCCTGTCAGTGTCCGTAGAAGATACGGCGCATCAAGGGAGCGGTTCTGCCTGCGGCGGTGGCGCCGCGACAGGGTCTTCTTGCCAAAGGAGGGTATTGAGATGAAACGGATGATGACGATCCTGCTGTGCGCTCTGCCGGCCCTGGCGTTGCTGCTGACGCAGCGCGCGGCGTCCGCGGAGGAAGCCAAGAAGCCGGCGCGCCCTGTCGTCAAGGACACCGCCACCGGCGGCAAGTGGAAGGCCAAGTACGGGAAGAAAGCGGCCTGGATCGCCATAACCACCGATACGGGCGCCAAGCAGGCGGGGTACGCGCTTGAGGTCAAGGACGCCGAAACGTACACCTGGGCCGAAAACGACAAGGACGACAAGCGCAACCCGCAGCCACCAAAGGATGACGCCGACGCGCCCGCCACGTGCTGGTACAACGGAGAGACGTTCTCCCTGGTGGTGACGCCGCCGGACGACAAGCCGTACAAGGTCACTCTGTATGTCATGGACTACGACCATCAGAGCCGAGTGATGGAGATCGTTGACCCGGCCAAGCAGACTCTGGAAATCTCCTCGGAGCAGACCGACGGCGGCATTTACCTGACGTGGGTCGTCGAAAAGGCGGCCACGTTTGAGATCAAGAAGAAGGACGGCCCGAATTGTGTGGTGAGCGGCGTGTTCATTGATGCGGCGGAATAGTGGCACGGCCGTCCCGGCCGTGCATGCGCACGGGCGAGACGCCCGTGCTACCGTGGAAGGGAGCGGCTATGCGTTCGATCTGTGTTGCGATGGCGCTGTTGCTGGCGGCGGGCGTGTGCCTGGCCGCGGATGCCGAGGCGAAGAAGAAGGAACCGGTGAGCCTCTTTGACGGCAAGACGCTGACCGGCTGGAAGGTTCTCGGCTGCGAAGCCACCGTTGAGGATGGCTGCATTTTCCTCAAGGCCGGCAACGGCATGGTGCAGACGGAGAAGAAGTACAAGGACTTCATTTTCGAAGTGGACTGGAAGGCTCTCAAGAAGGACATGTGGGATTCCGGCGTCTACTTCCGCTACCCCGAGATTCCCGCCGGCAAGCCGTGGCCGAAGATGTACCAGGCCAACTTGCGGAAAGGGCTGGAGGGCAACGTCGAGGAACTTCCCGACGCCCGCAGCAAGGACCTGACCAAACCCGGCGAGTGGAACCACTTCAAACTGACCGTCACCGGCACGAAGGCCGAACTGGAGATCAACGGCAAGCCGGCCTGGAAGGCTGACGGCGTGAAGACTCCCGAAGGGTTCATCGGCCTGCAGGCGGAGATCCCCGGCGGCGGCCAGTTCCTGTTCCGCAATATCACCGTCGTGGAACTCGACGCCGCGCCGTAACACAATTCAAAAAGCAAAATGCAAAATGAGAGGATAGATCATTCCAATTTTGCATTTTGAATTTTGAATTCCGGTTCGCGCGCCGAGTGTGCCACTGCTCCGCTTGCCCCGCAGTGCCGCTCACCGCGGTGTATGCTGCTGGGAGAATGCCCCTTTCCTGGCGGAGAAAGCACACATGAGCGTGAAGACGACTGTTACACGACGCACGTTTGTCAAGGGCGCGGCGCTGTTTGCGGGCGTCAGCATTGTGCCGCGGCACGTGCTGGCCGGCGGAGAGACTGCGCCCAGCGACAAGCTACAGATTGCCGGGATCGGCGTGGGCGGCCAGGGCGGAGGCGACATGGGCGCTCTCTCCGGCGGCAATACGGTCGTGGCCCTGTGCGATGTGGACGACAACCGGGCCGCGGACACGTTCAAGAAGCATCCCGACGCGAAGAAGTACAAAGATTTCCGCAAGATGTTCGACGAGATGGAGAAGAAGATTGACGCGGTGCTGGTCGCCACGCCCGACCACTTCCACGCCGTGGCGGTAATGGCCGCGCTGAAGCGCAAGAAACATGTCTACTGCGAAAAGCCGCTGGCGCACAACGTTCACGAGGTCCGGGAGCTGATGAAGGCGGCGAAGGAAGCTGACGTCGTCACGCAGTTGGGCAACCAGGGGCATTCGTCCGAGACGATCCGGCTGTTCTGCGAGTGGATTTGGGACGGCGCCATCGGCACGGTGCACACGGTCCACGCCGGGTGCGCTGCCGTGAACTCGCAGGTCGGCAACCTGGGCAAGCTCAAGGAATCCCACCCCGTGCCGGCGCACCTCGACTGGGACCAGTGGCTGGGGCCGGCGCTGCAGCGGCCGTACCATCCGTCCTATCTGCCCGGTTCGTGGCGCGGCTGGGTGCCGTTCGGCAACGGGACGATTGGCGACTGGATCTGCCACGTGGTTGACCCTGCCTTCTGGGCGCTGGACCTCGGCGCGCCGGTGTCCGTCGAGGCCAGCGTGAAGAACTGGAACCCGAAGACGCAGGCTGACGCTTACCCGCCGGGCGACATTGTGACGTTCGAGTTTCCCGCGAAGGACAAGCGCGGGCCGGTGAAGCTGCTCTGGCACAGCGGCACGGAGCACATTCCACGGCCACCGGAACTGGAGAAGGACCGCAAGGACATCGAGACCGGCGCAGCGGTCTACGGCGACAAGGGCACCATCACCTACGGCTCGCACGGCGCGGGCGGCGTGCGCATCATCCCCGAAGCGAAGATGAAGGAGTACAAGCGGCCCGCAAAGAAGATCCCGCGCGTCGCCGGGCATCACCAGGACTTCATCGAGGCGATCAAGAAGGGCCGCAAAGCCGGCTCCGATTTCTCCTACGGCGGCCCTCTGACGGAACTGGCCATGATTGGCATCATTGCCATGAAGCTGACCGGCACGAAGCTGCAGTGGGACGGCGCGAAGGGACAGTTCGCCAACAGCGCGGAAGCCAACCAGTTGCTGAACCCGCCCTACCGCCAGGGATGGAGCCTGTAACGCCGCATGGACCTGCTGATCTCGTTCGATACCGAGGACTTCGCGACGCCGGAGTCCATGGACGCGGCGCTCTTCTGGGTGCGCGAACTCGACGCGCGCGGCATCCGCGGCTGCTTCCAGCTTGTGGGCGAAGTCGTGCGCAGAGCGCACAGCACCGGGCGCGAGGACCTGCTGACGGCGCTGGCCTCGCACGAGATTGACTTCCACACCGACTACCATTCCGTGCACCCGACGCACCCCGAAGCCGTCGAGAACATGTCGCTTGAGCAAGGCATGCGCTGGGTGCTGCAGCACGAAGCGCCGTGTTTCGAGGCGCTCTACCGGACCTTCGGCCGCGCGCCCGTCAGTTACTGCAAGCCGGGCGATTCGTGGACGCCGGCAACGCTGCTGGCCATGGGCGCGGCAGGCATCGAGGTGTTCTGCGATTCGCCGTTCAACCCGGCGCCGGGCCGGCCGCTGTGGTATGGCGGCATGCTCTGCTGCACTTACGACCTCGCCTTCGACAGCTTCTACGCCGACAACGACGCGGAGGAGGCGCGCTTCAAGGCCGAGTTCGAGAAGCGCAGCGCGCCGATGGGGGACGGCGGCGTGATGTGTGTGTACACGCATCCCAACATGCTGGTGACGCGCGCCTTCTGGGACGAAGCGTATTTCAAGGGCCGGCAGTATCCGCCGGAACAGTGCCCGCCCGCGCCGCTGCGTGCGCCGGAGAAGATCGGCAAGCTGAAGGACCGCGTCCGCCGCCTGCTGGACTGGCTGAAAGCGCGCCCCGGCGTGCGCTGGGTGGACTACGCCACGGTGTATGCGGAACATTCGCGAAAACGGCGCAACCTTGCGGCGCTGCTGGACGAATGCGGCCTGAAGCCCGGCGAGGAAGGCCGGTTGCCGCTGCGCGAGCCGGACGGCACGACGTATCTGAAGGCCGAGGCGTTCCGCAGCATGAAGTACACGTGGCCGATCTACCCGGCCGAGTTCACGGGGCGCGCGCTGTTTGACCAGGCGCGCCTGCTGGCGTGGACGTCGGGGAAGGCGGAGAGGGCGTAAGCAGCTATTGGCTTTTGGCTATTGGGGGACGCGGCGACACGGGGACACGGGGACGCGAAGGAAGTCGTTGGCAGACCACCCCGACTTGAGGCATGACGGCGGGCGCTGGGGTGCGAAGCTGCGCGCCTGAAGCGCGGGGCACACACGCTTGTTCCGCTTGTGTTTGGAGTCAGCCAATGGACTGCATTCGATGTGGGAAGGCGATGCGGAAGGGGAACAAGGACGGCGTGCTCGTGGATTTGTGCGCGAACTGTGGCGGCCTGTGGCTGGACGCGGGCGAACTGGAGGCGCTGGAGCGCAAGCAGGCCAAAGACCGGGGCGAGCTGGTCAAGCAGGCGCGCAAGGAGCTGGCCGCGGAGGCGCAACAGGTCCTGACAGTGGTGGGCATGTGCCCGAAGTGCCAGGCGGCGCGGCTGCGGCAGATCGTCAGGCGCGGCGTCGAACTCGACTACTGCCCGCACTGCGAGGGCCTGTTCTTCGATGACCGCGAGCTGGAGCGCGTGATGAAGGCGGCGAAGGACGAAGCGCCGGCGGGCTTCCTGGAAAGCGTGCTGGCGTTCTTCCGCAAGCCGGGCGGGTAGCGAACCACGGGGGCAGTTGCGCATGGCACGACGGTTGTGGCGGTGTCCCACGTGCGGATCGCGCTTCGCCAGCCGCTATCAGTGGCATGCGTGCACGAGGTGGCGTCTCGAGACGCTCTTCCTTGACTGTGGACCTCACGTGCGCGCGCTGTTCGAAAGGTTCATGGCATTCGCACGCGCCTGCGGGCCGGTGACAGTGATCGCTCAGAAGACGCGCATCGCCTTGCAGGCACGCACGCGCTTCGCTGCGGTCACGCCGCAGAAACGGAGTCTGCGAGGCCACCTGGTGCTGCCGTCGCGCCAGGAGTCGCCGTGCTTCAAGCAAGTCGAGACGCTCTCGCCGCGCAAGCACCTCCATAGGTTCCGCCTAGACTCGGAGGAGCAACTGGGGGAGGAGTTCTCGCGGTGGGTGACGCGGGCGTACCGCGCGGGGCTGCGGAAGCAAAAAAGGCGCGCCGCCGCCAATAGCCAATAGCCCCGTGCTACTTCTTCAACACCACGCACCCCGCGCCGAGGACCTGCTTCGGCACCGACTTGAACTGCAGCTCGAAGACGGCCGTGTGCGCAATGGGATCGGGGCAGTCTTTCAGGCCGTGTTCGATCACCAGCCGGTTCGAGTCCTGAGTGAACGGCAGCGGCTGGCCGTCGGGCAGCAGCCGCGCGCTCACCAGTTTCGAGGTCAGACCGCCAATGGCGAGCTTCTCTCCCGGCGGGCGCGTGCACCAGAAGTACAGAGTCTTGCCGCGGCGCGTCCAGTTGCCCGTCGGCAGCCATTCCATATGCTCGACGCGGTCCACGTCGCCGTAGATCACGCCGCCGTACTTCTGCAGCCACTGGCCGACCTTGGTCAGCCGCTCCGTGGCTTCCTCGGGAATCGTCCCGTCGGGCTTCGGCCCGATGTTCAGGAGCAGGTTGCCGCCGCCCGCGGTGCAGGTGCGCAGCATGTTCAGCACTTCGCGGACGGAGCGCCAGTCTTCCGGCGGCGCCCATTGCCAGCCCCAGGAGCCGTTAAACGTCATGCAGGCTTCCCACGCGCGGCCCTTTTCCTCGGCCTTGATGTGCTCTTCCGGCGTGCCGAAGTCCTCATCGAGCTGCGAGCGGTTGTCAATGATGATCTCCGGCTGCAACTCGCGCACCATCGCGTTCATGCGGTAGCTGTCCCATTCGAGGGGCGTGCGCAGCGGCCAGGAGACGTCGTACCAGAGGATATCGAGCTTGCCGTAGTTGGAGCACAGTTCGCGCACCAGGCCCTGCGTGTACTCGATGAACCGCTTGCGTGCCTTGAGGTCCTTCGCGCAGCGCGCGCCGTCCGGGTGGTGCCAGTCCATCAGGGAGTAGTAGAAGCCGACGCGCAGGCCGAACTCCCGGCACGCCTCGACGTACTCGCGCACCAGGTCGCGGCCGGGGCCGCGTCTGGCCGCGTTGTAGTCGGACATCTTGGAGTCCCAGAGCAGGAAGCCTTCATGGTGCTTGGTGGTCATCACCATGTACTTCATGCCGGCGGCTTTGGCGAGCTGCGCCCAGTCGCGCGCGGGGCGGGGCTTGGGCTGCCAGGTGGCGGCGAGCTGCTCGTATTCGGGGATGGGAATGCGCTCGCGGTTCATCACCCATTCGTGGCGGCCAAGCTGCGCGTAGAGGCCCCAGTGCACGAACATCCCGAAGCGCGCCTGGTGCCACCACTGCATGCGCCGCGCGCGCGTCTTCTCCGCCGACTTCAGGTAGTCTCGCTCGAACCTGCCCAGTCTCGCCATGACGCCCCCTCCTCGTTATTGCCGATTTCTGATTGCCGATTTGCGATTGCCCGCGGCTCCCGCAAGTCGTTCAATCGCAAATCGCAAATCGAAAATCGCAAATCCGCAGCTACTTCTGGCCGGCCGCGCTCTTCAGGATCGTGTTCTTGTTCTTCTCCCACCACGCTTCCCACTGCGCAATGGCCGCGTTGCGCTCCTCCACAGCCGCCTTGGCTTTGAAGCTGATGAACTGCCGCGTCATCACCATGAGCGCGTTCGCGGCCAGGCTGCGCACGCGCGGGTCCTGGTCGCGCAGAAAACGGATGAACGCCGGGATCGCCTGCTGCGCGCGCAGGCTGGCCAGCGCGTCAATCACCGGCCCGTACGCGCCGAAGACCGGGTTGTCCAGCAGGGCCAGCAGCGCGGGAACGGCTGAACGGTCGCCCAGCCGGCCCAGCGCTTCCGCGGCGGCAAAGCGCACCGCGCCGACGGGGTCGTTCAGCAGCCGGATCAACGGCGGCACAGCGCGCTGGTCGGCGAGCGATCCGAGTTCCTCGCACGCATTGCGCCGCACTTCCCACACACGGTGGCTCAGGTCGCGCAGCAACTGGTCGAAATCCGCGCCCTGGTCCGTTCCCGGTGCTCCTTGTCCGGCGGTCTTGGCTGGAACCGGCTCCGTCCCCACTCTGCCTTCCTCGAAAAGGCGCAACCCTCCTCGCGCCAAGTGCAGCTTAGTGGCACGGCCTGGACAGTCAAGGGAGCCGCGCTGCTCCCCGCGCGCCTATCCGCGCCAGCACGGCCGGCAACTCCCGGATGGAACGGATCACGTAATCCGGATTGCAGCGCTGCACCGCCGCGCCCTGGAAACCGTACACTGCCCCCACCGTCAGCGTCCCCGCGCTGCGCCCGGCCTGGACGTCGGCTTCGGTGTCGCCGACCATCACGGCCTGCGCGGGTCTCACTTTCAGGACGGCCAGCGCCTTCCGCAGCGGCTCGGGATGCGGCTTCAGGTTCGGGGTGTCCTCGGCCGACATGACCGTCTGCATGAAGCGCGCCAGCCCGCAGCGCTCCAGCGTCGTCAACGAGCTGATCCGCGACCGCGTCGTCACCGCCGCCATGCGCAGGCCCATGCGGGCCAGTTCCTCAAGCACCTCGATGGCGCCGGGGAACGCGCGCGGCAGGTCCAGATGCTGCCGCTGGAACGCGCGATGCTCGCGGCACATGGCCTCCAGGTCGCCGCCGCCGGCCAGCACGCGGTAGCACTCCTCCAGCGACACGCCCATCACCGCCGCCATGTCCGCGCGGCTTCGTGGCGGCAGCTTCCGCTCCCGCAGCACATGCGCGAACGCGCGGTAGATAAACTCCGCGCTGTCCAGCAGCGTCCCGTCAATATCGAAGAGCACGGCCTTGAGTCTCTTCACCGCCTCACCCTACAGGAGAACCGCGCGCCGCGCCTGCGAAAAACCGCGAGTGACGCTTACCGTCGGGATCCGGCAAAGATGCGCAACCGCATGGCCCCGTTGCCGTCTAAGGAAAGCGGGAGGGACTTACTTCATGAAACGCCGCTGGACATCGCGCCTGCTTGCCGCCGTGACAGCGCCGGGTCTAATGCTTCCGTTCCTGCTCTCCGCCCTTGGATCAGGCTGTGCCGTTGCCGCTGAGATACCTCCGCGCGAGCCGGAGCTGATCGCTGCAGCCGGGCCACAGGAGGAGTACGCATCCGAGGCGATGCGGAAGCTCGCGGAGGAGACCGCGAAGCTGGCCGACGGCGGCAAGGCGTCCGTTCCCCGCCTCCTGAAGCTTCTGCGCGATACGCGCGTTGTCAGCAGCACCCACCATCCCGGCGGCAGGGACAAGTGCGGCATGCCTCTGGTCGGTTACACCACGAAGAAGACCGTCGCCGACGTCGCGGCGGCAACGCTCGTCCGCATTTACGCTGCGCCGGGCGCCAGGGACGCCGACGACGACACGGCCCGGCAGGCCATTGCCGCATATTTCCGCGAGCAGATTCTCAACGACAACGCGCCGGATTACTCGGACCCGGATACAGGCCTCGGGTCCAAGGCGTTCGTCATCAGAGCCATGGGCAGCGCGGGCTGCCGCGAGGCGCTCGACCCGCTGCTGGAGTGCCTCGAACACTTCATGGCAAAGAAGCGGGAGTGGAAGTGGATCCCGGGACGCGAGTTCATCGGCGCCACGCTCGAAGCGCTTGCCGCAATCGGTGACAAGCGAGCCGCGCTGGCCGTCCACCGGCACCTGCGCAAGCCCGGCTGCGATTTCCTCTATGTGGATCTCACCAAGTGCCTGTCGGCCATCGGCCGGCAGGCGCTCCCCGAACTGCTTGCCGCCGTCAGCGACGGCATGCGAGCACGGGACTTCAGCTACGAACAACTGCAGTGCGTCATGGTGCTCGGCACCCTCAACGACAAGCAGGCAGTCCCCGTGCTGCGGGGGTTCCTCGACCTGCGCTACGACGACGAGTGGCGCGAGCGCGACTTCAAATCCGCGGCGATCGGCGCGCTGGCGGCCTTGAGCGCCGTGGACGAGGACGATCGGATCGCACAGGAGTATCCCAAGGCGCGGCCGGAGACGCAGTACGTCATCGTCACGTCACTGCAGCAACTCTGGAAAAACGATACTTCGCGCGCGCTCCAGTTCATGGTCAGCGGCAACGGCAACTACCGCACGCTCGTCGCCGGCCACATTCTGGCACAGCGCGGAAGGCGCGAGGACCGCGAGGCGCTGAAAACGCACCTTCGAGAGGGCGGCCCCGAGTTCCAGGCCGCGGCGTACGGCGCCATCAAGGCGATTGCGTCGCGCCTCCTCCGCCAGGAAGCCGAACAGAAGACCAGGGAAGCCTGGGCGCTCTGGGGCGAACTTGGCCGGGCAGGGAAGCTCGACTCGCCTCCAGCCGTCCCGGTCCTCCTGCACATCATCAACCGCGCGCCGTACGTGCGACTGGAGAAAGCCACGGCTCTGCAGTTGCTCGGCAGAATCGGCGCGCAATACGCGCTGCCCGACGACGTTGTCGGCCAGATGGTCCGGCGGCTCACCGACGAGGACAAGTTCCTTGCCTTCGCCGCGGCCGGCGCCTTGGGCAGAATGGGCCGCAACGACGGCCTGGCCGCTGTGACCGAGTACCTGAAGAACCCGCAGGCGGGTGAGCTATACCTGGAGATCGCAGCGGAAAAGGCGCACGCCGATATCACGGGCATGCTTCACCCGCGCATGCAGCAGCGGGCGCTGGCGGGAGAAGAGCCTTTCATCCACGGCGTCCTGGAACTGGCGGAGTCGAACCCGAGTCTGCCGCTGCGGGAGACCATCGAGCAGGCCGCGAAGAAGAGCGCCAACCCTGGAGTGAGGAAGAGAGCCGACGCTGTACTGCCCAGACTGGTGCCGCTGCGGGCTGGTCCCGCAGTGCGGCCGCCGCTGCCGGCGGTCGAGCCGTGGGCCAAAGAGCCGACGGAGCTGCGGGTGGTGGTTGACGCGCTGGAAGAAGGCGTCAGGGACGAGGCCACGGCGAAGCTCCTGGAGCGGGAGTTGGAGTTCGTGGACCAGGCGACTCAGTCCGCTATCCGTCAGCAACTGGCCAAAGCCGGCGCAACGTCAGCCCCTCCACGAGAGAAGTAGCTGCGGCTCGTGCCAGTGCGGGCAGGGACGCCCGCGCTACCGCGGTTTCGGATTTCCGATCACACCGGCTTCCAGTCCTGTTCGTACACTTTCTTATAGGCCCAGTCGCCGACAATCGGGTACTTGCAGAACTCGCCATTCTTGGCCTTCAGGCCCATCAGCACCACGTAGACTGCCACGGCCACGCCGGCCAGCGCGAAGAAGCGCCACAGGTCATAGATGAGAAATCCTCTGGTCACGAAGAGCAGCAGGATCGTGGGTATGGAGAGGCCGATAGCGACGGCAAGCAGCGCCAGTTGGAGCACAAACGACTGGATGGCGTGGAACCGCACGAATTTCGATTGGTCCTTCCGTGCAAAATACGCGACTGCCGGGCCGGCCAGATTGCCGACAAGCGGCGCGACGTACATCGTCAGCGCCAGCACGTGCGCCAGCATGCCCCACAGCTTCTCGTCGTCGGTCAGCGGACCGCCTGCGGCAGGTGTCTGCGGCGCCGTGCCACTGCCGGCTTGTCCAGCAGTGCCGGGCTTCGCAGGCGGCGCTTCGGGTTCTTTCGCCGCCTCCGGCGTCTGTGCAGCCGGGGGTGCCGGTTTCGCCTCAGGCTCGGCAGGCCCGCCAGGGGCGGGCGCCGACGGTGGACTCTCGTTCTCGGCCATGTGGCTCTAGTGCCTCCCTATCACTGCCCTGCCCACAAACACTCTACTGTGGCCCGCCGTCGCTGCCAGACGCGTTCCGCGCCGTCACGCGTGCGCCTGTCTGACGCCGAACGCCACCCGCGGCTGCCCCTTCAGCTCGCCGCAATGCGCCAGGGTCGGCACCGCTTTGTTCGGATTGCACAGGCCGTCCGGATCGAAGACCGCGCGGACGCGGCGCATCGCATCCATGTCGTCTTCGCTGAACACGCGCGTCATGAAGTCGAGCTTCTCGATGCCGATGCCGTGTTCGCCCGAAAGCATCCCGCCCGCCGCCACGACGGCCAGCATGATCTCGCTGGTGCAGGCCAGAGCTTTCTCGCTCCCGTGCGGGTCGCCCTCGTCGAACAGGATGACCGGATGCAGGCTGCCGTCGCCGGCGTGCGCGACATTGGCGGCGCGCAGGCCGTACTCGCGGGCCTTCGCGAGTATCGTGGCCAGCAGGTCGGGCAGTTTGGACCGCGGGATCACGCCGTCCTGCACGTAGAAACTGGGCGAGAGCCGGCCGATGGCGCCAAAGACCTGCTTGCGGCCTTTCCACAGGTTCACCCGCTCGGCGTCGTCGCGCGCCGTCCGCAGATCGAGGCAGCCGTGTTCGCGGCAGATCGCGGCGACGCGGTCGCTCAAGGGCTCCAGGCCGTCGCGCAGGCCGTCGAGCTCGATGATAAGGACGGCGCCGGCGTCGAGCGGGAAGCCGAAGTGCTGCCACTCCTCAAGCGCGCGGATAAGCGGCTGGTCCATCATCTCCAGCGCCGCGGGGATGATGCCGGCCGCAATGATGCCGCTCACCGTGCGCGTGGCCGCGTCCACGCTGGAGAAGACGGCAAGCTGCGTCTTGACGGCCTCGGGGTTGGGGGTGAGCTTGACCCAGATTCTCGTGGCGATGCCAAACGTGCCTTCGCTGCCCGCAAAAAGGCCGCAGAGATCGTAGCCCGGCGCGCCGCCGGGCGGGCCGCCGAAGTGCACCAGTTCGCCATCGGGCAGGACGACATCGAGCCCCAGCAGATGGTTGGCCGTGACGCCGTACTTGAGCGTGTGCGGGCCGCCGGCGTTCTCGGCCACGTTGCCGCCGATGGTGCAGGAGCCCTGGCTGGAGGGGTCGGC
>Ga0315282_10011503_pt1 | contig 13696 bp, 11 predicted proteins | sample YL17G07_20_MG_FD_203693 | JGI IMG/M metagenome (GOLD analysis project Ga0315282, IMG submission 203693) | Sediment microbial communities from Yellowstone Lake, YNP, Wyoming, USA - YL17G07_20 | ecosystem: Environmental > Aquatic > Freshwater > Lake > Sediment | place: USA: Wyoming | collected... | reverse complement strand
CCAGCGCAAACTAATGGGACTTTCTGAGGCAAATCCCCGGAAGTCGGCATAGGCGCGAGTGCCTTGGCTCGTTTCCTCGGCGCTGATGACTCTCTGGGATCTAGACTTTCGATCACCCTCTCCGTCTGAATAACTTACGACAATAACTTACGAGGGCTATTCCACTCTGTATCCGCTTGTGGTAGAATGCGTGTGTTCAAGGCGATAAAACCTCTATTTTCAAGTGCTCAGGACTCAAGCAGAGTTGGGAGGTTGGTACTTGATGGGGGCTTACGTACATCAGGACGGGCTCAGCGCCTTAGACGCCTCATCTGTTCCGCGTCGCGTCCGGATGGGGGAGGAGAACAGGCCATGGGTCATGACCAGAAGGGGTTCTCGCTCATTGAGTTGTTAATTGTCGTGGCGATCATTCTGATCCTCTCTGCGATCGCCATCCCCAGTTTGATGCGCAGTCGTGCCGCTGCCAATGAAGCTTCCGCCCTCGAGAATCTCCGTGCCATCTCGACAGCAGAGGTGACCTACTCGGTCACTTACGGCGGGGGCTACTCGCCGTCACTCACGGCGTTGGGTCCCCCGGCTCCCGGCCAGACAGCATCTTCGACCGCAGCCGGCCTGGTGGATGAAACCCTTGCCAGCGGCTTTAAGAGCGGTTACAGCTTCTTCTATACCCCTGCCTTGTTTAATGCCGCTACGAACTCCTGGGATGGATACACCCTGCTCGCGAATCCTGCGACTTACGGCCGGACGGGCAGCTTGTACTACTACACGGACCAGAGTTTTGTGATTCGTGCCAACACGACCAACCAGGCCTCCTCGACGGATGACGATTCAGCCGTGGTCTGCAAGCGACGGGGGAAGCGAGGCAGAGGGCGAGGCGGAGAGCGAGGCGAAGAGCGAGGCGAAGAGCACCACGAGGGCGCTCACGACTCCACGACACCCCCAGAGCATCATCCACGAGAACATTGAACATCTTACTCGCAAAAGATGCGGACTTTCTCCCCGTTCTTGCCGTCTACATCGACGTGCAAATCCCCCAGTTCCAGCAGTTCCCCGCGATCCAAATCGCGCAGAGCGGAGAGATCGATGCCTTTCTCGGCGAGCCTTTCACTGACTTTGGGCGGAAGCACGGCCAGAAGTTTGATTCCGGTCCGCAACATGGCCAGCGGGACGCGAACGTTCACTTGGTCACGGTCGGGACTGTCCACCATGATGCGCAGGAAGCGCAGCTTTTGGCCCGGCGCGGGCGCCTCATCGCGGGCCGGAATGGTCCATCCCCACACTCGCCGGGACTTGGATCTTCCCTCCGCACCCGAAGCTTCCTCGGAGGCCGGAGGCGCGGCCGGGGCAGGGCCGCTCGCCGCCAGTTTGTCCAAAAGCTTTTCCGCATCACCCGCGGTGATCTGGCCTGACGCAACCATCTCCAGGACTTTCCTGGTTTCTTCAGACATGGTGTTTCCTCCTTAAGTTGTCAGGAGAGTTTCTCGAGCGCTTCCTCGACACTGATCTCTCCCCGGGAAAGCTGTTCGAGGACGTAGAGATTCGGACTGGGCGCCTGGAAACTTTTGTCGAGCGCGGCGCTGATGGCATTCAGGCGATTCTTCACCGTCGGATAGCTGATGCCAAACAGGCTCTCCATTTTCTTGATCGAGCCGTGCGAGCGCACGAAAGCGATGACGAAGGTCTGGTCCTCCAAAGAAAGTTGGGCGAGTGGAGAGACCTCAAACTCGCCCTCCATCGACATTCCACAGGAGGCACAAGCCATTCGAACGATCTTCAAGGGTTGTTTGCAGTCGGGGCAAGTGGCGTTTGAAATATCCATTGGTGCCCTCATCTTACACAACAAAATTAACAAAATAGATTGATTTTGTCAAGTACAAAATTATAGAAATGAATTACTATTGGGTTCAAGACAAATTTATTTAAGATTCTGGAGATGGCGGGTTGTACACGCTTCGCGCACTCTTTGGGCCTTGTCAAGGAAAAGCGGACAACGGTGGTGGGTCAATTTGATATTGTAGCGGCGAGTTTACCTCGCCAAATGGCGGCGTAAAGCCGCCTCTACATCGAATTGACCCACTACCCCGACAACGCGCGGACAGCAGAAAGCGGTCACCACAGAGAACCCGGAGAAACACAGAGAGATTCCTGCCCTGAGGCCCTCTGTGCGCTCTGTGGTGAATGTATTATGCTTTGTTTCCTGCGCAGGAAACCTCCGCCTGGGTTGCAACTCGCTACGCTGCGCGATCATGGGCGGCAGCACTGGGATTGGAAGGCAGAATGCTTAACCACTGTTCAGCGACGATGGAAAAAGCTTCACTCACACGGCGGGCGTGTGGGTGGGCCGTGGTCCTCTTCCTGGGGCTGGCGTCGGTAAACGCCGCGACGGACATCTATGTCGAGACCGTGATCGACCCCAGCGGCCAGCTACGCATCACCACGAAACGCCACCGGGAAATCGTACCCAAAAAGGAGAAGGACCAAATCAGCTTTGACAAGGCCCAAATCTCGCCGGATGGCCGCGCCGTGGGCTGGTTGGCCATGTACCCCAACTGTTGCGCGTCCTATCCCTTGGCTCTGAAGCTGGTGATTCTTCAGAACGGCGAGCGGCATACCTATGCAGGCAGCGGCCTCGCGATCTCGGCGTGGTGTTTTTGGGCGGGAGGGAGGCAGGTGGCCTTCAAGCAGGAAACGGAGCATGGCGGCATGGCAGTCCATTACGAATTATGGGACATCGAAACCGGGCAGTTGGCCGACAAGTATGACCCCGACGCCAATCCCGACGTCATAACCAAGCCTCCCCGGTGGGTCGTCGTGTTGGATTCGAAACGCCCGGGATGACAGCAAGCGTAGCGCGGACCTGTTTTGTAGGTCCGCGGCTTTCCCTTGTCAAGAGGCGACTCGCGCCCCAAAAACGCTCTCGGCATTGCGCCCTTACAGGGTTCACAGAACTTCGGCTGCGGAAGGTGCGACGCACCGCTCGCAGGCTGGGAATTGAGCCCGCGGTTGAAATTCCCGCGAGCAAGCTCGCGGGGAGGAAAGCGGCAGTCCGTCAACTGACGGACCGCACTCTAAAGCTTCGCATTCCCCTCACAAGAAAAATGCCGACCTCAAGGTCGGCACTACTGAGCCGGGTGACTACTGAAGTCCCACCGGGATCTCGTCCTCGGGACGCTTTGGCGCAGGGATTGTTGTCCGCACCGCGGCTGGCGCCTTCGTCATTTTTTGCTTGACAACAAGCCAAGCATAGTCTACAATGCAAGGATGATGGATGTAGGCACCCGAGACTCGCGGAACCCCAACCGGTGGGCAGGGCCGCGTCACGCAGCATTATTGAAACGGTATGGATAAAAAGCATTCTGAGTGAGGCGCGAGGGGAAAAATGGAGATACCTCCCCAGATGTTATTGAAAACAAAGCACTACACTAAGACAAAATGTCACCTACCCTGAGAACTTCTTGAAAAATCAGCCGCTTCCACAAGACGCTGAGATGTTGTTGATAGTTAGGCAGATAGCAGGTCATCTTCGACCCAATATGCCACTGAAGCCCCCCACCCTGTGAACATTTAGGAACAAAACCAGTTACGCCGCACTGTCAAACTGGCCCCGCTCTATTCGCTTGATAATAAACAGGGTAAAAATTCAGGTTGAAGCCGTCCACGGTCCTGAGTGTAGGGGACATGTTGGCTGAGGCATTTCGAAAGGGGTTGCTGGCGCAGAGCACAGCTCTGCGGCAAGAGACCCCTCACCCGCCCTCCTACGTCGGGCCCCCTCTCCCCTGGGAGAGGGCTAAGCAAGCGTAGCGCAGACCTCCGCCTTTGAGGTCTGCGGTTCTTCCCTCGACTCGCGCTCCCGGACCCGAGGGCAGGCGTGCGTCTTTGAGATTTGCGGTTTTTGCCAAGGAAGAACCGCGGACCCCAAAAACGGGGGTCCGCGCTACATCTGCTCGACTCGCGCTCCCGGACCCGAGGGCAGGCATGCGCCGTTGAGATTTGTGGTTTCTCCGCGAGAAGAGCCGCGGTCCCCGAAAGCGGGGGTCCGCGCTACCCCGGCTACAAAGGCAGGTGGCGCTCAAGGTTCATTGGGGGGCAGGAGCTGGGTGCAGGTGGAACAAAACTCGGGGCGTTTCAGGTCGATGCGTTCGACGCCGTTGGAGGCGCTCATCACGCAGGTGTAATCCGGGCAATGGCGCAAGCCGTAGGTGTGGCCCAATTCGTGGAGGGATTCCTTCAGCAGGCGTTCGCGGAGGAGTTCGGGGTCGGTGGGCAGGCCGTAGAACTCCTGGCGCAGGCGATGGGTGGAGACCACTGCTCCGCCGTCAGCGAGTTGCGCTTCCCCGAACACGAAGGTGAGCACAGGAATGTAGAGGTCTATTTCCGTCACCCCCAACACCTTCCAAGTTTCACTCGGCGGCCTCTGGAGAATCCTCTTGAGGATCTCGGCGGAGTGATACTGGCGGCGCAGAGGATTGAAGGCGAATTCGGCCTCCAGGCCGTCGGGTTGAATGGAGCAAGCCACGCGCAGCCGCCGCGTCAGGCCCTCGGCGAGAGGTTCCAGCAGGGCGCGGTCGACTTGTCCAACCGGCATCAGTGAAATCATTCTCATTACGCTGGCGGGCTCGCTTTCCGGAATCCGTATTTCTTGATTTTGTTGTAGAGCGTGACGCGATCGATCCCGAGCGCCTTGGCGGCGCGCGTCTGGTTCCACTCACAAGCTTCGAGCACGTGCTGGATGTGCCCGCGCTCCACGTCTTCGAGCGCCAGGCTGCCCTCCGGCGCGGAGGGCGTCGAGACCTGGAGAGGGAAATCCGCGGCCTGGATTTCCGGCTCGCGCCCGATCACCATGGCGCGTTCCATGGCGTTCTCCAACTCACGGACGTTGCCGGGCCATTCGTAATTCATCAGGACGTCGAGCGCCGGACGGCTGATGCCGGTGAATCGCTTGTTCATGGCCCGCGAATATTTGCGCAGGAAATGATCGACGAGCAGCGGGATGTCCTCTTTGCGCTCGCGCAGCGGCGGCAGCGTGATGCCGAAAACATCCAGGCGGTAGTAAAGATCGGGGCGGAAGGTCCCCTCTTTGACCAGCGTCGGCAAATCCTTGTTAGTGGCGGCAATGGCGCGGAAATCCACTTTGATTGTCTGGTTGCCGCCCACGCGCGTGATCTCCTTTTCCTGGAGGACGCGCAGCAGGTCGGTTTGAGTCTTCAGGCTGATGTCGGAAATCTCGTCCAGAAAAACCGTTCCCCCCTCGGCGACTTCGAACTTGCCCTTCTTGCGGTACTGTGCGCCGGTGAAGGCGCCCTTTTCGTGCCCGAAGAGCTCGCTTTCCAACAGCGTTTCCGTCAGCGCCCCGCAGTGGATGGTGACCATGGGCATGAAGCGCCGGGGGCTCAAATTGTGGATAGCGCGGGCCACCAGTTCCTTGCCCGTGCCGCTCTCACCGTGAATGAGCACGGTGGTGTCGTTGGGCGCCACCGTGCGGATGCTTTCCAGCACCTGTTGCATGGGCTGGCTCTGGCCCACCAACTCGACCGCCTGAGCTTCCTCCAGGGTCTCCCGCAAGCGCAGGTTTTCCTCCCGCGTGCGGCGATGCTCGAGGGCCTTGGCGACGGTGTGGGCCAGGTCATCGGGGTCGAAGGGCTTCATGATGTAGTCATAGGCGCCATCCTTGAGCGCCTGCACCGCGGTCTCTACGGAAGCGTAGCCGGTCATAATGATGACGATGACGTCGGGATCGACCTCGCGGATTTTGCGGTGCAGCTCGAGGCCGTCCATGCCGGGCATCTTGATGTCCACCAGGGCCAGGTCCCAACGCTGGCGCGGCAGCTTCAGCAGCGCCTCGCGCGCGCTATTGGCGGTGTCCACACTGTAGCCTTCTTCCTCGAACCATTTTCCCAGCGAGTCGCGGACAACGTTCTCATCGTCCACAATTAAAAGGCTGGCCTTGGGACTCATAACGAACTCCTTTTGAATTGGTGATTTGTGATTGGTGATTGGTGATTGGCAGCCGAGGAAGATTCCCTTGTTGTCAATCGACCATCCTCAATCGACAATCATTTCGTCAATCGTCAACCACCAATCCTCAATCACCATTCACCAATCACAAATCACCAATTCTTCAGGCTGCGTTGACGTTCACGGGTGGCTCTTCCGGCAAAAGGATGGTGAACGCTGTCCCTTTCTGCGCGGTGGAAGATACCTCGATGTTTCCTCCGTGTTGCTGCACGATGCCGAGAGCGATGGCCAGGCCCAGTCCGGTTCCTTTGCCTTCTTCCTTGGTGGTGAAGAAAGGTTCGAAGATATGGGAAAGGACTTCTGGCGGAATGCCCGGTCCCTCGTCGCTCACGACCACGCGGCCCAGGCGGCGCACCGGGTCGTAAGCGCTCTCGATGCTCAGCCGGCCGCCGTGCGGCATCGCATCCACCGCGTTCATCAGGATCACCAGCAGCGCCTGTTGTACTTGCCCCGCGTCACAGTAGAGCGGCGGGAGCTGGGGCTCCAACTTTTTCTGCAACTCGACGCCTTGGAGGTCCATCTGATGTCCTACCAGCAACAAGCAGCGTTCGAGGATGGCATTCAGATCGTTTTTCTGCGGATTGATGGGCGTCCGGCGCGCGAAGGTGAGCAGGTTTTTGACGATGCCGCCGCAGCGCCGGCTTTCCCCCTCGATGATCTGCAAGTAGGTTTTGGCCTCGTCCAAGCGCCGGTTCTCGTTGAAGCCCTTTTCCGCCAGGCGCGACACCAGCTTGCTGTAAGTCAGAATGCCGGCGAGGGGATTGTTGATCTCATGCGCCACCACCGCCGCCAATTTGCCGAGTGAGGCCATCTTTTCCGATTGCGTCAGGCTGCGATAGGCGCGTTCGAGTTCTCCCGTTTTCTGCCGCACACGGTCTTCCAGAGTCTCGGTCCACTGGCGGTTTTCCGCTTGCGCCTTCTTGAGTTCCTGGGTCATTTGGTTGAAGGAAACGGCCAGGCTGCCGATTTCGTCCTGGCTGGTTTCCGGCAGCAGATAGTCCAGGTCGCCCTGCGCTACGGCGCGCGTGCCCTCGGTGAGCTGGCGCACCGGCTTGTGCACGGTCAGCCAGATCAGCCAGGCGGTGAACAGGCTCACAACCAGAAGAGAGGCAGCGGTGAAGATCACCGCCCGGCGCTCGTGCTGCGCCACGGCAAGGTCCATGGCGGCCAGCGAGACATTCGTGTCAAGCACGCCCAGCACCTGGCTGCTGCCCGTGTGGGCGTGGCAGGCGGCATTCGAACAATCCGCCTCGTTTTCGATGGGCCGGATCAGCCCCAGCACGCGCGTGCCGTCGCGCGCGTTGTAAATGCGCATCCGGTCGGGCCGGTCGAGCCGCGCCAGAGGTTGGGCCTGCGCGTGGCAGGCGTAACACGCCTCCGCTTTCTTGTCCACGAACTGGCCCACTTCCTGGTCGTCCGTGGAGAAACTGATTTGCCCTTCGCGATTGAAAATGCGGATGCGGCTGATGCCATTTTCGTGCCCGATGGTGTTGATGATGTGAAACACTTCTTCACGCTGGTTGCGCAGCATCGAGTAACGAATGCTGCGGCGAATCGTGTCGCTGATGCGGTCGGCGCTCTGGAAGATGATTTCCTGCTGCGATTGCCGCCAAAGGCGCAGGTTCCAATAGCCATAGAGCGAGAAGAGGAGCGCCACGCCCCCCACCACGCAGGCCGTCAGCTTGATGGCGAGACTGTGAGTGATGCGCGTCATTTAACGTCCTCGGGATACGGGACACGGGTTACGGGATACGGGAAGCGGGACACGCGACACGGGACTAGGGGCTCGGCATGCATGGTCCGGATCCCTTCTTACGGCTTCTTAGAACGGCTATCAAACGATTGAGCATTTTCTCGATATCTTGAACCGGCTTCGAAGCCGCTCCGAGCTCGTCCGAACTCAGGAAATGTAAATTGCACGCAACGATCAGGTGTGTCTCCAGTTCCATCAATGAGCCCCGCGCCACTGTCAGGAACTGAATGTACTCTCCCGTTGACCCTCTTCCCCATCCTTCGGCGATATTAGCAGCGATTGATGTCGTGGCTCGTCGAATCTGAGAGGTCAGGCCGTACCGTTCTGCGTCGGGGAATCGAGAAGTTAATTTGTAAAGTTCGGTTGTAAGTGCAACTGACTTCTTCCAAACATCGAGCTCTTTGTAATTCTGAACCACAAATCCCCACTTTCCCGGAAATCGAATCCTGTGTCCCGCACCTCGTTTCCCGAATTCCGTGTCCCGAATCCCGAATCGGGAGCCCCGTAGCCGGTGCCCCGTCTACGGCCGAGTTGCAAGCCCCGTATCCCGTGTCCCGTATCCCATATCCCGTATCCCGTGTCCCGTGCTCGGCTCCATCACGTTCAAGTACCGCACCGCCAGACTGAAAAGCAGGAAGCCCACGCCTACGATCGACAGGGTGACGGCCACCTCCGTCCAGCGGGGGAAGTAATGCACCCCGGAAGAACCCTCCAGGCCGGTAATCGAGACGTTCAAGCGGTTCAGAAGGAAGCCCGTGATCACCAGCACGGAGACCCCGAAAAGGCCATCGCGATCTTCACGAACCTTGCGGAAAAGGAGCATCGGCAAAGGAACGAGCAGGCCCAGCGTAATTTCCAAAAGGAACAGGAGTGTCTCCGTGGAAGGTTCGCGCAAGTGAGAAAGTGCCCCACGCCCCCAGAGGTCCTGAAATTTCAGCAGGCCGTAGATGGCCAGCACCACGGCCATCGCCCGGCCCAACACTTCGAGCAAGGGCATCTCAATCTCTCGGCCCAAGGCGCGCGAACTCAGATTGGATTCAAAAATCACCATCGCCATTCCCACGCCCACGGCGGAAACAAAAAAGAACACGGGCAGTAGCGGCGAATACCAATAGGGATGCAGCTTGGTGGGCACGATTAAGAACAGGCTGCCCAGCGACGACTGGTGCAGAGTCGAGAGCAACACGCCCGCGATCACCAGCGGAATCGTCGCGGCTTTAACGACACGCAACGGTGTGTGCAGATGGAAGCGTTCCAGGACCGCGGGGGAGAATTCCAGCGCCAGCACCGTGAGGTAAAGCATCACGCACCAGGCAACCTCAAACATCACCGAGTGCGGGTTCCACATCACCAGCGGGTGCCAAATGTTGTAAGGCTTGCCCAGGTCGAAGAGCAGCGCCACGGCCACCAGCGCATAGCCCAGGAAGGCGGTGAGGATCGAAGGGCGAAGCACGGCGTGGAACCGCTCGATGTGGAAGACGTAAACAATCGCCGCCAGCGTGAAACCACCCGCCGCCAACCCCACGCCGCAGAGCACGTCGAAACCAATCCAGATCCCCCACGGAAACTGGTCCGACAGGTTGGTGGCCGCCCCCAACCCTTTGACGAAACGCAGCACCGTGGAATAAAAACCCGCGGCCAGAATCAGTACCAGCACCGTCCGCCAGAAAGTGAGTTTGGGGAGTTTTGAGAAGTTCATTGATCTACTCCATCGATCGGGTCATCGGGCCCGATGAATCAATGATCTGATTCTTTGTTCTCCGCTCTTGCCACTTCCTCGCGGCGGTTGGTGATCCACCAGATTCCGCCCAGAAGCAATCCGCCCAGGGTGACCAAGTTGGGGATCTTGGAGAGCGCCCGAAACGTCAACAACGGCAGGGGGTCCCGGGGCAGGTTGGCAGGCAAGCCCAATTGCTCAAAAGGCACCGCCGAGAGATAGAGCACCGACGTGCCACCTACTTCTTCCTTGCCGTAAATGTGCTGAAAGTATTTCGAAGGCTCCTCGCGCAGCCGCTTTTCGGCCTGACTCAGCAGATCGTTGCGCTCGCCGAAAATGCTGGCCTGCACCGGGCAGGCCTCCGTGCAGGCGGGTTGCTGGCCTCGGGCCTGCCGCGGGGCACACATGGTGCACTTCTTCACCTTGGGCAGGGCCGCTTTCCATTCATAGCGCGGAACGCCGAACGGGCAGGCCATCATGCAGTACCGGCAGCCCATGCACTTGCCGGCATCGTAAACTACCGGTCCCGCCACGGTCTTGCGCAACGCGCCCACGGGACAAACCGACGCGCAGGTGGGTTCCTGGCAATGCATGCAGAATCGCCGGACCAAAATGCTGCCATGAGTCTGAACCACATTCAGCGTGTCGGCGGAGAGGTTTAGGTCGATCAAGTTGTTGCTGGGTGGCAGACCATTAGTCTCTTTGCACGCAGCCACACAAGAACCACACCCGATGCATTTCGTTGTGTCGACAAGAATGGATTGGCTCAATTCTTAAACATCTCCGAAGAGCGACAGGTTGGACATAGTGTCCGTGGCAAAAGTCCGACCCGTTAAATCTATAAGCACGCCATGTGCCGAGAAATTCATCAGTTGAGGCTTGCAATGGGTCTTATAGTCCGAAATACATGCAACTTAACTGCATCCAGTCTTGGCCTCTGTGAAATTACGCAATTGAACCATTTATGACATTCTATAACTCCGAGTGATGGGCAGTAAGCCCTTGTACATCTATTTTCCACTTTGGGCTAAGGGGGGGAAGTTTCGGATCGGGCGAGAAATTACGCAATGGGTCAAGGAACTTGTATTTTGAGCCATTAAGAGCATTTATCAAGCAGTCAAGCGGCCCCCTACGCGGGACCGCTCCTGCAATTCCAGAAATCACTCGCCTCTTCATAGGCGCTAGGGCCGGTGAAGGAAATTCGCCTCGAAGGCGCTCCAGGCCGTCGGGCCGAGTTCACCGAGGCAGCCGACAGCGGGAAGTCCTCCGTCCTGACTGGTGACGCCGAGGGCCACGTCGGGCGAGACCTGCGCGAAAATGAACTCGCGGAAGCGCACAAATTCGTTTTCGAGCCACATCGCGGCTTGCTCACCGAAGCGCATGCTGGGGGCGGCCTCCTCCACGCGGGTGGGGTTGAGGTAACAGATCCAGCCGCTTCCATAGGGGTCGGAGGTCAACAGCTCCGATTGTTCGACGAGGCGGCTGTTTACGGCCATCACCCGGCCGGTCATGGCCGAGGAAATAGTGACGGCGCACCCATTGTGCTCCAGGCGAAAGAGCGGCTGCCCGGCGGTCACCCGGTCGCCAACTTTAGGTAAGATGATCCGGCGGACGGTGCCGACCGCACGCACGATCAAAGCGTCGGCGCCAATTTCCAATCCGCCAGTGGGATCGGGCTTGACCCAGGTGTGTTGGTTGGCGAGGTGGACGCCTTGTGGCACCTGGAACGCGTCAAGCCCGCACGCCATGACCTCGGCTGTGGGGCTCATGGCCCGCGCGGGGTACGCCACCCGCCACGCCTGCCACTTCTCAATTCCCAGGTCCGTCAGGACCAGGCAAACAAACATCAGGGCCACGAAAATTGCGACCATGATTAGCCTCCCGACACACTCCGAACTTTGCCCGTCCGTGCCACCTTACGAGTGTGGCCTCAGCCGAGCAGCAATTCTTGGACGAACTTCTCCCACTGGAATTCAGGGACCAGGCTCAACACGTCCCCAATGGCGTGACCGCCGTCTTGCAGACGAGCCTCCGCACCCGGGCTAATGCGCGTGTGGAGCGCGCCGACGGATTCCTCCATCCAGCGCTGCGCCAGCCGTCCGTGCAGCAGATTTTTCATGTTGCCGTCCACTGCCGGGGCATTCACGGCCACCAGCCAGCCCACGCCGTAGGGGTCCTGATGAGCGAGGGACGGATCGCGGAGGACCTCGGGATTGACCTCGACGACCTCGCCCTCGATGGGCGAGAGCATCTCGAAGCGATGGCTGCCCCGGCCGATTGTCCAGCCGCGCTCACCTTGCCGCAGCCACCGGCCTCGCGCCGGCAGATCGATTTGATCGATCTGGCCCACCAACCGCGCGGCGAAATCATCCAGGCCGATGCGCACCAATTGGCGCGATTCTTTCATCGCCCAAGCGTGCCCAGGATGGTAAGCAAGGTGGGCGGGCGCTTTGAACCCTCCCACGACGTTCATCGGGAAGACCGTCCCTTCTGGCCGCGCTTCCGGCGCCGCGCTCTTTACTTCCAAGCGGCGCGCCAGCCGCCTCTGCAAGTAATAATCGTGCGCAACCAAAAGAATGAACGTTGCCAGAACCAGTGTGAGAGTCATTTCCCACTCCTCGGTGCTCAGCCACCTTGCTACGAAGCGAAGCACTCCAAACTCACCCGTGCTAAAGGCAAGCCAGTGGCCATTGACAAATGCATATATGGTGCTAAAAGGGGCTTAGAAGATGTTATAACGCATGTAAAATCAGATGGTTAGATAAGATTATGGAAATCTTGAGGAAAGGGACAAATAGGCAGAGTTTCGTGCCTTTGTTGCGTTTAACAACAGCGTTCCCTGGCCAAACAACTTGACTACAACCTAAGGCATTGTGTTTTCTTCTGGATGCATGACTGCTGCACAACGCAACGAGAGCTATATAAGAATTCAGCAGGCTAAGACTCGGCGGGCTCGTCGCCCCGCCCCAGTTACTGGCCCCGCTGAATCACATCGGCAGGCAGTTGAGAGGAAAAATCTCCTAGGGCTTCGCTCAGGTGTGTGGTTTCGGCGGGGTCCACGGCGTAAAACGAAACCGTGTCTCCTCCGACAATGACGTCTTCCTGGATCGTCCACGTGCCAACCCGAATCCATTCCGGCGGCACTCCGCCGATGAACCAACTATCGTAAATGATCGCGATGCGCGTCCCGGTTTGTTTCGAAAGGCGCTCGATGTCGCGGACCTGATAGGTATGCTTCTGTTTCGCTGCCGCCACTTCCGCGTTAGCCAGCCCCCATAGATCCAGGCAATGGATATCGGCAAGGAAGTTGACTGCGCCGATGTCGTTCAGCGCCACGGTTGAATTCTGATAGTACCGGCGAACAAACAACCCCATTTGGTACTGCTGTTCGTAAATGTTCGTGGTGCACTGGGGAAGAAACCAAAGAATCCGCATTCCTTTCACGGCCACCGGGAAGAAAAGCAGAAGAGCCAGGGCGCCGCACGCGAGATTTTTGGGCACTGTCCATGTGGACAAAGAAAACGGAGAAGGCCAGCGAGGTACGACCACGGGGAGTTGCAGGGCCAGGAAGAGAATGGCCAACGCGCACCAATAGGCATCGTAGCGGAACAAGGGAGCGGCTCCCACAAATTCCAGGTGTGCTACTCCCGTCAGAAACAGAATCGTCCCCATGATTTGCCGGCTTTCGCGGCCTCCGCTACCCTTTCCGCAGGCCACGATATAAAACAGAAGGACGGAAACCAGGAGTACCAGCAGGTGCGGGCCTTCGCGAAGGCAAATGAAGATGGGATTGAGCAGGGAGAGGATGAGCGCGACGGGGGAACCGAAATCCGGTAGAGAAGCCTTCAGAAGGACCGAAGTGGGAAACCAAAACCAACCCTGCGACACCGAAATGATCCCATTAATAATTACCGGGAGAAATCCGCAGACCGCCAAGGCCAAAGCGAAAAGCCAACGCTTGCATAGGAGGAAAAGGCCGCAGATGGCAACGATTAGGAACATTCCTTCGAATCGCACGCCGGTGATGAGTGGCCCCAGGATGAGAAGCCCCACCGCGTCACGCCGGGCGGAGCCGGGTGACTCGCCGGAGAGCAGACGCGCGGCAAGAAAGACCGCGAGGATCGTCAGCAATGTTTGGAGGGCCTGTTCCATGCCGGAGAGAATGAGCGCCGGCAACGGGACGAGGAGGACAATGCCCAGGAGCGCCACCA
>Ga0315282_10011502_pt1 | contig 13700 bp, 10 predicted proteins | sample YL17G07_20_MG_FD_203693 | JGI IMG/M metagenome (GOLD analysis project Ga0315282, IMG submission 203693) | Sediment microbial communities from Yellowstone Lake, YNP, Wyoming, USA - YL17G07_20 | ecosystem: Environmental > Aquatic > Freshwater > Lake > Sediment | place: USA: Wyoming | collected... | reverse complement strand
AGAGGGGCCCGATGTCCTCCAAGGGAAGTTCCTTTCCTTTGACTTTGACAGCGCCCGCGGCGGCCGGTTCCACACATTCCGGACGAACTGCCAAAATCTTACCCTATCTGGCAGTCCTGTCAAGAACGAAATGCCAAAATTTTGGTGGTTCATCGTCGCCGCCGCGCTGGAGCACTGCGGAGGCTGGGCGCAGCGGGTCAGGAGACCCGCCGCGCCCAGGCCCCAGGCAAGCCGCGACACGCTCCAGGGCCGGCGTCAGCGGGCCGGCGCCGGTACTGGCGTCGCCGGCGGCGTGGCACGCGCAGGCACACGCGGCGGCAGGCGCGGCGGCGCCGGCGCTGGCACGGCCGGCGGCGTGGGCACGGGGAGCGCCTGGGCCGGCGGCGACGGCTGGGAGGGGCTTCGGTCGTCCGGCCGCTGCGCGTCGGGGATGTCGGGCAGGGCGTTCGGCGCCACGTCGGCCACCGTCAGGTCGCCGCAGACCATCCGGTAATTGGCCGCGCCCTTCGGGAGGTACCAGAAGACGGGCGTCCCGGCGTCGCCGAGGCGCACGCCCTTGCCGGCGTAGCGCCAGTCGACTTTCTCGCCCGACAGTTGCATGACGAACAACAGCACCCGCTGGACCTTCATCATCGTGTCCAACTGCTCCTGTGTCGGTATCTGGCCCTGCTGGGCGTTGCCCGACTGCTGCGGGATCCACTTCTTCAGGATCTCCATGATGGTGTTCTGGTCGATCCGGTCAGGGAACGCCCCGTCGGCCATGTTGGCATACTGCCGCAGGCCCGTGACGAGGTCCGCCTCGGTGGGCGGCGACATATTCATCGACCGCTCCTCGACCGTGTAGCCCTCGGGGATGGCCATGCTGAAGAGGGCGGGGTCGAGCGGCACGTCGAACTCGAAGTTCGACATCGTCACGAAGTATCGTTGCGCCCCGCCACCGTGGCGGATCTCCATCAGCACCGGCAGGCACGTTTCGGCGTCGGCCCAGATCGTGATTTCCATGCCTTCCAGGCGTTTGCTGAACCCGTGGGCCAAGCGGCCGCCTATGTTCTTGTCGGGGAGGAACTCGACGTCCTTCGGCCCGCTGCCGCGCAACTCTTCGACCCGCCGCCGGAGTTCCCCGAAGAAATCATTCGACATCTGGTCCTTTGCGTCCTGCGGCATGCCCGTCATCTGCATGACCATCACCTTCTTCTGCTGGGGGATGATCGCGACGCAGCGGCTCGACTTAAGTTCCATGACCTGGTACATCCCGCCGGGGAGTTCCTGCCGCATGAGGTTCTCCATCACGAGCACCTGCGTTGTCTGTTCGAGCGGCATGCCGGGGGGCAGGGGTTCCATCCGCACGGTGATGGTGAACTTCGCCGTCTTGGCGGTGATGGGTTTCAGCATGTCGGCGAGGGCCAACGTTCCGCCGCGTCCGCCCGGGAGAACCAGGAAAGCCACGACGGTGGCGGCAATGATCACGGCGGCCGCGGCACACGCGGCGGCGACTTTGGCGACACGGTTCATCGAAGTAATCCTTTCTCGTAGCGAGCGATGCTTGTTCAGGGTTTCCGCCACCCCGGCGGCCAACACGGTCGCCACCACCGGCGGCGGGGGGCCGTCGGGAACAGGCTCCGTCTTGAGGACGCGGACGGCCCGTTCAACGGTCGGCTCCAGTTCGTTCTCATCGTAGGCGTTCATGGTCACACCTCTTCCGGCCGCGTGATGCGCGACGCCAGCCGTTCCTTGAGACGCGCCCGGGTGCGGTGAATCGCGACGCCGACGGCGCTGGTCGTCATCCCAAGTTCCCGGGCAATCTGTTCGTAACTCCACTCGTTCAGGGCCCTCAGGCTGAAGATGACGCCTTCGGGCTGAGGCAACTCGGCCAGGACCCGACGGAGCCAGGCGCCCAGTTCCCGATCCTGCGCCTCTTCGATCGGACCGGCCCTCGGCGAGGGGATGGCGTCCCACCCGGACGCCTCGCCGTCGGTCTCGCTGCGGCGAAGGCGGCTGCGGAGCCGGTCCACTGCCCGCGCCGTCGCGATCTTCACGAGCAGGGCCGACCAGTTCCGCACGGTCTGGCGGCGCGAGACCTCCAGCGCCGCCAGGAACGTCTCCTGGAAACAGTCGGCCGCATCCGCCTGGCTGGCCAAGAGTCGCCAGGCGGTTCCCCACACCAGCGGGGTATTCTCGTGGACGATGGAATTCCAGTCGGTCATCTGCAACTGCCCTCGAGGGTTCGGCGCCGTCCTCACCATCATAGTCGCCCCGGCGGGGGAGTTATTACAGCATTCTGACAGGCATCTCGTCGCTCATGCGCCGATTGAAAAGGCCCCCGTATGGGTGCCTTTTCACCAGAGCAGGCAAGCAGGACAAAGCAGAGAGTAGAACCAGCGCTAGAGCCGTCACTTGCGAACTGACGTTGACCTGGGGCTAGACCGATCTCCTGCGGCCTCCTCAGGAAAGAAAGCCGCGGCGCCGGCGACAGCCGCGCGGGCTGTCGACGGCAGCGGTTGCCGGCGGAGGGGGCTGACGCATCACACCCCGCTCGCTTACTCCTGCGGGGCCTTGCCTTCCCTCTCGATGGCGGCCTCGCGGGCGGCCCGCATCTTCTCGATCTCGCGCTTGATCATCTCCTTGCTGCCCGGCTTGGCGGTCTCCTCGCGAGCCGGCGCGGGCGGCGGCTCCTTGACGGCATATCCCTCGGGAACCTCGAGGCTGAACAGGCCGGGGTCAAGCGGCTGGTTCCACGCAAACTCGTCCCAGTCAAAGAACGAGTGGTCGTCGCGAGTCGCGCTCAAGGCGCCCTCGACCCGAATCCGGACCGGCAGCCCCGTCTTGGCGTCCGCCCAGACGGTCATCTCCATCTGGTCGCCCGGCTCCTTCCTGGCCATGAAACTCGGAAGATCCAGTTTCGTCAACCGGTAGGCGAGGACCTTTCGCCCGTCCCGCTGGTGCTCGCCGACCAACTCCGCGTCTTCGCCTTTGACGTTGCGGAACTGTTCGACGAGATTCTGTGGGATACCCGCCTCAGCCCTTATATACATCCTCTTGCTCTTCACGGCAGTCTTGCGGAAGTGGTCCAGTTCAATCGCGTCTTTCCTCGACGTGTCGCCAATCAAGGTGAGAAGGACCGGGAGGTTGCCCCCTTCCCGGAGTTCCTTCAGTTTCTTTGCCCCTTCCGCTTGCGACCCAGCCAGGTCTGCTGTGATCTCCGCTCCCACCAGGTCCATCCGGAGCCTGTCCCTCTGCATGTACATGCGAGAGACCATGACCGGCTGCGAGCCGATCTTCTGGCGGAACACGAAACTGATCGACTCCGCCTTGGTCACGTTCTCGATGACCTGGGCGAACGTGACACTGGCGGTCGGATGAACCGGCAGGGAGTATCCGGCCACGACGCTGACCACGACGGCCGCGGCGGCGATGCTGCTGTAGCGAGCAATACGAAACATGGTTCTCTTCCTTTCATGGAGCCGGACGGTGTCCGGCGTGGCGGCCGGGGATGCCGGCGCCTCGACTGTCGGGGCGGCACGAACCGCATCCTCGGTCTGCTGCGATTCTGGAATCGTGGCCAGGCATCTCGCGCGGAGGCCCTCCGGAACATCCGCCGCCGGGCAAGACTGAAGCCACACGTTCCGCCCAACGGCAAACAACCACACGTGAGCCTCAGCGGAGGGGTCCGCCGAGTGCAGGCAACGCCAGAAGGTCGCAAACGTCTCCTGTGTCAGATCCGCCGCGCGGTCCCGGTCTCCCGTCAGCCAATGGAGCCACCGAAACAAGGCCGTGTAGTAGCGGTCGACAAAGACCTCTTGCGCCTCGCGGCCGCCTGAGCGTAACGCCTCCAATGACCTGCAAGCCGAAGGCGCTTCGCTTCTTTCGCAAAGGCCACCCGTCAGGACCTCCTGCGCCTCCACTCGCCGCTGCCGCCTATCCATTGGTTCCATCTCTGACGAGCCCTCCTGACCGCTGAAAGCCATGGCCTTCCACAGGTAAAGTAACCGGAGGACGCCATCCGTTAGCGGAATTCCGCGCATGTCTTCGGCGAAGGCGGCATTCGTCCTCTCGCTCCCGACGTACTACAGTCGAAACCCAGGGACCAAAAGTTCAAGATTCCCACCAGGTGCATAAGGAGTTTGCGTACCGCCCCGGTGACATTGCAGTAACAAAGCGGGATGTCACTGCAAATGTCGCCCCTGTCACCCCAGATGTCACCGCCCCAAACGCACCCGGCGGTCTCGGCCAAGCCCTGCCGGATTCCACAGGTGAAGCGTGCGGTCTGGGCTTGCACGGGGCGGGAGGGACCAGTAATGTGGAAGCGACAGGTGAGAGGCCACGCCGCGAGACGGCCCGCCAGGGCCGCGGACCAACGTGATCCGGGGACTTGGGGTTGATGGCGCGGGGAAAGGATGCACGGTGAAAATCGCAATCACGGCCGCCATTGCCTGCGTCGTCACGTTGGGCGCGGTCCTGGCCGCATGGCTGGGCTGGCTGCATTACGAGAAGGGCGACCTCACCACACCCGTCCGGGTGGAGAAACCCATACGTGGCGACCTGGTGGAGGTCGTCCGGGCCTCCGGCACGATCGAGCCGAAGACGAAGGTCGGGATCTCCGCGCGGGTCTCGGCCCTGATCGTCGACATCCCGCACCGCGAGGGGGAGGCGGTCACCAAGGGCAACGCCGGCGCCAACCCGCCCGTGCCGCCATCGGTGCTGGTCCGCCTGGACGACAAGGACCTTCAGGCGGCCTTGAGTTCGGCCGAGTCGCGCCGGGCGGGGATAGCCGCAGGGATCGAGGTCGCCAAGGCCCGCCTGGAGACCGCCCGTGATACCGTGCGGGGCATCCGCGTCAACCTCGAGGACGCTCTGCGGAGCCTGGCCCGTGAGAAGGAGTTGGTGCAGAAGAGAATCTCGCCCCAGTCATCCCTCGATGCCGCCCAGTGCCTGGCCGACAAACTCCAGGCCGACCTGGGGGCCGCCGAGCACACGCTCACGGCCGACGAGATGAACCTGGAGGTGATGCGGCACGAGTTGGCCGCCGCCAAGGCGGAGGTCGTCCGCTGCACCGACAACCTGGCGTACACGACCATCACCTCGCCCCTCGACGGGATCGTGACCCGCGTCAAGGCCGAAGTGGGCGAGATGGCCATGATGGGCACCATGAACAACCCCGGCACGGAAATCCTGCAAGTGGCCGACCTGTCGAAGATGCTGCTGCTGGCCGAGGTTGACGAGGCCTTCATCGGCGCCGTCCACGCGGGCCAGAAGGCCAAGGTCCGGATTCAGGCCTACCCCGGGCGGATCTTCGAGGGCACGGTGGATTCCGTCGCCCTGGTGCAGTCGGTGTCGGTCCGGACCGGGAGCAAGTACTTCGAGACCCGCATCCTGGTCAACACCGACTGGCAGCGCATCCTGTCGGGCCTGACGGCGGATGTCGACATCGAGGCGCAGTGCCACTCGGGCGTGCTCAAGGTGCCCACCCAGGCGGTGCTGGGGCGCCGCGTGGACGACCTGCCGGCCACGGTCCGCGACGCCAGTCCCAACGTGCCGACGGGCAAGGCCGAAATCCCCGTGGTCTATCGCTTCATCGACGGCAAGGCCGTCGTCACGCCGGTCAAGATCGGCGCGGCCGACGCCACGTGCACCGAGATCGTCTCGGGCCTGGCCGACGACGCCCGGGTCATCGTCGGCCCCTACAAGGTGCTCGAGACCCTCCGCCACGACCAGGCCGTGAAGGATGATCGGGCCGAGGCGAAGACCCCGCCGGCCCCAACCCCGACCGCCCCGGCGGGCGCCCAGTCGGCCACCGTCACGGTGGGACATCCGTGACCGGCGCCAAGGACCCTGGCAGCACATGATCAGCCTCCACGACATCCGCAAGATCTACAAGATGGGCGTCGCGAAGATCGTCGCCCTCGACGGGATCAGCCTGGAGATCGGACCCAACGAGTACGTCGCCGTCATGGGCGCGTCGGGCTCGGGCAAGAGCACGCTGATGAACATCCTCGGTTGCCTGGACCGCCCCACCAGCGGCACGTATGAACTGGACGGCAAGCGGGTCACGCAGATGAGCAGCGGGGCGCTGGCCGGGATCCGCAATCAGCGGATCGGCTTCGTATTCCAGTCGTTCGAGTTGCTGCCGCGTCTGAACGCCCTCAAGAACGTCTCGCTGCCGCTGATCTACGCCCCCGGCGGATGGTGGGGTTCGCGCCGGCTGGCCCGAGAGGCCCTGGATCGCGTGGGGCTGGGCGACCGCGTCCGGCATCGGCCCAACCAGTTGTCCGGCGGCGAGCGCCAGCGCGTCGCGATTGCCCGGGCCCTGGTGGCAGGTCCCAGCATCCTGCTGGCCGATGAGCCCACCGGCAACCTCGACAGCCGAACCAGCGCGGAGATCCTGGGCCTGTTTGACCGGCTTCACCGCGAGGGTCAGACGATCATCATGGTCACGCACGAGGCCGACGTGGCCCGCCACGCCCGGCGCATCCTCAGGATGAAAGACGGGAAGGTGTGCTCCGACCTGCCGCAGGCCGCCGACCCGGGCCTGTCGGCCCCGCCATCCTCGCCCGGCCAGGGCGCGGCGCCGGGCGAGAGGGCCGCCCCATGATCTCGATCCTCTGGTGGCCGGTCGGCGTCCTGCGCCTGATGCTCCAGAGCGCCGGGCTGGCCCTGGGCCAAGTCTGGGCCAACAAGGTCCGCTCGGTCCTGACCATGACGGGCATCATCATCGGCGTGGCCAGCGTGACGGCCGTGATCGCCGCGCTGACGGGCCTGCGGACCACCATCCTCCAGGAGTTCGAGTCCATCGGCGCCAAGAAGATCTTCATCATGCCGTGGTTGCCCGAGACGGGCCCGCAGAAGCACGCGTCCTGGCAGACTATCCAGTTCGAGCCCGAGCAGTTCGAGAACCTGACGGAGCAGTGCCCGTCGGTCGAGAGTTTCACGCGGTTGTGCGCCTGGAGCGGAACCGTCAAGGCCGGCGACAAGTCCGTGGAAGGCGTGCGGGTGACCGGCATCGACCCCGCCTGGCACAAGATCGAGAACCGGTGGGTGATGCAGGGCCGCCCATTCCTTCACGTCGACGCGGTCCAGGGCACCAACGTCTGCCTGATCGATTCGGCGCTTCAGGAGAAACTGCAACTGGACAAGGAATGCGTGGGCCAGGCCCTGCTGGTGGGCAACCGGTCCTTCCTCATCGTGGGCCTGCTGGAGCCGCGGGCGACCAGCACGCTCTTCGGCAACCTGGGACGCGGCCACGAGATTCTCGTGCCGTTCAACACCGTCTATCGCATCACGCGCCAGATGCACCTGGCGATTGCCTCGTCGCGCACGCCCGAACTGTCGGAGGAGGCGCGGGCCGAGATCCGCTTCTTCCTCCGCAAGACGCGGCGACTGACGGTAGACCAGCCTGACACCTTCCGTTGCGAGGCCGTGGAGGAGTACATCCGCAAGTTCCAGACCATCACGGAAGTCGTGACCCTCGCGGCCGCGGGCATCGTCGGCATTTCCCTGCTCGTCGGAGGCGTGGGCATCATGAACATCATGCTGGTGTCGGTCTCGGAGCGGACGCGGGAGATCGGGCTGCGCAAAGCCGTCGGCGCCCGCCCGTCGGCCATCCTGCTCCAGTTCCTCGTCGAGGCGGTCATGCTGTGCCTGGTGGGCGGGTCGATCGGACTTCTGGCCGGTCAGGGACTGACCAGCATCATGGCGGCCATCCCGGGAGCCGAACTCGGCCGAGCCTACATCCCCATGTGGGCCGTGGCACTGGCGTTCGGCTTCTCGGCCGCGGTTGGGGTCATCTTCGGCACGTTCCCGGCCATCAAGGCGGCGCGCCTCGATCCCATCGAAGCCCTGCGGCACGAGTAGCCCGGACCCGGCGTGCAGGCGGGCAGGCCGGCTTCAGCGGGGTCGAGCGCGCGCCGGGGAAGTCACGCACCAACGGTTCACACTTCTGCAAGCCAAGGCATGTTTCGGAGGCAGGGGACATCCTGAGCCTTATTCCGAAGCCGAGGGGCAAGCGGCTCAATCTGAATGCTAACCGTTAGGGGGCATTCCGATGAGCAATGGGCAACCCCGAGAGCCATCGGCCAAATCCTTCCGTGCTCACGGAATTCTTCCGGGTGCCGCAGTCTTATTCCGTCCCGCCACCCGCCACGGTCTTGCTCCCCCTTGACAGCCAGACACAAGGCCAAGGGATTTCTGATTCCCTGTTCTTCTTCAACGATCAGTTCGCTTGGCCGCCCAACCGAAATTCTCCCGGCCTTGTTGCAGGACCGATTGTTCCACCACACGATTGTTCCACGCACCCTTGACCGGGAAGATGTCGGACTGTAGATTTGCTCAATACGGGGATGATTTTCCGAGGGATCTTTGATGAGGGGGCTGTTTTGCGTGTTGTTTGCGGGCACGATGCCGCTCTTGTTCGCGGATGGGGTTCCTAAACGAAGTCGGGCATTATGCGCCACAGCGGTTGTCGCTAGGGTTGTCGTGATGCAAGCGTACCACTTGTCCGGACGTGTCGTAACCCATTGTGAATGCTGAGGTTGCGGGCCCATAGCTCAGCGGCAGAGCAGGGGACTCATAATCCCTTGGTCGGTGGTTCGAATCCACCTGGGCCCACTCTTGTTAGGTAATGACAAGGGATGGCAAGGTACATCGTACCCCCTCAGGCGGATTTCGTCACGCGCCATGTAGTCTGGGGCAAGCCAGTCGAGCATCAAGGGCGGCAGTCGCGGAAGGTTGGGGCTGGCGTCGGGTTGAAGGCGTTGGATGATCTGCCACGGCGAGAGGTTGTCTTTATTCATGTTGGGCCTCAGGATGTTGTACCAAGCCAGGGAGGTGGCGATGCGGCGGAGGAAGTCCTTGGCATTGAGGAAGTTTTCGAGATCGAAGAACTCGTCCTCGATGGTGCGGTGGACGGTTTCGACGTCGCTGTTGTAGCCCCAGGCCTTGACGGGGATGCGTCGATGGACGGCGCCGAGGGCCTCGACGGTGGGACCGAAGCCGTCGCGGGTGCCGTCGCCGCGGCGGCCGCCGATGAACTCGTGGCCGTTGTCGCTCTGGAACCGCATCCCGTCAAGGTCCAGGCCGCAGGCCTGGAGGTGCTCACAGAGGATCGTGGCGAAGAGGCAGGCGTTGGTGGCGGTCTGCTCGCTGGCGTAGGCGAGGAACTTAAGGCCCGAGCGGATCTCGCGGGCGGTGAACTGGTAACGCGGCAGGTCCAGGGCCTTCATCTGGGGCCAGTAGTGCGGGATATCCTTGAGGTTCTTGGTATCCACGGTGATCTGCCCGAAAAGTTGAGACTGTAGCAGCATTACCGGCGTAGAGGCTGTCCGAAAAACCGAGGGTCAGGCATATTTATTGAGGCAAACGCGCTTTTGCGTTTGCCTCAGTAAAGTTGTTGCGGTTCTCCTTCCCGGGGCTGAAGCGACATGCCAACCAAAGCCCAACGGCTGGCTTTGGTTGCATATATGCCTGACCCTCGGTTTTTCGGACAGGCTCTTCGACCGCGGTAAGGATGCTACACTATCGAAAAGTTTCCAGTGTTTCTTGACCTCGCGGAGGCTGGCCTTGCGCTGGTGTTTCTTGCGACGCTTACGGACAAGATCGTGCTGCCGCAGGATGCGTGCGATCGCCTGATGGCTGGGCCCCAGGTTGAAGATGAACTTCAGGCGTTTGGCCCCCATGAAGGGATAGCGCTGGCGCAGTTGGACGATGCGCCGTTCGTCGGCCGGCGGGGTCTTGTGGGGGCAGGTCAGAGGGGGCGCGCCTAATATTAGTGGCAAGACCGTCGTGTTTGTCATTCTGAGCGCAGCGAAGAATCTCGCTGTGGGAAATCGCCACGGCAGATTCTTCGCCGCCTGAAGGCGGCTCAGAATGACAAACTCCGACGACTGTGCCACTTTCTCCAGGCGCACCCGTCAGAGGGATGCGTGGCAACTCGTTCAAGCCGGCGAGGCGTTCCTGCCGATACCGAGAGAGCCATTTGCGGACGGTCTTTGGCGTGGCGCCAAAGACCCTGGCGGCGGGCTTGACGCCGTGCCGAAGTGCGTGCTGGACAAGTCGAAGCCTCAAGTCGAACTTGTCGGCGCGGGTTCCCATGCGTACGAGCGTCTCCCAATAGTTAAAAGACCCCAAGAGCGGACCCCAGTATCCGGTTCTTTCGGGAGCCGACCTGGGGTCTGATTATTTGCGGCCTTTCTTCTTGCGGACCCTTCCGCCGCCGCAGACCCTCTGCAATTGCTCCCAGGCCTCACGCAGCCGCAAGAACCATCGGCCAGGCACGGCCCGTATCCTTACCAGGGGGGTACGATGTTCCCTGGCCGGCCCAACGTCTTGCGAAAACCCGTTGACTTGCCCCGCGCTTGCCCGTAGGTTATCACGCCTGCGATGGGGGTGCGCCGTGCGGGTTCGGGTGAAGATCTGCGGGATCACGCGGCCCGAGTGGGCCCGCGCGGCGGCGGAGGCCGGGGCCGACGCCATCGGCCTGGTCTTTGCCGAGAGCCCGCGCCGCGTCACGGCCGCCGAGGCGGGCCGCGTTGTCCAGGCCCTCGTCCCGTGGGTCTCGCCGGTCGGCGTGTTCGTCGACGAGTCGCCGGCGGCGATCCGGGCCGTGGCCGCCGAAGTGGGCCTGGCCGCCGTCCAGTTGCACGGAGACGAACCGCCGGAGACGCTGCCGCAACTCGGGCACCTCAAGGTGATCAAGGCCGTGCCGATCGCCTCCGAGGAGGACCTGGAAGCGGCCCGGCGGTGGCGAAGACAAGCCGAGCGGCTGGGCCGGCTTCCCGATGCGTATCTGGTGGATGCGCGCGTCGAGGGAGGGCCAAAGGGCGGCACAGGGCTGCCCGCCGACTGGCGCCTGGCCGCCCGGATGACCTCGGAGGGGTTCTGGCCGCTCATCCTGGCGGGGGGTCTCGGGCCCCATAACGTCGCCGAGGCGATTGCGGCCGTCCGGCCCTGGGGGGTCGACGGCTCCAGCGGCCTGGAAACCGCCCCCGGCCAGAAGTCGCCTGACAAGATCAGGCAGTTTGTGGAGGCGGTCAGAACAGCAGGTGACTGCTAGACTCGAAACTGTGAGCAGGACAAGCGCGGCGGGCGCGACTGCCCACCGCCCTACTCACTTCAACTGATAAAAATAGGTGTGAAGAACTACCAGGCAACTATGGGCCGCCAGGTTCTTTTCCTGGTTACCCCATTGTCCTTGAACCTCAAAGAACGGAGTGGCCGATGAACTGCGACGTCCGCAACCTTGACCTTGCCCCCGACGGCGTGAAGCGCGTCGAATGGGCCGACCGGCTGATGCCTGTCCTGGCCGCCATCCGCGAGCGGTTCTCGCGCCAAAAACCGCTGAAAGGCCTGCGCATGAGCGCTTGCCTGCACGTCACCACCGAGACCGCCAACCTGGCGCGGACCCTCGTCGCCGGCGGCGCCGACCTGGTGCTGTGCGCCTCCAACCCCCTCTCGACCCAGGACGACGCAGCGGCCGCCCTCGTCAGGGAGTACGGCGTCCCCACCTTTGCCATCAAGGGCGAAGACCATGCCACCTACTATCGCCACATCAATGCCGCTATCGACCACAAGCCCAACATCACGATGGACGACGGCGCGGACCTCGTCTGGGCCCTCCACAGCGACCGCAAGGCCGAGGCGAAGCACGTCGTCGGCTCGATGGAAGAGACCACCACCGGCGTCATCCGCCTCCGGGCCATGGAGGCCCAGGGCAAACTCAGGTTCCCCGTCGTCGCGGTCAACGATGCCGACTGCAAGCACCTGTTCGACAACCGTTACGGCACGGGCCAATCGACGCTCGACGGCGTGCTCCGGGCCACGAACGTCCTGCTGGCCGGCAAGCGCATCGTAGTGGCGGGCTACGGCATGTGCGGCCGCGGCGTGGCGGCCCGAGCCAAGGGCGCGGGGGCCCTGGTCATCGTCACCGAGGTCGACCCCCTCAGGGCCATCGAGGCCACGATGGACGGCTTCGAGGTCATGCCGATGATCGAGGCCGCCAAGGTGGGCGACCTTTTCATCACGGTCACGGGCAACGTCAACGTCATCCGCCCGGAGCATTTCAAGGTGATGAAGGACGGGGCGATCGTGGCCAACAGCGGGCATTTCAACGTCGAGATCGACCTGCCAGGCCTCGAGAAGATGTCGCGCAAGGTCCGCCGCGGCGTCCGGCCGCTCGTCGATCGCTACGAGTTGAAGACCGGCCGCGCCGTCAACGTCCTGGCCGAGGGCCGCCTGGTGAACCTGGCGGCCGCAGAGGGCCATCCGGCCGCCGTCATGGACATGAGTTTCGCCGTCCAGGCCCTCACGAGCGAGTGGGTCGTCAAGAACCGCCGCAAACTCGAGGTCCGCGTCCACGACGTGCCGCACGAAGTCGACGAGTACGTGGCCGCACTCAAACTCCAGACCATGGGCATGGCCATCGACGAACTGACGGTCGAGCAGGTCAAGTACCTGGCCTCCAGCGAAATGGGGACGTGACGCCATGGCGACCATACGGCCGTTCCGGGCCCTGCGCTATAACACCAGGGACCCGCTGAGCGTGGCGCTGGTGACCGCGCCGCCGTTCGACTGCATCACGCCGCGAGAGCGAGACGAACTCTACCGCACCCACCCGCACAACATCGTGCGCCTCGACTTCGGCAAGGACCTGCCCGGAGACAACTCGCATCACAATAAGTACACCCGTGCCGCCGTCCTGATGGCGAAGTGGAAGCGGGCCGGCATCCTCGTCCGGGACCCCGAGCCCGCCCTCTACCTGTACCAGCAGGAGTTCGAGGTCGAGGGCAAGACGTGCCTGCGCGAGGGCTTCCTGGCGCAAGTCGGCCTGGAGGAGTTCGGCACCGGCCAGGTCTTCCCCCACGAGGAGACGATGCCCGGCCCGAAGGAAGACCGCCTGAGACTCATGCGGGCCACCCGCGCCAACCTCTCGCCCATCTTCGCCCTGTACCCGGACCCGGAAAACGGCGTCGCGCGGCCGTTCCACGAGGTCTGCCGCTGCGAGCCGACCATCCAGACGGTCGACGGCGACGGCGTGGTCCAGCGCCTGTTCTACTGCGCCCGGCCCGAGTGCATCCGCCACATCGTCCAGGGGATGGCCGACAAGCCCATCTTCATCGCCGACGGCCATCACCGGTACGAGACCGCCCTGGCGTACCGCAAGGAACTCGAGGCGGCGGGCGAGAAGGTCGGCCCGGACCATCCTGCCTCCAGCACCCTGATGCTGTGCGTCTCGATGCACCATCCGGGCCTGGCCATCCTGCCGGCCCACCGCATCCTTCACGGCCTGCCGGCCCTGACGGCCGAGCGCCTGCGGGCCGCCACCCAGGAACACTTCCACTGGCAGGAACTCGTCGGCGCCGAGGCCACCAGCCCCCGCGTCCTCCACCACCTCCGGGAGGCCCGGGGCCACGCCTTCGGCCTCTGGACCCGGGACACGCAGAAGGCGTACCTGTTGACCCTGAAGGACCCCAAGATCATGGACCGCCTGGCCGCCGACCACTCGGCCGCCTGGCGCCGGCTCGACGTGGCGGTGCTGGAACGGGTGCTCCTCAAGAACGACCTCCCGAAGGCCGCCGACAACATCGCCGACCTCAGGCTCAGTTACGTGCACCAGGCGCAGCAGGCGTTCGACGCCGTCCACGAGCAGGGGGCCGACGCGGCCCTGGTCCTCAGTCCGCTGCCCGTCGAGAGCCTCCGGGAAGTCGCCTCCC
>Ga0315282_10011501_pt1 | contig 13700 bp, 12 predicted proteins | sample YL17G07_20_MG_FD_203693 | JGI IMG/M metagenome (GOLD analysis project Ga0315282, IMG submission 203693) | Sediment microbial communities from Yellowstone Lake, YNP, Wyoming, USA - YL17G07_20 | ecosystem: Environmental > Aquatic > Freshwater > Lake > Sediment | place: USA: Wyoming | collected... | reverse complement strand
ATCGACGCATTACAGCATACGAACATCGCTGGCGTGTATGCAGCAGGCGACGTTACAAACCATCCGGTCAAGCAGGTTGGCACGGCTGTTGGGCAGGGTATAACAGCGGCTTTGGAAGCGTACAGTTACATTCGAAGACCATACTACAAACAGTAAGAAATGCCAAAACCATTATATTTCTCCAGAGTTACCAAGCAACTTCTATAGCGTCAGGTTTACGTTTATCTGCTGACACTGGAGAAGTCCGAGAATGAGTGAGAGCTGCTCTGCCGCAGTAACGATCAACCAGGACCTTTGCAGCAGATGCTCCATTTGCCATTCAATCTGCCCGTACGAAGCCATCAAACGAGACCCCGCAACTGGCAAAGTCGAGATCGACCTGCAAAAGTGCCAAGTGTGCGGCATATGCTACAGTGCATGCCCATCAGTGGCGATCGAGATCAAATACTACGATTATGAAAGTTTAGTGAAATATGTTGGGGAAATGCATGACAAGTACAAGATTGACACACTTGTACTGATGTGCAGGGGCAACTCGCCCTCAACGTGTGAAGTTCAGGAAATACTGCAGAAAGAAAACATAAATGTTAAGGATTTCATTCCGCTGCGACTACCATGCGCAGGACGTGTACCTTCCGAGTTTGTGTTCAGAGTCTTAAAAGCAGGTGTAAAGAGAGTCATCTCGATCCAATGTGAGGACAACTACTGCAGGTACAAAGAAGGAACAAAGATAGGCACGAAACGAATGACGCTGGGCAGAGCAGTCCTAGAAGAGTTTGGCCTAAGCAAAGACACGTTTAAGGTATTGAAATATTCCCGGAAAGTCGTTTACGACACTTCCAAATGCGTAGGCTGCGACAAATGTGTCTTCGTCTGTCCGTATAAAGCCATAGAAGCTGAACCGTTTGCCACGCCAAAAGTGCTTCCTGACTATTGCATGGGCTGCGGCGCATGCGCACTGGTTTGTCCGCATCAGGCCATTGAGGTGAAGGGTTTCGAGTTTGAAACTGTGTTCAAACGTTATGCAGAGGCCGCGAAGAAGCTAAAGGCGCAGGGCAAAGGACCCTTGATACTGGTTTTTGTGTGCCAGTGGTCAGAATTCTCAGCGCTCGACCAGCCTGAGAAGGGACTGTTGGAGAAGAAGGCGGTGACGTTGGAGATTCCGTGTTTCAAGTCGCTCGACCCCGTTCACGTTATCAACGCGTTGCAGAGCGGCTTTGACGGAGTCATGGCCGTGGTGTGTGCACCAGAGGATTGTAAGCTGCAGGAAGGAAAGGAGACGGCTGAGAGAAACGTGACTGTGCTGAAGAACACACTGAAGAAAATGGGACCTCTGAACCGTTTCGAGCTTTTCTATGCTTCGCCAAGGTGTGTGGGCGAGTTTAACCAGAAACTGGACGAGTTTTATAGGAAGATTGCCGTGTTGCCAGCTTTGAAGATGGAGGCGAATACAAGTGTATGAGATTGTAAAAACAAAAGAGCTGGCACCGAAGATCAAATGGTTTGAAGTCAAAGCGCCTGAGATGGCCGAAAAAGCAAAGCCGGGCCAGTTCATAATAGTAATTCTCAACGAGAAGGGTGAACGCATACCCCTAACGATGGCTGGAATCGAAGTTCGGAAGGGCACCGTGAGCTTTGCGTTCAACGAAGTTGGCAAGACGACGAAGCAGCTCGGATGCATGAGGGAGGGCGACAGTGTCTGGAACGTCACTGGACCGCTCGGTGTGCCGTCGGAAATCAAGAAGTATGGCAAGGTCTTGTGTGTTGGCGGCGGCGTCATGATTGCACCAATGCTCCTGCAGGCCAAAGCCCTGCGGGAAGCGGGGAACACGATTGTGAGCGTTGTGGGTGCGAGGATCAAGGAGCTGCTTTTTTTTGAGGATGAATTCAAGGCGTTTAGTAGCAGTTTTTATGTGGCCACGGATGATGGGTCGAAAGGGTACAAGGGCCTCGGTTTTTTGAAGAATGTGCTGGAGAAGGAAAAGTTTGACAGGTGCGTCGTGTATGGGCCCGTGGTGATGATGAAGAATGTGTCTGAGATTACGAGGCCGTTTGGCGTTACGACGATTGTGAATTTGACGCCGATTATGATTGACGGTATGGGCATGTGCGGAGTCTGCAGAGTTTCTGTTGGAGGAGAAATGAAGTTCGGCTGCGTTGACGGACCAGAGTTTGACGGGCACAAAGTGGATTTTGAGCAGCTTGTAAACAGGCAGCGGATGTTTTTGCCTGAGGAACGGTTGAGTTCAATGCTGTGGGAAAGACAGGGAGGGTGCGGTCGTGACGGAAAGTAAACCGAAGCCCAAGCCGAAAAAAGAAGCTGTGCCGATGCCCAAGCAACCGCCGAAAGTGCGCAGAGAGAATTTTGAGGAAGTTGCCACGGGTTACACGGAACAGCAGGCCCTCGAAGAGGCATCCAGATGTTTACAGTGCCCGAAGCCATTGTGTGTAACAGGCTGCCCCGTTGAAATACGTATCCCAGACTTCATCAAGCTACTGAGAGAGAGAAAGTATGAAGAAGCAATTCAGAAGATAAAGGAAAAGAACGCGTTGCCAGCCGTGTGCGGACGAGTGTGCCCGCAGGAAGAACAGTGCCAAAAAATGTGCATAATGGGCAAAGTGGGCGAACCCATAAGCATCGGCAGGCTGGAACGGTTTTTGGCAGACTGGGAAAGAAACAGAGGCATCAAAACGCCTGACAAGGCTAGGCCTACAAGAAAAAAAATTGCAGTCATCGGCGCGGGCCCAGCAGGTTTGACGGCTGCCGCTGACCTAGCTAAGCTGGGGCACAAAGTTGTGATATATGAAGCACTGCATTTGGCCGGCGGTGTGCTGGTCTATGGCATTCCCGAGTTTCGTTTGCCCAAGAGCATCGTCCAGTCTGAAGTGAATTATGTTCAGAAGCTAGGTGTTGAACTGAAAACAGGATACCTTATCGGGAGAATCTACACAATCCCTGAACTGCTTAAACATTGTGGGTTCGACGCAGTCTTCATCGGCACAGGCGCAGGGCTACCAGCGTTCATGGGCATCCCGGGCGAGGGACTCGGCGGCATCTATTCTGCAAGCGAGTTTCTGATCAGGGTCAACCTGATGAAATCATACGCTTTTCCAATCTATGACACGCCGATCCGAATCGGCAAACATGTTGTCGTTATCGGCGGCGGCAACGTGGCCATGGACTCTGCCCGATCAGCGCTACGACTAGGCGCTGAAGAAGTATGCGTTGTCTACCGCAGGTCCAGAGAAGAAATGCCCGCAAGAAAAGAAGAAATCGAGAACGCAGAGGAAGAAGGAATACTCTGCAAGTTCCTGGCCAACCCGACAAAATTCATCGGCGACGAGAAAGGCTGGGTGAAAGCAATGGAATGCGTCTGCATGGAACTCGGACCACCAGACCAGTCAGGCAGAAGAAGACCCATCCCCGTAAAAGGCTCAGAATTCGTCATGGACACAGACACTGTGATAGTCGCAGTGGGAAGAAGACCAAACCCCATAATACAAAGCACAACCGAAGGATTATCAGTCACAAAATGGGGCACAATAATGGTCGACGAGAACGGAAAAACAAACATAGAAGGAGTCTACGCGGGCGGAGACATAGTCACAGGCGAAGCCACAGTAATCAGTGCCATGGGCGCAGGAAAGAAAGCAGCAAAAGCAATCCACGAGTACATGACTGGAAGAACATAGTTCAGTGATGGTTCGCGGCAACTTACTTTCTGTGTCTTTGGATTCTTTCTTGTTTTTGCGTTTTTCTGCGCCATTCCCGCTTCTTCTGCGTCCTTATCAAAGTGCGCCCATAACCACGTTGATAGCTTTCCTCGCCCCTGAACTGACTTATGTTCCTGTAAAACGTTGGACAGTCTATCTTGTTCTGCTGCAAAGCCACAATATTCTCATTCAACTGCTTCTTACCTTCGTCACTGCCAGTTCGGTCAAAAGCCTCAGAATAAGCCATATAGGCAGCGTGAAACTGAAAATTCGACAAATCATCAACCAAAAGCTTCTCGACAGAAGCCACTTTACTCTCTTCAGAACCTTCAGCCATAATTCCCCAAGCTTAACAGCATACCACAAAGGCAACCTTCCCTTTATAATTAACGCATAGCCTCACCCCAAAACCAGACAAGCTTGCCTTTCACAGTAATGTTAAATAGCCAATTCATGGCTAACCATAGAGGCTAAAAAGTGAACAAGCATGCTTGACATCAAGCTCGTCCGAGAGAACCCGGACCTCATAAGAGATAATTTGAAGAAAAGAGGAGACCCTGAAACCCTCAAAATGCTCGATACCCTCATCGAATGTGACGAACAATGGCGCCAAGGCCTAACTCTCCTCAACGAGGTTCGCCACGAAAGAAAACAAATAACCGCAGAAATCGCCGCCGCAAAGAAAAACGGGAAAGACGCAAAAGCCGAAATCACCAAAGCCAAAGCAGTCGACAATGAAATCACCACCCTAGAAAAACAAGTCACCGAATGCGAAGAAAAAGAACACAACCTCCTCCTGCGCCTCCCCAACCTCCTACACGAATCCGTGCCCCAAGGCAAAGACGAAAATGATAATCAGGAAATACGCAGATGGGGTAAACCACCGAAATTCACGTTTACGCCTAAAGGCCATATGGAAATCGGCCTAGCATTAGACATACTAGATGTTGAAAGAGCGGGCAAGATCGCTGGAGCACGCTTCTTCTACCTCAAGAACGAAGCCGTCCTCTTAGACAACGCCATAGCCCAGTTCGCACTCGAAGAAATGAGAAAGAAAGGTTACAAGCTAATAGAGCCGCCCTACATGATGCACCGCAAACCCTACGAAGGCGTCGTAGCCCTCGCAGACTTTGAAGACGTACTCTACAAGATAGAAAATGAAGACCTCTACCTCATAGCCACATCGGAACATCCGATGGCCGCAATGTACATGGACGAAGTCCTAAAAGCTGAATGCCTCCCACTCAAACTCGCAGGCTACAGCACAAGCTTTCGCAAAGAAGCAGGAGCACACGGCAAAGACACACGAGGCATATTCCGCACACACCAGTTCAATAAAGTCGAACAGTTCATCTTCACCAAACCCGAAAATTCATGGCAATTGCACGAAGAACTCATCCACAACGCTGAAGAGCTTACACAGAAACTCGGCTTACCCTACCGCATCGTAAACGTCTGCACAGGCGACATAGGCACTGTCGCCGCCAAGAAATACGACTTGGAAGCTTGGATGCCTGCACAGAATGCTTACCGCGAACTGCACTCATGCAGCAACTGCACAGATTACCAAGCCCGCAGGCTTAATATCCGATATCGAGAAAAGGAAGGGGAAGCACCAAAAGGCTTTGTCCATACTCTAAACTCAACGGCTTTTGCCACAGGCCGCACCATCGTAGCTATACTGGAAAACTACCAGAAAGAAGATGGCGCAGTCACGATTCCTGAAACATTGAGAAAGTACATGGGCGGAATCAAGGAAATCAGTCCCAAACGATAAAACTTTTAATACTATGATGCGAACCTTTCAACCCGCGTTCGGAGGCATAAAGTGTCCAGTAAAACAAAACGCGTCCGCGACAAATGGCGCAGCAAAACATGGTACATGGTCATGGCTCCATCATACTTCGGAAACGTAGAACTAGGAGCCATACCCGCAGACGAGCCGGAAAAGCTCGTAGGCAGAGTAGTGGACTCCACACTCTACGACATAACCAACGACTTCTCACATCAATACCTGAAAATGCGTTTTCAGATCACGGAGATTGACGGCAAAAACGCCAAAACAATGTTTAAAGGCCACGAATACTCTCGCGACTACCTACGCAGTCTTGTCCGCAGAAGAACAACAAAAGTAGACGACCTCTCCAACGTCACCACAAAAGACGGGTACAACCTCCGCGTCGACGCAAGCGCTTTCACGCTCTCGCGCATAAAAACCTCGCAGGAACATGTGCTCCGCAGAATAATGGATAAGATAATAAGGGAAAAAGCCGCTGCACTCACGATGGACCAGTTTGCACAGGAAATTGTCCTAGGCAAAATAGCCTCAGACATCTACAACGAAGCAAAGAAAATCGCCCCACTACGCCACGTTGGAATCAGCGGCTCAAAAGTCGTAACCCAACTAGCCCAGTTGCCTAAACAAGCGGCCGAATAGTCCCTTTACAGTTTTTTCCGTATTCGTATCCTTTCTCAAACGCAGTCAGATTTAGTTCTTCAGTGCCTTTGGGGACATTCTCCTTAACCGCTTCCTTCATTGCAGTAGCATCCAGCAAACCAGTGATCGCAACGAAAGCTCCAAGCATAACAATGTTGGCAACGACCCTTCGGCCAAGCTGTTCTGCAATCTTCGTTGCTGGAACTTTATACACCTTCACATCCTTCAGCTCCCTCTCTGAGGGGATCATATCAGGGTCCATAATCACCGTCCCGCCCGCCTTCACATCACCCATGTAATCATTGTATGCATGCTGACTCATCACCACGAGTACGTCAGGCTCAACAACCTTCGGAAAATCAATATCCTCTTCTGAAATCACAACCTCAGACTTACACGCACCGCCCCTAGACTCAGGACCATAAGACTGCGTCTGCACAGCATTCTTCCCACCGTGAATACAAGCCGCTGAAGCCAGAATAATACCCGACTTGATAATGCCTTGGCCGCCGAAACCCGAAAACCGAACCTCAACACGCATAGCTACTGCACCTTCTCCATAGACTTCTCATTGATCTCCGAAATCTTCTCATGCAACAACTTCTCAAAACTCAACTTTTCAATGTCCACAAACTCGCCCACCACGATCCTATCCTGCGTAATGTCAGCCTTGGCTGGGTCTGAAAAGTTCTCAACAACCGACGCCTGCTTGTACCATTCCATCATCTCAAGCCCAGACCGCATCTTGTTATGCCTACCGAACATTTCTGGGCACGGCGACAGCACCTCAATAAAGCAGAAACCCTCCTTCTGCAACAACTTCTCGATAGACTGCGTGAGCCTTCGCACATGCAAAGTCGTCCACCTCGCAACGTAAGTCGAACCCGAAGCAGCAGCCAAATGCACAAGGTTAAACGGATGCTCCACATTCCCATACGGACTCGTCGTAGTAATAGAACCCAAAGGCGTCGTCGGACCCTGCTGCCCACCCGTCATACCATAATTTAGATTGTTCACACAAATCACCTTCACTCCAATGTTTCTTCGCGCCGCGTGAATGAAGTGGTTCCCGCCAATCGCGAAAAGGTCACCGTCCCCGCTGACCACGACAACCTCCAGCTCCGGATTGGCGAGCTTCACACCTGTAGCAAAAGCCAAGGCACGCCCGTGCGTCGTGTGGAAGGAGTCAGCATAGATATAACCCGCCGTACGGCCTATGCAACCGATGCCTGAAACAACCACCAACTTGTCGAGGTCAGTCTTCAGTTCGTCTAAAGCATGGACAAAACAGTTCAGGACGATACCGTTGCCGCAACCTGCACACCAGATGTGCGGCATCATCTCGGCCCGAAGATACTTCGCAAACGGATGAGCCAACTCTTGCACCATCAACTGCTCCTCCTGATAGACTCCAATATTTCCATAGGCGTATGCGGCTCCTCACCAAGCTTAGACAGAAACAAGACAGGCGTCTCTTTAGCGGCCCGCTCCACTTCACGCACAAGCTGCCCGCAATTCATCTCTGGAACAACAATTTTCTTCGCTTGTTGCGCAACCTTTGCCACCTGCTTCTCTGGGAAAGGCCACAAAGTAATAAGACGCAACATGCCGGCCCTGATGCCCTTCTCCCTTGCCCTGCGCACAGCACTCAACGCTGCACGCGCAACGATACCGTAAGCAACAACAACCACGTCCGCATCATCCAGCATAACCTCTTCAACCCTGATTATCTTGTCAGCGTTCTTGCCTATCTTTTCGCACAGCCTTCGAACCAGCCTCTGCTGCACTTCGGTGCTCGAAGTCTTCGGAAACCCATGCTCATCATGCGTCAAACCAGTCGCGTGAAAACGGTAGCCCTCACCGAAACAGGCCATCGGGGGCACCAAATCATCATCAGGCATAAACGGCTCATACTCTTCACGAGACACGTTCGGCTTCTTCCTGTTAACTATCTTGATCTTGTCCGTAGGCGGAATCACCACTTTCTCCCACATGTGCCCCACAATCTCATCCGCCATCACCAACGTCGGCACACGATAAGTCTCAGCCAAGTTAAAAGCCTCAACAGTCAGATTGAACATTTCCTGCACAGACGAAGGCGTCAACGCGATGATCCCATAATCTCCATGCGAACCCCACTTCGCCTGCATAACGTCCTGCTGCCCAGGCATCGTAGGCTGACCCGTACTCGGACCCCCACGCATGACATCTACAACCACACAAGGAGCCTCAGTCATCACTGCCAAGCCGATGTTCTCCTGCATAAGACTGAAACCTGGGCCAGACGTAGCAGTCATAGCCTTAAGCCCCGAATAAGACGCACCGATGACCGCGGCCATCGAAGCAATCTCATCTTCCATCTGAATGTAAATGCCGCCGATCTCAGGCATCCTCAATGACAAGTGCTCAGCAATCTCTGTGGCCGGCGTAATCGGGTAACCAGCAAAAAACCTGCACCCCGCCGCTAACGCTGCCTCTGCACATGCAACGTCGCCGTTCATAAAATGTGCGCCGCTCAGAACATAGTTCTTAGTCATGTTTACCACCTTTCACTTCCATTTTCCCAACACTCTGAGGCTTCTCAACAACGAAAATCGCAAAATCTGGACAGACCGCAGTGCAAAAACCGCACATGATACAGTCATCTTCATGCGCAACCCGCGGAGGATGAACACCCCTCGCGTTGATCTCATCTGACTCTTCCAGCACCTTCTTCGGACAAAACTCTATGCAATATCCACAGCCTTTGCACTGGTCCTTAATCAAGTGAATCTCGCCCATGGGCTGTTTAACCTTATCCTTATCAAGGGGTGCATGCTTAATCCGTTCAGGCATACCTTAACCTTCTCCTAACGACTTCTCAAAAACCTTCTTCGCCTTCTCAATCTCCTCACGCGAAACCTTCTCGAGAATCGGCTTCATCTCATAAACCTTCGACGCTACACGCTCACCCTCAGCAGCAGAAGCCCACAACAACTGCAAACGGTCCTTACTCAAACCGCTAGCCTCCATTTTCTTCCACAACCGTTCCACACGCTTCTGCGTCTGATAATTCGCGTTAATATAGTGGCAATCGCCAAGATGACAACCTGCCACCATCACAGCACCAGCGCCACGCGCAAATGCCCGCTCAACCATCCTCGGCGACACACGCCCGCTGCACATAGTCCGAATAATACGCACGTTAGGCGGATACTGCATCCTGCTCACACCCGCAAAATCCGCAGCTGCATAGCTACACCAATTACAGCAGAAGGCCACAATCTTCTTCTCAGGTTCCTCCTCAGTCACTGCGTCAATCTGCGCGTTGATTTGGTCATCAGTAAAATGCTTCTGCGTCAAAGCGCCGAAAGCACATTCAGCCGAACACGTGCCACACCCGCCACAAGCCGCCTCAATGATCTCCACACGCTTCTTGTCCTCATCCAAAATGATCGCGTTGTAAGGACAAACCTTAACGCAAAGCCCACATGCCTTACACTTCTCTGGAAAAGTGATCGGCATAATAGCTTCAACGGTCACTTTGCCCTGCGCCATCAATATGCCAGCACGAGCCGCAGCAGCGCTCGCCTGCGTAACACTGTCCTTGATGTCCTTGGGTCCTTCAGCGCATCCAGCGAAAAACACTCCGCCCGTCGCAGCATCAACAGGTCTCAACTTCGGATGAGCCTCCAAGAAGAATCCATCCTGATTCCGCGAAAGCGTCAACAACCGCTGAATCACTTCACTGTCTTTCCGCGCCTCCAAACCGATGCTGAGAATTGCCATCTCCACGTTGACCTCGTACCGTTCCTTCTGCAGTGTATTCTCGCCGATCAACCACAGGTTATGCGTCTTCCGGTCCTCAACAATCTCCGCAGGCAACCCCCGAATAAACTTGGCACCTACCTTCCGAGCACGCTTGTACAAGTCCTCAAAACCCTTACCAGAAGCCCTGATGTCCACGTAGAACACGTAAATCTCCGTTTCAGGCCAGTGCTCCTTGATAAGCAAGCTATCCTTAATCGTGTTCATACAGCAAACGTTGCTGCAGTACAGTTTTCCGTTCCTGTCCGACCGCGAGCCCACGCACTGGACAAACGCCACGCTCTTCGGCATCTGTTTATCGCTAGGCCTCAGCAAATGCCCGCCCGAAGGCCCGCCCGCGTTGATCAACCGTTCGAACTCTAGCGACGTAATCACGTTCGCATACTTACCATAACCATAATGCGGCAAGCCTGAAGGGTCGAACACGTCTGCACCCGTAGCCACGATAACCGTGCCCACCTCAAGCTCAACAGTCTCAGGCTTCATCTCGAAGTTTATGACCTGACGCTCACACGCTTTCATACACTTGTCACAGACGATGACACCATTCTTATTAAGGCAAAGGTTCATGTCAATAATATACGTGGAAGGAACAGCCTGCGCAAACGGCGTGTAAATCCCATGCCTCGTCGCGAGGCCGACGTCAAACTCGTTCGGAGCCACAACCGGACAAACCTTCGCACACTCGCCGCAAGCCGAACAGTCCTCAGCCACGTACCGCGGCTTCTTCAACACCTTCACATGAAAATTCCCAATATAACCCTTAACCCCGCTAACCTCAGCATTCGTCAGCAGTTCAATGTTCGGATGATGCGCCGCATCAGACATCTTCGGCGCCAAAATGCAGATAGAACAGTCCATCGTCGGAAACGTCTTATCAATCCTAGCCATCATCCCGCCGATACTCGGCTCCTTCTCCACCAGAAACACCTTATAACCCGTATCCGCCAAGTCCAAGGCCGCCTGAATTCCCGCAACGCCGCCGCCGATAACCAGCGTCTGCCGCGTGATTGGCACTTCAACTTCGGCTGCCGGCTCAAGCAATGCAGCTTTGGCAACGGCCATCTTGACGAGGTCCTTAGCTTTCTCCGTCGCCGCCTTCCGGTCGTACAAGTGAACCCAACTGCAATGCTCACGGATGTTAGCCATTTCAAACAAGTACTTGTTCAACCCAGCCTCTTCACATGCTTTGCGAAAAGTGGGCTCATGAAGACGAGGCGAACAGGAAGCTACAACCACACGGTTCAATCTGTGCTCCTTAATATCATTCTTGATCCCGGCTTGGCCTTGGTCAGAGCACATGTAACGGTTATCCTGTGCCAGAACCACGCCTGCCAACTTCGCTGCAAACTTGGCAACCTCCGCAACGTCCACCGAACCCGCAATGTTCAAGCCGCAATGACACACGTAAACGCCGATGCGCAGGTCATCTTTCGACTTAGACTCAACCGCCTTCTTCTCCGCCACCTTACCTCTCCCCCTCAGATTTCAGATAATGCCCGATAGACTCAGCCGCGCGTTTGCCGTCGCGAATCGCTTCCATCACCGAAGCTGGCCCCAGCACCGCGTCGCCGCCCGCAAAAACTCCGGGCAGACTCGTCTCCAACGTGAGAGGGTTAGCCCAAACGGTTCCATCTTCGTTCAGTTCAACATCTTTCGGCAAGAACCCAAGGTCAGGAGCCTCACCGATCGCCAGAATCACCATGTCTACATCACGCTTAAATTCCGAACCTTCAACTGGAAAAGCCTTCTTCCGGCCCGACTCATCAGGCTCGCCTAACTGCATACGCACACACTCGACACCCGTAACCTTGCCGTTCTTACCCAGAACCCGCTTAGGCGAAATAAGAAATTCGACTTTCACACCCTCATTCTCCGCCTCCTTAACTTCCCACGAGTTAGCAGGCATCTCCTCAACCGAACGCCGGTACAGAATCGCCACGTCCTCCGCACCCAAGCACTTCGCGGTTCTCGCAGCATCAACAGCCACGTTGCCACCGCCCACCACAACAACATGCTTTCCGACATTCATCTTCTTGCCAAAGTTAGAATCACACAAAAAGTCCAAAGCATGAACCACGCCGTCCAAATCAGCACCCTCAACCTGTAAGTGCTGACTCTTATGCGCGCCCACACTGACGAAAATGCTTTTGTACCCTTGCTTCCACAAATCCTCAAAACCTACATTCTTACCCACTTTCGTGCCAGCCCGAGCCTCAACACCCAAATCCGTTATGCACTTCGTCTCCTTGGCCAGCACACGCTTAGGCAGCCTGTACTCAGGAATTCCCTTCCGAAGCATGCCGCCCAGCTCGGGCAACGCCTCAAAAACCGTAACAGCATAACCCTTTCTACCCAACTCATACGCTGCACTCAAACCAGCAGGGCCACCACCAATGACTGCAACTTTCACGGGCTTCTCGCCCTTCCGCGGCTTATGTTGTTCCTCTCTCATCTTCTCAATCCGTTTCAGCACTTTCTCAGGGTCCAACCCTGTCCTCTCAGGATGGAAGCACACGAGCATCGTCACAAGCGGAAGAGGAATATTCTTCACGATCTTCTGCAGGGCTCTGTCAAAGGATTTGCTCCCGCGTTCCTTGGCAACCCTTCGCATTTCCAGAAAGATCTCAGGCAGCTTCAAAGCCTGCGGACAGTGTTTCTGACAGCTGTAACACCAAGCGCACAGCCAAAGCTCATCCGAATCTAGAACAGCCTCAGGCTCGCAGGCAATTCGTTCCAGCAGACTCCGCGGGTTATAGTCATCGCCAAGCATTTCCGCCATGGGGCAGCTGGCAGTGCATATGCCGCATTCAAAGCAGTACTTGAGTTTTTCAGCGTCCAGAATCCTGTTGAGAACTTCCTTGGAAATCGCGTTCACCGTGCTTGCCAAGTTTTTTAGCCCTCCCTAGTATTGGCGAAGCCCAACATATAAAAGTTTACAAACGTAAAGGTTTTCACGGATATCCAACCCCGCAGGAGAACCAAACACGCTTTTAAACCCGTAGAAACAGAAAGACCAGCAAAAGAGGCAGACGCAAATGAGAAACATACGTGCAGCACTCTACGGCGTCGGCGCAGTCGGCACACTCATCGCCAAACACCTGCTAGAAAAACAGGGCACAGACATCGTCGCCGCTGTAGACATAGACCCTCAAAAACTGAACAAGGACCTAGCAGAAGTCCTGCAACTCCAAACAAAAACAGGCATAACGATCACGCACAACGTGGCAGAGGCACTGAAGAAAACCCGACCAGACATCGTCATCCACGCCACCTCATCCTACCTCAAACAAACCTACCCTCAGATCGCCGCCCTCGTCAAGCAGAACGTGAACATCGTGTCCACATGCGAAGAACTCTCGTACCCCTACCTTTCCGAACCCAAGCTTGCACACGAGCTCGACGCACTAGCCAAGAAACATGACGTAACCGTTCTGGGCACGGGAATAAACCCCGGCTTCCTCATGGACACACTCGTAATCACGCTCACAGCACCTTGCACAAAAATCGACAGGATCGAAGCCACCAGAACCATGAACGCTGCCACCAGACGCGTGCCCTTCCAAAAGAAGATAGGAGCAGGCCTCACAGTCGAAGAATTCAACGACAAAATCAAGAACAAACAGATCACAGGCCACGTCGGCCTAGAACAGTCCATCGCCATGATAGCAAAAACGCTAGCATGGAAACTTGACAGAATAAAGGTCGAACCCGTGCAGCCTGTCATAGCCAGAAGGCCCAC
>Ga0315282_10011500_pt1 | contig 13701 bp, 6 predicted proteins | sample YL17G07_20_MG_FD_203693 | JGI IMG/M metagenome (GOLD analysis project Ga0315282, IMG submission 203693) | Sediment microbial communities from Yellowstone Lake, YNP, Wyoming, USA - YL17G07_20 | ecosystem: Environmental > Aquatic > Freshwater > Lake > Sediment | place: USA: Wyoming | collected... | reverse complement strand
GCGCCGGCGGGACGATGGCGCACAACCTGAAGCGGCAATACTGGCACGACCCCAAGACGCTCGCGGCCCTGGGGACGTGCGTCGTCTTCGGGGTGCTGGCGCTCGGCCGAAGCTTGCGCTGGCTGCACGGGCGGATGGCAGCGCTCTTCGTCCTGGGCGGCGCGGCGCTGGTGCTGATCACCTTCGCGGTGAGCCACCCTCTGGGACGGCCCGCTGCCCCGAGGCCCGCAACACCGGCTGTCAGCAACATAGTGTCCGAGGGCCTGCAGGCATGAACAGTGCGCTGCGCCCTGAAGATGCGCTGTGTCTGACCGGGCTGTCGCACTACACCGCCGCGGTAGGGTTGCGGGAGCGCCTCGCCTTCCGGCCGGAGGTGCTGCCGCGCGCGCTGGGCGCCATTCGTGGCCGGCGGTTCCTGGAGGCGGCGATCCTGTCCACGTGCAACCGGGTCGAAGTCCTCGCCGTGGCCCGGCTGGACGACGCGGAAGCCCCGCAGCGCATCCGGGCGTTCCTGAGCGAGTTCCACGGGGTGCCGGAAGCGGAGTTCGCTCCGGCGCTGTACGAGCTGCGCGGCCCGCGTGCGGCGGAACACCTTTTCGAGGTCACGGCCTCGCTGGACTCGCAGGTGCTGGGGGAGACGGAGATTCTGGCGCAGGCCAAGGAAGCGTACCGCGTGGCGGCGGAAGCGGGCACGTGCGGGCGGGTGCTGCGGCGGCTGTTCGAGCGGTCATTTTTCATCTCGAAGGAACTGCGGGCCGAAGGGGGCATCGGGCGGGCGCAGGCGTCGGTGAGTTCGGCGGCGGTGGCGCTGGCCAACAAGCTCTTCGATGTGCGCGGGCGCAACGTGCTGGTCATCGGGACGGGCGAGATGGCCGCGGGCATCGTGCGTTCGCTCAAGGGCAGCGGCGTGGGCGAGGTGTTTGTGGCCAGCCGCACGGAAGCGCGGGCGGCGGAGTTCGCGCAGCGCGAAGGCGGCAAGCCCTGCCCGATCCAGAAACTTCCCGAGTATCTGCTGCTGGCCGACATCGTGCTGGTGTCGGCGGCGGCGCCGAACTACATTATCGGGCCGGCGCAGGCACAGGCGGCGGCGGCCGGGCGGCGGGGACGGGCGCTGTGTCTGATAGACATCTCCGTGCCGCGCAACGTTGATCCCGCGGCCGGGGACGTTGAGGATGTGTTCCGCTACGACATTGACGACCTGGAGAATGTGGCCAAGGAGGGACGGCGCGAGCGCGAACAGGTCGCGGCGCGCTGGCGGCCGCGGCTGGCCGAGGAAGCGCGCGAGGTGCTGCGCGAGCTGGAGGATTGCGGCGCGCAGTACACGGCCCACCGGCTGCTGGAGCACATCAACGCCATACGGCAGGACGTGCTGCGGCAGGCCCGCACCGCTGGTCTGGACCCGAAGGCCGTCGAGGAGCTGACGCGCGCGCTGGAACGAATGCAGGGGCGAATCCTGCACCATCCTCTGGAGACCTTGAAGCAGGCCGCGCGTGAGGGCGACGGCCCCGAGGCGACCGCGTGGGTCTCGCGGCTCTTCCGGCTGGAGACGCCCGTGGCAGGCGAGACAGCCGCCGCGAAAGAGAACATGGGCGAGACGCCCATGCTACAGACGGAGCCGCAACCACAGGGGCCGGAGACGCGAAACGCCGGCGAACAGGCGGCAGGCACGGACGGCGCTCGACCGTGAGCAGCGAAGCGGCAGCCAGGGAAGACGGCAGCCGGAGCCTGTAGGGCGGGTTGGCAACCCGCCCCATGCCCGTGCTTTCGCTGAGATTGCTCCTTGCAAGGCACCGCGCGGAAAGCTAACTTCGGGCAGTGCAACTCAAGAGGGCGGGCGGTCCAGGCGATGCGGCGAAGGCTTCTTATCATCACGAAGGAACCCGAGTTCGACTCGCGCGGCGAGGTCGTGCTGGGGCAATGCGAACCGTTCACGTCGGGCTGGACCCTGACGATGATCCTCCCGGACAACACGCGGGAGAACCTGATCGTCGGCACGTACACTGACTTACGGAAGATCCAGGAAAGCTGCGCGGGCGTGGATGAACCGGACCGCGTGCGCAAGCGGGTGCGGGACATGCGAGTGCTGCTGGTCTCGTCCATCACCGAGACCGTGGTGGCGACGACGGAGCGGAACCCGGGCGATACGACGGAGACGCGCGAGCTGCCGGCCGTCGTGCCCAAGCAGACGCCGGGCGGCCTGTTCGATGTCTCGGTCAAAGGCAGAATACTGGTCGCGACGGTAGTGCAGCCGGAGAAGGCGGACGACGAACTCTACCTGAAGAACGAACTCCTGATGCTGCTGGTGTGGCACCCCAAGGCCGTGCTGGTTGACTTGAGCCGGGTATCGAGCCTGTCGGCCGGCTGCTTCAAGGAACTGGCCGGCGTCCGCGACCGTCTGCGCGAGATGGAGGCCGCGTTCGCGCTCTGCAGTCTGACGCATTCCATGCTGCAGAAAGTCCAGACCATGAAGCCGAAGGACACGCTTTCCGTCTTCGACAACCAGACCACCGCGCTGGACGCGCTGAAGCTCTAAAGCCCCCCGCATCACTCGGAATCGGGTTCGGCCGCCGCAACTTGAAACTGCGCGCGGAACGCTGAGACTACGGGCATGCTGCTGCACTTTGCCTGCCGACACTGTGGAAGGGCGCTGTTCGCTCAGGAGCAATTCGCCGGACGGCTTGTGAAATGTCCGCGCTGCCTGGGCGAGAACACCATCCCGGCGCTTCCGGGGGGCGCCGCGGAAACCAGCCAATCGCAAGGCACTGACGCTGAAGCGCCGGCGGCGCGCGGAGGCATAACGGTCCCCGCGCAGGGGTTGATTTCCGCCGCCGCTCCAAGCCAGACGCCAGACCGGGACGGCCGCGCTGACCCCACGCTGCTCGACATGGAGAAAGGGCCTGACGGCGGCGTGGTGCAGCAGGAGCCGCGCGCGCCCTCGCGCGCGGGGGAGCCGGGCGAGGCGCCCGCCGCTCCTCCGCTGGCTTCCAGCGAGGGAATGCAGGTCTGGTACGTGCTGGCGGCGTGCGCCACAGCGGCGACCGCCGGCTGGCTGCTGCTCCTGACGGCGAGCGTGTGGGAGAAGGGGCCGAGGGGGCTCGTCGTCTGCAACGTGCTGCTGGCGCTGGGCTTGCTCTGGAACATTCGCAACATGCTGGGCGGATACGAGAGTGCCTTCTTCGTAGCAGCGCTGGTCATTGCGCTGTGCATGCCCCTGGAAGCGGCGTTTGGCCTGCGCGTGGTGGACGCCGCGACGCTGGCCGAGTTCCGGAGATACGATCCGCAGCGCTACGCGAGCATCACCGTTGACAAGCTCAACACCGGGTTCCTGGTGTTCTTTTCGATTGTGGGCGCGCTCATGTCCATTCCGGCGTGGATCGCAGGCATGAAGCTGGATGAAAGCAAGCAGGCTCAAGCAGCGGCGGAGAAGCAACCATGAGGCCCGCTGTCACCAACCTGCTCTCGGTGGCGCCGCTGACGATGCTGATACTCGGGGCCAACATCGCCCTGTACGTGGTGAGCGCGGTGCAATCGGGGAACCTCGGGGAGATCAGCACCAGCGTGCTCTGGGACTTCGGCGCCAGTTGCCGGGAATGCCTGTGGGAAGGCGAATGGCTGCGGCTCATTGCGCCGATTTTTCTGCACGGCGGCCTGCCGCACATCCTGCTGAACAGCGTCTCGCTGTGGTACCTGGGGCCGAGTGCCGAGGTGTATTTCGGCACGTACAACTACGGCACGCTGTACGTGGTCAGCGGCATCGCGGGCTTCTGCTTCAGTCAGATTTTCGGCGGGAACCTGGCCATCGGCGCATCCTGCAGCCTGTTCGGCATCCTGGGCGCGGCGCTGATGGCGAAAGTCCAGGCGTGCCCGGTGCCCTTGAAGGCGTGGCGCAATTCGGAGGTGCGGGCACTCGCGTACTTCCTGTTGTTCTACCTCGCTATCGGCTTCGTGGGCTTGCTGGGCAATGTGGACAACTGGGGACACCTTGGCGGATTGCTGGCCGGGGTGGCGCTGGGCGGGTTGTTTGAGCTCTGGCGCCGGCGGCGTCACATCAGCTACGGCCTGGGCATTACCGCGCTCCTCCTCTGCGCCGCTGTGGTGTGCGCGGCACGCTGGCCGGTGTACAACCCGTATTACCATGTGCACATGGCCGTGGTGGCGGAGGAAGACAAGCGCGCAGTGGACGCAGCTTCGGAATGGAAGGCGGCGCAGGACTGGGCGAAAACGTGGGGCTCAGAGAGATCCGTGGCGCTGCTCCTCGCAGCCCACGAAGCGGGGATCTGGACAGTTCAGGATGCACGCACGTACGGCTACAGGTACATTCTCCATTACCTGCACGCGCCCCGGTACAGAGTGCTGTAGCTTTAGCGCACGGCATCCATGTAGGCGCTAGATGCGGTTGTGGCGCACGCCAGGAACCGCGGGAGGAGACGTTCGCGCACCGCCGATGGCGTGGCTTTGGCCCTTGGCGGCGCGAGCACATGCGCGATGAGCTTCGGCAGGCTTGTCATGACGATGGGCTTCTGCAGGACCCACGTATAACCTTCCAGGGCGAGTTCCAGGCGGGTCCTGGCGCACAGTTCACGATCAGTCATCAGCAGAACCGGGACTCTCGCCAGGCCCGGGACGCGGGCGCGCAGTTTGCCCAGGATGGCACGCCCGTCAATGCCGTCAATGTCCCACCCAACCAGGATGAGATTGGGCAACGTGCCATTCAGGGCGCCGAGAGCCTCGTCAAGGGTCGCGGCCACGGGCGCCGCAAACCCCGAAGCCTCCAGGACCATGCGCAGCAACGCGCCGTGCACCAGATCGTCTTCCAGCAGCAGGGCCGCTGGTCTACCCGCTGGCAGCTTATCCGTGTTGCTCTGCATGGGTGCCTCCCTTCCCCGGACAGATGTCCGCCTTCCGTGACACGCTCCGCCGTTTCCCGTCCGTTTCCGTCCGATCCTCCGGACACTTCCGTTCCACGGGGACGTAGTGCAAGGCGCGGGCCAGGAGTGTCGGTGACCGCCCGCGTGGTTATCCTGGCTGTTGCGCCCTTGGAAATAGGGTCTATCTTGTGGCCGAATGGGGGAGTTCACGGTTGAATTATGCAGAGGTGTGAGGCAGATTGGGGCACATGGGGCAGGGCGAACTCAGGCACGCACACGAATCGAGGCCAACGCGGCGCACAGCGCTCCTGTGCATTGCACTGGTTTCTGCGATATCGTGCCGGGCCGCGGAGAATGACGGGCCGACAGCCATTGTGCCTGGCGTCGAGACCTTCACCCAGACCTTCTGCACATCCAGCGGCCAACCGTGGGTCATCCAGACCGAGAAAGAGCCCGCGCCCCGCGTGCTGCGTGCAGCCGGCGCGACCGTCTTCGATCTGCACGGGTTCCGACGCTTGAGTGTGGTGGCCTCGCGGCAGACGTCCGGCTCAACCGTGGTGCGGCTCCGCTTTAGCGTCCAGAGCCGCCTGGGCGGCCTGTACGTCGCAGCCACGCCCACGGTCCTGCCATTGGGCACCGCGCCGACCGTGGCGGTTGACCTGGACGCCGACACTCCCGACCTGACGCCGGTGGGACACCAGCGTCCCTGGGACAGTTTCGCCGCGGCGGAGGTGACGGCGCTGGAACTGCGTGCGGAGTGTTCCGTCACCGCAGCGGACCTGCCCGCGGAGCGGGTCGAGCTGGCGGTTTCCACGGTGAGCCTGGTGCAAGCGGCGCCGTCCACGAAGCCGCCTGTGGTCGTGGAGGCGGCGCTGCAGCCGGCCCCGGCTGGCTCACGTGCCAAGGCCATGCTGACGTTCAGGATTGAGCCGCCGCCGCGCGATCCCTACGCCGCCGAAGGAGACGGCGATGTGCGCGTCACGTTGCCGGACGGCCAGCAGGCGCTGGCCTTCTTCGACCAGCGCTACATCAGGCTCGACGACGGTGCCGCGAAGCGCAACGTGGCAGCAGGCCGGCCGTTCTGGTGCGCATACCTTCCGGAGTTGCCCGCCGGCGCTCTGGGGATATCCAGCGGCGCGCGCAAGTGGCGTGTGGCAGTCGAGACCGCTGTGCCCGCGGCGGGCCTGGAGGCGGCGCCGGACGACGTGGCGGCGAACGCAGCGCCGCAGGAAGGCGAGCGCTGGCAGGTCCCGCTGCAGACGCCGCTGCCGGACCGGTCCAGGTGCCTCGGGCTGCCCCCACCCTGCGTGCTGAAGGGCGACGGCGAGTGGGAGCCGGTGGATTCGCTGCCGGCCGGCGGGTACGGGGACGCCGCGCAGTCGCTGTGGCGGCCCGTGCCGTTCTGGAACGCGCAGTGGGGCGGGTTCAGCGGGCGGCTGCGGCCCGACGCCGCGCTGGCCCGGCAGATGGACCTTGTGCTGGCGCGCGCGGCGGCGCAGGGCCAGGTCCAGCCGCTGGTGGTGCTGGACGGGGAGATGTTCGAGCGGCACGGCACGTTCAACTGGGACAGTCATCCGCTGAACGGCAAACTGGCGGGGCCGGGCGCATTGTTCCGCTCGCCCGAGGGCGTGGACTTCTGTCTGCGCAGCATCCGGTACAGCCTTGCGCGCTGGGGCCAGTCGCGCGCGGTTTCCGCGCTGTGGCTGACGCCGGTGCTGAACGCGCCGGCCGCCCCCGATTTCCACGCGCGGCTCGCGCCATTGCTGCGGAGCTGGACGAGCAGCCTCTCGCTGCCTGTCGCCACGCTGCACCCGTTTGCGCGAGCGCCGCAGGTAGTGCGCGCGCTTGGGCCGGCGGACGCAGCCGCGGGCTTTTCCTGGCGGGCCGATGCGCGCCTGGGCGCATGCACGGCCGGCACGATTGAGGGGGCGGGTGAGCGGGGCGGCATCTGCCTGGAAGCCAGGGCCCAGACGCCGCAGGGGAGCACGGTCAACGTACAAAGCACGCTTGCGTTCCCCATCGTGGACTGGCAGGCGACGCCGCCGGACGACTTCTTCGCCGCGGACACGCTGCAGTTCGATGTGTGGGTGCCGCCCAACGCCCCGCCCGACCTGCGGGTCGGCGTGCATCTGCGCGACCGGGACCAGTTGTGGTTCGACACGCTGCTGCCGCACATACCGAACCCCGGCGACTGGAACAGCTATACCCTGGACCTGACGGGCGCCAACACTCACGGCCTGCGAGGCGTCAACCACAAGAAGCTCTGGACGGATTACAGCCGCCAGCGGCTCACCGAGATCGGCCTCCACGTGTACAGCACTCATCCCAACTGGGTCCCGCCCGCGACGCCGGGGAGCCAGCCGGGCACGCCGCTGCCGCTGACGGCGCGGTTCGACAGGATACGCGCGGTATGCTACGCGCCCGCCGGGCGGCCTGCGCCGGCGCCGGCGATCAGCCTGGCAGACAAGACCGCGGCCGCGGCGACGCCGGCGGCGCTGTACCGCGGCGAGTTGTGGGAGTGCCACGTCAACGTGAGCAAGACGTTCGCGAACCCGTTCGATGCGCGGCAATGCGATCTGGCGGCGGTCATCACCACGCCATCGGGCGAACAGATCCGCTTGCCCGCGTTCTTCGATGAGCCGTGCGAGCGCCGGGAAGAGCAGCCGGGCGGAGCGGAGATTGTGGAACCGGTGGGCACGGAGTGCTTCACGGTGCGCTATCGCGGGGTCCAGGCGGGGCCGCACAAGGTGACGTTCGAGCTGCGCGAGGGGGGGAAGTACGAGATCGTGGAGCGGCACTGGCAAGCCGACCCGCGCTTCACGCCCGACGGCCGCGCTCAGGAGGCGGCAAAGGACCGTTGGGGCCGGGCGGCGTACGCGGCGCGGCACCCTGACGGCAAGCGGCTGGTGGAGAAGGTCCGTTTCGCGCCCGGGCCTGTCACAGCCACGCTGAAACTGAACGAGCCCGCATTCGTGGTGGCGCCGGCAGCGCGGGCGGGCAAAGCGCCATTCCACGGTTTCGTGCGCGTATCGGCGGACAAGCGGCATTTCGAGTTCGACGACGGCACGTTCTACTACCCGATCGGTCCGGCGCTGCGAAGCCCGAGCGACGGCCGCATCCCGTACATTGACCAGACGAAGTGGAATGGGACGGAGATCCAGCGCATCCACAGGCGCGGCACGTACCAATACGACGACTACCTGGCGGAGTGCGGCAAGGCGCGGATCAACTGGGCGCGGCTGTGGATGTGTCCGTGGTGGTGCGGCCTGGAATGGCGGCGCGACTGGCCGGGCTACCAGGGCTGTGGGCGCTACAGCCTGCTCAACGCCTGGCGCGTGGACTACCTGCTGGACGCGGCCGCCCAGAAGGACCTGATTTTCGAGCTCTGCGTCACCAACCACGGGCAATACTCGCTGCACGTTGACACGGACTGGCCCAACAACCCCTACACCGTCAAGCTCGGCGGGCCGCTGACCACAGCGTGCGAGTTCTTCACGCGCGCCGATGTCAAGAGCGCGCTGCAGAACCGGCTGCGCTACGTCGTCGCGCGCTACAGCCATTCGCCCAACGTGATGGCCTGGGCGCTGCTGAGCGAAGTGGAATGGCTGGAGGAATACGAGCCGAGCATTGCGGGCCCCGTGGACAACCCTGCGCCGAACGTCGAGGCCTGGCACACCGATGTGGCGGCGTTCCTGAAAGCGCTCGACCCGAACCGCCACCTCACCACGACTCACTTTGCCCGTCCCGTGCGCGGGAACGGCGTGCTGTCGCTGCCGGCGGTGGATTACGCCAGCAGCAACGCGTACTCGTTTTTCGAGGAGCTTGGCAGCGGGACCTACGACGCCGGCGCCGCGCTGGCCGACTTCTGGTCGGGGAATGCGCGAGGGTTCAGGGGCTTCCATGTCTACGGCAAACCCGCGGTGGTGGGGGAACAGGGACGGCACTGGCTGGGCGGCCAGTACAGCACCAAGCCGCAACTGGATGCCGATATGCACGCCGGCCTGTGGGGCGGCATGGTCCAGCCTCTCGGCGGCGCCACAGGCTACTGGTGGTGGCTGCACCTGCACTTTGACAACCGCTACGGCGATTACAGGGCGCTGGCGTCGTTCATGCGGGATGAAGACCTGCGGGCGGGGAAGGGCGAGGCCATGCTGGAGCCGTCCAGCGTCGCGGTGACGTCGCCCGGCAACGTGCTCCGCGCGCGCGCGCTGTCGTCGGAATCACGGATGTACGTCTGGGTCTACCATCAACTGCTCCCGCGCACGTTAACAGTGCCGGAAGCGCCGGGCGGCGTGTTGAGCGTCAGCGGGCTGAAACCGGGAGACTACAGCCTCGAGTTCTGGGACACATCCGAGGGACGCGTCAGCGGGAGCCGTGAATTGCGCCTCACGGCGGCAGCAGGGCAGCCCGCAGCCGCACAGATCGAGTTGCCGCCGGTCAAGGGCGACCTGGCGCTGAAGATCAAGCCGAAGCGGTGAGAAAAAAGCCCGGCTCTAGCGAACGCTAGAGCCGGGCCACCTACTGCCACGGGTCCGCTGCACCCGGCGCTACTTCGCAATACCGGACTTGCCCTGCTTCGCCGTGTAGAGCAGCGTCTGCGTCTTCTCGTACAGCAACTGGGCTTCCAGCAGCAGGACGAGCACGTCCACGTCGTGCCGTTCTTGCTTGACCGTCTTGTTGGCCAAACCTTCATCAGACAGCTTGGCCTGGAAGTTGCCCTTGAGCTTCATGCTGTACTTGGCGTTCTGGCCGACAGGCGAGTTTCTCGTCGTCAGCTTGACGTTCACCAGTCTGTCGGCACTGACGAACGACCCTCTGCGATCCAGGGTCACCTTGGTGACCACACCGCCGACGTCCAGGACCATGGTCTGGCCCGGCGCCGTGAAGCCCGCGGGCACCGGCAGCGTGCCGCTCAAGCTGATATTGTCGTTGTTCGGCTTGGCGAAGTTCAGCTTGATAGCGAGCTTGGGCTGCGGCATGTGGAACGGCTCGCCCACGCCCGGCTTCCCGCCGAACGGCGTGGAATTGGGATCCAACGGGTTGGTCCCGAGGAAGATCTCCAGCTCGTCGGGGAAGCCATCGCCATCGGTGTCTATACCGGGCAACAGCGGCAGCACGTTGATGACCAGCGTCTTGGTATCCGAGCCGACGCTGTTCGTTGCGGTTAACGCCACGGCGTAGCTGCCCGCCTTCGTCAGCGTGCCACTGATGACGCCGTTGTTGAACGAGAGACCAGCATCAGCCGGCACGTTCGCCGCCGATGGCGTGATCGGTGCGGAACCGGTGTAGGCCATCGTGAATGTAAACGGCACGCTGACCATAGCAGTCACCGGGTAGCCGTTGAAAGGCGGATTCGTAATGGTTGGCGGAACGGGCGGGTTCACGGTGAGGGTGAACGTCGCGTTGGTGGAGCCGAGCGAATTGGTGGCCGTGATTGTGAAGGTCCACGGCCCGGCCACGGTTGGGGTGCCGGCGATAGTCGGCCCAGCCAGGCTCAAGCCAGGCGGCAGCGTGCCCGCGGTCACCTGGAAGTTGATCGGCGGGGTGCCCGTGGCCGTGAGCGTGAACTGATACGGCATGCCGACGGTGCCCGCCGGCAGCGAGGTGTCCTGGATGATCGGGAACGGCGACGCGACCGTGACAGTCAGGACCGCCGTGCCCATGCCCGCCTGGTTGGTCGCAATCAAGATAATGTGGTAGGTGCCCGGGGCCGACGGCATGCCGGAGATCAGGCCCGTGCCGCCATTGACGGACAGGCCGGCCGGCAGCGTCGTTTCGGGCGGCCTGGGCTGCATGTTGTAGTTCATCGGGTTGTTGGTGGCGACGATCTGGTAGGTGAACGTCTGGCCGATGACGCCCGAGGCCGTCGTGCCACTGGTGATGACGGGCGCGCCCGGCGCCGGGACGATGGTGATCGTCAGCGGCGCGGAGGTCGTGCCGTACGAATTGGTGGCGCTCATCGTCGCGTTGTACACGCCGGTCAGGAGGGGCGTTCCGAAGATCAAGCCGGTGGAGGTGTCAATGGTCAGCCCATCCGGCAGGTTCGCCGCGCCATAGCTGCTGGCGAAGGGCGCGCTGACCACATACCAGAACGGCACGCCCACCACTCCCGCCGCGCTGCCGGGGCTGCCGAGAGTGGGCGCGGAGGCGGGCAGGACTTCGAGGTGCAGCACGGCGGAACCGGTGCCGGTCTGGTTCGTCGCCGAGATATTGATGTCGAACATACCGGGCGATGTCGGGCTGCCCGAGATCTGCCCGCTGTTCTGATCCACAACCAGCCCGATATTGCCCAAGCTGCCGCCGTTGAGATTGGCGTTGTAGTTGGTGGGGCTGTTCGATGCCACGATCAGGTAATGGAACGACATCCCGACGAGGGCCTGCGCGTTCAGCGGGCTGATAATGGCCGGCGACATGGGGACTTCACTGATACCGATGATCAACTGCGCGCTCCCCGTTCCGATGGCATTGCTGGCGCTGATATTCACCGGGAACGAACCGGCCCGGGTGGGAATGCCGGTGATCATGCCGCTGGGCAGCAACTCCAGGCCGATGGAAGCCAGCGTGAACGTGGGATCAGCGGGAACAGCGTCGTACGCGGTCGGATTGTTGGTGGCGGTGATCTGATAGGTGAACGGCGTCAGGCTGCCGACCGTGCCGGTCGCCACCAGCGGAGGGAGAATGGCGGGGGAACCGTCGGCGCTGGAGATCACGAAGTACAGCGTGGCGTTCGCCTGTCCCAGGCCGTTGGAGGCGCCGATGGTGACAGGGAACGTGCCTGCCTGCACAGGCAGGCCGGTGATAATGCCGGTCGTAGTGTTCACCGTGAGACCCTGCGGCAGGCCCCAGGCCGAGAAGGACACCGGTCCGCCGGTCGCGGTGATGCCGGTGCCGGCGTTCTGGTATGTCATCGGCACGCCGACGGTGCCCGCCCACGTGAGCGGGCTGGTGATCGTCATCGGGTTAATGGTTATCAACAGCGAGACACGGTCTATGTTGTCGGTGAAGCGCACCGTGCCGTCAGGGTACCGCGGCGAGGCGTGGTTCGACACGGTGATGGTCACGGTGTAGGAGGCTGCCTGCCGGGGCGTGCCGTTAATCGCGTTGGTAGCCTGATCGAACGAGAGTCCGAACGGCAAGCCACTGACACTGACCACCATCTCCTCAGCCGAGCCGGCAGCGTCAATCGGATAGGTGAATGGCGCGCCGACGATGCCCGTGGCCGTGAGCGGCTTGGGCAGGTTGGCGATCCACGGACGCGTGAAGATCGTCAGGCGGACCGTCGTCTGGACATTTCCCGCCGGGTTGCTGGCGGTAATGCGCACATCGAAGGTGCGGGTGTAGGGGTCAGTCACCTGCCTGGTGGGCGTGCCACTGATCACCGCGCCGTTGACTCTCAAGCCCGGAGGCAGCGTGGTGGGATCCACCGTGAAGTTGATGGACTGGCTCCCGCTGGCCGTGATCGTGTAGCTGAACGGCACGCCCACGATGCCCTCCGCAGTCTGGGGACTGGTGAAGCGCGGCGGCACAGGCTTAATGGAGATATGGAGCAACTGGCCACCCACGCCGTACACGTTGGTGGCGGTGATCACCGTGTCAAACTCGCCGTAACCGACAGGCGTTCCGGCGATCACGCCGGTGAGCGGGTCAATGGACAAGCCCTGCGGCAGCGGAGCAGCCGTGTAGCTTACCGGCGGGTACTGCGGCACCGCCGGACGGGCGGGGTCGGGCGGCTGGGACGCAACCGTGATGCGGTAGCCAGGGCTCGAGTCGAGCACCAGCCCGATACCGAGCGCCGTGACGCTCATGGCCGCGTTGAGGTTGCCCAACGTCGCGTCGGGGCTGAGGCCGATGGGGACCCTCACATTGCCCGGCGTCACGCCGTTCGTCGGTTCGACGTCAAACTCAAACACGATCTGCATCGCGCCGTCGCTGACGGTTACGGTATTGCCGTCGCCTGGGCTGAGGCCGCCAAAGGCGATCCAGCCCTTGGCCGGGGCGGCGGGCGCGGGCGGCGGCCCCGAGGTGGCCCACGCGCCGCCAGACATGCCGTTAACAACGATCACTGTCGCATTGTTGGTCTGGATAGGCTGGTTGCCGCCCGGGCCGACGGAGTTATTGGTCAGATAGAGGATAGCGCCCGGCGGCGGGTAGTATGGCCCGTCCGGCGCCAGGAAGCTCCGCGTCGGGATCCACGGGTAGTAGAACGCCGTGCCGTCCAGGCCGTTCGCCAGGAAGTCCTGGCGGCCCGGGGCCTTGAGCGGGTCAACAATCACGGGCGCCTTGTCAATCTGCGCCACAGTCAGACACAGCGACTGGGAGCCCGTGTCATAAGGATTGGATGCGGACACGGTGATCTCAAAGTGCATCTGAGGCGCGGTGGGATGGGTTGGGTCACTGGTCACCAACGGCTGACCAGTGATCAAGCCGGTCCGGGTGTTGATGGTCAAGCCTGCCGGCAGGCCGTTCGCCCAGAAGCGGTTAGGTTCGCCCGTTGCCGAGATCTGGTAGGAGTAATCCACGCCGACAATGCCGTTATCCGCCATGGGGCTGGTGATAACGACAGGGTGAGCGCGCATGGTGACTGTGCGGGTGTCCGCGCCGTAGCTGTTCTGTGTCGCAATGGTGACGTCATTGCGCTGCACCGTGTTCATGATGCCCCTGATCAGGCCGCTATTGGTCGTGACCGGACCGGGGTAACCGACAAGCGGATCGGGATCGCCGGCGTTCTTGTAGTAGTCCACGCTCAGGCCGCCGGGCAGGTTGCTGCCAAAGTAATACATCCCACGATTGGCCTCGAACGGCGCCACGATGTACTTGTCCCAATAGGTATCGA
>Ga0315282_10011498_pt1 | contig 13704 bp, 10 predicted proteins | sample YL17G07_20_MG_FD_203693 | JGI IMG/M metagenome (GOLD analysis project Ga0315282, IMG submission 203693) | Sediment microbial communities from Yellowstone Lake, YNP, Wyoming, USA - YL17G07_20 | ecosystem: Environmental > Aquatic > Freshwater > Lake > Sediment | place: USA: Wyoming | collected... | reverse complement strand
CGTTGATGATGTTCATTCACTAATAGAACAATTCAACCCAGGCGATTTCACACAACTTTCAATGGGGCCTGTTCAGGCAGGTTAAGGGACAATTGTCTTTAAGTGCCAATCGTCGGGGCAATAGTCAAGCCAATAAGAAGCGAAGATGCTGTAATCAACGAAATCTACCTCATCGTTGCCACTGAAATCACCAGGCAGGCCAGTATCACTTACAAGCCAGTCGTCGACGAAACTTGCCAGATCTTCAAAGTTTACCTTGCACACCTTTACATTGTAGCCGTAGAGGTCGGCGGAGTTAAAGTTTATCCAGCCAATATTCTCACCCCAGGCCCATCCGTTGAAGTTGCCGTCAAGGTCAATGGTTACACCGCCATAATTAGGGCTGAAATTTATCCAGCCGACATTCTCACCCCAGGCATAACCGGATAGCCAGCCGGTTCCATCGTTAATGACACCACCGTATGTGCTGGGCGACAGATTTATCCAGCCGATGTTCTCGGCCCAGATAAAACCGGTCAATTTGTCACTGCTCACTGTTGCACCCCCATTCGGCCCTGCTGCATTTGGCTCAAAATTTATCCAGCCGACGTTCTCACCGTATGCATATTGCGAACCATCTTCATAAGGGTCTATATTTTCGGCATAGGCGGAGGTGAAACTCAATACCAAAATTGCCGCCGATACCAATCCTGCTGGATTCTTACAGTTCATTGTAAACCTCCTTATAACTTGCGGCCATAGTCGGGGTTATCCCCAATGGCTGAACATCTTTCGCGGCTGTACGAGACGCATCAGGTTTCACACCAAGCACATTGTTTACGGAACATCATGAAAATAACCGACAATCATAACCTTCAGGGCGGAAGATTCGTCATTTACAACTTTCAACGTCTCACCCGCGTTGACCACAACACACCTATCTGGGAAATCTGCATAACTCTGTACCATACTCGTAGGATCCGTATAAGACCTCAAATAAGGATAGCCTGTGAGAAAATTACCGTTTACAGTTAGATACGCTTTTCTTCGGGACGCGCTATAATCATAACGGAAAGTCAAATTCAATAAGACAAACTGTTTGCCTGCTGGCACTATGAAACAGACCACGTTAGAGTCGGCCGGAAGGTCAAAGTGGCCAATATAACCCTCTCTTTGCGAGACACCAATGACGGCGTCATAAATCTCATTGAGCGTTTTCATTGTCGGCGCCGGCAGGGTGTTTGGCTCTAAATTGCCAGCTGTGGCTAAGGTCAAAACCCATAGCAGGCCAGCTAAAGCCAATACACAGATTACGACTTTCGTACTTTTACCTTTCGTTTCCATTTTAGTTTCTCCTATAAAGATTGATTAATATAGAGTTTAGCAAGGTGCGCCCTGTGCGCACCGATAGTTACTCGTAAAATTCCGCAGAATTGAGCTAACAGAATTGCATTTCTTCATCACCTCCGTAAAAACCCTAAAAGAAACACGACCGAACAAAGTAATCTCTTTTTTAGTCCATTTCAAGTAAAAATAAAGTTTTTTACAGACTGGTTTTATGGTTGATAACAGCCCTGCATAGGGCAGCCGCTGCAATTTATTCTTGATTAATCCCGGCAATTTTGTTAAACTAATATAATGTTAGAGAAGGTTATAGCGGTGAGTAAGGCTGGAAGCAACAAACAAATTGAGATTGATATCCTGCAATGTAAAGTGGATATTCTTCGCGCGCGCAATATAATACCACCGCACGACAACACAACCCCAAAAAATCCTGTGACACAAAACAGCACCAGAGAGACAACTCAATCATCTGATGCAACAGAAATATCAACTTATGAGGATACAAACTCGATACCAATAGAAACAATACCTGCTAAAGAGACAACCCCCCTGCCGAGGTCGGTGGTGAGCGTAAATAAAAAAGAAGAGGCAGAAACATCAGAGGAAACACCCGAAATTCCGAGTTTTGACCTTGCTGAAGAGATTATGGCTGAGCAACGAAAGATTACCGCGATAAGAAGAAAGGCCCCCGGTCAAAAAACCGAAGCTCAAAGGTCAGAGCCACAAGCTCAGCCAGCTGACTATACCATTGAGCAGCCAACGCCGACGCTGTCAGAGCAAGAGAAGATAATCGCAGAGATTGTGGCAAGGGATATCGAAAGGCTGTGTCGGGGTGATTATTCGGCGAATGGCAGATAGCAGATAGAAAAGCAAATGTTAAACGCTATATACTAAGAGAGATGCTATGGGTAATATCCTGAAGAGAATCTTGCTGAAATTAGGAATATCTCAAAACCAAGGGGTCATTTTGTGCATTGTCGCCGGTGTAATTGCAATTATATTATTTGTGCTGACTCTGATAATCCTGAAGAGAAGGAAGTTCAAGAAAGTAATCAATGTTAATCTTACGGATGGTGGAGAAGGCGGTGATAAACCGGCTGAAGGCAGTTACGAACCTATTGTCAAACGGATAAGACAAGTTAAGAGAAAATACAGGAGCATCTTATTTACTTCGACAGAGGCAGAGGCGCTGCCGGTAACAATACCTGTTAATGTGGCTATGGGGCTGGCCAAGAGTAAGAAGCTCTGTCTACTTATAGACCTTGACCTTAAGCGTGACGCTGTTGCGAAGGCGTTTGGGCTTGATGCGGAGCAAAGCAGTTTGCGTGCGAAGGCGGTTCAAACAGAGATTGAGAATCTGTGGGTGTGGCCCGGCCACTATTTTTCCCAATCGAAACAGATGAATGTAACGGAGATAGTGGAAAAGGCGGAGGGCAGGTTTGATTTTATCCTAATAAACGCACCGGCTCTGGTCCGCGGTCCCGACTACAGGCAAATCATATCGGCCGCTCAGGCCGCTTTTATCTGCGCTAAAAATACGTCCGAGCCGGATAAACTGACTAAGTTAATAAAGTCGCTGGATTGCACGATAATCGGTCGTATCCAAACCCCATAATACGGCCAATATTGCTATTTATCGCTCAGCCAGGTTGGGCCATAACTTATATCAACTTTCAGGGGGACACTAAGTTCTAAAGCAGCGGTCATCTCTTGTCTAATCCACTTTGCATGTTTGTCAGCCTCGTTGGCGGGCATCTCGAAAACAAGCTCATCGTGAATTTGCAGAATTAGTTTTACCGGAAGAAGCTCATCTTCGATTTTTCGCTGGATGTTTATCATAGCAACCTTTATTAAATCCGCAGCTGAACCCTGAATCACTGTGTTGATTGCAAAGCGCTGGGCCTGTGCACGTTTATTGGCATTTTTGCTGGCCAGGTTTGGGATTTTTCGCCGGCGGTGCAAAATAGTTTCGGAAAAGCCGGTGCGTTTGGCTGCATCAATTACACTGTCCATAAATTTGCGGATTGAACTGTAGCGAGCGAAATAGTCATCAATAAACCTTTTCGCCTCGGCCTGACTTGTTCCTATCGAGCGGGACAGTCCAAACGCGCCCTGGCCGTAAATTATACCGAAATTGACCGCTTTGCAGTGTGAGCGCATTTCGTCGGTTACCTCTTCAATTGGCACACCATAAATCTGGGAGGCGACGAAGCGGTGAATGTCCTGGTCGGCGGCAAAAGCAGACATCAGGGCCGGGTCTTTTGAAAAATGCGCCAGCAGGCGCAGCTCGATTTGGGAATAGTCTGCGCTGAGGATACAACCGGTTTTGCTCTCCGGAACAAAGGCGGAGCGAATTTTGCTGCCAAGCTCGGTGCGGATGGGGATGTTTTGCAAATTGGGGTCACTTGAACTAAGACGTCCCGTTGCGGTTATAGTCTGGTTGAAGGAGGCGTGGACGCGACCGGTGCGGGGATTAATCAGATGGCTTAGCTTATCGACGTAGGTATTCTGCAGCTTGCTCAACTGGCGGTACTGAAGAATCAGCTCGATAACAGGGTGCTGGTCGGAAAGCTGTCCGAGGACATCTGCATCGGTGCTGCGGCCGGCTTTGCCAATCCTAATAGACTCAAGACCAAGTCTATCAAAAAGGATTTCAGCAAGCTGCTTTGGAGAATCAATGTTGAAACCGGCGCCGGCCTGCTCGTAAATCCGGTCGGTCAGTGTCTTGAGTGTCGCGGAAAGCTCGCCGGACATTTCTTTCAGCAGCTTAGTGTTGAGGGACACACCATTGTATTCCATAGCCGTCAGGACCGAGACCAAAGGCATTTCCACTTCTTCAAACAGTTTCTTTATCGGTAGGTCTTTTTCGAGGCGGTTTTTCAGATACTCGTAAAGCTGAAAAGTTATGTCGGCGTCCTCGGCGGAGTATTCGCAGGCGGCGGCGGTGTCAACCATATCAAAGGTAAGCTGATTTTTGCCCTTGCCTATCAGGTCGGAAATCGGGACGCTGCGGTAACCAAGAAAATCCATCGCCATATTGTCGAGCGAATGACTGGTGCGGAGCGGGTCGAGGCAGTAGGAGGCAACCATTGTGTCAAAGTGGACACCTTTTATCGGCATCTGTGCGTTCTTCAAAACGAGCATATCGTATTTTATGTTTTGGCCGATTTTCTTAACATTTTCGTCTTCAAGTATCGGTGCAAGTTTTTGGCAGAGCATATTTGCGTCGAGATACTTTTGGCCTAACGGGGCCTTTACGGGCAGGTAATAGGCTTTGTGCGGCTGCCAGGAAAAACTGATGCCGACGAGGTCGGCCCGCATAGCATCAATGGATGTGGTTTCAGTGTCAACAGCAAATAATTTCTGCTTTTTTAGCTCGTCAACAAAACTATCGAACTTATTTTGTGTATCTATTAACTGATAATCGTGACTGATTGTTTTGTTTGAAGCGGGTTCTGCGAAGCTGTCAGTAACCGCTGAAACAGTGGTTTCAACCGGTTGGATACCGGAGGAAGTTGCCAACCCCAATTGTGTAAGCAGGCGATTGAAACCGAGTTCGGTAAAAATTGCGACAAGTTTTTCCTTATCGGGCTCTTTCAGTCTGAATTTCTGATAATCAATTTCAACCGGCGCCTGTGTATTTATTATGACGAGCTTCTTGCTAAGATAGGCCTGCTCTTTAAATTTTCGAAGATTTTCGCCTTTTTTGCCTTTAATTTCATCTATGTTTTTATATAAACTGTCAAGAGAACCATACTCCTGAATTAACTTAATCGCGCTCATTTCTCCGATTAGCGGCACACCAGGGATATTGTCTGATGCATCGCCCTGCAGGGCAAGAACATCGATAAAATGTTCAGGTTTAATTTTATATTTTTCGAATAGTGCATCATCGTCAAGAATCTCACCTTTTTTGATATCGAAAATGTAAGTATGGTCATCGACAAGCTGATACATATCTTTATCTTTTGCGCAGATGTAGGTGTCGATGCCGTCCTTTGAGGCTTTTTTGGCGAGGGCACCGATTACGTCGTCGGCCTCGAAACCATCAAGACGAAGAACCGGAATTTTCATTGCCTCAAGAATCTGCTCAATTCGGTTTATTTGTGCAGGCAATTCTGGAGGCATAGGTGGACGATTGGCCTTATACTCGGAGTAGATTTCAGCCCTGAAAGTCGGGGTTTTGCTATCCATTGCGACGGCGAGCATGTCAGGCTCTTGGCTGCGTATAAGGCCCAGAATTGCAGTGGTGAAAATAAAGGTTGCCTGTGTCGGCTCACCGGAAGGACTGGTCATCTGGCTCATCTTTGCCCAATAAGCGGCGTAGATATATGCGTGGCCGTCGATTATGTAAAGTTTTTTTGCCATAACAGGATAAATATACCCCCTTTGAGAAGAGCTTCAAGAAAAAAGGCTTGAATGACTACGGTGACAAATTATTTTCCCGCCATAACCAGGCTGCCAATACAGCAGTAACTATGCACGCTACAGCACTCATCCACATTGGTATCTCAACAGTATTTGCCGTTACTTTCACTTGAAAGATTAGCCTTAATAAATGCGCTATTGAAACAAGTAACAGAAATATTACCGTAATGGTTTTAGCCGGTTTCATAATCGCTCTCCTTTTCTTTCTAAAATCACCGAATAAGTAATTCTCCAGCTTCTATTGGAAACAGTCTAATTTTATTAAAATATTGTTGCTCATGTTCATTACCTTGGAAACAGCTTTGATTTGACCAGATTCATTTTTGCCAGCCGGAAGACAAGAACGGTCCACAGACATCCGAAACCATACTTGATACATCGGGCAAAGTTAACCGAAGAAGAACCGGCTTGATATTTGGTCGGACAGCTTACCTCTGCAATTGTGTGACCATACCAAAGAATTTGAGCCAGCATCTGGTTATCAAAAACAAAGTCGTCGGAATTGGCTTCGAAGGGTAGCTGTTGGAGAAGCGGGCGTGAGAATGCTCTGTAGCCGGTGTGGTATTCGGAGAGCTTTGCGCCGGTGAAAATATTCTCTACGAAGGTCAGAAAGCGATTTGCAACATATCTCCAGAGCGGCATTTTGCCTTTTAAGGCGTATCCGCCGAGGATTCTCGAGCCGAGCACGCAGGAATAAAGGTCATTCCCAATTATAGAGGCCATTGCGGGTATTAACTTGGGAGTGTATTGATAATCGGGATGGACCATAATGACGATATCTGCGTTTCGTTGCAGGGCGAGCTTATAGCAGGTTTTTTGGTTGGCGCCATATCCTTGATTTTGAGGGTGGGTGTGAACTACCGTGTTTGGCAAAGATTTCGCGATATTGACGGTTTCGTCGCGGCTGGCATCATCAACAATAATAACCTCATCGACAACGCCTTGATTCATAACTTCATTGTAGGTTTGTTGCAGGGTTTGGGCTGCGTTGTAGGCCGGCATCACAACAACAACTTTTTTATTTCCAAACATATCAATAACTCCAATAACAGTATAAAGCTTTTTTACCAAATACAAAAGTTTTTGTTAGCAGGTCTAGGCATAAAAGGAGATATTCTTGACAGTCGGCTTTGGCGATTTTACTATATTGAATTCGCTATACACCTATTTTTGAGGATTTTTAGATGTCGGATGAAAACAGTAAAAGTTATCGGGATACACTGAATTTGCCGAAAACCAGTTTTTCTATGAAGGCCAATCTTACCCAGCGTGAGCCGCAATTGCGCAAAGAATGGGCAAAGAAAAATATTTATGCACAGACAAGAGAGGCACGACGTGGCGCTCCTTTATACACCCTGCACGATGGGCCGCCTTATGCCAACGGCGATATTCATATGGGGCACGTTATAAACAAGGTCCTCAAGGATTTTGTCGTTAAGTATAAGACTATGGCCGGCTTTGACGCACCTTATATACCAGGCTGGGATTGTCATGGCCTGCCGATTGAGGCAAAGGTCTTTGCCGAGCTTGGCGAAAAAGCCAAAAACATGGACAAGCTCGAAATCCGCAAGCTCTGCAAACAATATGCGAGCAAATATGTCAAAATCCAAAGCAAACAGTTTCAGGAGCTTGGGGTGTTCGGTGATTTTGAAAATCCCTATCTTACGTTTACGCCGGCGTATGAAGCGGGGATTTTAGAAGTATTCGCTGAACTGGTCGAAAAGGGACTGGTTTATAAGCAGTTAAAACCCATCCACTGGTCGATTGAGTGCGAGACAGCTTTGGCTGAGGCTGAGCTGGAATATAAAGATATTTCATCGCCGAGTATCTTTGTGAATTTCCCGGTTGCGAAAGATAGTATCGAAAAATTAGTAGAACTCGGTCTGGTCGAGCGACGAGAGACGAACGACGAGCGACGAATATGCTTTATGATTTGGACGACAACCCCTTGGACACTAACAGCCAATCTCGCAGTGGCTGTTCATCCGGAACTGGATTATGTGGTTTTCAGATATAACAGATATGGCGAAGAGTTTGCATCGCTGGTTGCCGCTGAACGTGTTAAGGCGGTGACAGAAGCGGCTGGTCTCAAAGAAGGACAATATAAACTCAGCAGCAAGTCGGTTAAAGGCAAGCATCTCGAAGGGCTGCGATATTTGCATCCGTTTGTGGAAAATAATCCAACAGACAAAGACGCTTTTTTGGTCATCCTTGCTGACTACGTTACCACCGAAGATGGCACTGGGCTTGTTCATATTGCACCGGGACACGGGCTTGAGGACTACGTGTCGGGGCAGAAATATGACCTGGCGATATATTCGCCGGTATTAGACAACGGCTGTTACGATGATACTGTGCCTCAGTGGCTGCGGGGACGAAATGTTTTAGAGGTCGATACCGCTGTAAACAATGATTTGCGGGAAAAAGGACTGCTCTTTGCCCAGGGTGAAATTACGCACAGCTATCCGCATTGCTGGCGTAGTAAAGGGCCGGTCATATTCAGAGCAACGGAGCAGTGGTTTATCAGCGTCGATAAAGAGCTACCCGGTACCGGCAAAAGTTTGCGAGATTTGGCGTTGGAAAGTGTCAGCAATGTAAAATGGATTCCTGAGTGGGGTCAGAAGCGGATTGAGGGGATGTTGGAGTCCCGGCCTGACTGGTGTATCAGCAGGCAGAGGAGCTGGGGACTGCCGATTCCGGTCTTCGTAAACTCCCAAGGACAAGCTCTATTGAGCAAAGAATCCGTGCTGGCAGTAGCTAAGCGTATCGGCGAAAAAGGCTCGAATTGTTGGTTCACTGATTCGCCCCGTGAACTTTTGGGTGAGGATTTTGAATTGCCGGAGGGATTTGATTTCGATGATTTGCAGAAGGAAGAAAACATCTTCGACGTTTGGTTTGAATCAGGCTGTAGCTGGCACAGCGCAGCTTCGAAAGCAGGCTGGCCTGTGCCGGTGGATTTGTATCTGGAAGGCTCGGACCAGCACCGCGGGTGGTTTCAGCTATCACTTCTGCCGGCTCTTGGGGCTATCGAGAAAGAGCCGTTCAAAAGCGTTTTGACGCATGGTTTTACCGTTGACGAGAAGGGAATGAAGCAGTCGAAGTCGCTGGGTAATTACGTTAATGCCCAGGAAGAGGTGGCAAAATACGGTTCGGATGTTTTACGGCTGTGGGTGGCCAGTGTCAATTATCAGGAAGATATACGCTGCAACGATGAGCTGATAGGCCGGATACAGGATGCCTACAGGAAAATCAGAAATACGTTGAGATACCTGCTCGGCAATATCGATGATTTTGACCCGAATGAAAAAAGCGTGGCCTACGATGATATGTTTGAGATAGATAAGTGGGCGATGCAGCAATTGCAGAAGCTTATTGCCGAAGTTACGATAAGTTACGAGGAGTTCGTTTTTCACAGGGTTTTTACGCTTATCCATAACTTCTGCGCGGTCGAGATGAGCAGTATCTATATGGATGTGCTCAAGGACAGGATGTACTGCGATGAACGCAGCAGTTTGTCAAGAAGAAGCGGACAAACGGCTATGTATAAGATATTAGATTGTCTCATTCGAATGCTCGCTCCGATATTGGTGCATACCGCGGAGGAAGTATGGGAGACGATGAAAACGAGCGACGAGCGACGAGCGACGAAACACGAAGATAGCATACACCTCGCTGAAATGCCGAAAGTCGATGATTCGATCGATTGGCACAGTGAAGAGGGCAAATGGGCTAAGATAATGAAGTTGCGAGATGAGGTTTTGGGAAAGTTGGAAGATTTGAGACGAGACAAAAAAATCGGAAGCAACCAAGAAGCTGCTGTTAAGATAAGAACTCCCGATGATGATTTGGTTTCGTTGATAAAGAACCAGATTACGGAAAAGGGATTCGCCGCTCTTTGTATTGTTAGCGAAGTGGAAATTGAAAAACTCGGAGGAGAACTCTATGAGGGTGAGGATCATCATGATATTACCAAAGAAATGGGAAATGAAATTGTAGCAGAAAAAAGCAAAAATCAAAAATGCCAGCGCTGCTGGAACTATTGGCCGAGCGTCGGAGTCGACAGTAACCATCCCGATTTGTGCGAGCGATGCATTTCCGTGATTAGTTAGGTTTACCCCTTCGACAAGCTCAGGGCAGGTTGGCTTTGTTTGGCTTTGTTTTGACCAAGTGTCCATTGTTGATTTTTCGTTGTAATCCATTGTTGAAATTGCGGTTATGAACATTTGACTTTTTTGAAAATTGGCTTTGTTTTGCATAATTTGTTATTTTTGATTGACCCGGCTTCGCCAAAAGGCTTCGCCGCGGCAAGTAGATTTTGAGCCACAGATGAACACAGATTGACACTGATTGACGCTATTATTCTTTGCCACAGAGGACACAGAAAATACAAAGTAAAAAAGTAAAAGTGAAAAGTAAAAACTATGTTTTGGTTTTTCATAACGTAATACCTCCCTCCCTTAGTAAGGGCGAATATGCGCGATTGATGCGAAAAAAGTTCTTGATTCTCGATTCCAGATTCTCGTAACTCAATGTGAGAAAAGGAGTAAAAAAATTTACGAATTTTCAGAATTGACCAGACAACTACCAACGCTTTTGATTGATTCTTTAGCCACGAAGACAGAAAGACACGAAGAAAATTTAATCACAGATTTCACGGATTTACACTGTTTTTTGACGCTGATTGCGCTGGTTGCGCAGGGAGACTTTAGTCAGCTTTGTGTTCTTAACAAACTTTGCTCCCAAAGCAAGCTTTGTCACAAAGCTTTGTCTTCGTCCACAAGGCCACAAAGATGGCCTTCTTGTCAAGCTGACTAAAAAAGTATCATATCTAATTGATATGATTGACACAGTATTTTTGTTAGCCGCAGAGGGTTGAAATTTCCAAAAATGAAAAGGGCTGCGAGGGGTATGCTCGCAACCCATTGTTCAACAAGATGAATTCAGCTTATGTCCTGCGTTTTCGCAGCAAAGCCAATCCGCCGAGGCCGAGGAGGAAAAGCGTGGCGGGTTCGGGGATGGAGGCAATCCGGAACCCGGCACCGGAATCCTCGTAGTACCGGCTGGCGTCGCCCCGATAGGACGATCCGAGGCCGTTGCCGGTGCCGATGATGGCAGTATACGACCCACCACGGAGGATGCGACCGGAATAGTAAGCATATAGTATCTCTGTATCATTCCACTCCCAGACGTTGCCCATCATATCAAACGTGCCATTCTGTTCCATTGTATCATTATCTTCATGTACATCCCAGGGAGAACCGATAACATCGTTCCAATTCGATTGCACGCCAGCATCAGGTGGGGTATCTGTTCCATTGGCATAGAGTGAATAGCCACTGGCATCGGGCTTGAAATATGCTGCCTTGTACCACTCATCTTCTGTCGGCAGGACATAAATCGTGCCGTACGAGGCTTGGGCCGCTGTGCGATTGACACCTTGAAAGTCACCGGGATTGGAATTGTTGCCGCTGAATAGATATGCGCCTTTACTCTTGTCGCCGCTGGTAAGATAGTTGCAGAACTGGACTGCTTCATACCAGCTTACATTATTGGTAGGCTGCCGATCGCCGGTGTAAGCCGCATCTTCATCGTAGGGATTGTCACCATATTCGACCGTATTGCCGGTTGGTGCGCCTGCAGCGGTTGTAAACGCGTTCCACTGAGCATTGGTCACCTCATACTTGCCGATACGGTAATTATAACCTACCGCACCGCACCCGTAAGGATCTGCTAAAGGTTGCCCATACTCATCTGTTCCAGTTCTGGTGTCCCCTGGATTACCCGCATTGCCGATTGTTACAAAATCAATGTTGATCTCTCGTATGATGTCAGCCGAAGCGAAATTCACTGCTGCCATCACACACACCACTGCCAAACAAATTGTCATTCTTGCTTTTTTCATCTTCCTTCTCCTTCAAAAATTGTTAATATTTATAGCGCACCTGTTGCGCAGAGATTCCGCTGTAAGGTTTGTGGAAACTTGAAGAATTGCTTACCCTCATCTCTCATACTCTCCTCTTCTGCTCTTGCAATAAACTTCCGCAAAAGCCGATATGATTATACATTTAGCTGGCTGAAAAGCAAGGACAAAATGTTGCCTTTTAAGCCAAAATCCCGTAATATTACGTATATGGAAAAGGCCGAAATCAAGTCTATTGGCAATTATCTCAAGGACCTCGAAGAAGGGATTTAGCGGTTTGAGATTGATAATTTCCCCCCCACACTCCTCTTTTTGATTGAAAACTTGCCGGTTGCACTTGAACATACAATCGTTAAAATGGTGGGGTGAAAGAGAGAATTGAATTATGGACGATGCTAAATTAGGTTCTATCGTCAGAAAGACTTTGAGCCATTTGGGGCTTGGTTTTGCAATATTTGGGTGGGTTTTCCTTGCATATAAGCTTGATGGTGCTAATTGGTATTGGAATCTTTCTCCTTTTTTCAGGTGGCTAATTCCGTTTCCATTAGCTGCCTTGTACATACTTTTCTGTATAGTTGTGTATTTCTTTGCTTCTGGCCAGTGGCGAAGAAGTCCAGACAAAAAGGTAACTAAAGACAAGCCAATCAGCAATTGTTAAAATGGTGCGGTGAAAGTTTTTCTGAAAAATTAAAAATCAAAATGAAAAATAATTATGCCTTCATAGACAGCCAAAACCTTAATCTTGCTATACGAGACCAGGGATGGATACTCGATTTCGCACGTTTCAGAAAGTATCTCTTTGATAAATACGACGCAGCAAAAGCTTTCCTGTTTATTGGCTATATACCTACAAATCAAACTCTTTACACGAGTTTACAGCAACAAGGCTACATCGTAGTTTTCAAGCCCACGTTGATACTAAGTAGCGGTAAAGTAAAAGGCAATGTGGATGCAGAGTTAGTATTGCATGCTATGATTGAATACCCCAACTATGATAGATCCGTTATTGTATCAGGTGACGGCGATTTTCACTGTCTTATTAAGTATCTCAGAGATAAGAACAAACTGGAAAAACTTATTATTCCTAATCAAAGAAAGTATTCATCACTTCTTAGGGAATTTATCCCCCGATACGTTGTGTTTATGAACAATCTGAAGAGCAAAATAGGACGCCAAACACCATAAAAAAAGAGAGGCATTGCCGCAGGGACAAAACCCATTGGATAACCTCTCATCGTGATTCTCTGATTTTCTACTTAAATTATATCGGTATGTTCGGCCTTTGGCAAGAGAAAAACGTCAAGAATTCTAATTTTTTAGAAAGAATGTAACGCCTTTACAACAAAGAAGTTACATTACACCTACCTCTCCAACGGGGCATTACTGCCTTCTTATTAGGGCTCTCGGAAGACCTCCTATATCAATCTGGACGATTCTGGTGCGTTTTCCCCCTCCTTTTTCCCCCGCAAATCATAAAAAGCGACTATTCAGTTGCTCACATACCTTTCGATAAACCTCATCAACCGTTATAGCTTTAATATCGTGTTTCGGGTCGGTGCTGTCGGCTTCAAACCCCCTGCCATCCGGCTCAACCGCCGCGACGCAATTAGGCCTTCCGTAAGGTGCCACCCTTGCGGGATTAGACCTGCCGAATATCAAAACAACCGGCACACCCAAAGCAGCGGCAATGTGGCCGGGGCCGGTATCATTGCTTACCACCAGCCTGGCAGCTTTTAGCAGAGCTACCAGTTCGCTGAGGGAAGTTGCGCCGGCGAAGTTTGCTATCGGGACATTAGCCAGGTTTCTTAACCTTTCTACGGCACTGTTTTCGGAAGCTGCTCCGGTGGCGACTATAGATAAGCCAAACTGTGATGAAATTTTATCAGCCAAAGCAGCAAAACGCTCAACCGGCCAACATTTGTCCCTGTGGGCGGAAGTGGGGACAAAAACTGCATAATTACCGGCTTTTATGCCGTTAGTTTTCAGTAACCTGTTAACCGAATCGGCGGCGGCGGAATCTATCGGCAGCAAAA
>Ga0315282_10011497_pt1 | contig 13704 bp, 14 predicted proteins | sample YL17G07_20_MG_FD_203693 | JGI IMG/M metagenome (GOLD analysis project Ga0315282, IMG submission 203693) | Sediment microbial communities from Yellowstone Lake, YNP, Wyoming, USA - YL17G07_20 | ecosystem: Environmental > Aquatic > Freshwater > Lake > Sediment | place: USA: Wyoming | collected... | reverse complement strand
CTCTCTATCCAGCCAGCAGAGGTCCAGCCTCAAGAGGCGGTAAACATCACCCTCTCCGTGGCTAACACCGGTGGTACTGAGGAGAGCTACAGCGTAGCCCTGAAGATAAACGGTGTCATGGAAGCGGAGAAGAGCGTAACCGTTGCTCCTGGTAGCAGCCAGAGCGTTAGCTTTAGCGTAACCAGGGAGGAAATTGGTAGCTACTCAGTCGATGTGAATGGGCTAGGTGGTAGCTTTACCGTAGCCGCCGCCAAGGCGCCGGCTGCACCTGCACCGATTGCCTGGTGGATATGGGTTATAGCTGGGGTAGTGGTAGCAGGACTAATCGTCTTCTTCCTGGCCAGGCGAAGGGCGTATTAATAAGCAACGAAGGCTTATGACAGAGGGGAGAAGGGGCCATAGCCCCTTCTCCCCTCCTTCTTATTATCACGAGGGCCTTTCAGGCCTGGTCTTTTTATATCTGATTGCACATAACTGACATTTGTTCAATCTCCTTGCATCCAACAAAAAGTCGCAAGGTAAGATTTCAAGAATTAACTAATTTGTGGATAATCCCCCAAGGGGATTGAATGAAAAGCCTTACATATATGGAGGCGTAACGAGGAGCCGATGGCAGGCTTCAGATATTGGTAATTATGTATGAGTTTAAACCTCTAGTTTTTAGTGCAACCCTGTAAAGTATCTGAAAACAATCCCCTAAGCGTTCCGCGATGAGACAAGGTTTTTGGGAATCACACACTGCTCTTTTGCTCCTTTTTAGGTTATTGACTGCCAGCTAAGGGCGAAGTACAATTTCTCTATCTATAGGGGGAAGGCGAGCAAAAGTACATGTAATAGTCCTATAAGAAGTAGAACCGAATGACTGAAGACGAGCTCTCAAGTCTTGTAAGTAAAATCAAATACGGTTCTTATTATGAGCGAATCGTCGCTCTTGGTAATCTGGCAGACTCAGATGCTGATATAAATCAAGTATCCAGTATCCTAAGCTCGATTTTTACCTCTGACCAAGAGGATGGTAACGTTAGGGCATGGGCCGCAATTGCGATAGCTAGGCTCGGAGCACCGATTGAGCCGGTCAGTAGCTTTCTCCTGAAGGTGCTGGAGTACAGCGCTCAAAACCCTGATGAGATGAGTAGGGTTGGTATTCTAGAGCGTGAGATGGCCCACGCTTTGAGCGAATTTTTTATGGATGAGAATGTGACTAGACGCCTAATCACAGTCGTTCAGAACGCAGGCGTCGGTGGCTTTACTGATGTCCTTTCTAGAGACCGGCTTGAAGACGTGATTGACAACTGTCTCCTTGCTATTGGTGTCCTCGGTCATGAGTCTGGGCGCGAGTTTCTTGAATACTGGAAGAACAAAGGGAATGTCACAGCCGCTGTAGCTTTGGAATACTATGGTCATTCATGGGAAACGATTGCTGATGCACTCGCTGCCAAGAAAAAAGAGTAGTTGTGCCAGACAACCACGAAATCAGGAGGTAGTGAAATGACGTGTCCTACATGCTATGGTAAAGGGATAATAAAATGTGAAAGGTGTCATGGTCACGGGCAACTGGTAGGAGTTCTCAACAACGTGAAGTGCGGTGTCTGTGGCGGTTTAGGGCAAATCAGATGTCCCAACTGCAGCGGCAAGGGACAGATATAGACGTGCCTCTGGCCGATATCCTAATCTCCGGAACTGGTACTAGGCTGTTCCATAAACAAACACTCAAAATGTTGGCCTTGAAGAAATCTCCTCAAATCTTTCGTGGACAGGATTGAGGTATACAACTCCGAAGTTAGTATACATTATACTATCCCTATGTCCCCAACTGGCCCTGCTGCGGAGACGGTTGGAGTTATACCTTTCGTACATCACGGTTTAGGGGAAGGGGGATAAAGGGGGATAGGGTGAACAAATAATCTTAAATAGGCATTTTATCCTCTCTGTGGGCTGTGGTAAAATAAATTTGTATGGTGAAAGCCTATTTAGCCGAGCAAATACGAGGACTGCCCGCCAGCCCCGGCGTCTACCTGTTTAAAGACGCCGAGGACAATATTCTATACGTTGGTAAGGCGGCCAGCCTCCGCCACCGCGTCAGCTCATACTTTGGTGCCGGGCAGAAGCTAACGCCAAAACTGCAGCGTATGGTAAGCAAGGTTAATGACCTTGACTACTTCGTTACCGGTTCCGAGCAGGAGGCACTTATCCTAGAGCTAAACCTGATAAAGAGGCACCACCCCCTCTACAATGTCCGTCTCAAGGATGATAAGACCTTCCCCTACCTCAAGATAGACCTGAGTGAGGACTGGCCCAGGGTTTTTGTCACCCGGCGCCTGGAGGAGGGTGGGGGGCGCTACTTTGGTCCCTTTGCCAGCGCCCGCTCAGTGCGCCAGACGCTGAAGCTGATAAAAGGGATTTTCCCCTTCCGCTCCTGTTCCAGAACCATCACCGGCACCGACCCCCGCCCTTGCCTTGAGTATCATATCGGGCACTGCCTCGCCCCCTGTATTGGCGTGGTGAGCCGGGGGGAATACGCCGAGGTGATAAAACAGGTAATCCTCTTCCTTGAGGGGAAGCAGGAAAGGGTGGTCCGGCAGCTTGAGAGCCGGATGAATAAGGCGGCTGAAGCCCTGGACTTTGAAACCGCCGCCCGGCTCAGAGACCAGCTCCAGGCGGTTAAGGAGGTGGTTGAGGGGCAAAGAATCGCCGCTACGGTGAAGGGGGAGCAGGATGTTATCGCCTTCGCCCAGGACAGAGACCAGGCTTGTGTCCAGGTCTTCTTTATCCGCGGTGGTAAGCTAATTGGCCGGGAGAGTTTTATACTCCAGGGAACCCGCTATGAAGAGCCAAGCCAGGTCATGACCAGTTTTATCAAGCAGTTTTACGATTCCAGCCCCTATATCCCCCCGCTACTGCTGCTCCAGCATGGGGTGGAGGATGTTACAATGATTCAGGGCTGGCTTCAAGGCAAAAGAGGGAGTAGGGTCAATATTCAGGTGCCGCGCCGGGGAAATAAAAAGCAACTGCTTAACATTGTCGCTGAGAACGCCCAAGAAGGCTTGGAGCAACTAAAGATTAAGCAATTAGCCTCGCCGACAGCGTTATCAACAGCGCTGGACGAAATAAAAAGAGAACTCAGGCTGCCCCGCCTGCCGTCTCGCCTTGAAGGCTACGACATCTCCGACATCCAGGGGATGGCGGCGGTAGGCAGCATGGTGGTCTTTGATAAGGGAAAGCCAAAGCCGGCTCACTACCGGCGGTTCAAAATCAAGACTGTTTCCGCCGCCAACGACTACGCCATGCTTCAGGAGGTGCTCCGGCGGCGGTTCAGGAGGGCTGGTGGTGCCTCAGATAGCTGGGCAATCCTGCCCGACCTCGTCCTGATTGATGGCGGCAGGGGGCAGCTTAACGCCGCCCGCGAAGCAATAGAAGAAGCGGGGGCAGGCTCTGTGCCCGTTGCCAGCCTAGCCAAGGAAAACGAGGAGATTTTTATTCCCCAGAAGCCAGAGCCTATTGTTCTGCCCCGCTCCTCCCCCGGACTCCAGTTGCTCCAGCGCCTCAGGGATGAGGCGCACCGCTTTGCCCTTGACTATCACCAGAGGGTGCGCAAGCGGGGGACCTTCGCCTCAGCCCTGGATAATATCCCCGGCGTTGGACCCAAGCGCAAGCGAGCACTACTCAGGCAGTTCGGCTCAGTTACCGGCATAAAGGAAGCCAGCGTTGAAGAGTTGGCCACTGCCGGCATGACCAAAAGCCTGGCTAAAAAAATAAAGGAGATTTTGTAGAGACAATGCCAGCTAACCTGCCACCCCAGTATCATGAAGCCGAAGAGAACTTCCGGTTGGCTAAGACCATCCCGGAAAAGATAGCCGCCCTTGAGGAGATGCTGGCTATTATGCCCAAGCACAAGGGGACTGACCACCTCCGGGCCAAGCTGAGAGCCAGGATTGCCCAGCTTGGTGAGATGTCAGAGAAAAAGCTAGCCACTAAGCGGACGTCAACGGTTATACCGAGGGAGGGGGCAGCCCAGGTGGCGGTAATTGGCTTGCCCAATGCCGGCAAATCCCAGCTTGTCTCCCGAATCACCAACGCCTCCCCAACTGTAGCCGATTACCCCTTCACCACCCACAGCGCCACCCCGGGGATGATGGAGTTTGAGAATGTAAAGATACAGTTGATTGATACCCCACCCTTAGCCCCGCAGTCTATTAACTTCTGGCTACCACCTCTGCTGAGGCGGGCTGATGCCTTACTCGTTATGGTGGACTTAGCTGGTGCCCCCGAAGAACAGACGGAGGCTCTCATCAAACAACTGGGAAATATGAGGATAGAAATCGGGAAAGATAAGACTAAGGCACTGATTGTTGGCAACAAGCTCGACCTGGATAATGCCAAGCAAAATTACTCTGCTTTGGCAAAAAGATACGGGGAGCGATTCCCGCTTATCGCCATCTCCGCCAAACAGGGGACTGGTTTGGAAGAGCTGAAGCTCAAGCTCTATCAACTGCTTGATGTTATCCGGGTGTATACCAAGGCTCCGGGCAAAAAGCCTGTTTTTACTGACCCCGTCGTCCTCCCCAGGGGAAGCACGCTGGAGGATGCCGCCGCCGAGGTCCATAAAGACTTCCGGGATAGGCTAAAATACGCCCGGCTCTGGGGCTCGGGCAAGCACGACGGCATCATGGTGAAGAGGGACCATATCATGCAGGACGGGGATATAATAGAGTTGCATCTGGAAAGAGGTCTATAGTAAAAACTTCTTAACCGCCGCCGCCATGCCGCTGTGGTCAACATCCTTTGTAATGTAGTCGGCTACCGCCTTGACCTCATCGGGGGCATTGCCCATCGCCACCGCCAGGCCAACTGAGGAGAGAAGGGGAATATCATTGGTGCCATCCCCTATCGCCATAACCTCAGCCATAGATATTCCTAAATGCGAGGTTAATGCCGCCAGCGCCTTCCCCTTTGATACCCCAAGGTCAACCACATTGATAAAGTCAACGTTGGGATAAGCCGGTGACCTTGCTGGGGAAAAGTGGAGGCTATGGTCAAACCGAAGACGAAAATTTTTGGCCTTGGCAACCTCCTCAGGCGAGGCGGTTACCAGCCCCCCCTTAATAATCCTCTCCCGCTCCCATAAGCCGCTGAAATCAACCACCGTCGGCTCAAGGTTAAAGAACTGGCGATGGATTTCGGTTGCCCAATTCTCCCGTTCAACGAAAAAACGACTCGCCGAATAAAGCTCAAGGTAGATGTCATTCTGGCGGGCAAATTCAATCGCCTCCCTTACCACCCCGCTATCAATTGGCTCAGCATAGACCTCCTCACTAAAGTTAGAGACCAGAGCCCCGTCACAGAATATGTGGTAGCCATCCAGCGCCAGCTGGTCAATAATTGGCAGGCAGCTCAGAGCCGCCCGCCCTGTAGATAGCGAGACCCCTATCCCTTTCTGGCGGACTTTAAGTAGTGCCTCCCTGTCCTCGGCGGAGATGTGTCCGTCCTTGCCGATAATTGTGCCATCTATATCCACCACCAATAGTCTGTACTTCATTAGTTCCTCTTTCGCCTCTCATTCTATCACCAGCCAGAGTAGATTTCCAAGCTTGAATGCATCACGGAAATAGACTATAATCCCGACGAATGCATTGCATTGGCATAGATATAATTGAAATCCTCCGCATTGAAAAGGCTATCGCCCGCTGGGGGGAGGGCTTCCTGAATCGGGTCTATACTGACCCGGAGCTGAGGCTTTACCGAAAAAGGCTGTTATCGCTGGCGGCGCGTTTCGCCGCCAAGGAAGCAGTAGTAAAAGCCCTGGGAAAACCAACCAGTATCAGCCTTAGAGAGATTGAGATATTATCTGACCCAAGGGGCAAGCCTGTGGTCAATCTCTATGGCAGAACGCAAAACCAGGCCCGGGGCTTGGGTTTGGATGGATTTGCTATCAGCCTTTCTCACTCCAGGGAGTATGCCGTCGCCTTAGTTGCCGGCGAGACAAAAAACCCCTTTACCCTAAACGATTAAGGTGCTAGAATTTAGAAAGAGGGTAAGATATGTCGGGGCATTCTAAGTGGTCAACGATTAAGCGTCAAAAGGGGGTGGCTGACGCCAGGCGGGGACAGATTTTTACCAAGCTCGCCCGCGAGATTATTGTTGCCGTGCGGGAGGGGGGAAGCAACCCCGAGGCAAACTTCAGGCTGAGGCTGGCGGTACAGAAAGCCCGCGACAGCAATATGCCGCTGGACAATATAGACAGAGCCATTAAGCGAGGCAGCGGGCAGGCAGAGGGAGCCAGCCTGGCGGAGATGGTGCTTGAGGGTTATGGACCAAGCGGGGCGGCGATTCTGGTATCGGCGCTGAGTGACAACCGCAATCGAACCCTGCAGGATGTAAGAATCATATTCTTCCGCAACGGTGGTAACCTCGGGGAGAGTGGTTGTGTCGCCTGGCTCTTTGACAATCGCGGGGTGATTACGGTTGATGCCAGGGAGCAGGATGCCGAGGCGCTGGCCCTGGAGGCTATTGATGCCGGTGCCGAGGATGTCAAGATTGAGAATAACTATATAGAAATTTATACCAGGCCGGAGGAGCTGGAGAAGGTCAGGGAAGCACTGAAGCAGAAGAATATACCCGTTGCCTCGGCTGAACTATCCAGGGTGCCCAAGACCGTCGTCCAGCTTGAAGAGAAGGCAGCCCTGCAAACACTGAAGCTACTGGATAAGCTGGAGGAGCTGGACGAGGTGCAGTCCGTCTCCAGCAATGCTGATTTCTCTGACTCTATTCTGGAGAAATACCAGTCGTTGAGCCCGACCCGATGAGAATCTTAGGTATTGACCCAGGCACAGTAACCATGGGCTATGGTATTATTGAGGCCAAGGGTGACGAGGCGACCATGGTTGATTGCAGTGCCCTGAACGCTCCCCAGTCCTCCACCATGGGGGAGCGCTTAAATTATCTCCACCAGAGGCTTTTGGAAATTATTTCACTCTATAAGCCTGATGTCGTCGCCGTAGAGCAGCCGTTTATGTCCAAGAATGTAAAATCGACGCTGGCGATAGGCATGGCTCAGGCAATAGCTCTTCTGGCGGCAGCAAGTAAAGGAATCCCAATTTATGAATACACCCCAGCCCAGGTAAAGCAGAGGGTTGCCGACTACGGCGGTAGCTCCAAGGAGCAGGTCCAGGAGATGGTCAAGCTCCAGCTTGGTTTACCCCACGTCCCCGAGCCAAATGATGCCGCTGATGCTCTGGCGGTAGCCCTCTGTCACCTGAGGGAAACACATTTAGATAACCTGCTGGCTAAGCTGAGGGGAAATGATAGCGGGTCTTCAGGGCAAACTACAGACAATAGGTAATAACTGGGCAATCATTAATGTTGGTGGCATAGGCTTTCAGGTGCATATGCCAACTTCTACTCTGAGCACCCTGGGCGCTGTTGGTGAGGAGGTGGAGTTACATACCCACCTCCACCTCAGGGAGGATAACGCCACCCTCTATGGCTTTGCCACGGCTGAGGAGCTGGGGCTATTTCAGACCTTAACTACCGTATCGGGGGTAGGTCCGAAGTTAGCCCTGGCAATGCTCTCAGCGATGAGTGCCGAAAAACTGGCGATGGCTGTCGTCACCGGCAGTGCCGAACTTTTATCTGAAGTGCCGGGAATAGGCAAGAAGATGGCAAGCCGCCTCATCCTTGAGCTTAAAGGGAAGCTGGCTGCCGGCTGGTCAGCCCCCGCCGAGCTAGCCGAGGAAAACACCGATGTCTTAGCCGCCCTCGCTTCTCTGGGCTACTCAGTTAGGGAAGCTACCCGCGCCATCGCCACTCTCCCCCAGGACCAGAAGTTAAACCTGGAGGAAAGGATTAAGCTGGCGCTACAATACTTTGGGGGGAAGTAGGTTATGGGACAGATTATAAGATGCCCTCTACTGGGTGTTCCCTGCAGCAAGCGTATAACAATAGAAGAGAAGGCCCTTTTCCTGGCTGAAGCCGAAGAACCGGAGTACGATAGGCAGCGCCGCAGAAAGGCTATAGACGAGGCTGTCGGCAATCAATACAAGATAAGGAGTGCCTTAGACGAAAAGGGGATAAATGCCTTCACCTGCCAGACCTGCGCCATAATCCAGAGCTGTGCCTATGGTATCGCTGATATAACCCAGAATAATGCCAATGTTCTGCTGGAATTAGGTATGATGTTGGCCCTGGGTAAGCCGACAATAATATTATTGAAAAACGGTCAGGAACTCCAGCTTAATTTGCCTTCAGACGTCATAGCCATAGAAATCATACCCTTTGGAGAATATCTGGACATAATAGAGCCATTGAGAGACATGGTAAAGAAGCTCCCGCCACCGGTATCACCACCGGTACCCATTGAAGACTTAGAGAACATACAGCCCCAGCTTGCTGAGGAGCTAAGAAACGTTGAGGCTAGCGTGGTCAAGGAATTCAAGGAGAGTATAAAACAGGCAAAACTGGAAACGATATCGCTGAGGGAAGATAAGGGGGATATGCCTGCTGAGCTCAGCGAAAGGCTTAGCCGACTGGGGAAGAAGCTGGATGACCTGGCCAAGCTGGGTTTCACCACCGACGCCAAGACTGCCTTCCTGCGGGGTAACTTTTATTACCATCAGGGGAGATATAATGAAGCCCTTGCCGCCTATAACTGGTCTCTGGAGTTGAGCCCCGATGACCCAACCACTCTCTACAACCGGGGCACCGTCTATTATAAGCTGGGGAAATATAACGAGGCGCTGGCTGATTATAATCGCTCTCTGGAGTTGAGGCCTGACCACCCGGCTACGCTCTACAATCGGGGTAGTACTTACGATGAGCTGGGGAGGCATGAGGAAGCATTAGCTGATTACAACCGCTCCCTGAAGCAGAGACCCAACCACCCCGATACCCTCTGCAATCGGGGCACTACCTATGATGAGCTGGGAATGTATGGCGAGGCGCTGGCTGACTACAATCGCTCTCTGGAGTTGAGGCCCGACCACCCGACTACCCTCTGCAATCGGGGCAGTGTCTATGCCAAGCTGGGGCGGCATGAAGAAGCGCTCGCCGACTACAATCGGTCTCTGGAATTAAGGCCCGACCACCCGACTACCCTCTACAATCGGGGCACTACCTATGCCAAGCTAGGGAAGCATGAAGAAGCGCTGGTTGACTATAATCGCTCTCTGGAATTGAGCCCCGGTGACTCAGCTACCCTCTATAATCTGGCCTGTCTTTTCTCACTGCGGCGGAAAACCAATGATGCGCGTGCTTATCTGGAGCAGGCTATTGAGAAGAACGAGAAATATCGTCAGATGGCGAAGACAGACGAAGACTTCGATAATATCCGGGATGATATCCGCTTCAAGAAGCTAACGGAATCTGGTTAATTTTTCGGGGAAGTAATGAAGGCAAGTGAAGGGCGCATCGGGCGTGTGTTTGTGGTGCGGCTTGAGGACGGCGACGTGGTGCCCGACTGCATTGAGCGCTTTGCCGCAGAGAAGGGAATATCGGTCGGGCAGGTTATCCTGGTGGGGGGAATTGGGAGCGGGGAGGTCGTCGTCGGCCCCCGTAATTCCGCGGAAATGCCCCCCGAACCCATGCTCCTCCCCGTTGACGGCGCCCACGAGGTGGTGGGGGTGGGCATAATTGCCCCCGATAAAGCTGGCAAGCCCGTCCTCCATATTCATGCCGCCCTCGGGCGCTCCGGTCAGACCCTGACCGGCTGCCTCCGCCCCGGCGTTAAGACCTGGCTGGTGGGGGAAGCCATAATCTACGAAATCACCGGCACCAAAGCCGCCCGCCTGCCCGATAAAGCGAGCGGGTTTGATTTGATGGAGATGGTATAATATTGGTGAGCAAAAATGAGAGAAATAACTGAGCAAGAGTATAGGGAATTCATCAGAGACCGCAAAGAGATTGCAGTAGATGGCAGCCGTTTGGAGCTAATTGAGGGTAGCCAGATTAAACTCTATGAACCCAAAGACTTCTCTCTCGAAAAGACTACCGTATGGTCTTTTGAAAAACGTGGCGATTGGGCGACACACAGGGGAAATTATCGAGGAAATTGGGCGCCACAAATCCCCAGAAATCTTATCCTTCGTTATTCGCAACCAGGCGATTTGGTGCTAGACCAAATGGTAGGTTCTGGAACAACGCTCATAGAATGCAAGCTTTTGGGAAGAAACGGCATAGGGGTTGATATAAACTTAGATGCCTTAATGGTTGCCTACAATCGGCTAGATTTTACCTACGTCACTCCTACCGAGCAACCTGCCACCATACAAAAACTCTACCTTGGGGATGCCAGAAATTTGGATATGATTGCAAATGAGACTATTGACCTGATAGCTACTCATCCACCATACGCCAATATAATACCTTATTCTAAAGAACGCGAGAACGGAGACCTTTCGCGAGTCCATAGTATTGATGAGTTTGCTTCCGAGATGGGGAGGGTGGCGGAAGAATGTTTTAGGGTTCTAAAACATGGCAAGCATTGTGCCATTCTAATTGGTGATACCCATAAGCATAGGCACTATGTACCTATAGCTTTTAGAGTGTTAGAGGTGTTTTTAGAGAAGGGATTTATTTTAAGAGAAGACGTGATTAAAGAGCAATGGCACACTAAGACGATGCGTGGTAGATGGAATAAAAGCTACAATCATGATTTCCTTCTGACATTTCATGAACACCTGTTCATTTTTAGAAAGCTAGGCAAAGAGGAAAAATTATCAAAATTCAAAGATAGTATGAAGCGGAGTTAGTTAGATTTGCTAAGTTTCATTAAAATTTTACTGAAATTTATTTTAGTTTTTCAGAACCTTCTTGTGGTGGGGACTGGAGGTCTTGGTCGTGGAAATGGTACTCTCATCTACACAACGCAAAAGGGAGTAAAAATTTTCGTGGAGAAAGGAAGCAAACAACAGTCTCCTTACGATTTTAGGGTCAGATTTCGCGAACCGGGTAAAAGAGAGAGGACTCCTACGCATGTACACTTAATTGTTGAGATGTATGTTAAAAATGCTTTCAATCCCAAGTTAACTCTTGAACTTAAAAACCATCTCCTTGAGGTGTTCAGCAAGATCAAACCAATCGACTATTACCCACCACGATTGCAAATCTTCAAGCCTGAACATGCAAAGCCGTTTATTGATTTAGATAAGGTAGGAGAATTCAGTGTGGAATTCCTGCTTGTAACAACAGAGCTGATTATGATACAAGAGACAACCAATTATCCCAAGGGTTCTTTGACTCATAAACTTTATGCTGATTTTGGCGTCAAGGATAGGTTTTCAGTAATCCAGTCTGCCGTATTTCGAGGTTGACGCCTAGGTTTTACCCCCACCCCCAAACAGAGAGTCCAAGAGAGGCGAAGCCTCTCTTTTTCTTTCCCTCCCCCCTCTCCTTTCAAGGAGAGGGGGACAAAGGGGGTGAGGTTACTATGATGCTTACTTGCTCTCTTCGTACTTGAAGGAGACCCTTACCTTGGCGCGGTAGTTGATGACCTTCCCCTTATCAATCTGCATATCCAGCTCTTCAATCTCGGCGATGCGGAGGTCTCGCAGGGTCTTTGCCGCCGTCTCCACGGCGTGCTTGGCGGCTTTCTCCCATGATTCGGTGCTGGTACCAACTATGGTAATTATTTTGTACACGCTGTCTGACATTCCTCTCTCCCTTATCTCAGGTGAATTTGCCCCAGTCTACAAGACCGAGCCATCTCCTGTCAAGAGCAGATTGTAACCAATGCTGCAAAGAGGCTATACTATTCGCGGGAGGCTAGTGTGCCCGAGTTTCAAATCGTCTCTGATTTTAGGATGACCGGCGACCAGCCCCAGGCGGTGGATGAGCTGGTGGCGGGGCTAAAAAAAGGCTTTAAGCACCAGACACTGCTGGGGGTTACGGGGAGCGGCAAGACCTTTACCATGGCTAATGTCATCGCCAGGGTAAACAGACCGGCGCTGGTTATCTGCCATAACAAGACCTTAGCCGCCCAGCTCTGCACCGAGTTCAAGGAGTTCTTCCCCGATAGCGCCGTGGAGTACTTCGTCAGCTACTACGATTACTACCAGCCTGAAGCCTATGTCCCCCAGACCGATACCTACATTGAGAAGGAGACCGATGTAAACGAGGAGATTGATAAGCTGCGCCATTCAGCTACAAGAGCCCTCTTTGAGCAGCGGGACGTGGTTATTGTGGCTTCGGTGTCTTGCATCTACGGGCTTGGTTCACCCGAGGAATACCACAGCTTTGTCTGCAGCCTCAAGCGCGGCGAGAGCTACCGCCGGGAAAAGCTCCTCCGCCAGCTGGTTGATATGCAGTACGAGCGCAACGACATTGACTTCAGCCGGGGCAAGTTCCGTATTCGCGGCGATACCCTGGAGATTCAACCCGCCTACGAGGAGCTAGCCCTCAGGGTCGAGTTCTTTGGCGATGAGATTGAGCGCATTATCCGGATTGACCCGCTGACCGGCGAGCTACTTAGTGAGATGGAAGCGGTGGATATCTACCCGGCAAAGCACTTTGTTACCTCCCATGAAAAGCTGATGCTGGCGATAGAAAGCATAAAGCAGGAGCTGGAAGAGAGGCTGAGCGAGCTAAAAAAGCAGGGGAAGCTGCTGGAGGCAGCCAGGCTTGAGGCCAGAACTAACTACGATATTGAGATGCTCAGGGAGGCGGGGTATTGTACCGGGGTGGAGAACTACTCCCGCCACCTCTCGGGGCGCGCCCCGGGCAGCCCGCCATGGACACTCCTTGACTATTTCCCCGACGATTTCCTGCTCTTCATTGACGAGTCGCACATGACCCTGCCCCAGATTCGCGGCATGTATCACGGCGACATCTCTCGCAAGCAGACGCTGGTGGACTATGGCTTTCGCCTGCCCTCGGCGCTGGACAATCGCCCGCTTAATTTCAACGAGTTTCAGCAGCGCGTCAAGCAGGTTGTCTATACCTCAGCCACGCCGGCGGAGTATGAGTACCAGCACAGCCAGCAGGTGGTGGAGCAATTAGTCCGCCCCACCGGCCTTCTTGAGCCCACGGTTGAGCTCAAGCCGACCAAGGGGCAGATTGACGACCTCCTCGAGCAGATTAAGACCAGGGTTGATAAAGGGGAGCGCTGTCTGGTGACCACCCTGACCAAGAGAATGGCTGAGGAGCTGGCTGACTACTTGCTGGAGATGGGGGTAAAGACCCACTACCTCCACTCCGAGATTGAGACCCTGGGGAGGGTGGAGATACTGCGAGACCTTCGTCTTGGCGTTTACGATGTTGTTGTCGGCATAAACCTGCTCCGGGAGGGGCTTGACCTGCCCGAGGTAGGCCTGGTGGCAATCCTTGATGCCGATAAGGAAGGCTATTTGAGGTCGGAGGGGGCGTTAATCCAGACCATGGGGCGTGCCGCCCGACATATAGACGGGCATGCCATCATGTATGCCGATAATATTACCGGTTCCATGGCGAGGGCTATTGAGGAGACAAAGCGCCGTCGTCAGATTCAGGAAGCATATAACAAAGAGCACGGCATTACCCCGCAGGGGATAAGAAAGGCAATCAAGGACATCACCGAGAGGGTAAAGGTTGTCGCCGAGACTCGCGCTCCATATGTTGCCGCCCGTCCGGCTACCAGGGAGGATGTCGCCCGCCTGATTAAGGAGCTCCAGTCGCAGATGAAGACCGCCTCAAGAAACCTGGAGTTTGAGAAGGCAGCCTTGCTCCGCGACCGTATCA
>Ga0315282_10011496_pt1 | contig 13706 bp, 12 predicted proteins | sample YL17G07_20_MG_FD_203693 | JGI IMG/M metagenome (GOLD analysis project Ga0315282, IMG submission 203693) | Sediment microbial communities from Yellowstone Lake, YNP, Wyoming, USA - YL17G07_20 | ecosystem: Environmental > Aquatic > Freshwater > Lake > Sediment | place: USA: Wyoming | collected... | reverse complement strand
ATGGCTGACTTCAAGGACTTCGTTTTGTCCTTCGGCATTGGCGTTAAGCGGAGGATTATCAAGATGATAATGGCTGATGTCCGATGCAAGCATTGCGATTCACGCAACGTGGTGAAGTTCGGCTTTTATAAAGGTGTGCAGAGGTACTTCTGTAAAGATTGCAAGCGTAAATTCATTGCCAACAATGCCTTGCCGAACATGAAAACCCCGACAGAGCAAATATCTACGGCAGTAGCCATGTATTACGATGGTGTATCGCTAGAAGCCATAAGCCGACAGCTTACACACATATACGGCAATTACACTTCTGATGCTACGGTGTATGACTGGATAACCAGATTCACTAAAGAAGCTATTGAAGTCTCTAATGACTACAAGCCAACTGTAGGCGGAAAATGGATTGCCGATGAGACGGTCATACTGGTCAACGGAAAGAAGTATTGGCTGTTCGATGTATTGGATTCGAGGACTAGATTCTTATTAGCCACGCACCTATCTAAAGCCAGAACGGTTGAGGATGTTCAATCTGTCATGCGAGAAGCGTATCAGAAAGCCGGCAGGTTGCCGAAGGTGATTCTTACAGACGGCTTGAATTCTTACGTTGACGGTATTCGCCTAACCTTCGGTGACAAGGTAAAGCATGTGCAAACCAAGCCATTCACCGAAGGGACTAACACTAATCTAATCGAAAGGATGCAAGGCACTATCAAGGGTCGCACAAAGGTAATGAGAGGGCTTAAGAAGCCAGAATCGGCTGAATTACTACTGGATGGCTTTCTGGTCAACTACAACTATTTCAGACCGCATGATTCACTAGACGGCAAAACACCTGCCGAAGTTGCCGATAGCAAGTTCCCTTACGAAAGCTGGTTATCACTAATCAGAAAAGGCAGAACTGCCTATGTTCCCGTAGTCATTGGCACGGCATTACAGCCGTTATATGTGCCTATGACCAGAGAGCAGGTTAAACGCCAGAAGGAACGGTTGAGGAAGCGTACAGCTAGAGCAAGGCAAAGAGCATCTACATCTCCAATAAGGTTAAGAGAAACCAAGCCAAGCCTAAGAGGTATAAGGTTATGAAAAGGATATTAGACATAGGTGCTGCTGATAGTCCTGATAAGAGAGCAACAGATGCGATTGACATTCAGGTATCATCTGCTGAAGTAAAGAGGGCGAAGCGGAAATCAAAGAAACTTATGACATATTATAAAGGCGATTTCAAACATCCCCCAAAGGAGATGAAGCATGAATTTGATGCTGTGGTTTCTCATTTTACAGATGGGGCTTTGATGGGGAAATCAGCCAGCAAGGCTCTGAATTACATTACAAAAGATGATGCTACTATTGAAATTGAGGTTGGCTTGGAAGAAGCGACTCCGATTGTGCAAATGCTACATGAAGCAAATTTTAAGATATTGAGTATTGAAGCAAAGAATATACCTGCCATTGCACCAGCTTTAGGTCATATAGCGGGAACGGTTGTGATTAAAGCAGTCAAAAAGACAGGGTTAAAAGGCATCTCATTCTGGTCGCCACCTATTAGAATACAACTACCTAATCGAGGGCAGTGCAAAAAAGCAAGGGTAACAAAGCATCGCAGAACCAATATGTCTCATAAGATTCATCCAAGATTACAGGGTGTTAAATAGATTGACAGTCTTGATTTAGGTATGACAGAATACAGATATATCATGTAGGGAGGATGGTTATGTTAACAAAGAAACAGAAGGATGAGATAAGGAGAGAGCAAAAATGGAGGTGTAAACTTTGTGACAGGAGCATCAAAGGCGGCAGTCATATTCACCACAAAGACAGAGATAGGACTAATAATCGCCCATCCAATTTAATTGCAGTGTGTAGGAAGTGTCACGAAAAGATAACCCCGCATACACCAAGTGGAGGTGATTCACCTGTATTCCCGTTATAATCAACCAAAGCCTAGCTAGGAGAGTACTATGAGTGGGATTACATACGATGATATTAAGAGGCTGTTCAGCAAAGAAGACCTGACAAGATACAACCTATTGTGCGGTGAATTTGTCAATCTCACAAACAATAAGGGCAACGTGGAACTCTGGAATATGGCGCAATACCCTTCTAGGCTGCGAACCGTGCTTGACGAAATACACATGATAAGGCAGAGGTATGATTTCCTAAAGAATGAGGTGTTTTTTAGGGTATGGAGATTAAATCCGAGTAATAACCAGTATGAGGAAATGTGCTGGTAAAAAAGATGAATCAACCAAAAGCTAGGAGAACCCCTTCAGGTCTATCCGCCTGTCTATCTCTTTTTGCATTTTTATCCGTCACTTTGATTTTTAACTTTTGGTTTTTGATTTTTTATGTCCTGTGTGCTGGTTTCCTCACCAAGTACACAACCGCTGCCACGGCAGCAAACACCAGGCCCAAAACAATCAAAACGAACTTCAAGATGGCACATACCTGCGCGATCTGAGGACAAGGGGCAGCCACGGTATCAAAAAGTACTACCGTGAGCGTCGCGTTCTCCACGGCATCGAAAAGGGCGGCAGCCCAGAGGCCCCAGCCCAACGATAAACCGGTTGCTCGCCACTGCCTGAAGGCCAGCACACCGGCTCCCCACACGCAGGCGAGTGCGATCAGGGTCGAGTACACCGGCATATACAGGTAATCGAAACCGAGGTTGAACCCTGCCCTTATCCGGTCCTGCATATCCCACGCATTTATAATTTCCGTAGCCTTGTCGGTCGTGCCGGCCAGTTCAAAATCCACGATGTTCGGCTCTGCGGGACCGATGAAGCGGAAGCCGATAGTAATGACCAGAAAAACCGCCAGCAGAACAAGGAAAACGAGCAACCGCTTACCGTGAGGGATCGCTTCTAAGGGGTGCTTCATGACTTAATACCTCCTCTCAGACCACAAAATTATTTGTAATAAATGTGGCCTATTATAACGTATGATTAGTGAATCATGCGAAACCCGCAAATTCCACTAGATAACAATCTCGACGGCAAGGTAATTCACGCCCTTGGCATATTCCGCTTCTGGCAGCCCAACTACCCGTTGTTCGCCAACGATATGGCACAGCTATCGGTAATTGTTGCCCCGACCTCTTAAAAGGACGAGCTACTTGCCGGCAAGGCACAGACAGGACGAAAAATTAAGAGGCTGGGCCTTCAGTATTCTGTCTGACATGGCTATTGACACATGCAAAAACATGGCGCATACTAGCACCAGTGATGTTCCTATATAATTTACCTCAGGAACTCGCATTGCGTTGCACTCGTTTCAGATAGAATGACCCAGGAAACTGTGGCTAAGGGAATTCCGCCGATATAACAGGAAATTTCTGCAACTGATTCTTATTGGGAGGTTGAGTAATGAGATTATCAGGTTTTAGATGGGTCCGCAGCATGAATAGCATTCTCGGGTTGTGTCTCTGCCTTGTACTGGTTGGCCTCGTAACTACCGGGGCAATCGTGTACACTAATCGGTCCTACACAGGCGGCACGCTACCAGGCGTCCAGGTATGCCAGGCTGAGCCCTTACAACAGAATGACGTCGATTACACCCCATCCGCAATAGGTGGGAATGAACCGGTAATCCAGGTGTTTAAGGCTGACCCCATGGAGCTGGATGCCCCCGATTCCGCTGCTGTCTACACCTTCAAGGTGAAACGTGCCACGAATGTACAAATAAATGAGGCGGGCACCAACATTAAAAACATCAGTAACCCTTCCGGCGCCACCCTTCAAGGGACTGTCACAGGTTTGCCGGCCGCCGCAATACCGACGGACGACAGCGGTAAGTTTATCACCATCCTCATGGCCACCAACGACAACGGCAGCGTTAAGGCAGAGCTGACGCTGTCTCTTGCCCAGGAGCTTGTGTCGGCTGGCCCGCCGACCGGGGCTACGGACAACCAGACAGGACAGCGTACGCCTATATGGGGGCCCCAGACTCGCGCACCGTCTACTTTAACCTCGTCGACTACATCACCTGGAGCATCTAATCCATGGCCCCCTAGTTTCGTCGATTGCTCCAGCAGCTGCGCCTACTGTCTGACACCCGATGAGGCAGCGGGCCGGGGTTTTACCAAGAAATGCTCCGAGCAGCCCTGCTACTATACCCCTGATAAAAGGAATTGGTATTGCTACAGCGAGCCGGAAGGCTGGTGTTGCGCAAACGAAAGAGTCAGCCAGACCACCAAAGGTGAGTGCACCAAGATAGGAGGCTACTGGTCCGCCTACCAGGCCGAGGCAATAGAAGCCTGCCAGCCTAAAGGATACTGCTGCCTGAACGGCCAGGTCTACACGGCTACCGAGGCTCAGTGCGTCCAGAGGGGAGGCTCCTACTGGTCAACCAACCAGGCCCAGACGATGGAACGCTGCCAGCCGATGGGATACTGCTGTTTGAACGGCCAGGTCTACACGGCTACCCAGGATCAGTGCGTCCAGAGGGGAGGCTCCTACTGGTCAACCAACCAGGCTCAGGTGACGGAACGCTGCCAGCCATCGACATGCTGGTGCTGCCTGAAAGGCCAGGTTTACCAGACCACCCAGGCTCAATGTGCCCAATCCGGAGGCACCTGTTATTCCACCCAATCACAGGCGACCGCAGGCTGCCGTCTGACGACCCCAACTTATCGCTGATGGTTTCTATTTAGTAGACCAGGGGAAAAATGAATCCTTCCTGTTAGAGTAAATATGGAGGTAGTTAAATGAGGACATGGAACTTCGGAAAGTGCCATAGGACAGCGGTCTTTTTCAGATTATGCCTGGTTACCATAGTTGCCTTGTCACTGGCTATGGGAGGCATGGCGCTGAACCCAAAGCCTGTACGGGCTGCTGCTTTTGACATTGCTCCTCTCAATGTGGCTGTAGCCGCGACAGAATGCATGTACTTTCAACAAGATCCTGGATTTACCACCAGCGGCGATTGCTGCGGAGCAGGTACACCGGCGAATACCGTTACCTATCAGCTGGTGGGAGCACCGGCATGGGTAAATATAGATCCGAATACGGGTATACTTTCAGGTTGCCCTGACTTGGGGACCGTTGGCGTCTATATCTTTGGTGTCGGGGCAACCGGTGTATGGAATGGGCCGATACCGCCCGGCTGCGGCGCTTTTTCCGCGTCGACTTCAACTGTCACCCTCACCGTCGGCGCAGGTGGTGGAGGTACGCTGAACATCACTCCAGTATTTTACCCGGTGGCATGGGAGGGCATACCGTTCACCATGACGTTGGCTGCCACCGGTTGCTCTGGAAACTATAACTGGACCACAACGCCGTTACCGAACGGACTTGCCGTGACGGACCCTGTCCTTGGCATCATCAGCGGCACGCCGGCATTTGGTACCTGCGGCATTTATACCATAACGGTTACCTGTACCGATACAAATATGTGCCCAACGGCAAACTGCTGCCCGCCCGTCAGCGCGCCATTCACTCTTATCATCGACTGTTGGGCTAACTACCTTCCCATCTTTTACTACACCACCGCTTGCGATTTCGACGTCGAAATCGGCCCCGGTCTGACGCAGGGCCAGACCAATGTATGGGTTGATGGCGCGCACGAGGCCACACTTGTAGGAGGCCAATCTCAAGCCTTTACCTCAGTGCCGTGCGAAAGCCACTTAGTGATGGTCGATCAAACCGTACAGGTCCCGAACTCGAATACCAGGTTCTCAATCATAGGCTCAAATACAAAGACGGTGACCGATATCGACAACTATGCCTACTTCGATTATGCGCAGGAGGTATATATCCAGACGAGCAGCGACCCGTCCGGAGCGACACAGCCACCGGGCACCGGCTTTTATACTGTGGGAAGCAATTTCATCAGCAACGCGCCGGGCACCGTTGAAACTAATATCCAGAACGGCATAAAGTTGGTCTTCCGCGAATGGGGACTGCCTGACGGCAGCACATTCTCCAACCATAACCTGGGGTTCATCGTCAACCAGGGAGGGACCGCCGTAGCCAAGTACGATACGTACTACCAGCTGCTCCTGCATTCGGATTACCCGCCCATAGACGAGCGCTCCTGGGAGCGCCAGGGCAGCACCGCCACCTGGAACCTAGCGCTGCACGCAGTCCCCATGCTGGGCTTATGGGGTTTCCTGGGTGGGGTACAAAGCCCGCTGAACGCCAGCGGCAGCCAGCTTATTACCGGACCCTCCACCGTAGAAATCATGTGGGGGCCCAACTACACGATGCCGATCATAGCCATAATAATTGTATTGCTGGTCATCGCCGGCCTGGTCTATCTCATATACCGTCTCCGGTCAAGGTCTGTTGCCAAACCAGCCGCCGGAACTGGGGTAAAGAAGGCTTCATCTAAGGCTAAAAAACCAGTGGCTGAAAACTTCTGCCCTAAATGCGGCAACCCTGTGGACAAGGATGCAGACTATTGCAAAAAGTGCGGAAAGAAACTTAAATAGGGCGACAATGATGACATTGTGGCATGTTGCCCGGTTTTCGTTCTAACTGGTGTGCTGATTCTAATCCGGGGCAAGACGGGTCGAGGTCCGGCCATACTACCCTATAAAAGACACACCCTACTTGTCAAGACCTGGTTGCCCATTTGCGTCTCAATTTCCTAGTTCTTTACCTGTAATAAAATAGTAAATCAGACTTGCAATCCCACTCAAGATTGGCAAACTCAAAATTGAAGCCAGTGTAATTAAAAGTGCCAATTTGACTCTACTAAATTTTCTCCTACGAATTAGACCTATAATAAAAATCACCAGGCCAATCAGGATGATGGAAAAGCCAATTATATCTGTATCTATATTGTAGTACATATACATAGGAAGACTTAGTATAAAGACGATTATGCCGATACCCATTACAAAAAATGACGCTGTTATTAGTTTGCCAAACCTACTTATCATTTTATTCATTGTTTCCCTCTTTTACGCTCAGTGTTGGTACTACTATAGAAGACTGTTTGTCAAGTTAAGCAGGATGAATAGCTTCCTTTGGTTGTCTGCGAGCCAGGACTATGCTGCCGATTATTCCTGTTAGGAAGGCCAGCAGTATAACGTATAAGATACAATTAGCAATTGTTTCCGGGACGGCCTCAAGAAATACAAAACCGATAGGGATAGCAATAGGAGCAGCTCCTGTCATTATCAAGAAGGTCCTGAGCAAACCTGCCGTCATTCCTTTCAAAGTCAAAACCAGCAGCGCTATCCCGAGTGCGAAAAACAAGACGCCAACCAGAAGGGGTAAAAAAGCCATAAAAGTAAGAGACCATTTTCCAACGGCTGGAATGAAATTCACTGCGAGAACTACAAAATCCCCAACCAATGCCCAGAATACCGGCCAAATTGCCTTCTTCATCTTCTCACCTACTTTTTGTACCGATTTCACATGTTCGTACTTGAGTTTAGTCCCTGTCCTAAGACACTGTCAATACCCCAAAATGGGATGAACCCACTGCGCCTCATTATCGGTGACAACATCGAATTTGAAGTCCCCCCTATGAAGTTGGCCGGCTAAACAAAAACATCAAAGTAATACTGCATAAGGAAACCGTCAAAAATCTTCTCCGGCCACGGCGGCCCCTTCGACCCAAAGCTACCCAGCGGCGGTTTTGCTGTACAATGGAGAACCACCACTTAAATTAGCAAATAACACATACCAAATCAAAACTTCCGAACATTTTGTTCTCTGGAAAGTTTCACGGATTTTTTAGATTATCATCTGTAAATACCCACAGCATGCCACATTCGCGAGCAGCTTTCATGCCTCCGAAGCCTGTAGTTGCGTTATGATTATTGGCATAAGAATTATTGTCAATAGCATACAAAATTGTACTCATATCGACGATCAGCCCACCGCAACATTTTAGTGAAGAAGGCTCAATAGTGAATTGAATTCCTTTACTAATCACTTGGGCAAATGTGTTTAAACACTCCCAGTGAAGTCCTGGTTTAGGTACACCTTCATATCTGTTACGCGTACGGCAGACTCCACTGTTCGGTCCAACAATGCCATGAGCTAAATATAAACCATCAGGGACTAAGGCAGGTTGCAAGCCGTAGTAACCACCACACCCATATGGAGAGGAGGCGCTGTAGTAGGTACCATGGGACCCATTCACAGGATTCACAATATCAGTATCTTCCCATTTCATATAGGCCGAAATAGTTTGTCGATAAACTGACCCGTTATTGCCTACTGAGCCATCATCAGCAACATAGATGATATTGTTATCTTTGAAATTTGGGTCGAAGGCTACATGGACATTGCCTTTAGTTGGCAATTGGTAAGGAATTACAATCCATGACTCAGCACCATCTGGCGAGAAGGCTATCGGATAGGCTATTAAATTAGTGGCGCGAGCCGCACCAATTAAGATTTTGCCCTCCGGGTAGACGGCGATAGTGTGAGCATTTTGGATATGTGTATTACTGCTTGGCAAACTGTTTGCCCAAGCGGTTCCTGTATACGGCATCTTCTGCACCAACCCATCTGGTGTCAGATTGTACAGGACAGTGTTAGACTCGAAGCAGAAGTCTTGGATGATCTCCCTGGGTACTATTATTTCCCAGTATTCACCGAAATCAGGGGACCATGCTTTGGTATATTGGGCTGCCCAAGCCACAATTTGACCAGTAGGATCCTCGCCATATGGAACTGTCCTTAGGAGCGCCAGGTCAGTTTGCGCCTCGTCACATGAAATTGCAGTAGCACGTGTTAACACCCTCTCCCAGTAGGTGCCTATCGGCAGCGGTGGTAGCGGTGCTGTAACCGCCGGGTTGCTGCTTGAGCGCCAAACGCTGTCGAATCCCTGAGACCCAGGATTAGTATTAACTGATGCTAGATAGATGGTTTCGCCATCAGCAGACGGAGCAACGTCGGTTAGCTTAGACATCAAAGTGTTAATCAGGCTCAATTGGTTCCAAGTTTCTCCGTTGTTGCGGCTTATACCAAAGGCCGACTCATCGAATGGAATTACATTAACGTAACCAGCAGGCCACGTAGTCGCAACATTGACTGCTCCATTAGCAGTAACGGGAGCAGCCCAAGGACCAAGGCTTGTTGCACCAGTAGCGGCATAAGCAAGCGTACCATCGGGCGACCAAACAACCTTAGCATTACCATAACCCGCGATATCCCCTTTGAAAGAACTAACAACCTGCCCTGCAGCCCCAGTTGTAGGCTTCAGGGCTGGATACCAGCAGGGTATTGGGTAGTCAGTAGGCGAGTCAGTAAACCAAGTTGGCACGGTAGCTAAATTACCATATCCTAAGACATCTCCCACAAGAAGCTTACCAGAAGTACATGTGCCGAAATAGGCAATACTGGCAGTACGTCTTAGTAAAGTATGAGTATTATCCATCAGAGTGCGTATAAGTTTATTATCAATCCGATACACACCACGATTGGTTGTTACACTCGGTGAATTTTGGATAGCATCAGTGCTAACATAAAAACGTCGAAGATTAGCATCATCTCCAGAAAAATCGGATGGAAGTCCCAAATTGGCTATTATTATCTCGTCCACCCTGGGGGAACTGCCCATATTGTTATCTACATTCTTGATTTCAACATGGTCTGCATGTTCCTGCCAGAGAGTAGCGTTCTGTTCAACATCATGAACGCCAGTAGCGAGCCAAGTGCCTGCGTGGTCAGAAATACCATCACAGCAAATGACTACAATGGTACGATCGTTAGGAAATTTCGGTGAAAATTTGGCAGCCAGTATATCTCCAGCCAATCGAGCAGTTGAAGCTGACATGGTTGAACCAGCACATTGTATCTTCCACTGACAGTGTCCATCTAGTCTCATAATTTGCAGATTGTTTGTGTCAAGTCCACTACCATCTCTTGTGCCAACAAGTATCTCACGACTACCAAAGTCCCTAGAGATGTCAACAACACTAATCAGATCAGTGCCTGCTTTGATACCTGACGGAGGCCACTGCGTGTTTTCCCATGTATTGCCTTTATCGATTGAGATCCATACTTGCTGAAGTAATGGATCCACACTAATGTCTGCGCAAGCAACAGCAACGATATTAGGGTCATCAGGAGCGATAGCCAAATCCCAGATAAGAGTCCCATTTTCTATATTTGATTGTACAGTGGTAAGCTTCAAGTATTCCATATCAGTCCAGCTTATACCACCGTCTATAGACCTATACAACGTAACTTGAGCGCCACCCTGATTTATACCATTGTGGTCACCACGCCTGACAACTGCCCATATTGTTATTCCATCGCAGGCAACGGCAATTTTATTGATTCCAGCCCCTTGATTGCGCGGATTTAGAAGTTCCTTAGTCAATGAAGGTATAGAATCTGGGGTACCAACAATAGTCCATTGAGATCCAACAGTGGATGCCTGCGCTAGGTAAGGCTTGATCTCCTCCGGTGTCTTCTTGACCTCGATTGCGATTTGAGGCATCTCCGGCCAGTAAGCAAAGTTTTTAATGATCCATTGATAAAGGAATCGCCTAAATTTTCCCTCCCACTCTTCTGGACTCCCATATTCGTCATAAAAAAACTTGTTTTCGCTCTCTATTCTGTCTCTGAAGTCGCGAACCCTTGTTAGTTGTTCATCTGCACTTCCACCTAATTCACCAGGGATATGACGCAAATAAAGAACTATCTCAGGCCTGCCTCTGTTCTTGCCATTTAGAGAGTTCGCAAGTTCAAACTCCTCCTCAAAACCCGAACTATATTTGCCTGTCGGTCTACCCCACCGTTTCCAAAGAAGCAAGACGATAAGGTTGCAATCCATAATATCCTCATTGATTCTGTCTTGCGGACGCACTTTCCCTCGTAATGCATCTTCCCAACCTACTGGAACTATCTGTATTCTTAGATTATCAGCTAATGAATCGTTGACTTCGGCAATAACATTGACAAAACGCTGCCGTTCTTCACTAACATCGGACGGCGAACCAATGAAGACTCTAACTACCCTACGGTAAATTTCCACTCCAGATACCTCTATGTCATTACCTATTACAAATTAGCTAAGTTTGATACAGAACTGGTCCGCTCAGTCTATTTCTAGTATATCACCACCCACCATATCCTTATCTTTAGTCATTCCCGAAAACCATCATGAGGGCTATGTCACCCTCCGCTTTGTACTTCCCATCCATTAACATCTTGGCACCATCGGCCTTTCCCTGGATAATATCTGCCCAGACCTCGAAGGGGCCTTCTACGGTACAGTCGGCTTTTCCAGCTTTCCCCTCGTGTGCCGTGCAGCTATTCTTATCGATGAAGAAATAACAGGAGCCCGGTGCCTCACCTGTGAAGTTGAATTGCAGAGTGCCCTTTTTGTCTCCTGCCTTGAGCGGGTTAAAAGCAAAGTTGAACATTGCCATCAACGTAGCAATAGAGTTGGGGCGTGGAGCGCGACCCTGTTTGCTTGCCTCGGCCATGGTGAGCCGCTCATCGATGAGTGTCTGCCACATACAGTTGGATGTGGCTACCATAATGGCATGGTCGGTCAGCGGCTGCTTGATACGGGCCATGGTTTCCTGGGTGACACACCGTTGCTTCACTATCTCCCGGCCGGCCTGCTCCGCGGCATCCAGTATGTCTTTGAGTTTCCATGAGTGCAACATGGCTTCGGAGGCAGGTCTGTAAATCTCAGCCAGCAATCCACTGCCCCTACCGAAGGTCTTCTTTGCCCAGAAGGATAGCGCATCGAATACAGAATCATCCGGAAAGGCAGCTACCGAGAGCAGCATGGCAGCAGGACGCCTGCCGCGCAGCGGATGGACTGTCCTTTCACCTTCGCGCTCAAGGTAAGGGAGCAGCGAGGGCAGGGTGCGCTCGATGAAAGCTTTCATCTGGGCATTAACGCCATAATGGTAGAGCGGCGAGGCATAAACCACGATGTCGGCTTCAAGCCACTTCGGGAATAGCTCAAGTGCCATATCATCCTTGTGCACGCAGACACCCGGCGTCTTGGTCCAGCAGGTATAACAACCCCTGCAGTAGTTTATCTTCTTCTTGCGCAGCTCAACCACCTCCACTTCCGCTCCCGCATTACGCATACCCGCGACAAGGTGAGAAAGTAACAACTCCGTCTTGCTCTGGCCTTTTATCCTGGGGCTTGAATTCAGGGCGAGAACCTTCATCTCAACCTCCTTGAATGAGTTTGTAATCCCTATGATAGTAGAATAATATCATAAGAGCAAAAGGCGGCAATGTGTTTGCCTCGTACGAGCCAGGCTGCTGTACTAACCAGCGTCGTGGACTACGAGATTGTCATCGGGCTGGAGGTGCATGCCCAACTGCTGACCAAGAGCAAGATGTTCTGCTCCTGCAGCGCGGATTATGCCAGCGCACCGCCTAAGCCGTAGCCTTTGCCCGGTCTTCCTGAGACATTTCCGCCAGGCGTTTTACCTCCTTGACATCAAGACCCAGTCCCTGGGCCACGCGGCGGCCATATTCAGCGTCAGCCTTGTAGAAGACGGCTGTTTGACGTAATTGAATCCGCTTCTGCGCATTGCACAAATGTGATGTGATATTGCCAACCAGGTGGTCTCGGTCCTCATCTGTCATCACCCGGCGATAGAGCTCTCCAGTCTGGAAGAAGTCATCGTTGGGATGCGTATAAGGATGACGGTCTGCCTGCCCGGAAACATCAAACGGTGGCTCAGCAACATCCGGCTTCGGCTGCGGGCCGCCAAAGCTATTGGGATAGTAGCTCGGGCTGTCCCCACTGTTGTCGCCAAAACACATGAATCCATCGCGTTGATAGTAATTAACTTTGGTGGCCTTCGGCGCGTTAATAGGCAGAAGATGATAATTTGGCCCCAGGCGATGGAGATGTGTATCATGGTAGGCAAACAGCCGACCCTGGAGCATCTTGTCAGGCGATGCCGCAATACCGGGAACGAAGTTCGCCGGGGAAAAAGCAGCCTGTTCCACCTCGGCAAAGTAATTATCGGGATTCCGGTTTAGTACCAGGCGTCCTATTGTGATCGGCGGGTAGTCGGCATGAAACCAGACCTTGGTAATATCGAAGGGATCGAAGCGATATTTATTAGCCTGCTCAGGAGTCATGATCTGGACTTCCAGTCGCCAGGACGGATAATCACCACGTTCGATAGCCTCATAGAGGTCTCGTGTGGCATGGTCTGGGTCTTGCCCCTTCATTGTGGTGGCTTCGTCACGGGTGAGATTCTGAATGCCTTGCTCGGTTTTAAAGTGATACTGCACCCAGTAATATTTGTCCTTTTCGTTGTACCACTTGTACGTGTGGCTGCTGTAGCCGTTCATGTTCCGGAATGTCTTGGGTGTTCCCCGGTCTGAAAACAGGATGGTGACCTGGTGGACAGATTCCGGTGTAAGGGAAAGGAAGTCCCAGAACATGTCGGCATCTTTGAGGTTAGTGCCCGGATTGCGTTTCTGCGTGTGGATGAAATCGGGGAATTTCAGCGGGTCGCGGATGAAGAAAACCGGGGTATTGTTTCCGACCATATCGTAATTGCCTTCTTCAGTATAGAACTTCAAGGCGAATCCGCGAGGGTCTCGCTCCGCGTCAGCCGACCCCCTCTCACCACCCACGGTGGAAAAGCGGGCAAATACCTCGGTGCGCTTTCCATTCTTAGATAAAAAGGCGGCCCTGGTGTATTTGGCTACGTCGGCAGTAACCTCGAAATAGCCGTGCGCACCCGCACCTTTAGCATGGACCACGCGCTCCGGTATGCGCTCCCGGTCGAAATGCCCCATCTTTTCCAG
>Ga0315282_10011495_pt1 | contig 13706 bp, 11 predicted proteins | sample YL17G07_20_MG_FD_203693 | JGI IMG/M metagenome (GOLD analysis project Ga0315282, IMG submission 203693) | Sediment microbial communities from Yellowstone Lake, YNP, Wyoming, USA - YL17G07_20 | ecosystem: Environmental > Aquatic > Freshwater > Lake > Sediment | place: USA: Wyoming | collected... | reverse complement strand
ACAGTGGATCGTCCAGCGCCTGGGCTTCCGTACGCCGGCCCAGGCCCGAAAAGATGCTTGCCTTGCCGCGGAGGTCGCGGCATGATTACTCCCGTCCGAGTGTCCAAGAAACCGAGGGCGGTACACCATAAAAAACAACGTTTGGGGATTCGCGTTCTCCACGTATAACTGCCCGGCCATGCCGGTATGGTGGGCATGCCGGAAATGGATGACGGAAACCAACGGTCGGTTCTTGAAAGGCGTTGTCAAAGGAAAAGAAGAGGGTCGATAGGAAGTTGCTCCGGGGAACCGGGGCGGTCGGCACCGTACCGCCACTCGACGAAGACCCTGAAAGGACCAAGATCATGAAACAGCCGTCACATTCCCCATCAGTCAAATCCCCTATCAATCAGTCAGGAGATCGCATGAGACGCCGGAAATCCACTTTTGGCAAGAGCCTTTCGCGCGTTTGTGTTGCCGGCGTCATGGTTTCGACGGTGCTGGCTTTGCTGGCCGTCGGCCCGGTCTCCGCGGCCGAGGTGGTGATCCATGTCACTCCCGCGGGCGATGACGCCGCCGACGGCAGCCGGGCGAAGCCGGTGGCCAGCCTCCTCGGCGCCCGCGATGCGGTGCGCCGCCTGCGCGCCGCCGGCAAGGCAGGCCCGGTGCGGGTGGTGGCGGCGGACGGCACTTACCGCGTCGCCGAGCCGCTGGTGCTTTTGCCGGAGGACGGCGGCACGGCCGAGGCGCCGGTCCGTTACGAGGCCGCGCCGGGGGCGAAGCCGGTGTTCAGCGGCGGACGGACCATAGCCGGCTTCAAGCCCGTGGGAAAGGGTGTCTGGGCCGCCCAAGTGCCCGAGGTCGCCGCCGGCAAGTGGTATTTCGAGCAGTTGTGGGCCGGCGGCCGCCGCGCCCAGCGCGCCATGGAACCCGACACCAACTGGGAGGCGATAGCCAAGCTGCCAGCATGCCCAGGCTCTAGCAAGCGCGCCAGGGACCCAAACATCGACCCATTTTTCTTTGAGGACGTGGTCGAGACCGACCTGGGCAAGGGCCGCTTTCGGCAGACCAGCACCGTGGATCAGCAGGTGATGTCGCTACTTACTCCGCTGAGCCCGGCGCAGCGCGCCGATGTGCAACTGTCGGTGTCCCACTCCTGGAGTAACACACGCCGCTTCATCAGCGCCATCGACGCGGGCAGACGCACCATCAGTACCGAGGGCGGCAAGGCCCTTCACCCTTGGAACCTTTGGAAGGATCTAGCCTGGGCTTCTAAAGGCTACTTCCACCTGGAAAATTTCCTGTCCGCGCTGGACGAGCCTGGCGAATGGTTCCTGGCCCGGAATGGTAAGCTCTACTACAAGCCGCGGCCGGGAGAAAATCCCGCCTCCATGGAGTTCGTAGCGCCCGTGATCAGCCAGTTCCTGCAGATCCAGGGCGACCCCGCGCGCGGCCGCTTCGTGGAGCATGTTCACTTCAAGGGCTTGGCCTTCAACCACAGCCAATGGCTGACGCCGCCCGGCGGCTACGGTCCGTCCCAGGCCGCCGCGCCTCTCGAGGAGACCGCCGTGATACTCGACGGCGCCCGGAATGTCCTGTTCCAGGACTGCGAAATCGCGCACGTGGGCATCCACGGCCTGTGGTTCCGGCAGGGCTGCAGCCAGTGCCGGGTGGAACGTTGCCTGTTCCGCGACCTGGGCGCGGGCGGGGTGCGCATCGGCGAAACCAGTATTCGAAGCAATACCGCCGAGCAGACGCACCACATCACCCTGGACAATAACATCATCCAGAACGGAGGCCGCATCTTTTCCGACGCCGTGGGCGTGTGGATCGGCCAGAGCTACGACAACAACGTCACACACAACCGCATCGGTGACTTCTACTATTCCGGCGTGTCTGTGGGTTGGACCTGGGGCTTCGGCAATAGCTTGGCGAAGCGCAATAACATCAGCTACAACCACTTGCACCACCTGGGCCAGGGGCGCATGAGCGACATGGGCGGGGTTTATTCTCTGGGCATCTCCGACGGCACGGTCGTCAGCCACAACGTCATCCACGATGTCTACTGTTGGGGCTACGGCGGTTGGGGCCTGTATCCCGACGAGGGCAGCTCCAATATTCTCTATGAGAACAACTTGGTGTACAACGTCTCGGACGGGGGCTTCCACCAGCATTACGGCCGGTATAACATTGTGCGCAATAACATTCTGGTCTTCAGCCAGACGGTGCAGGTGAGGGGCCCAAACCAAAAGCCTGCCGGGGACCACCTCTCCTTCACGTTCGAACGCAACATCGTCTATTTCGACCAGGGCGAGCTCTTTGGCAGACCCTGGCAGTGGGGAGCCGATGTTCTGGTGGACCTGAAAAGCAACATCTACTGGCGCACGGACGGGAAGGACTTGGGCTGCGCGGGCAAGTCGTGGGACCAGTGGCGGGCCATGGGCCGTGATAAAGAAGGCTCGATCATCGCCGATCCGAAGTTTGTGGACCCGGAGAAACGCGATTTCCGCTTTGCTTCCGACGAGGTCATCAAGCGGACCGGTTTCCAGCCCTTTGACTACAGCCAGGCCGGGGTCTACGGCGATGCGGCCTGGATCGCCCTGGCGAAGGCAACACCCAATTCAACCAAGGAGAATCATCATGTGCACTTTAGCCGTTTTTCGAGGTCAATAGGGTGATAAAAAGCATGCCGACAACCCGATGTGATTGGTGTTCTGGCCATCACGCGGGAGGTCGGCATGGATACGGCATCTCTGGTATCGGCATGGAATGCCCTGCTTCTCCAACTTTGCTGCGTCTTCACCCAGCCGACGGCGCAGGTCTGGCAGCAGATCGCCCTGGGCTGGGTCCTGCACCGCGGGCCGGCCACCGTCACCGGCATCTTCCGCACCCTGGGACGCCTGGCCGACCGCCACTGGACGGTCTACCAGAAGTTCTTCTATCGCGCCGCCTGGTCGCTGGACGCCTTGAGCACGGCCTTGCTGGTCCACGTGGTCGCGCCGATGATTCTGGAGTCGGGCGTGATCGACCCGACGAGCGGCAAGCCCATCGCCGACCTGGCCCTCGACGACACCACGGCGGCCCGCTACGGCAAGCACGTCGCCCACGCCGGCTGGTTCAAGGACGCCTCGGCCAGCGGACCGGCGACGAAGGGCACGGTCATCCACTGGGCCCACAACTGGATTGTGGGCGCCGTGACGCCCCGCCTGCCGCGCTGGCCCCTGATGCGCTGGGTCCTGCCGGTGGTCTTCTGCCTGTATCGCAAGCCGGCCGACTGCGACCGGCACCACCCCTTCGCCACGCGGCAGGTTCTGGCGGCCCAGATGGTCTGCCAGGTGGCCGAGGCCCTGCCGGGCGTGCAAATCCGCGTCGCCGCCGATGGTCAATACGCCACACGCGACATGGTCGAGGGATTGCCCCCCAGTGCCAGCCTCGTGAGCCGGATTCGTTCCGACGCGGCGCTGTATGCGTTGCCTCCCGCCCGCCGTCGTCCGGGCCGTCGTGGGCGAAACCCCAAGAAGGGCCGGCGTCTGCCCACGCCACGCCAGATGGCGGCGCGCCGCAAGAAGGGGTGGAAGCGCATCACCCTCCTGAAACAGGGCCGCACGGTCGAGCGCCTGGTGCTGGGCATCACGTGTCTGTGGTATCACGTGTGCAAAGACACCACCACACACTACCTGCATCCACGACCTTCCTTCCCGTGTCAGAGTCGCACGGGAGCGCCATCCGTTTGAGGGGCAGCTTCTCGACGTGGCCGCCTGGACGCATCGACGAGGCATTCTGTATGTGACGCTGGTCCTGCCGGATGGCACGCGCTCGCTCATGCCGGCTGCCTGGACCGATTTTCCCGCACACGCCGCGAAGGACCGCTTGGCGCAGGCGCCGCAGTCTCCGGGCAGGGCGCTCGGGGCAATCCGCGATTTATTGCACGCACGGCAAGTGGTAGATGCTCTGCTGGGCCGGCTCGTCCCCGTCGCGTCTGCGGGTACGGATGCCCAGGAACAGGAGAGCAACCATGCAGCGACAGTTCACGTTGTGGCCGCTCCAGGGACAGGCGGCGCCGCCGATCTGGGAGGATCTCGACGAACCGGAACAGACAAGAATGATGGTCGCCCTGGCCAGGCTGATCCGCAAGGCGGTGGAGCCGCAGAGCACCGACACGGGCGTGGAGGACGACCATGAGCGGTGAAAGCAAGATCACGCCCACCCACCGGAGTCGTTGCGTCTGTGTCTATGTCAGGCAGTCCACGCCTTCCCAGGTCGCGCACAACCGCGAGTCCACGGACCGCCAATACAAGTTGGTCGGTCGTGCCCTCGGCTTGGGCTGGGACAAGCAGCAGGTCAAGGTCGTCGACGAAGATCTGGCGCAGTCGGGAGAGACCACGGCTCGGCGCAGCGGGTTTGCCCTGATGACTGCCGAAGTGGCCCTGGGACACGTCGGGCTGATTCTGTCGATCGAGGTCTCTCGTGTCGCACGCAACAACACCGACTGGTATCAACTGCTTGACCTGTGCAGTGTGACGGATACGTTGATCGGCGATGAGGACGGCCTCTACCATCCGGGCCTCTTCAATGACCGATTGCTCTTGGGGTTAAAAGGTACTATGGCCGAGGCGGAGCTCCACGTGATCCGCGCCCGCCTGGAAGGCGGCATCCGCAACAAGGCAGCGCGGGGCGAACTGCGCCGGGGCCTGCCGGTCGGGCTCGTCTGGGGGCAGGAAGAGGGCGAGGTCCTGTTCCATCCGGACCAGGCCGTCCGAGGCGCCCTCCGCACGGTCTTCGAGAAGTTTGCGGAGACAGGCTCGGTTCGCCAGGTCTGGCTGTGGCTGCGCTCCGAAGGACTGTCTTTCCCCTTGCAGTCACCGGGGGCGTCGGATATCAAGTGGGCCTGCCCGACCTATACGGCCATTCACCACGTGCTGACCAATCCGGTCTATGCGGGCGCCTATGTGTATGGAAAGACGCGCCAGGAACGGTATCTCGACGAGGCCGGTCGGGTGAGCAAGCGTCTCCGCCGTTTGGCTCGGCAGGAGTGGCCCGTCCTGATCCCGCGGCATCACGAGGGGTTCATCGACTGGGAGACCTACGAGATGAATCAGGCTCGCATTGCCAGGAACACTCGTCCCGGCCCGCACCGGGGCGGGGCCGTCCGCGAAGGCGCCGCCCTTCTCCAGGGCATCGCCACCTGCGGCGTTTGCGGACGGCGGCTGCGGGTCTATTACCAGGGCAAGAACGCCACACCGGGCTACTACTGCTCTGGCAGCACCATCGTCAACAGCAAGGCCTGCCGCTGCCTGCGCGTCGGTGGAATCCGCATCGATCAAGCGGTCGCCGAGGCGTTCCTAGACGCCGTGACACCCGCGGGCATGCAAGCCGCCTTGCTGGCCGAAGACCAGATGGAGGCCGAGCAGGACGCGGCCCTGCGCCAATGGCGCCTCGAGGTCGAGCGGGCCCGCTACGAAGCCGACCGCGCCCAGGTCCGCTACCAAGCGGTCGAACCGGAGAACCGTTTGGTGGCGCGGACGCTGGAGGCAGACTGGGAGCGACGGCTGGCCGAGCTTGCCTCCGCCCAAGCCGAACTTACGCGGCGCCAAGTCGAACACCCGGTGCAATTGACGAACGAGCAACGGCAGAAGATTCACGCACTAGGGGCCGACTTGAGGCGTGTGTGGAACGCAGCCACAACTACCGATCGCGACCGCAAGGAACTGTTCGGCACACTGCTGGAAGAAGCCAGCATCCGTGTGGACCAGGCCTCGCGCCAAGCCCAGGTGACCTTGCGGTGGCGAGGAGGCGCCCTGACCGACCTGAACGTCAACCTGCGTCACTACAGGATCTCCTCGATCCGCACGGAAGAGGACACGCTGGAACTGCTCCGCCGTTTGGCCGTTCACTACCCCGATGCGACCATCGCCGGGATCCTCAACCGCCAAGGTCGAAAGACGGCACGCGGGGAACGCTTTACGGCCAACCGCGTCGGCAGTCTGCGTCGGTACCGGGCCATCCCCCGGCACCAGCCGACGGAGGGTCCACAGGAAGGCCGACTCGTTACGGTCCAAGGCGCCGCCGACATCCTGGGTGTGGCTGCCTCCACCATCCACCGATGGCTGGCCGACGGCTTCATCACCGGCCAGCAGATCACCCCCGGTGCCCCCTGGCGGATTCGCATGACCGATGAGCTGCGAAGTCGCTTCGTGGAGGAAACCCCGGCCGGCTATGTCGTGATGCAGGAAGCCACCCGCCGACTCGGCGTCTCACGGCAAACCGTGTTGCAGCGTGTAAAACGCGGCGAACTCAAAGCCGTCCATGTCCGCCGCGGAAAGCGCAAAGGCTTGCGAATCAAGGTGATAGACGCTCACCCGGCACTCTTCGAGAACCTCTCATGAATAGGAGTGCAGTATGACGCGGTATCCAAGGACATCCCCATCCGCCTGGTGATCGTCCGCGATCCGACCGGTCACGAGAAGGACGACTTCTTCTTCTGTACGGCCGCGACCGTGCCCGACGCCGAGATCGCCCAGCGTGCCGGCGACCGCTGGGGCGTGGAGGAGGCGATCCTGGAAGCCAAACAGCAGTTGGGCTTCGAGAACACCCGCGGCTGGTGCAGCAAGACCGTGAATCGCCAAGCCCCGCTGGCGATGGTGCTCCTCGCGCTGGTGAAGGCGTGGTACGCGCGTTCGGCGGCCGCGGAGCCGTCGCTGCGGCCCGAAAGCACGCCGTGGTACGCCAAGACGCGTCCTTCGTTCGCGGACATGCTGGTGGCCCTGCGTCGGGTCTTGTGGCAGCATCGAATTTCACCCAAGTCGATGATTTCGGCGCGAGTTCAGCAAATTCTGGAAACCGTTGCCTATGCCCTTTTCGCGGCTGCGTAAATGGCTAAACCGCACGTTCATCGAGAACCCTCTCGATTAGAAAACGCTTCAGCGGTCCCAAACGAAACATACTGCCGCCCTTCGCCATGTGGCCGGCCTTCCCGGCCTCGGACTACTACGGCGGCTCCGCCACTCGTCCGCCTCATCGGTGAAGCCTGGCTCGACACGCGTCGAACCGGTCGCGCGATCACCCTACTCGGACGAGCTTCCCTGGTTCCCTTGCTGACACTCGAACATCCGCGTTTAGGTTTCGACGTTTCGTCACCCGACAGCGGTCTGCTGCTCCCTTGGAGCATCGCCGGATTTCTGGTTGTTCCTGCGATTCTCGTGACCCTGTTTCGGTCACTTGGGCTGGTTGCCGCTTGGCATGGCTTCCAGCCGCCCAAGCCATTCCCTATTCCAGGACGCGACTCCCGGACGGCCTCAGTATTGGCGGGAATGGGGACTACGTTTTCCGAAGGTGTTCGTCGATTTCTGTTGGTAACCATGCGCGGATTCTACCTGGCAGGACTTCCTTGGCTATGAGGTCTCGCCTGGGTCCCACATTGTCGGGAGAGTTGTTTGACTGAGGGTTCGCACGTGTCCATCAGCTTTACTCCCTAGGTACAGATGGCCCTCCAGTCGGCCACGGTTCATTCCGAACATTGTCAGCAAGGCGTTCCGCGTCTGACCTCATCCTGAGTCATCGCGGATCTTCAGGCACACCCACGCGGCGTAGTGCACCAGGTTGACCGTCCCGTCGGCCGCATGCGGCGCCCCCTCGGCCAGGTGTTTCTGCACCACCTCCACTGGCACGCCCAGGAGGCGGGCCACGTCGGTCACCGTCAGGGCAGCGGGCTTGAGCGTCTGCGGGTTCTCGCGGTCAGCGTCCATCGGAACTCCCAAAGAACCTTCGCGTCATCGTCGCAAGTCGCGCCCCGGGCGCGACATGTGGGCGGCCCGAATTATGCATTTTGCTCGATCATTCGCCTTGATTCCTCGCCGATTATCCAGACCAGAAAATTATGCGCAGTAGAGCGGTAGACATCGTACTTTCCCCAAAAAATAGGCCAGCCTTCACGCCTTGTGCTGTGCATAATTTCCGGCATTGTCATCCTTGGTTTAGGCCGGCAAAGCCGGCGGAAAGGAGGAGACGCGCCATGCTGGAACGGTATATCAAGGAGGCGACGGCGTTGCAGCGGTATCGCAGCGGGCCGTTGGGCGGATTCACCGATGTGTTGGCAGTAAGGTTTCATGAGCGGGGCTACTCGCCCGGTTCCATATACAACCTGTTGCGCGGCATAGGTCATTTGAATCGTTACCTCGTCCAGCGAGGGATTGGCCATGTAGGCGAGATGCGCCCGGAGCACATCGCATCGTTTCTCAAAGACCATCTGCCGAATTGTGCGTGCGGTCATCCGAATAAGGGGGTTTTCAGAGGAGCGCCGGCGGCTGTGCGCCACACAATCGAGTACCTGCGCGAACAGAACCTCTTGCGGGGCTTTGAGACGGCCGACCCCTCGCCCGATTCTGTGGACGGCGTCTTGAAGCGGCTCGACGCCTATCTGGGGAAGGTCCGAGGTTTGTCGAAGTCGACGCGTGTTCATCATCGGATAGTGGCCAAGCGGTTCCTGGACTCGCGGCATAACCGCTTCGGAGCGTTGAAACTTGCGGAGATGACCTCCGCAGAAGTACTTGATTATTCGCGTGAAGCGCTGACAGTGCCATGGAGCCTTGCGACAAAGAAGGGCGGGCTGGGCCACCTGCGCGTGTTTCTGCGTTTCCTCTGGTGGGAGCGCATTCTGAATCGCGATTTGAGCCGCGCCGTGCCGTCGGTGATCCAGTGGAGATTGGCCGACGTCCCCAAGCATTTGCCCTTCAAGAAGGTGCGGTTGCTGCTCAATACGCCCGACACCGACACTCCGATGGGGAAACGCGACCGGGCCATCATGATGCTGTTGGCGCTGCTGGGGTTGCGCGCCGGAGAAGTGGCGGCCCTGAAGCTTGACCACGTGTATTGGCGCGAAGGACGCCTGACGGTGCCCAGGGCAAAGGCGAGCCATCAGCGCAGCCTGCCCCTGCCGTCGGAGGCGGCTCGAGCCCTTGCGGACTATCTGCAACACGGACGGCCCAAGACGCAGAACCGCGCGCTCTTTCTGCGATGCCGAGCGCCAATCATGCCTCTGTCGCCCAATGCGGTGACCCACCTCGTGCGTCACAATACCCGCCGCGCCGGAATTACGGGCACGCTCCATACAGGCTCGCACGTGCTGCGCCACAGCCTGGCAACGCTTCTGATCAACAAGGGCGTTCCCGTGAAGCAGATTTCCGACATCCTGGGCCACGCCGACATCGGGAGCACGTGCATTTACACCAAGGTCGACGTGCGCCGCCTGAGCGAAGTGGCCCGTCCTTTCCCTGCCTTGAAGGAGAACTGACATGAAGGAGTATCCACGCATCCTATCGAGTCCTTTCGCCGAGAAGCTTCGCGAGTACATTCAACTGATGCGCAGCATGGGAAGGTGCTTCCGCAACGAGGAATATTATTTGCACACCTTCGATGCATTCTGCCTGAAGCGCTGCCACCGGGGACCGCTCACCCAACGACTGGTCCTTGACTTTGCCTGCGCTGACCGCAATCCCGGCGCGCCTGAGTGTGCGAGGCGCCACACGACCATTCGGGGTTTTGCCAACTACCTGTCGAACTATGAACCGCAGACCGAGCAACTCGATCCTCATGCCGTGCCGAATAAGAGGCACCGCAGCCCGGCGTACATCTACACCGACGCGGAGGTCCGCCGGCTGCTGAAGACCGTGCCTCGACTGAGATTTTCCAACCCATTCCGCGTCATCACGTATCAGACGATGCTGGGCCTGATTGCCTCCACGGGACTGCGCGTGGGGGAGGCGCTTAGGCTCGACCTCGGCGATGTAGACTTGAACGCCGGCCTCCTGCGGATTCAGGGCACGAAATTTCGCAAGTCGCGGATCGTGCCGGTCCACCCGACCACCAGGGATCGGCTGCGAACGTATTTGCAGGCGCGGGCCGCCCAAGGCGTGGCTCCAACCCAGTCGGCTTTCTTTCTGGGCGGTTGCGACCGTCGCATCCAGTATGGAGCGACCAACTACATTTTTGCGGCGTTGCTGCGGAAGGCTGGACTGAAACGCGCCATCGGGCGCAAGCCGCGAATTCACGACCTGCGCCACACCTTCGCCGTGCGGCGAGTCCTGGCCTGGTACAGAGAGGGCGCCGACGTGCAGGCGAAACTGCCGCTCCTGGCCACGTACTTGGGCCATGTTTCCTACGAAACCACTGCCTATTACCTGAACGCCACGGGTGAACTGCTGGCGAAGGCCGCTGAGCGATTCGAGCAGAACAGGAGCCACGCCCATGACTGATCCCTCCCACGATCTGGCGTCTCTACTGCAATCTTTCTTCCAGGAGCGCCTGGCCAACCAGCGTCGCGCCGCCGCCAACACGGTGAAGAGCTATCGCGACGCGTGGAAGCAATTCCTACAGTTTCTCAGCCGGACAACGGGCAAACGCCCGGACCATCTGAGTCTCGATGATTTGACCGCCGAGACGGTCCTGGCCTTCCTCGACGATGTGGAAACCACCCGGCGCTGCTGCACCCGCACGCGCAACCAGCGTCTGGCGGCCCTGCGCGCTTTCTTTCACTACGCATCCTTCGCCCGACCCGAGCGGCTCGACCAGTGCCGGCGCATATTGCAAATCTCCTCGCGGCGTTGCGAGCGGCCCGTCTTCGGCTTCCTTGAGCGCGAGGAGATGGACGCCATGCTCAGCGCAACGGATCGCCGCAGCGCCCTGGGCCGCCGGCACGCCGCGCTCATCCTCTTTCTCTACAACACCGGCGCCCGCGTGGAGGAGGCCGCGTCCCTGACGGCAGGCCGGATTCGCTTCGAGAAGCCGCCGCACGTGAGGCTGATGGGCAAGGGATCGAAGGAGCGATTGGTCCCGTTGTGGGAGGAGACGGCACGGACCCTCTCCAAACAGATCGCCGAGCAGGGAGCGGCCGGCCAGCAGGAGGCGCATGTCTTTGTCAACCGGCGCGGCCGAAGACTCACTCGCGGCGGCGTGGCGTACATCCTGGAGAAGGCACGGAAGAAGGCCGCCAAGAGCTGTCCTGCCCTCGCGCGCAAGCATGTCACGCCCCACACCCTGCGTCACACGACCGCCACGCACCTGTTGCAGGCGGGAGTGGACTTGAACCTCATACGCTGCTGGCTCGGCCACGTCAGCTTCGAGACAACCCATCAGTACGTCGAAGCCGACCTGGAGATGAAGCGGGCGGCATTGGCCCAAGGCAAAATCAGCGTCCTGCCCGGCGGGCCGAAGCACTGGAAGCCCACCGAGGACATCCTGGCCTTTCTCGAATCGCTGTAGGAAAGGAACCACCGAATTATGCACAGTCACATACGCCTCTGCACTGCCAGACCGCCACCAATTCCACATGTCTGCCGCTCTACTGCGCATAATTTTCTGGTCTGGATAATCGGCCTGGAAGCAAGGGCAAATATGCAGTAACGGGCATAAATTCCGCCGCCGCATGTCGCGCCCCCGGCGCGAGTTACGCGTGGGCGGCCAGAATCTGGAAGATTCCCGATGGACGCTGACCAACCCAATTCGCAGCAACTGAACCCGGCGGCCCTGACCGCCGAGGATGCGGCACGGGCCCTGGGCCTGCCCGTGGACGCCATCCGGCAGGACATCGCGGAAGGCGCCCCGACCAATGCCGACGGCAGCGTGAACCTCGTGCACTACGCCGCGTGGCTTATCAAGGATGTGGCCGATGGCGATTGACCTCACCAACCTAAGCCAGACAGAACTCCTCCAACTGGTGAACGCCACGCCGCTGGGGCAGGTCCTTACGCGCTCGCGGCTCAGGCGCCAGATGGACGCGGCGGCACTGCGGTTCGGCGACGGCACGCGCATCCACTTCGTCAAGTATGTCCGGTGGCTGGTCCTCGAGCACGACCGGCCGCGCCCCAAGCCCCTCGACTACGAGCAGCAACGAAAACGAAAAACGGAGCGCGGCCGCGCTGCCACCAAGGCCAGCCAGGACATCGCGCCCATCCCCGAGGTCGAGGACTACCCGCGCCGGCAGGCCTGCCGGGAGTCGTTCCGGCTGTTCTGCGAGACCTACTTCGCGGCGGCGTTCTACCGCGCCTGGTCCGAGGACCACCTCCGGGTCATCGCCAAGATTGAAAAGGCCGTCCGCGAAGGCGGCCTGTTTGCCTTCGCCATGCCGCGCGGCAGCGGCAAGACGACCCTGGCGCGCACGGCGGCGCTGTGGGCCGTCCTTTACGGGTACCGGCCGTTTGTCTGCCTCATCGGCGCGGCGGACGATCGCGCGAAAGAACTGCTGCTGCCGATCAAGAAGCACGTCTTGGAGAATCTGCGGCTCCTGGCGGACTTCCCCGAAGCCGTCTACCCGCTGCGGTGCCTTGAGAACTCCTCGAAGCGCCAACTTCAGCAGCACTGCCGGGGGCGATTGACACACGTCCACTGGGGCCGGGGAAAGCTTGTCTTCCCGACCCTCGAAGGCGACGACCTGCCGGCGACGCTGCGGCAGGACGGCTACGAGGCCAGCCCCTCCTGCGGCTCAATCATTACGACGACGAGCCTGGACGCCAACCTGCGCGGCCAGCAGCACACGCGCGCCGACGGTTCTGTCATCCGGCCATCGCTGGTGCTTCTGGACGACCCGCAGACGCGCGAGTCGGCCCGCTCCGCCGATCAGACCCACAAACGGCTCGAGCTTCTCAACGGCGACGTGCTCGGCATGGCGGGCCCGGGTGAGCAGATCTCGGCGCTCATGACCTCGACGAAGATGTACGAGGGCGACCTCGCGGACACGGTGCTGGACCGCGAGAAGTCGCCGGAGTGGGACGGCGAGTGCACCCGGCTGGTCTGCGCCTTTCCCGCCAACGAAAATCTGTGGAATGAGTATGCAGAGGTCCGCTGTACCCAGGGCAAGGCCGCCGCGACGGAGTTCTACCGCCAGCGTCAGGCGGCGATGGACGAGGGGGCGCGGGTCGCTTGGCCGGCCCGGTTCGACGCCAAGGCGGGGGAACTGAGCGCCGTCCAGCATGCGATGAACCTGCGGCTGAAGGTCGGCCTGGAGGCGTTCGCCGCCGAGTACCAGAACGAGCCGGCCGTGCCGCAGATGAACGACCAGACTCTGACGGTGGACCAGGTGATGGAGAAGACGAACGGGTACAAACGCCGCGAGGTGCCCTTGGCCGCGACGAAACTCACCATGTTCATCGACACCCACGACCGGATGCTCTTCTATGCCGTCTGCGCGTGGCAGGAAGATTTTACGGGGTATGTCGATAGTGTAGCATCCTTACCGCGGTCGAAGAGCCTGTCCGAAAAACCGAGGGTCAGGCATATATGCAACCAAAGCCAGCCGTTGGGCTTTGGTTGGCATGTCGCTTCAGCCCCGGGAAGGAGAACCGCAACAACTTTACTGAGGCAAACGCAAAAGCGCGTTTGCCTCAATAAATATGCCTGACCCTCGGTTTTTCGGACAGCCTCTGCGCCGGTAATGCTGCTACAGTCTCGCTACGTCATCGACTACGGCACATTCCCAGACCAGCGGCGCGGCTACTTCACGATGGCCGACGCCACGGAGACGCTGGGGCAGATATTCCCCGGCATGGGCATGGACGGCGCTATCCATGCGGGTCTGGAGCGGCTGGTCACGGTCTTCCTGGCCCACGAGTGGAAGCGGGTGGGCGGGGGCCTGGTGAAGATTGACCGGCTGTTGGCGGACATGGGCTACAAGCCGGGCGTCGTCGCGGAGGTGAAGCGGAAGGCGGGCGGTGGGGTGATGATGCTGTCCAAGGGCA